>ENA-OQED01000599-OQED01000599.1-human-gut-metagenome-genome-assembly--contig:-NODE-599-length-14181-cov-1.557208_pt1 | contig 14181 bp, 14 predicted proteins | sample MGYA00242790_ERZ504625 | MGnify/ENA primary metagenome ERZ504625 (study PRJEB26092, sample SAMD00036345) | human gut metagenome | host: Homo sapiens | study: EMG produced TPA metagenomics assembly of...
CGGCGTTTGCGCCCGGAATTCGGCGGCGCAGGTATCAACCACAGAGAAGGCGGGCTGGATGCCCCACATCTTGCGCATGTTTTTCACCGCAGCGGGCGTGATGCCGATATCCTTGGCAATCACGCTATCTAAAAAGCCCATCTGTTTGGCCTTGAGCAGTGTTTTCTTTATCGCTTACGCCGCTGCGCAGCTTTTTCTCCATATCCGTAATGGATTGAATTTTATAGAGAAACCAGTAGTCAATCTTTGTGATTGCATGGATGGTTTCCAGTGGGATTCCGTTATAAATTGCGGCGGCAACCGCGTAAATGCGCTCGTTGTCAATGTGGTGAAGCTGCTCAATGAGCGCTTCATCATTCATCTCCAGAAGAGCGGGCACCATCAGGCTCTCGCGGTGCTCCTCCAGCGAGTGGACCGCCTTTAAAAGCGCCGCCTCAAACGAACGGGAGATCGCCATGACCTCGCCGGTCGCCTTCATCTGCGTGCCAAGCGTGCGCTTGGCGGTGACGAATTTATCAAACGGCCACTTGGGGAATTTCACCACGCAGTAGTCGAGCGCGGGCTCGAAGCTTGCAAAGGTCTTGCCCGTGACTGCGTTCGGGATTTCGTCGAGCCCCAACCCCAGCGCAATTTTCGCCGCCACGCGCGCAATCGGGTAGCCCGTCGCCTTAGAGGCCAGCGCGGAGGAGCGGGAAACGCGGGGGTTCACCTCGATCACCGCGTATTCAAAGGAATCTGGGTTCAATGCGTACTGCACGTTGCACCCGCCCTGGATGCCCAAGGCGGAAATAATGTTGAGCGCAGAGGAGCGCAGCATCTGGTAATCCTTATCTGAGAGCGACTGGCTGGGCGCAACGACGATCGAATCGCCCGTATGTACACCCACCGGGTCGAGGTTTTCCATATTGCAGACGGTGATGCAGTTGCCCTTGGAATCGCGCATCACCTCGTATTCAATTTCCTTCCAGCCCGCGATACAGCGCTCAATGAGCACCTGCCCCACGCGGGAAAGGCGGATGCCGTTGTGCGCGATCTCGCGCAGTTCCTCTTCATCATCCGCGATGCCGCCGCCGGTGCCGCCAAGCGTATAGGCCGGGCGGACGATGACCGGATAACCGATGGAGGCGGAGAATTCCAGCGCATCCTCCACCGTTTCCACCACCTTGGAGGCAACGCACGGCTCGCCGATGGAAAGCATGGTATCTTTAAACGCCTGCCGGTCCTCCGCCTTCTTGATCGCATCTGCGTTAATGCCGATCAGCCGCACACCGAGCTCCTTCAAGATGCCCTTCTCCTCGAGCTCCATGGCGAGGTTCAGGCCCGTCTGTCCGCCCAGGGTGGGCAGGATGGAATCGGGCTTCTCCACCTCCAGCACGCGGCGCACGGTTGGGATGGTCAGCGGCTCAATGTAGACCTTATCCGCAATGTCTTTATCCGTCATGATCGTGGCGGGGTTGGAGTTAACAAGCACAACCTCCACGCCCTCCTCATGCAGGGAGCGGCAGGCCTGCGTGCCGGCATAGTCAAACTCCGCCGCCTGGCCGATGATGATGGGGCCGGAACCGATGACAAGGACTTTTTTAATGCTTTGATCGATCATTGCAGCTCCTCCTTCTCAATCATGCGGATAAACTTGTCGAACAGAAACGATGTATCATGTGGGCCGGGGGGAAGCCTCCGGATGGAACTGAACGGTGAAAACCGGCTTTCCGTGGTAGACGACGCCCTCAACTGTGCCGTCGTTTACGTTGACGCAGTTGACCTCCGCGTTGCGTGGCAGGCCCTCGGCCTTGACCATATAGCCGTGGTTCTGCGAGGAGATGTAGGAGCGGTCCTCCTCCAGAAACTTCACTGGATGGTTCGCGCCGCGGTGGCCGTATTTCATGCGCTCGGTATCGCCGCCCTGGGAGAGCGCCATGAGCTGATGCCCTAGGCAGATGGCGAAGGTGGGCATCCCGTAATCGTAAAGCTTCGCGATCTCTCGGATGATCCCTTTGCAGTCCTTCGGGTCGCCGGGGCCGTTGGAGAGCATAAGCCCGTCCGGCTTCGCGGCGATGATCTCCTCCGCTGTGGCAAAGCAGGGGTAGATGGTGACCTCACAGCCGCGGCTTGCCAGGCTCCGCGCGATATTGCGCTTCACGCCGAAATCCATCAGTGCGATCTTGGGGCCGGTGTTGCCTTCGCCCACGATCTCAGGCTTTGTAATGCTCACGGATTCCACAAGGCCAACCTGGCGGAACGCCCCGATCACCTCCATGCAGTGCTTCATATTAGAAATATCGTCGGTCATCATACCGCGCATGGTGCCGCTTTCCCGGAGTTTTTTGACAATCGCGCGCGTATCAAGGCCGACGATGCAGGGAATATCAAATTCGTTGAGCACCGATTCCAGAGAAGCGGTACTGCGGAAATTGGAAGGCGTGTCGCACAGCTCGTGCAAAAAGAATGCGCACGGCTGCAAACGGATGGATTCAAAATCCTCGCGGCTAACGCCGTAGTTGCCGATCATCGGGTACGTCATCACCACGCCCTGCCCGGCATAGGACGGATCGGTCAAAATTTCAAGGTACCCGGTCATAGAGGTGTTGAAAACGACCTCGCATGCCATCTCGCGGAATGCGCCGCGGGCCTCGCCTCATAGATGGAACCATCTTCCAGAACCAGATAAGCTCTCACTGGCTTCACCGTGCCTTCCTGATAAATTCATTGCGCCCAAACAGGGCAAAAAAGAAGCGGGTTCGGCGCGTCTGCCGGTCCCCGCTGTTTCCCGCGAAGGGAAGCATAACGCCGTGCGTAAAAGGGGCAGAGCTTGGCCTATCCCCTTCCTCTAAACGTTAATATTAGCATGTTTCTTTTCAAATTTCAACAGGAATCCACATAAAACAGGCAGGCAGGTGAAAGAACGGCATTGCGCACAAATTATACCTCTCTAATTGCTTGCTTCTCGGCCATTATACATAGATTATTCTATCTTGCCGCAATACACAGAAAAAATATGCAAATTTATGCATTCAGTTGCATAAATAAACAACCAGGGCGTTGCTCCATACCCATTGCGGCAGGGATCAGCATTCTAGAAAAGGCTTCTATCTCTCTTGAAATCCTGCGCCCCTACCGGCTGCCTCAGCACCACGCGCAGTATCATCCATGGCTTGCCGGAAGCGTAAGCATTTGTGCCCATACCACCCGCTTCTGAAGCAGGAAGAAGCCTGCCTCCCGCTCTGACAACATGCCCATTTTTGAAATGCATGGAAAGCCGATCCCGCGCAATCTGACAATTGATTTCTATCAGGGCAGGCTATATAATATAGGTTATAAAAATAGGCGGCGGAGAAGGGGAAGGTGAGGCACCGTGAAATCTATCCTTCTCGCCCTTCCGCGTGCACAGGCCGCCTCTCAGATGAAAAAAGTGCTTTTGAATGCATCGTTTTCCGTAGCGGGCGTCTATTCCTCAGGCGCGGAGGTGCTTACGGCCGTGAGCGCCCTACCAAATGGCGTGGTAATCTGCGCGCGGCTGCCCGATCTTTCCCCTGCGCAGCTCGCCCAAATGCTGCCGGATGGGTTTGATCTGATTGAGCTAGTTTCCTCCGGCCAGATCCCTGTGCAGGGCTACAGCAATGTGGTGAGCCTTCACCTGCCGCTCAACCGCTTGGAATTCATCGGCATGGTACAAACGCTTGCATGTGCATCGGGCATTGCCTGCGGCACGCATGGCGAGCAGGGCCGCTCCAGCGGCGAAAAGGAGCTGGTAGCTCGGGCTAAAGCGCTGCTCATGCGGGAGCTTTCGCTCTCTGAACCCGAGGCTTACCGTCTGCTCCAGAAGCGAAGCATGGCGACCGGTATGCGCATGGCGGATACCGCACGCAACGTGCTCTTCCACGGCGTGAAGGCGATATGAGAAAGGGTGATTCGATGAAATTCACAAAGATGCACGGCATCGGCAACTGCTACCTATATTTCAACTGCTTCGAAGACCCTGTTCTGAATCCGGCGGAACTGTCCGTCCGGCTCAGCGATGTCCACTTCGGCGTCGGCTCCGACGGCATCATCCTCATCGAGCCGAGCGAAATTGCCGACTGCAAAATGGATATTTACAACGCCGACGGCTCGCGCGGCAAGATGTGCGGAAACGGAATCCGCTGCGTGGGCAAATACGTCTATGACCGTGGGCTCGTCAAAAAAGATGTGATTACCGTTGAAACCCTCAGCGGAATCAAAACACTCTATCTCAACATCGAAGGCGGCGCCGTCAAAACCGTGCGCGTCGATATGGGCAGGCCAATCCTTACGCCCGCCGAAATCCCGGTCAGGCTGCCGGGGGACAAAATTGTCAACCAACGGGTTAAAATAGAGAATGAACGCGCCGCAAAGCCCATCCATGCACATATCACCTGCGTTTCGATGGGAAACCCGCACTGTGTGGTGTTTGAGGATTTTCTCGACGTGGGCAAATTCCCACTGGAGGACTTCGGCCCGAAATTTGAGCGTGACCCGCTCTTCCCGGAGGGGGTCAACACGGAGTTTGTCAACGTCATCAATGACCACGAGGTCAAAATGCGTGTGTGGGAGCGCGGCAGCGGTGAAACCTGGGCCTGCGGCACGGGCGCGTGCGCTGTGGCAGTCGCCTGCGTTCTGAACGGCCGGACAGGCCGGCGGGTGCTCGTCCATCTGCGCGGCGGAGACCTCGAGATTGAGTGGGATGAACGCGCCGATACCGTTTGGATGACTGGCCCCGCCGCGTTCGTTTGCGACTGCGAATGCAATCCGAGGAGTTCGGGCAATAGCCCGTTTTCCACTTTGTAACAATTTAAAGAAAGGGTGATCGGACCGATGAAAATCAATGAAAATTTCCTGAAGCTTCCAAGTAGCTATCTTTTCTCCACCATCGCTCAAAAAATAGCGGCTTATCAGCAGGCGCACCCCCAGGCGGATATCATTCGCCTGGGTATCGGCGACGTCACCCGCCCCTTGCCTCCGGCTGTCATTGATGCGATGCACAAGGCTGTTGACGAAATGGCGCAGGAGGAAAGCTTCCACGGTTACCCGCCGGAGTATGGGCAGGATTTCCTTTTGGATAAAATTTTAAAATATGATTTTGCCGCCTACGGCGTTTCCCTTGCCGCGGATGAAATCTTCGTCAGCGACGGCGCGAAGAGCGACACTGGAAACATCGGAGATATCTTCGGGGTGGAGAATACCGTCGCGGTGTGCGACCCGATCTATCCGGTCTATGTGGATACGAATGTAATGGCGGGGCGAGCCGGAGATCTATTGGCAAACGGCCGGTGGAGCAATTTTGTCTATCTACCCTGCACGGCAGAGCATCATTTTTTGCCGGAGCTCCCCACGGAGCATGCGGATTTGATTTATCTCTGCTTTCCTAATAATCCCACCGGTATGGCCATTGACTTTGACGGCCTGAAGCAGTGGGTCGATTATGCAAACCGCGAAGGCAGCGTGATCCTCTACGACGCCGCCTACGAAGCCTATATCACACAGGAGGGTATTCCCCACAGTATTTATCAAATCGAGGGTGCAAAAAACTGTGCGATTGAATTCCGAAGCTATTCCAAAACTGCCGGCTTTACGGGCGTACGCTGTGCCTACACGGTTGTCCCCAAAGAGCTGAAGAGAAACGGCGTTTCTCTCAACAACCTCTGGGCGCGCAGGCAAGCAACCAAGTTCAATGGCGTCTCTTATGTTACCCAGCGCGCGGCACAGGCGGTTTATTCTGATGCAGGCCGGCGCGAGGTGCGCAAAATCATTGGTTATTATCAGCGAAATGCCCGCGTGATTGCGGAGGGGCTGCGCGGCGCAGGCTTCCAAGCTTGGGGCGGAGTGAACTCCCCCCTATATCTGGCTCAAAACACCGGATGACCTCACCTCCTGGGCATTTTTTGATCAGTTGCTTGAAAAGGCGCAGGTTGTCGGCACGCCGGGCTCCGGATTCGGCCCGGCAGGCGAGGGCTATTTCCGCCTAACTGCATTCGGCGACGCGGCGCGCACTGTGGAAGCAATCGAACGCATTGCCAGCGTTTTTTAAACAAGAATCTGGGAACCGTATCGCTTTCCAGCGCTGCGGTTTCCGGTTTTCTCATTTTTAATCCTGCTGATCCAAAATATTTTATATCAAACGGAGGATGTATTCATGGAGAAGAAAGAGATGCTTTACGAGGGCAAGGCCAAAAAGGTGTATGCGACGCAGGACCCGGATATCCTGATCGTCGACTATAAAGACGACGCAACCGCCTTTAACGGGTTAAAGAAGGGGACGATCACCGGCAAAGGCGTCATCAACAACAAAATGTCCAACTTCATGTGCAAGATGCTCGAAAAGGAAGGGATTCCCACGCATTTCGTCGAGGAGCTCAGCGAGCGTGAAACTGCGGTCAAGCGTGTTACGATCGTCCCTCTAGAGGTTATCATCCGCAACAAGGCGGCTGGCTCCATGGCAAAGCGGCTCGGCCTGGAAGAGGGCACGCAGCTTCTCTGCCCCGTTCTCGAGTTCAGCTATAAGGACGATGCGCTCGGCGACCCGATGATCAATGATTCCCACGCGATCGCATGCGGCTTTGCAACGCAGGCGGATATCGACGCCATCCGCTCCATGGCGCTCAAAATCAATGAAATCATGTGCAACTACTTTGCCAGCGTCAACGTGGAGCTGATCGACTTCAAGCTCGAGTTCGGCCGTTATCATGACCAGATCATCTTAGCGGACGAAATCTCCCCCGACACCTGCCGTTTTTGGGATATGACCACACATGAAAAGCTCGATAAGGACCGTTTTCGCCGCGATATGGGCAGCGTGGAAGAGGCCTATGATGAGATGGCGAAGCGCTTGGGCCTGAAATAAATCAAATTTTAAATCACAGATGCCGGCGCGCGCATCTGTGATCGATACTGTTTGGAGGAAACGCATTTGAGAAACCGGCCGCCCTTTGACACGCTGCACGAGGAGTGCGGCGTATTTGGCATTTACGGCGATCTGGAAACGCCCCCGGCGCAGGCCGTTTATTACGGCCTCTACGCCCTACAGCATCGCGGGCAGGAAAGCTGCGGCATCGCGGTCAGCGACCAGGGCGTGCTGAGCGTTCATCGGGCTATGGGTCTGGTCAGCGAGGTGTTCGATGAAGGCGTGCTTGCCTCTCTGCCAGGGCAGGCCGCAATCGGCCACGTCCGCTACTCCACAGCGGGCGGGAGCCTCGTGCAAAATTGCCAACCGCTTCTGATGCGCTATGTAAAAGGCCGCCTTGCTATCGCACACAACGGCAATCTGACGAATGCCGAAACCGTGCGGGAGGAGCTTGCAGGGGGAGGCGCGATCTTCCAGACGACAATTGACTCTGAAGTGATCGCCCATGTGATCGCGCAGGAGCGCATTGCGGCGGGAAGCGTCGAGCAGGCTGTAGTGCGCATGATGGGGCGCATCCGGGGTGCTTATTCCCTGTTGGTGATGAGCCCGCAAAAGCTGGTTGCAGCCCGGGATCCGTTCGGTTTCCGACCGCTTGTAATCGGCAGCCTAGGCAGTTCCTACGTGATTGCATCCGAAACCTGTGCGCTTGATGCTGTCAATGCAGAGTTTATCCGCGATGTAGAGCCCGGCGAAGTCGTCGTCGTGGATGCCGGTGGGTTGCGCAGTATACGCACCCATTGCGCAGAGCAACCTCGGCGCATGTGTGTGTTTGAATATATCTATTTCGCGCGGCCCGACTCTACGCTCGACGGCGTGCGCGTCCACGCAGCAAGGCTGCGCGCGGGGGCGCTGCTGGCAAAGGAGAACCCGGTGGAGGCTGATATCGTGATCGGCGTGCCAGATTCCGGCCTGGATGCCGCCATCGGCTATGCACAGGAGAGTGGCATTCGCTATGAGGCTGGCTTCGTGCGCAACAATTACGTAGGACGCACCTTTATCAAGCCGGAGCAGGGCGAACGGGAGGCCAGCATCAACATCAAATTAAACGTTTTGCGGCAAAGCGTGGCAGGCAAACGCATCGTCATGGTGGATGATTCCATCGTGCGCGGCTCAACGAGCGCGAACATTATCCGCGCGCTGAAGAACGCGGGGGCAAAAGAGGTGCATGTGCGCATTTCTTCCCCAACGCTCCATTGGCCCTGCTATTTCGGCACGGACATTCCTACGCGCGAAGAGCTAACCTCCAACCGCCACACGGTGGATGAGCTTTGTCGAGCCATTGGGGCAGATAGCCTAGGCTTTCTAAGCTGCGAAAGCCTGTATGCACTCGTCGGCACGGAGGAACGCACCTTCTGCGACGCATGCTTTACAGGGGAATACCCCATTCCGCTGGATGAAATCAACGGCAATTTCCTCTCAAAGCAGCCGGCTGGTAGGATCACGAAAAACACGAAGCATGCCGCCGGACATAATTCATCTCTAAACGCACCCGTTTTAGGAAAGGAAGGCATTGAATGAAAGATCGTTACGAATCCCCCCTCAACTCCCGCTATGCCAGCAGGGAGATGCAATATATCTTCTCCCCGGATTTCAAATTCCGCACTTGGCGGCGGCTCTGGATTGCGCTCGCTGAAAGTGAGCAAGAGCTCGGCCTGGAGATCACAAATGAGCAGATCGCCGAGCTGAAAGCACATCAGGATGACGTCAACTACGAAATTGCCCAGGAGCGTGAAAGGCTGGTGCGGCACGATGTGATGTCCACGTTTATGCCTATGGCGTGCAGTGCCCCAAGGCAAAGCCAATCATCCATTTAGGCGCCACATCCTGCTATGTGGGCGACAATACGGATATCATCACAATGGCCGAGGGCCTGCGTCTGATTCACAAAAAGCTTGTGAACCTCATGGATAAGCTCGCGCAGTTTGCGCTGGCGTATAAAGACCTGCCCTGCCTCGCCTTTACTCACTTCCAGCCCGCTCAGCCGACCACCGTCGGCAAGCGCGCTTCCCTGTGGCTGGAAGATTTGCTGCTTGATTTTGAATCGCTTGAATTCCAACTTTCGCAGATGAAGCTGCTCGGCTCCAAGGGCACCACGGGCACGCAGGCAAGTTTCTTGGAGCTGTTCAATGGCGATCACAGCAAGGTAAAACAGCTTGATCAAAAAATTGCGGAGAAAATGGGCTTTGCGGCCTGTTTCCCGGTTTCCGGCCAAACCTATCCCCGCAAGGTGGATAGCCAGGTTCTTTCCGTCCTGAGCGGCATTGCACAATCCGCAGCCAAATTTTCGAGCGATTTAAGGCTTTTGCAGCATCTCAAGGAGGTGGAGGAGCCATTTGAAAAGAACCAGATTGGTTCCTCTGCTATGGCTTATAAGCGCAACCCCATGCGCAGCGAGCGCATTGCCTCCCTCGCCCGCTATGTGGTCGCGGATACGCTGAACCCGGCAATGACCGCCTCTACCCAATGGTTTGAGCGCACGCTTGACGATTCCGCAAACAAACGCATCAGCGTGGCGGAGGGATTCCTGGCAACAGATGCGATACTGGAGCTGTATATCAACGTGGTCAGCGGGCTGGTAGTCTATCCAAAGGTCATCGAGAAGCGGCTGATGGCCGAGCTGCCATTCATGGCGACGGAAAACATTATGATGGACGCCGTCAAGCGCGGCGGCGACCGGCAGGAGCTGCACGAGGCAATCCGTGTGCACTCCATGGCGGCCGGGAAAGTCGTCAAAGAGCAGGGCGGTGAAAACGACTTGCTCGCACGCATTGCAAACGATCCGCTCTTTGGCACCACGCTTGAGGAGCTGAAGGCCCTCATGCATCCGGCGAATTTTGTCGGCCGCGCCCCGCAGCAAACGGAGGAATTTATAACGGAACACATCCGCCCGATTCTCGACCGCTGTGCAGATGAGCTAGGGCTTGAGGTGGAGATCAGCGTTTGACGCTTTCACGCCAATAAATTCATATCACAAAAGGTGGGAGCCGCACTGGCGGTTCCCACCTTTTTGTTTTCTCCTTTTCAAAACAGCTTTAAATTTGCTGTTTAAGCCCATATTTTACGGCAATCCGTTCCATTTTCCGCAAAAAACGGCTTTGCGAACAAAAGGAGAAGCAGCAAATTACAGGCCGCATGAGCCAAATCAAGCGGAAGAGAGGCCGCGCATGCCGCCACCACCGCCCGCAGGGAAAACGGCCCGAAAAAGCCACCGGATACCGTCCAGAGATTCATAAACCAGCCGAATAAAAAGCCCCATACGCATCCATACAGCGAAAGCAGGAGCCCGTGCCGTTTTAGCAGTCGCTGAAGCAAGCCGGAGGATAGCCCCATCATCCCCCAAGCCGACATCTGCCAAACCGTCCACGGCCCTTGCCCCAAGAGCATATTAGAGGTTAGAGCCGTCATCGCGCCCGTCATAAACCCCGCCTGCGGGCCGAATACGATCCCCGTCAAAATAATCAGGCTCGAGGAAGGTTGCACGCTTGGAAGGCCCGCGAATAAAACCCGGCCCGCACAGGAAACGGCCGACAGCAGAGCGATCAGCACCACCGCCTGCGCTCCTGCACGGCTACGCTCAAAGCCCGCAAAGAGCACCAGCAGCACACCGCTCACCGCAAGCAGCAGCGCGGGCAAAAAGGAGCCCTCCCCTTTCTGCAAAACGCCGCCAGCAGCGCCGCCGCAAGGCAACCGCCGCCCAGTGTCATTCCCGCTCTTTTCGCCCGCATAACGAAAGCACATCCTCATATAAAATCGCATCGCAGCCAAGAGGAGAAAGCGCTTGGCCAATCACAGTGGTATAATACCGGCTTCCTTGAAAAAATCTGCGCGGCTGAGAAGCATCTGCCAGCGCGCCATCAAAGAGCATGGCGCAGCGGTCCGCAAAGGCTGCCGCGAAGGCGATATCATGTGTAGCAAGCAAAACCGGCATGTGCAGCCGGTGCAGCATCTCTCCCAAAAAAGATTTCGCCGCTGGGTCAAGCCCTTTCGTGGGTTCATCGAGCAACAGCACATCCGGGCGGCGAAGCAAAAGTGAAGCAAAGGCCGCCCGCTGCTGCTCTCCACCGCTGAGATCATAAGGGTGGCGGCCGAGTAGCGCCTCCAGCTCAAAGGCGGCCACCATGCGCTCCTGCTCCTCTACGGAGCAGCCTCCCCGCCGGCGGCTGTCAGCAAGCGCTTCCGCCAGCGTATCGGCCAGGAAACACGCCTGCAAGCTTTGCGGCAAATAACCGATCCGCAAGCCTTTTCTCCGTTGAACCCACCCTGCATGCGGCGTCAAAATTCCCGCAGCAAGCTTCAAAAGCGTGCTCTTCCCGCTGCCGTTTCCGCCGAGCAGGCAAAGGAGCTCCCATTCCCTAAGCTCCATGCGCAGATTTTGCAGCACTGGTTCCCCCCTTCTCATAGGCAAAGCACACATCTCGAAAGAAAAGCACCGGTTTCCCATAGGACGGTTCCGTCCCAGACGCCTCCTTTTTCCAGCCCCCCGGCAAAAGAGGACGGATGCGTTCCCGCAGCGCAGGCGGCGTCAGGGCGAGCGGTTTTTCCGCATCCAGCGCCAAAGAACACAGCGGCAGCTGCGGCACAAACGGAAGAAACGCTGCATCCTGCTCGCGCCAAATCCGTCGAAAGACCTTTTCCGGCGCTCCACTATATCGTATTTCGCCGTTTTGCAGGAGCATTAGGCTGCTGCAAAGCGCCGCTGCCTCATCGAGCCGGTGCTCCGCCAGCACAACGGTAATCCCCAGCTCCTCATGCACACGGCGGAGCATATCAAAAAAAGCGCGCGCCGCAATCGGGTCGAGCTGCGCGGTAGGCTCATCAAGTAGCAGCAGCCTCGGCTGCATCATGAGCGCAGCGCAAAGGGAAACTAGCTGCTTCTCCCCGCCGGAGAGAAGCTCCGGCCCTTTGTGCAGCAAATGTTCGAGCCCGAAAAAGCTCACCGTTTCCGCCATACGGCGGCGCATGATCTGAGGCGGCAAGCCGCAGTTTTCCATTGGAAGCGCCAAATCGCTCAGCACGCTAGCTGTCAGCAACTGCGATTCCGGATCTTGAAAAACAATTGCTGCCTCCTGCGGTGAAAGTGCTGTTTCAATCGCCCCTTCTGAGGCCCCGCAGGGGGTAATATCCGGCTTCAGCACTTCGAGCAAAGTGCTTTTTCCACTGCCGGACGCACCGCAGAGGACGATAAAATCCCCCTCCTGGATTTCCAGGGAAATATGCCGCAGGGCAGGCTTTATCCCCATCGCATAGGTAAAGCTATAGTCCCGCAGCGCAATCATCTGCTGTTGATCAGACAAGAAGCTCCCTCCTTCTGTGCGCGGCAATCCAGCATAGCGTCCGGCTTCCAGCCTCCAGTAGGAACGGATAACCGCACGTAAGGCATAGCACGGTAAGGCCCGCCGCCTGGAGAAAATCCATATGCGGCGCCTCAAAGGCGGGAAAATAAAGCCATTTCCCCGCGCCAAGGATGCGCAGGCCAATCATCAAGCCCAAGCTTGTCAACAACAAGCAGCTTGCTCCTGCATCGCGGGCGGTAAAGCGGAATACTCCATAAAAGCTTCGGCTCTGCGCGCCGTATCCACGCGCCCGGAGTGTTCGGGAGGATTGCATGCCCTCCTCCATCGTCCAATCCAGCAGCGCGCCGAGCAACTTCCCTGCATGGCTCAATCGTGCAGGCAGGCCTTCTCCATCCTGCCGGTGCAGCTGCCGCAATTCCCGCGCACGGCGGGTAAGCAGAGGAACAAAACGCATGGACATGCTCAAAATCAGCGCGCTCGTCTGCATCAGGCGGGAAAAGAGGAATAAAATGCGCTCGCTGTCCAGCAGCACATTCAACGAGGGGAACACCATTAGCAGCGCCGCAATCAGCAGCAGATTATGCGCGCCGTAGAGCAGCGATTCCATCGTTACCGGACGCTCCCCGAGATAAAACAGGATATGAATCCCATCACTATTCAAAAGCGGATTCAACACCAAAAGCAGCCCGCCCAGCAAAACCGCACCGCCCAAAAGGCGCAGTGTTTTCTGTATACCCGCCGTCCGGCAGGCAAGCGGCATCATCCAGATCAAAATCACAGCGGTGTAGAACAAGCTATCAAAAAGAAACAGCGCAGCAAACATTTCACAATAATACAAAAGCGCGACCACTGGATGCTGCGTCTGAAAACGTAGGCTCAGCATCTGGGCGGCGTTTTTTCCATATAAATTCTGTTTCATTCTCGATCACAATTTCCCGCCTGAAACATGCGCGCGGATTTTATCAAACGACTCCTGGCTGATCACATGCTCCATCCGGCAGGCATCCTGCGCCGCTATTTCAGGCTGACGCCGAGCGCCGTTAAATACTCTGTTAAAAGCCGATGGCGCTCATAAATCCGCTCCGCAATCTCGCGCCCAGAGGCCGTCAGGCTCAGAAAACCCTCCCCATCCATCGTGATATGACCCGCCTGGCGCAAAATGGACATTGCCCTTGAAACGCTGGGCTTGGTAACGGAAAGGGCATGCGCCACGTCAATTGACCGCACGCTGCCCTTTTCATTTTTTAGCATAAGAATCATCTCAAGATAATTTTCGCCCGATTCCTGTATTTTCATGGCAAGTCCCCCTTTTTACATCATGTGTTAATCGTAGCCCATTTTGCGCCGTTTTGCAAGGGCAGGCTACCGCCCTAAGCGGGAGAATATAGCTTTTCTCAGCCGGGGCGTATCGCCGTCAAAAACGTAGCCCTCCATCCCGCACTGCCGGGCGGCCCTAATATTCTCCTCCAGATCGTCAATAAAAAAGCATTCCTCTGGGCGAAGCGCATATTTCGTCAGCAGATAGGTGTAAATCCCCGGCTCCGGTTTTGCCATTTGCACTTCGCCTGAAATGACAATTCCGTCAAAGCCCTGTACAGCGTCATAAAAATCCAGATGCTGTGCAAAAAAACAGATGCGTTTGATAAAAGATAGCGCGGCACATTTTGATCCTTTAAATCCGCTATCAGTTCTGGAATATCGTCCATATAGGGCAGATAGCGGTACCAATCACGAAAAAAGCGCGGGCAGCCGTATGCAGTCGGCTGGGCAGCCGTTCCAGCGCCTGTGCGGTATAAACCTCATAGGAGATTCGGCCTGCATCTAATGAAGCCCAATCATAAAAAATGGCCTGACGGAACGCCTGGCGATCTGCCTGCGCTTGGCAAAACCGGCCAATCAGTTCCTCCGAATTGTAGCGCCCAATCACATTGCCAAAATCAAAAACAATATTACGTATCATGCTAAGCTCCC
>ENA-OQED01000603-OQED01000603.1-human-gut-metagenome-genome-assembly--contig:-NODE-603-length-14154-cov-1.070863_pt1 | contig 14154 bp, 13 predicted proteins | sample MGYA00242790_ERZ504625 | MGnify/ENA primary metagenome ERZ504625 (study PRJEB26092, sample SAMD00036345) | human gut metagenome | host: Homo sapiens | study: EMG produced TPA metagenomics assembly of...
TAACTTCTCATAATCTTCTTCCATATTTCGAAGACCATGTTCAATCCTTGGCTGGTTTAAAATGATCTCTGATGCCGGATAAATGGTCAGAGTATCGACTTCTTCGATGGATCTTTGGCTTTCTTTATCAAAACTTCGGATCGAATCAATTTCATCTCCCCATAGTTCGATACGATATGGGCTTTCCTGCGTGTATGGGAAAATATCAATGATTCCTCCTCGCACAGCAAACTCGCCTGGAGCCTCAACAAATGGTGCTTTTTCGTATCCTCTGGCAACAAATTCTTCTGCGATCGTTGCCTCTTCCAGTATCTCTCCCATTTTAAACGTCATCTTATGATTCTTGATATCACTTAATGGAACAACCTGATCCATCACAGCATCGATTGTCATCACAAAGGTTCCACATTTGTCATCCACGATCTTCTTGATCGCCAGCATACGGTCTCTTGCGATTGCATTTCCATGAACATCGGCTGTATAGAATAATGGATCTTTTGCTGGAATATACTGAACCTTTTCTCCAAAGAAATGACTTGCCTCGACCCATTGTCTTGCTTTGTTCTCGTCTGGTACGATGATGATCTTAAATTGCTTTTTCTTATGATTTCCGATCAGACTGGTCAGATGCCATTTGGCTGTATCGGTGCATCCTGATACAAGAACCGGGCCACAGTAATCTTCGATCTCATCCTTTAATTGTCTGTATACCGGATCGTCTTTTAATATATTTTCTAACACTTTCTATCCCTACTTTTTCTTATTGTGGCGGTTCATCGCTTCTGTGATGTCGCCCATAACGATCAGCTGTACTGCATCGTACACTTCATCAAAACGTTCCGCAAAGATTGCCTGTTCTTCTTTTGTAAAATGTCCTAATACATAATCTGCCAGATCATATCCTTTTGGTTTCTCTCCAACACCGATCTTCACCCTTGGGAAATCCATACTTCCTAAATGACTGATGATACTTTTCAGTCCATTATGTCCCCCTGCACTTCCCTTTCTTCGGATACGCAGTCTTCCAACATCAAGGTCGATATCATCATGAATAATGATAAAATCTTCTGGCTCTAATTTATAGAAATCCATGATTGGACGAAGACTTTCCCCGCTTAAGTTCATAAATGTCTGTGGTTTCACAAGAAGGACTTTTTCTCCTCCCATATAACCAGTTCCGATCAATGCTTTGTGTTTCCCTGTATTTATACTTATGCCTTCTTTGTCTGCAATATAATCAAGGGCTTCAAATCCAATATTGTGTCTTGTGTTGTCATATTTCTTTCCCGGATTCCCAGTCCGACGATTACTTTCATAAGATATCTCTCCTTTTTCCCTAGAATCTATAAAACTGACAAACACCCGGAAATCAATGGATTCCCGGGTTGTCTTTTTCTTTCTTTAGTTATAGTATATCCCAATTTACAATTCTCAGCAAGATTTTTTCTAGTTATAATGCCTGAAAGAATTCTCTTGTCTTATTTACCTTCTTCATCAATGTATCAAACTGTTCTGGTGTCAGTGACTGTGGTCCATCACATAATGCTTTGGCTGGATCATTATGAACTTCTACCATTAATCCATCGGCCCCAGCTGCGATCGCTGCTAATGCCATTGGCTCTACCATATCTCTGATTCCTGTTGCATGAGATGGATCTACCATGACTGGAAGATGGGATTTCTTCTTAATCATAGGGATTGCAGAAAGATCTAATGTATTTCTCATAGCTGTCTCGTATGTTCGGATTCCTCTTTCACAAAGGATTACATTTTCATTTCCACCTGCCATAATGTATTCTGCACTCATTAACCATTCTTCGATCGTTGCTGCAAGTCCTCGCTTTAATAAGATTGGTTTGTTGATCTTTCCTAATTCTTTTAATAATTCAAAGTTCTGCATATTTCTTGCTCCAACCTGAATCAGGTCCACATCTTCGAATAATGGAAGATGACTTGCATCCATGATCTCTGTAACAACTGGAAGTCCTGTTGCTTTCTTAGCTTCTAATAATAATTCTAATCCTTCTCCATGAAGTCCCTGGAAAGAGTATGGGGAAGTTCTTGGTTTGAAAGCTCCTCCTCTTAATAATCCTGCACCAGAATTCTTCACATCGTTTGCGACTTCTGTGATCTGTTCTTTTGTCTCAATAGAACATGGTCCTGCGATCACCTGGAAGTTTCCACCACCAATCTTTACTCCATTTACATCAACAACTGTATCGTTTGGATGGAATTTTCTGTTGGCCTTCTTGTATGGCTCCTGAATACGCTGTACATTTTCAACGATGCTGTTTGCCATGATATGACGCATATCTACAACAGATGTATCTCCCACTAATCCAAGGATCCTTGTATTAACACCTTCGGATTCGTGGATTCCCAGTCCCTGCTCTTCCATCTCTTTCTTTAATGCGTTGATCTTTGCTTCTTCTGCCTGTTTCTTTAAAATAATATCATGATGTTCGTCCTTTCCTGGCAAGTCGTTTCTATCTTGCTTCTCTGGTGCGGCCTTTGTTTCTTTGAGTAAAAAGAAAAGGCATGCACTCTGTTGCAAGAATGCATGCCTTAAATGTTTTACTCTGTCGGTTTAAAGTGACATAAGTTTGGCGATGATTCATTGCAACAAAAATAGTCAGGATAAAAATAATAACCCTGAAAGCTAAAGTAATAAAATGTGCAATTATTCATCTTACTTGTTGTCATCTTAGTTTCTCCTTGTTTTGATGTTTTTACGATACATTGAATTTTTTTTCTGTGTCAATAGATTTTATAGATGTTTTTTTATAAAATCCATAGACCGTATTTTATGATTTATTTTATGAATTATAAAATTTATTTTTGCGCACTGCAAGAAATGATGCGATCAATTGCTGTGATCGGTACTGTTAATACAACACCAAGACTTCCAGATAGTCCTTGCATAATCTCAATTCCGATCACATAAGAGTTCGCTAACTGTCTGTAGCTTAGATCATATGCGTAATTGATCACTAATGTTGTCATTGCACCTCCCACATAAGCAAAGATCAGTGTATTCGTCATCGTTCCCATCATATCTCTTCCAACATTGATTCCTGATACAAAAAGTCGTTTCATGGACAGTGTTTTGTCTGTTTCATAAATTTCCTGAATCGTAGATGCAATGGACATACCAACGTCCATGACGGCTCCTAATGCTGAAATGATGATTCCGGCAAAAAGCAATTCTCCGATCTTTATCTTTGTATTTTGTCCGACATAGTTCAATGCTTCGATATCCGATACATTATACCCCGTGATCCCTGCTGCTTTTCCAAATGCCATCGCTGCCACTGCTGCGATCACGACTCCGATCGCTGTTCCAAGGATCGCGGACACTGTTTTGCTCGAATATCCACCAAGAAGTCCTAATGTTACGATCGTTGTCAACACTGCCACAATGATCGTCAACACGATCGGTGAAATTCCCCGATACATCATTGGGAACATAATACCGATAATACATGCAAACGCAAATACAAGACTTAAAAATAGCATAAACACCTTTTTTCCCACCAATCGCACATACCACCGCTGCAAAGATCAACGCAAATCCATAGATTGCCATGGTACGGTCCTGACTATATACGGTAAATCCTACATTTGTTCCACTTTTATTTACGATCACGATGATCCTTGCTCCTACTTTACAGTCAGCTCCAAATAAAGTTCCGCTTGGATTGATCGCCTGTTTTTCTTTTCCTTTGTAGGTTCCCGTTGTCATTTTAACCAGGACTTTCTGCGTTCCATAACGACTTCCGTCTTCTGCAAGATTATCTTTTATGATCTTTGTTACAACTGCTTTTTCATATTTTTGTCCTTTATAGGATGCCAATGGCGTTTTCTGAAACTGGTTGCATTTGACTATGATCCCTGCAAATAAACACACTGCTATTGCGAAGATCAAGATTTTTTTCCATGATACTGCTTTTTCCATAAGTTGTCTTCTTTCTATAAATCGTAGCCTTTTATTTATAAAGAAAAATCAGAGAATGCCTGTGTCCGGATCTATCATTCCGGGCGCAGGCTTTTGCTCTGTCTGATAAATTAAGTTACGACACTAATTCTTTATCATCTCTATTTGATTGTTGCTTTTTTGGCTGTGCTGTAGGCTCCATAAAATACGTTTTCCATTTACTGTTTTGTAAAGAACGGACTTTTACGTAATATTTTTTCCCTTTTTTCAGACCTTTGATCTTGTAAGATGTTGTTGTTTTCGCTTTTCTTACTGTCTTTTTACCTGTAAATTTCTTGTTTGTAGAATATACAACTTGATATCCTGATGCTTTCGTATTCTTTTTCCATTTGATCGTTAGCTGTTTTTTGATCTTATTTATTAAAGAGATACTCTGTTTCTTTGGTACTACAGTCACTGTAACTGTTTTGGAAGCTGCTTTGTAGTCTGTAGTTGCTGCTGCTTTGACTGTGATCTTGGCAACTCCTGGCCCTTTGACTGTTACTTTTCCTGCGGCATCAACTGTTGCAACTGCTTTGTTTGATGTTGTGTAAGTGAGTTTTCCATTTCCATTTGTTTTTGCATTTAATTTAAATGCTTTGGATGTTTCACTCTTCTTATAAGATGCTGTTGCTGTGATCGTCTGGTCTTTTGTCTGTACTACTGTTGTATCATCTTTCTTTGTTGTATTTGAGTTCGCATCATCTTTTCTGGTATCTTCTGCTTTCTTCACGATCTTATATGAAGATGATCCGTCTAATACTTTTCCTGTGTCCGCATCGTATGTTGTAACTTCAAAAGAGTCATCTGTTACATTGACTACAGAATAACTTGGTGTCCATGTCTGGCTTCTCTCAGAAATAAAATCCTGTTTTGCTGTGATCAGATTGTAGAATTTAGATCCTGTTGCTGAGTTTGCTTCTAAATATACAGTTCCTTTTGGATTTACAACCGTTCCACCTTTTGTTGTATCAACGATTTCGTAGCAGTTGTTTTCTTTTGCGTAATTTGCTGTATTTTCTGTTTTTGCGAATTTATCATGTGCCTGTCCATCACTCTGTAACTGATATGTTCTGGAGTATGTATGGTCATGTCCCTGAAGTACAACATCAATATCATATTTATCCATTAATGGTGTTAACTGTGTTCTTAAAACCATTCCGTCAGAATCTGAATGATCATATCCTGATCCATAAATGTCCTGGTGGAACATTACAACTTTCCATTTTGCATTTGGATTTTCTTTGATCGCTTTACGCATAACATTTTCGTGAGTTGCACAGTTGTAATTGTTTGTGTCTAATACGATAAATAATGTATTTCCATATGTGTAATAATAGTCTGTTCCTGCTGCTGTCTTTCCTTCTGTATACTTTGCTGTATTTCTATATCCACTTGTATCAAATGTATTTGGATTGTTGTAATGCATCTCATACTGTGCTGATCCAGAATCGTGGTTTCCGATCGTTGTTGCTACTGGAAGAGATCTTAAAGCATCTGCTCCAAGGTAACCTGCATACTGTTTTTCATTGTTATTGTTATTTACCTGATCTCCCGCGGATGCAACAAAACTTAGATTTGGATTCTGTTTTACCGCATTATTTAATACATTGTTCCAGTTATAACTATCATTTCTTGCTGCATAGTTATTATCTTTCATCGCATCTCCTTCAGTACTTGTCTGTCCTGAAGATGCTCCGATCTGAGGATCTCCTACATATAAGAAAGAATAATTTTTAAATGATTTTGTAGAATATTTCTGTGCATCCTGATATTTTCCGTTCTGGAATACCTGATAGTAGTAAGTTGTATTTTCTTTCAGGTCATTTACAGATGCTTTGTTTGAATAGTACTGAACACCTTCGATCGCTACTGCCTGTGTCTGTTTTCCTTCGACTTCTTTTGCATCAGACATATCTTCTTTTGTTGCGATCTTAACTTTTGGTGTTTCTTTTGTCTTGCTGTAGTATGCAAAATTAAGCTGTGATTCTGTCGCTCCTGGTGTTAGGGATACATTTTCATAGTTTGTGCTGTATTTATCCCAGTTTGCTTTCCATGTGGACCAGCTTTCTGTTTTAGAAGCAGATGCATCATTCCAATGTTCTGTCGCTGCGCTGACTGTTGATGAAAGGATTGGAGATGCCATCATAACTCCGCCTGCTAACATCATGGCTGATACAGTCACTTTTGCTGCATATTTTTTTGCATTTCTTGCTATGTTTCTACGAATTGTTCTCACAATAAGATCCTCCTTTGATATAGTCAATCATTCTCTGTTGTGTTTAACTATAAACTTGTGAGATTAAGAAAAGGTACATGGGAATGATAAGTTTTTGTAAAATTTTTTAATTGTATGACGGGAATGTGTCGAGTATTCATAAAAAGATAAAGAAAGATAGCGGTACGAAAAACGAATTCCATTGACGGATTTTTTGCAAAACGCTGATCCGCCAACACTCCTGCACAACTCACTACGTTCAAACAGTGCCCGTGTTGGCTGCGATTTTGCAAAAAATCCTATGGAATTCTACCATTTCGTACCGCTATCTTTCTTTATCTTTTTATGAATACCTGAAGACATTCTTGTATAAAATTAATAAAATTCAAGCTGATGGGTGTATGTTAAACGTTATCGTTTTTTAATTTTTATAGAAGCAGACAGATATTATTAATGCTAATACAGTAAAACATACACACTGTGTAGTGGTTTGAATAGACTTCATGTGTATATGACAGAAATAAAAGAAAAACAAATATTTAAAAGAATCCGGTGGCAACTCCGCATTCTTTTAAATATTTGTTTTTCTTTTATTTCTGTCATATACATGCAAGCCTACATACAAAAACGCCAAAGACATTATTCACGGAATGTGATTTCTCCTGTTTTCTCGTCCATAGCATCTACGATCGCAAGGGATTCTAAGTGTGTCTGTTTTCTTAAGAAATCTCCTCCTGGCTGGAATCCTTTCTCGATCACAACTCCTGCTCCGACCAGTTCTGCTCCGGAATCTTTGACTAATTTCGCTAATCCTTCTAAGGCTTTACCGTTAGCAAGGAAATCGTCGATCAGCAATACATGATCTCCTTCTCCTAAGAATTCTTTGGATACAATGATGTCGTAGACTCTTCCATGTGTGAATGATTCTACCTTTGTTGTATATACATCTCCTGCGATGTTCTTTGTCTGTGTTTTCTTTGCAAATACGACTGGTACATCAAAAATCTCTGCCACAACACAGGCGATTCCGATTCCTGATGCCTCGATCGTAAGGATCTTATTGATATCTTCGCCTTCAAAACGTTTCTTAAATTCTTTACCGATCTCACGGAATAATTTTACATCCATCTGATGATTCAAAAAGCGGTCTACTTTGAGGACATTTCCTTCTTTCACGACTCCATCTTTTCGAATTCTCTCTTTTAATAATTCCATCACTTGGCCTCCACGCTCTTTTGTATTTTAAATAATATTTTAACTACTTTTGCCTCGCTTTGCAAGCATTGCTTGCATTTCTTTTGGATAATCTATATCGCAAAGTTCAGTTTCTTCCAATACCTTGAAAAATCTGGCATTTTCTATGTGTTTTTTGAGGATTTTCTTGCCACCTTGATCTTTTGTAAGCGATAACAATTCTCGTTTATATTTCTTTGAGAACCATACGGGATTTCCAAGGTTTTCTTCTGTTCTGACACAGCCAAGTTCACAAGATTCATCTGCCATAAAAGAGAGAAATCTTTCGATTGTCTCTCTTTTCATATTTGGCTGGTCTGCTACGAAAAATGTATAGAATTCTGCATCTTTCGCTGCTTTGATCCCTGCTTTGATCGACCATGAAATCCCATATTTACTTTCTGGACAAAACACTGTCGTTATTGGGTCGTATTGCGTTTGCTTCATAATTTCCTGATACTGTGTGACAACAATGATCTCAAACCCTTCATAATCTTTGCATAGATCGATCAATCGGTCCAATCCATAACGATACATTGGCTTGGTTCCGATCATTTGCAATAATTTATTCTCCTGACCGAAACGTTTGCTGTTTCCTGATGCAAGATAAATGACCGCTGCTTTTATTTTATCCATGTTATATTATTCTTTCTCCAATAATCCCATAACGATCTTTTCACTGGTGATCGGCAATTCTCGGATCCATAATCCGGTTGCATTAAATACGGCATGGGCTAATGCTGGAGATGGTGTGTTGATAACGATCTCTCCAATGGATTTTGCTCCAAATGGTCCTGTTGGCTCATAACTGCTCTCAAATTCTACACGAAGCTTTCCAACATCGACTCTTGCTGGAACTTTATACTGCATGAAAGAATTTTGTTTTACATATCCATTTGGTGTGTAATCAACACCCTCATACAATGCCATTCCGATTCCCTGACCGAGCCCGCCTTCTACCTGAACTCTTGCAAGATTTGGATTGACTGGTGTTCCACAATCTACGACCGCAACATAATCTAAAATTTCAATATGTCCTGTCTCTTTATCAAGCTCAATCTCAACCATTCCTACCATAAATGGTGGTGGGGATACTGGAGAACTGTTTGTCTCTGTCACCTGGAAAGTTTCATTATTGTTGCACATAGATGCTGTTGCGATGTCCACTAATGAAACTTCTTTGCCGCTCTCTGCATCTCTGACTTTCTTTCCGTCAAATTCCAGAGTATCTGTATCTGCAGCTTCCATCATCTCAGCTGCTTTATTGAAAATATGTCCCTTTAATTTTTCGCAGGCACGTTCCACTGCTTTTCCTGTGACGTAGGTAGAACTTGATGCGTAAGATCCAGAATCGTATGGTGATGTATCTGTATCTGCTCCGCTGACCATGATATCATCAATAGAACATTCCAGACATTCTGCCGCCATCTGGGCCAAGATCGTATCACATCCAGTTCCCATATCCGCTGCTGCAATAGAAAGTGTATACAATCCATCGTCATTTAATTTGATCGTTGCAGAACCAACGTCAACGCCAGAAATACCGGAACCCTGCATCGCCATTGACAGTCCGACACTTCGAACTTTTCCATTTCCCATATCTTTGCATTGGATATTTTTCATCCCATTTGATCATCTCTTTTGCACGGGCAAGGCATCGATCCAAAGCACAGCTGTTTGCTGTTTCTCCATAATATGCTGGCATCACATCGCCTTCACGGACCATGTTCATCTCACGGATCTTCGTTGGATCCATTCCTATCTTAACTGCAAGTTCACTGACTGCTGATTCCAGCGCAAACACACCCTGTGTCGCACCATATCCACGATAAGCCCCAGCTGACATACGATTTGTATACACAACATCATATGCAAAACGATGTGCTTCCAGATCTCGATATAACGGAATTGATTTATGCCCAGATAACCCTACCGTTGTTGGACCATGTTCTCCATAGGCTCCTGTATTGGATAATGTATAAACATCGATCGCACGGATCTTTCCATTCTTGTTTGCTCCGACACGAACTGTTACCTGCATCTCATGTCTTGGTGAAGATGCGATCTGAGACTCTTCTCTTGAAAAAATAATCTTGGATGGTTTCTTTGTCATCCATGTGACAAATGCTGGATATACTTCGGAGATAGAACTCTGTTTTGCTCCAAATCCTCCACCAATTCTTGGTTTTGATACACGAATCTTTGATTTTGGAATGCATAATGCATTGGATAAGATCCTTCGTACATGGAATACGATCTGTGTGGAACTAACAACGTTCAATCTTCCATATTCGTCAATAAAACAATAAGTTCTGAATGTCTCCATCATTGCCTGCTGATTTGCTTTTGTATGATATGTATGTTCTACAACCACGTCGCAATCTGCTAATACCGCATCGACATCTCCTTCGTGTGTTTCTTCTGTTGCACACAGGTTTTTCTTATTATCTGCACCAATATTACATAATGCTTTCCAGTTATCTTCTGGATGCACTAGCGGTGTATCTTTATCCATTGCCTTACGTGGATCTAAGTTTGCTGGCAATACTTCGTATTCCACACGTAACATCTTGATCGCTTGATCAACGCACTTTTCATTCTCCCCAGCAACGATTGCAACGGGATCTCCAACATAACGGACATGCTGATCCAGAATCTGTCTGTCATATGGCTTAATTCCGGATATGTCTGTCCTGCCATCGTAAAACGTTCCTGTGGCACATCTTCCCATGTATAAATCGCCTCAATCCCTGGCACTTTCATAGCAAACTGAGTGTTGATCGATTTGATCATTGCGTTCGCATATGGACTTCGAAGTAATTTCACGATCAGACATTCTTTTGGTGCCTTATCGTTTGTAAATACAGGTTTCCCTGTCACAAGTGCCATAGCGTCTTTTTTCATGATCGGCTGGTTAACTACTTTCATTCGACACCTCCATCTTTATTTTTCTTATATTCCAAAAAGTCTAAGATTCCTCGAAGCTGTCCTTCATATCCGGAACATCTGCAAAGATTTCCCGCAAGATATTCTTTGATCTCTTCTTCACTCGGATCTGGGATCTCTCTAAATATGCAATCGCTTCATGATCATTCCTGGGTTACAAATCCGCACTGTTCAGCCCCTTGGTTCGCAATAAAAGCTCCAAACTCAGCTGCTTCTTCCTGCAATCCTTCTAAGGTATCGATCTTGTGTCCATCAACTCTTGCTGCAAGAATGGAACATGATAAGATTGGCTGGTCATCCATAAATACCGTACATAATCCGCAATTTGATGTCTCGCATCCACGTTTCACACTGTAACAACCAAGATCTCTGACGAGATCGATCAGGAGAGTGTCTGCATCAATCTGTGGGGTTACTTTCTTTCCATTTAATGTAAATGTAATCTCCATGTTTATTTTTCTCTCCTTTCTTCTAACTGTTCAAAGCCTCTTCTTAATAAGACTTTTGATAACTGTTCACGGTAAGCAGCACTTGCTCTCATGTTGCTTCCAAAATTCATCTGACCGGTCACTTCATCTGCGAGTTTTCTTCTTCCCTCATCATCTTTGATCTGTTCCATCCACTGATCTGATAATCTGACTCTGCAAGCTCTGGATGGTCTTGCACCGACAACCGCATATGCCTCTTTCTCACCTAATGAAACAGCGCAGGTCAAAACTGGAAAATCTGTCTTTGTATTTCTATGAGAAAGATAAACACTTTCCTGCGGATGCTTCTTAATGATCAGACGCATTAAAATATCATTTGGATATTTATTGGCTGCAAATTGATCTAATGGAATGATTCCTTCATGATGTAACTCCACATAACTGTCAAACGCCAGAAAACAGCTTAATACATCAGAAAAACCAAACTTTCCAAAAATACTTCCACCTACTGTCGCAAGATTACGGAACTGCACTCCGACAATGTGTGTCACACTTTCTTTTACCGCTCCCTGACTCCATGTATTTAATCCTTCATGAAGTTCGATCTGTCTTAGTGTTACCATTGCTCCGATTGAAAAATTCCTCATCATTTTCTTCGATCTGATCAAGTCCAAGACCCGACAGATCAATTGCTTTTTGTACATTTCTTGTGACCATCTTAAGCCACAACATGCCACCGATCACGCAGTTGGTCTTCTTCTGATTCAGCTCATAAGCTTGCTCAAGACTTTCTGCTTTGACGTATTCCTTGATCTTTAACATCTTATTTCTCCTTTAATTTTTTAAAATATCCCTTGTTTATACATTCTTTCACATTCTACAGAGCAACACAGGCAATTGGCAAAAAAAAGAGTACTTTCTGAGAAAGTACTCCTTCAGGTATCGTCCTATAATCCCCAGTATTCTCCATAGGTATCTTTGATGTTCTGTACATCGCTGTCTGTAATTCCATCAATCGTACTCTTAACAAACTGGTAAGTTCTTGGTCTCTTTGATCTTAATGCGGATGGATGCTCCTTATAATCCTTGTAAGATTCTGCAAAATACTCAGATGCTGATTTGATCGCATATGCTTTGTTATATCCATCATATTTATCCTTCTCAGCATTGTAAATTGACTTCCATTCACTCGTTCCAACTTTATCTCCTGCAATGAAATTAGCAAAATGTCCTAATTCGTGAAGTAATACAGAAGATCTCGCACTCTGAAGTGCAATCTTATGGCTCTTAACGCTAAATACACCTGTCGCTTCCGCATTTTTATCAATCACCATCTTAAACTTCAGATCTTCAAATGCATTCAAGATCTTACCATCTGCCTGAGAACCAAGTGTTCTTAATGTTGTTCCAGAAACACCAGACATCTGACTCAATTCAACCGTTGTTGTCTTGGTCGTTGTCTGAACGACTGTCTTGATCGTTCTCTTCTTAGAACCCTTCTTGTCATAATCCTTCTGTGTTTTGACAACTTTTGTATTCACAACCTTACGTCTGGAATGATTCTGAGATGTTGTTGTTCTTCTCTTTGTTGTTCTTCTTGTTGTTATTTTGCTTCTTGCTTGCTTTCTTCTTAAGCTTCTGGATTCTTGTGCTTTTCTTTGTTGTTTTCTTCGTCGTTACCTTCGGTTTCTTGCCAAGCGGTACTTGAATCCCATCATTGATGTTGTTGCTTCGCTTGGATGCTGCATAGTATCAACGCTTTCATAGGAAGCCATCTGCTTCTCAAACTTCTCCTGCTGACGGTTATTGTAAAATGTGACTCCACCAAAAACCAATGCAACAGCTACTACCACGGACACCAATCCGACCATGACTTTCTTCTTCATAACTCTCGCCCCTTCTTAATATTAATATCTATACTTTTTGCTTTTGTCTCTCAATCTCCATATGAGAGACACTCACCCTATAATATATTTTTATCGTACAATATTCGCACTTTTTTGTCAATAAATTCCGATGGATTTCAGCCTGTTTCTGACCATATTTCTTAGCGGATCCTTTTTATTATCATTTCTGGATTGGATGCATATAAAATCGCAGTTTCTTTGCTGATCTGTCCTTCTTTATATAGATTGATCAATGACTGGTCCATAGATATCATTCCGCTCCCTGTAGAGGAATAGATCAAACCATCTATTTGATGCACTTTATTTTCACGGATCATATTGCGGATCGCCGGGGTCACTTCCATGATCTCAAACACAGGAATCAATGTTCCATCCATCGTTGGTATCAGCTGCTGAGAGATCACTGCCTGTAATACAGAAGCCAGCTGAATCATGATCTGGCGTTGCTGATTTGGTGGAAATACATCTATGATACGTTCGATCGTATTCGCTGCCCCGATGGTATGAAGTGTTGAAAATACCAGATGCCCTGTTTCTGCAGCTGTCATAACTACCTGAATCGTTTCATAATCTCTCATTTCCCCAAGCAATATCACATCCGGACTTTGTCTTAATGCGGCTCTTAAGGAAGTAACATAATTTACAGTATCCATGTTTACTTCTCTCTGACTGACGATACTTTTCTTATGTTGATGTAAAAATTCCAAAGGATCTTCCAATGTGATGATGTGATCTTCTTTTGTTTCATTGATTTCTTCTATCATGCATGCAAGTGTCGTGGATTTTCCACTTCCCGCTGGTCCTGTTACAAGCACAAGTCCTTTGTTTAATTCACTTAATTTCATTACCTGCTCTGGTATTCTTAATTGCTTATAGTCTGGCAGGCGGAATGCGATCACACGGATCACTGCCGCTAAGGATCCTCTCTGTTTATATGCACTGACACGAAATCTTGACAATCCAGGAATTGCAAATGAGAAATCATCATCCCCCTGTCTTCAACAGTTGATCTATGTCTCTGTCTAACGCTTTCTCATAAATCTCCCGGATTATTTTTTCCGTATCTTGCGGCATCATTTTTTCTTCATTGATGCGACGCATCACTCCATTTACTTCATCGTCAATGGAGCCCTGCTACAATAAACAGATCTGAGGCTTCCTCTTTTGCTGCTAATGTTAAAAATTCTTCAATATTCATGCTGGCCCCTTTTACTTATTCCTATAAACCGGAAGGAAATCATCCTTCTTCCATGCCCCAACAGCTTCTTTTTTCCATTTGATCACTTCATAACACAGATCATTCTTTTTCTCCGGATAATAAATCTGCAATTTCACAGATAACTGCTGTGTGTCTGTGATACTTTCCTGAATGCAATTGTTTTCTCTTTTTTATTATATGAAATCCCTTCGCTTTTGTAAACGATCGTCCAACCCTTTCATATAATCTTT
>ENA-OQED01000606-OQED01000606.1-human-gut-metagenome-genome-assembly--contig:-NODE-606-length-14121-cov-1.038302_pt1 | contig 14121 bp, 13 predicted proteins | sample MGYA00242790_ERZ504625 | MGnify/ENA primary metagenome ERZ504625 (study PRJEB26092, sample SAMD00036345) | human gut metagenome | host: Homo sapiens | study: EMG produced TPA metagenomics assembly of...
TTATCGGCTGCCCGAGCTGGATGCTGTGGATTACAGCGAAAAAGCTGACCGAGATCCTGCGCAGCAACGATATCCAGAGCGTGACCATCCTCCGCATGGAGGTGCCCTGCTGCGGCGGCTTGGAGATGGCGGCGAAAAAGGCGCTTCAGACCAGCGGAAAGTTCATTCCGTGGCAGGTGGTCACCATCTCCATTGACGGAAAAATTCTGGATTAAAAGCACAGGGCAGACCTATACCGCCTTTTAATGCTTTACGCATTTCTTGCCTTGCGGTAAAATACCATAGATTCCATAAGCGGGCGACCTGAAAAAGGCTGCTCGCTTTTTTATCGTCATCGCAGTATTTTTGCGGGAACGGCTTTTTGCCGGTAAGGGATAAAAGCGTTCCATAGAAAATAGGTGCTCTTTACAAGAAAAAAATCTTGAAACGCTTCTGTTATAATGTTACAATTATGCTACATAATAGGATAGATATTCAAAAAAGCTGCTGACAGCAGAACGAGAATGATATTGCAAGCACCTTCCTGAAATCGGTGAAGTGAAAATAAAGCCGGAATGAGACCGTCTGGGGTGGAGAAAGATTGGATAAAATGAAAAACTCTGGAATGAGCGAAACCATGCAGACCTTGACACGGAAAAGCGCCTGTGTGATGCTGAGCCTACTGTTGCTACTGTCAGCCGTGCTCCCTGTGAAAGCTGCCGCGGAAACCGCCTCTGCAAAGGTTGTTCGTGTCGGCTCGTTTGAGGACACCTTCAACTATGTCAACGAGAAGGGCGCAAGAAAGGGCTACGGCTACGAATTGCTGGAGACCTTGTCCGGCTATGCAGGCTGGCAGTTCGAGTATGTGACCTGCGACTGGTCAGACTGCTTCGAAAAGCTCAAAAACGGCGAGATCGACATTATTGGCGGTATCTCTTATACGGAGGACCGCACCCAAGAGATGCTGTTTCAGACGAGCCGATGGGAGTGGAAAAATATTACCTCTACGCCGATCTCTCGCGCGCAGACATCTCCGCCTCCGACTTCAAGACGCTGAACGGCAAAAAGATCGGCGTTCTGATGGGAACAGAGCCGGAAGTGATGCTGGCCGAGTGGGAAGAAAAATACGGCCTGAAAACGGAACACGTCAACATCTCCAACAACGAGGATGTGAAGCAAAAGCTGGCAAACCACGAGATCGACTGCTTTGTTTCGCTGGAAGAATCCTTCTGGGCAGAGCGTGGCATCTCGACCATAACCCGTGTGGGAGAATCCGGCATCTACTATGCGATCAACAAAAACCGGCCTGATATCAAGGAAGAACTTGACGATGCGATGCGCGCGTTGGACGAAGCTGTGCCTTTTTATACGGCGGATCTGTACAAAAGATATTTCTCAATGGATTATACGCCCATCCTTACAGGGGAGGAAAAGGCGTGGCTCAGAAAGCACGGTGCGATCAGGATGGGCTTTCTGGCGAGCGACAGCGGCGTCAGCACCTTTGACCCTGCCACCGGGGAGTTTACCGGGGTAATCACGGACTATATTCAGTTTGCAGCAGATTGTCTGGGCAATCAGGAACTGGAATTCCAGCTGGTCGGCTATGACAGCAAGGAAGCAGAACTGGATGCGCTGAAATCGGGCGAGATCGACATGATCTTCCATTGCGACCAGAACCCCAATCTGGCGGAAGAGTATCACTTTGCCTGTACCAACACAACGTGGACCTCCAACCTGATGGCGGTCACGAACAAACAGCACTTTAACGAAAACAATGTAAACCGCATTGCCGTTCCCCAAAACAAACTCTCCCTGAAAAAGTACCTTGCGTTTTATTACCCGCAGTGGAGATCGCTGGACTGCCGATACACAGGAGGATGCGGCAAGGCTGGTCAAAGACGGACAGGCAGATTGCTTTGTTACCGGGATCAGCAGTGAGAATAAATACAGCAAGAAATACAGCTTTTACAGCGTTCCGCTGGTAAACCCTGTAAGATCCTGCTTTGCGGTCAATAGCGGAAACCGCAGCCTGCTGTCCATCCTGAACAAAACGATCAAGGCAATGCCTGTTAATATGCTTGCCGGCGCGCTTGCGATGTATAAGAGCTCCGCGCGGAAGGTTACCCTGAGCGATTTTATAAAGGATAACTTCTTTAAAGTTATGTTGATCAGCAGCATTGCTGTTGCAGTTGTTCTGCTCACGATTTTTGATGCTGCTCCAGAAGGCGCGTAAAGCCGAAGCTGCTGCAAGGAAAGCCGCAAGCGATACGCAGGAACTGAATGCAAAATTGCAGGTCGCCGTGGAAAAAGCAGAGAGCGCGAACCGCGCCAAGAGCACCTTCCTTTCCAATATGTCCCACGATATCCGCACCCCCATGAACGCCATCATCGGCTTTACCACGCTGGCGCTCAGCAATATTGACGATACAGACCGGGTGAAGGATTATCTTGGCAAGACCCTTGCATCCAGCAACCATCTGCTCTCCCTCATCAACGATGTGCTGGATATGAGCCGCATTGAAAGCGGAAAAATTCATCTGGAAGAGGTGGAAGTTAACCTTTCGGATGTGTTGCACGATTTAAAAACCATCGTCAGCGGGCAAATTTATGCAAAACAGCTGGAACTTTACATGGATGCCATGGACGTGACCGACGAAGACGTCTACTGCGACAAGACCCGGCTGAATCAGATCTTGCTGAACCTGCTGTCCAACGCCATCAAGTTTACCCCGGCGGGCGGCACGGTCTCGGTACGGGTGCGGCAGCTTGCCGGTAAAGTGCGCGGCTGCGGACAGTACGAGTTCCGCATCAAGGATAACGGCATCGGCATGAGCCAGGAGTTTGCCCAAAAGATCTTTGAGCCCTTCGAGCGGGAGCGCACCTCCACGGTAAGCGGAATTCAGGGCACCGGCCTTGGCATGGCCATCACCAAAAACATCGTGGATATGATGGGCGGCACCATCGAGGTGCAGACAGCGCAGGGCAAGGGCACCGAGTTTACCGTCTGCGTGCCCATGCGCGCACAGACCGAGCAGCGCCCGGTGGAAAAGATCACCGAGCTGGAGGGCCTGAAGGCACTGGTGGTGGATGACGACTTCAACACCTGCGACAGCGTGACAAAGATGCTGGTCAAGGTGGGCATGCGCGCCGAGTGGACCCTTTCCGGCAAGGAAGCGGTGCTGCGTGCGCGGCAGTCTATCGAGATGAGCGATGTCTACCACGCCTATATCATCGACTGGCGTCTGCCGGATATGAACGGCATCGAGGTCACCCGCCAGATCCGCAGCCTGCACGATGATACGCCTATTATCATCTTGACCGCCTATGACTGGTCGGATATTGAAGTGGAAGCAAAAGCAGCCGGCGTGACCGCCTTCTGCGCCAAGCCCATGTTCATGTCCGACCTGCGCGAGACCCTGATGAGCGCCCTTGGCCAGAAGCCGGCGGATGCGGTGCAGAGGCTTTTGCCGGAAAAGAACGCCGACTTCAAGGGCAAGCACATCCTGCTGGTGGAGGACAACGAGCTGAACCGCGAGATCGCGCAGGAGATCCTGCGGGAGTACGGCTTCCTTGTCGATTCGGCAGAAAACGGCGCCGTAGCGGTGGAAAAGGTAAGTACCGCCGCGCCGGGCAGCTACGATCTGGTGCTGATGGACGTGCAGATGCCGATCATGGATGGCTATACCGCCACCCGGAAGATCCGCGCACTGGACGACCCTGCGCGGGCAAAGCTGCCGATCCTTGCCATGACCGCCAACGCCTTTGACGAGGACCGCCGCAACGCCTTGGAAAGCGGCATGAACGGCTTTTTGTCCAAGCCCATCGTGATCGACGACCTTGTGCAGGAACTGCGCAAAATTTTGTAAATGAAACGCCGGTCAGGTGAATAAAAAAGAATGCACCCGCAGCATTTGCGCCCGGAGGCCAAAACCTCTGCAAAGCTGGACGCCATGTAAAGCTGTTCTTCCGCACCTTTAACATCGAGGGAGGTGAAAAATAAAGGAATTTTTGAATTTGAATTTTATGTTGAAGTAGAAAAACGCCATAAATGCTAAAATCAAAGGAGAACTTTTTGAAGCATACAACATTTGCACTGGGACTTGTGGGCTGACCGGGAGGTCTGGCAAATACTACAAGCCACGCCTCCCGAAGACGAACAGACACAATTCTTCAGGAGGATATTACCATGAATCGTGAAAATAAACGCAAGACCTTTGAAAAAGGTTACTATAAGACCCACGCCTGCAACGACACCTTTACCTGCAAAGTCTGCGGACGGGTCTGCACCCCGCAAAATGCCGGCAGCGACCACCGCAACCATTGCCCCAACTGCCTGTCCAGCCTTCATGTGGACGAAGAACCCGGTGACCGCGCCTCCGACTGCGGCGGCATCATGGAGCCGGTAGCTGTCTGGGTACGCAAGGGCGGCGAGTGGGCCATCATCCACCGCTGCAAACGCTGCGGAAAGCTCAGTTCCAACCGTGTGGCGGCAGACGACAACCCCATGAAGCTCATGAGCATTGCCATGAAGCCGCTGTGCTCTCCGCCGTTCCCGCTGGACTATATTGAGGAAATGACCGCCTTGATGGGCGGCGATGGACGGATGCGGTAAGCCGCAGGAGGAACTACAAGATGGAGTATATCCGAATCACAAAAGAAAACATCGACAAGGAACACATCTGTTGTGCCATGTCCGGTCAACAGAGCCTTGCCAAGAAGGAATGGCTCAAGCAGCGCTTTGAGGAGGGGCTTGTCTTTTACCGCAGTGCGGAGCGCGGCAAATGCTTTATCGAGTACATCCCGGCAGAAAACGCATGGGTACCCATTGATGCGGCAGGCTGGCTTTATATCAACTGCCTGTGGGTCTCCGGCTCCATGAAGGGGCACGGCTATTCCAGCGAACTGCTGGAAGAATGCCTTCGGGATGCCAAGGCGCAGGGCAAAAACGGCGTTTGCATCCTGTGTGCAGAGGGGCGCAAACGGGAGTTTCTCGCTGACCCAAAGTTTTTGACCCATAAGGGCTTCAAGGTTTCGGACACCTCCGATTGCGGCATCAACCTCATGTACCTGCCCCTTGCAGAGAGTGCCCAATCGCCAAAATTCAAGGCCTGCGCCAAGCATCCCAAGGTGGAGGAAAACGGCTTTGTCCTCTACTATACCGACCAGTGCCCTTACACCTATTATTGGGTGCCAAAGGTGCAGGAGGCCGCAAAGGAACATGGGATTCCGTTCAAAGCCATCCACGTCACAGAGAAAGAGACGGCACAGAATGTGCCTGCACCCGTCACCACCTATGCACTGTTCCGGGATGGGAAATTCGTGACACAGGGCATCCAGTCGGACAAGAAATTTTTGAAATTAGCAGGCGCAGCGGATTGAGAGATTCAGGAGGAAAAATGCAATACGATCAAACGGTTATCACACCAAAAGGACTGATCGTCCACATCCGAAACGGCGTGGCATCCGATGGAAGCGCTGTGCTTGAAAACTTTGATCTGACACACGCAGAAACAGATTATCTGCTGAGTTATCCCGATGAAAATCACTTTGATGCGGAACAGGAAAGCCGCTACTTGGAGAAAAAAGCAACCAGTCCGAATGAGATCGAACTGATCGCCTTTGTGGACGGTAAAGTGGCAGGAACTGCTGGAATTGATGCAATCGGAGCGCAGTATAAAGTGGCGCATCGCGCGGAATTTGGCATCGGTATCCTAAAAGAGTATTGGGGTCTGGGGATCGGGCGAGCCTTGATGGAAGCCTGTATCCATTGCGCTAAAACCGCCGGATACGCTCAGTTGGAGCTGGAGGTAGTGGCGGAGAACGCAAGAGCAATCTCCATGTACCAGACGGCAGGATTTGTGGAATATGGCAGAAACCCAAAAGGTTTTCGCTCTCGAAACGCTGGATATCAGGAACTGATCTCTATGCGGCTGGAATTGTAAAGCTTATCGACTAAAACAGCCCTCCTGACCATGACGGCCGGGAGGGCTGTTTTTGGTAGGGAGGTTGACCAGTATGAGGACGATACCCGGACTACCGCAAGGCGCGGAACGAGAGGCAGGAACTGGTTCGGGCACAGAAAAATGTAGAACGTTTTTTTGCAGAGGAAAAGAACACCACCGAGAAAACACAGACACGTTAAAAAAGTCGCCGAGGAGCTTCCCAGTTGGGAGGCATCCTCGGCGGATTTTTTAGTTTATATAGCAGTTTTTCGGAGCAATGCGCCTGTTACCCGTATATTTTCCCCACGATCTTTCCGCGTGCTGCGGCGGGCAGAAGCTTGCACAGCAGGCTCAGGAACTTATACTGTGCACCGGCAACATAAACGACCGCCGGCTTCTTTTTCTCCACAATACCGGCGATGTACCGTCCAATGCGTGCCGGGTCCATGCCGTTTTGCTCGTCATGCTCCATCTGACTGACGCTCCGGGAGATGCGCCCGCCGTATTCATCATCGCCGAGAATGCTTTTCTGACGTGCTTTTGTAAAACCGGTACAGATGTCACCCAGTTCTACGACGGTAACATGGATGCCGTAGGGCTTGACTTCATTTGCCAGAGCGTAAGAGTAAGAAGAAACGGCGGCTTTGCTTGCGGAGTAGAAGGTCTGGAACGGAATGTGTGCTACGGCGGCAACAGAGCTGATGTTCACAATATGCCCCTTCCCCTGACGGCGCAGGAAGGGGAGAACCGCTTTATTTACAGTGACTGTCCCGAAGAAATTCACATCGAACTGTGCTTTGGCTTGTTCCATGGACGTAAACTCCACCGCACCGGAAATGCCAAAGCCTGCACAGTTGATCACTGCATCGATTTTAGTTTCTTTTTGGATGACCTGCTGCACAGCGGCGTTGACCGCATCTTCATCGGTCACATCGACAGACAGATGGGTAACGCCCTCCATAGGGATATTTCTGCGGCTGAACTCATAGACGATGCAGCCGTTCTCCTTCAGAGCGGATGCCGTGCACCGCCCGATGCCGGAGCTTCCTCCGGTAACAATGACCACCTTGTTGTTTTCTCCCACCATGATTTTCCTCCTGAAAATGTTGATCTGGTTCGAGTATACCGCATCGCAGGGCGACTGTCTATACGGATAGCCGGATCGTGGAAAAGTACAGGGATCAACCTGCGTAAATTTTCACGCAGATTGGCCTCTCTTTGTTTTACACAACCAATGCCAATTAGCGCTTGAAAACGAAACGCTGCGCAAGTATACTATACTAGTTATACTGTACAAGCTTGATCACAAATCAGTATGCCAGTTGACCATAAAAGGCATACCAGAATTGAAGCGTGCGGCGGGGTCAAAACCCTACGAGGATGAAAATGAAATTCGATAGAAGACTTACAGATGAAATCTACACTTCCGATACGGTAAGGCTGGGAAAAAATGCATTTCAGGCCATGCAGGAGACGATCTATCATAATGGCGGTGTCGGAACCATTACCGGGTACTATGATGCCGAATTGTCGATCCTGTCGGTCAGTGATCTGTTGCTGCATAATCTGAACCACAGCTATGCATCCCTGATGGAACAGACAAAGGGTTCGCTGAAGAATCTTTTCTATAAGAAAGATGCCGCATTCCTCGACAATGCACGCTTTCGTCAGCTCCAAGGCGAAGGGGAAGGCCGGATCCTCACGGCAGATGGGGCTCCCGTCTATGTGCGTCTCTACAAAAAAGATGCAGTCGATACGGATGGAACACCGATCTGGATCATGTCAGTACAGATGAACTGGGCGTATGAGAACCTTGCGCTGGTTAATGAATCCATCCATTCTGCACTATGGTATTTTGAGTGTAATGAAAACGGTGAGATCGTTCATGTGACTGGAGCCATGCGTTCCGGCAGATCCTTGGATATCATGACATTCTGGATTTTCCGAACAAACTGGATTCGTGGTCGAACCTTCTGCACCCGGAGGACTATGACCGGGTAATGCAGCTGCTTTTGGAAGCGATTGCGGACAAAACCAATGCTACGAAGTATAATGTTGAGTACCGACTGAAAATGCAGGATGGCCAATACCAGTGGTTCCGGGCATCGGCGGAGGTGATACGCCGTCTGGATGGTTCGGCCAATCGAATTGCCGGAATCATCAGCAACATTGACGCGGAAAAAAGAAGCCGGATGCAGGCGCAGCGGGCAGCGGCATTTCACCGTGCATTTACCAGCGCAAACCTCTGCGAATACTATGTAAATCTGGAAAAGAACACCTTTGACACTTTCAAAGTGGAGCCCTCTTTGATGACGGCCTTTGAGCAGAACCACACATGGGATGGATTGGTCAGATTCTTTGTGGATAACTATGTGGTTGAAGAGGACAAACAGTCTGTAACGGATTTCTACAATCGCGCCTACATCACGGAAAAACTAAAGGGGCTTGAGACGGAGCTGCGTCAGGAGTGCCGCATCGTTCTGGATGGGGAGGAACGATGGGTCAGCAACGTGGTCATGCGCGGCGAGATCGAAGATTCCGAATATGCGATGATTTTTCTGCGGGACATCACAGAGTCCAAAGCAGAGACGGCACGGCGGATGCAGATGGCCTCAGATAACGCATCGATGGATCTTTTGATCAAGAGTATGGTGCGTCTGCTGGACCGCTTTGTCGTCTGCGATCTGGAGAATGACCGGTATCGGTTCTATAATCTGCAAGGTGAAATGATATACGCGCCGACGGGAACCTACCATGATTTTGTGGAGCAGGTGGCTGTAAGGTATAAGACGTTGGAGCCATTGGCGGCGATAGACGCATTGTTCTCACCGGAAAATATCCGAAAGAATCTGCAGGGCGAGAACGACATCTACAAATTTGAATACTGCTCCATGGATGAGAACACCTATAAGATCGCTTCCTTCATTCCGCTGGAGTGGGATGGCACAAAGCTGGTTAAAGCACTGTTGGCATCTATGGATGTGTCACAGGAGAAAAAGGCCGAGATCGAATCCCATAAGGCACTGAAGGATGCGTACCGGGCGGCAGAAAACGCAAGCCGCGCCAAGACAGAATTTCTCTCCAATATGTCCCATGATATCCGTACACCAATGAATGCAATCGTTGGTTTGACCGCCATTGCGGGTGCGAATATCGAGAGCCAGGACAGGGTGGTCGAGTGCCTTGGCAAGATCACAAAATCGAGCCGTCATCTGTTGGGACTGATCAATGAAGTGCTGGATATGGCCAGAATCGAGAGCGGGCGAATGAGCCTTGCCGAGGAGGATTTCAGCCTGCCGGAGCTGGTCGATAACCTGCTCACCCTTACAAAACCGGCAATCGACGAGCACAAACATCAGCTCGAAGTCCATGTTGAGCACATCGAGCACGAAGCTGTCTGCGGCGACAGCCTGCGCATCCAGCAGGTCTTTGTGAACCTGATGAGCAACGCCGTCAAGTACACCCCGGATGGCGGAAACATCACCCTTACGATCAAGGAAAAACCGAACGGCTTCTCGGAGCTTGGCTGCTACGAGTTTTCCATCGAGGACAACGGCATCGGTATGACGCCGGAATTCCAGAAGATCATGTTCGAGCCGTTCAGCCGGGCAGACGATCACCGGACGACCAAGGTGCAGGGCACCGGTCTTGGCATGGCCATTGCAAGAAACATCGTCAACCTGATGAATGGTGACATTCAGGTCGAAAGCGCTCCCAACAAGGGAACGAAGATCACGGTCACGGTCTATCTGAAGCTTCAGGAGAACGAGAAGGAACAGGAAAAAGAACTGCTCGATCTGCCGGTACTGGTCGTGGACGATGACAAGACCTGCTGCGAAAGCACCGTTGCAACCCTTCAGGAGATCGGCATAGCGGGCGAATGGGTCCTGACCGGCAAGGAAGCCGTGGAACGCTGCGCGGCGCGGCACAAGACCGGCCGCGACTATTTTGCGGTGATCCTGGACTGGAAGATGCCGGAGATGGACGGCATCGCAACGGCCAGAAGGATTCGGGAATGCGTTGGGGAGGACGTCACGATCATCATCCTGACTTCCTTTGATTTCAGCGAGATCGAAGAAGAAGCCAGAGCAGTGGGCGTGAATGCGTTTATGGCAAAACCGCTGTTCCGTTCTCGTCTGACGGCAACTCTGCGGCAGTTTACATCCGGGAAGAAGGAGAAAAACGCCCGGAACTATCTGGAAGATTTTGCGAAGGAAAACTATGCGGGTAAGCGGATCCTTCTTGTGGAAGATAATGCGCTGAACCGTGAGATCGCAACCGAGATCATAGGCATGACGGGCGTGACCATTGACATTGCCGAAAACGGAAAAATTGCAGTCGAAAAGGTGATGGAAGCGCCAGAAAAGTGGTACGATCTCATTTTATGGACATCCAGATGCCCATCATGAATGGTTACGAAGCCACTGCTGCAATCCGTGCGCTTGCCGGCAGCCGGGGCAAAGTGCCCATCATTGCCATGACGGCAAATGCCTTTGCCGAGGACGTGCAGCTGGCAAAGAACACCGGCATGAACGAGCATATCGCCAAACCGCTTGATTTGAATAAGCTGAACGATGTGCTGAAACAGTGGCTGTGATCTGTGCATTGCCGTAAGGCGCGTGATACTGTTGACCGGGCAATCAAAAAGCATGAAATGAAGAACGCCGAGGAATCCCTTCCCATGTGGGAGGAACCCTCGGCGTTCTTTAGTTTATGTAGCAGCGGTCCTGTTTTACAAGCCAATCTTCACACAGCCGCTGAGCTTCGGCCTTTGTGCAGCAGGTGCAGTTGAAAAGTTTGCCACGGATAGAGCAGTAAGTGTAGTGTACCTTCGGGACACCATTAGCATCTCGAAAATCAACGCAGCGTTCCTCACCGGGCAGCAGATAGATCGTATCCACGTTCAACAGCTCCTTTTCACTATGTTCGTGTGCAAACCGCACAACACGCAACGTCTGCTATTGTACCATGAACCATCAAATTCTTCTATTGACCCTTACGCCAAAAAGGAACTGGATTTTTCGTAGGATGTGCCGATTGACATCCTCAAAAGTGTCCCGCCGGGACGCGCAGCCTGCATTGAAAAATGCAGAACAAAGGGGGTTGGGGCACTCCCCAACAAGCATTTTGCAACGCAAAAAGTGTTTTTGTATAGACGAAAACATTGCTTGCTGGGTCACTTTTCGTCCGGGGCGCTGCAGCTGCCGGAGTTCAGGATCGCCACGAACTGCTGCAGCTGCTTGAGGGAGTTGACACCCAGTTTTTCGTAGATGTTCTTGTTGTGGAAGCGCAGGGTGCTGTCCTTGATGTCCAGCTGCTCCACGATCTCCCGGGTGCGCAGCCCGGCGGCGTAGCCGTCAAAGATGCGGCGTTCGGTCTTGGTCAGGGTGGGGATGCCCGCCACAAAGGTCTGGAAGGCATCGGGCACCGACTCGTTGCGGCACACGTCCGCCAGCCGGGAAAGCTCTGTCTGCATCTGCTGGCGCTCCATCTGCAGCTCGTCCATCCGCCGGCGGGACTCCCGCTTGTCCTCCTCGAACTGCCGGAACGCAGGCGAGAGGACGTGCTGGTGGAAGTACATGCAGCAGAACACCACAAAAAAGAGGATGAACAGGCCAATCAGCAGCATTTGCAGATTGCCGGAGAAGATCAGTCTGCGGTAGTCCGTCATGGGGATGCAGACAGCCAGCCGGTAGGACTGGTTCTCGCTCAGGCGGCAAAGCTCCGAGATGCCTGCATAGGCGCTGTCGGAACCGATCAATTGGGTCAGGCTGCCGCCCATGCTGCGCAGCACCGGCATGTCCCGGGGGGCGTGGAAGTAGCCGCCGGTGGTGCCGCTGCTGAGGGCGGCGCTGGCGTTCAGCCCGCTGTCTGCCGGGGCAAGCAGGCAGATCAGGTGGTCAAAGCCGGTGGGCTGGGCAAAGTTCTGCTTGAAAAAGCTCTGGCTGATCTCAAAGCCGCACAGCCCGTACATGGTGCCGTCGCGGCCCCGCAGGGGCAGCAAAAACAGCTGCACCTCCTCCGAGGTGCCGGGGAGGCTGAACCGCTCCGTCAGCGTATAAGCCTGGTACAGCGGGGTGCTGCTGGGGGTCATCCAGCGGTCGTAGTCCGGGAACTGGTCGGTCTGGAATTCCATGCGCCATTTGCGGTGGGGCATCACGCTGTGGGTCTTGCCCACATCCGCGCTGCCGCGGTAGAGCAGCAGGGGCACGGTGGGGGTGTCGGCACCGCCTTTCTGCACATAGAGCCCGGCGCGGGAGTACCCGGCCCCCTCCATGCGGGTGTTGACGGTGGCATCCAGCAGCACAAAAGCACCGGAGCAGCTGGTCCGGCGCAGGCTGCGGCAGAGCGGCTCGATCATCTCCTCCTCCAGCGCGTTCAGCACCTCGGGGGAATCGTTCAGCTGGTCAAAGGTCATCTCCCAGCTGGCAAGCTGCCGGTCCACCAGAGCGCCCATATCCTCAGAGAGGTTCACGCCCATGACCGCCAGCTGATCAAAATACCGCTCCATATCGTTCTGGAACACCGAATACTGGATCTCCAGGCTGCGGGTGGTGTCCTTTTTGGTGTTGTGCAGGCTGGCAAACAGAAACAGCGCCGCGCCAACGGTCAGCAGCAGCAGCGCAGCCAGCAGCAGGCAGGGCCACAGCAGCTGGGAACTCATGGAGCTCTGGCGGATATTCTCACGGTGCCGGTCAACAAAGTGCATCAAAGTCCCTCCTTTCCGGCTGAGCGGCAGGCTCAGGCATTGTCACACAGCAGCTGCCATGTTTCCTCGGCAAGGGCTTCCAGCGTTTCACCGCCCGCAAGGCGCTGGGGGTAGTCCTTCTGGCGCTGGCGCAGGCTGTCGTACAAGGCTTTGGCCTTGGCGTGGTACCCCACGATGCCCGGCTCGGACAGGGGGGTGTTCTGGAGACGCATCTCGTTGTAAACATCGTACAGCCGCTGATAGCTTTGCTGCTCAAACGGATAGTCCGCAATGGCATCAAAGGCGGCGCTGGACACCGGCATATATCCGGTGTCGGCGGCAAATTCCAGATTGCGCTGCTGCTCGGTGAGCCAGCGCAGGAACACGGCGGCGGCTTCGGCTTTCTGGTCGGTGGTCTTAAAGGCACACAGACCCACACCGGCCTGCGGCATCAGGGGCGTGGTGGTTCCGGCAGCGTGGGGCAGGGGAGCCAGCAGCAGGTCGGTGGGTTCGGTGGTGTTGTCCGGGTAGGTGACGAAATCATTGTAATAAAGGATGGCGGCCGAGCTGCCAAGGCCCGCCAGCGTCTCGCCGGTCATCACCTGCGTGTTGGAGTACAGGTCCGAGATCAGAATATCGCCCTGCACCAGCGCCCGGGCAAACTCCATCCACGAAGCGCGGAAGGTCTCGTTGGTCAGATCGTACCAGCTGCCCTTGTACAGCTCGCCGCTGCCCTGCTCCAGCGCGTTCAGCTCCACCAGACGCAAGGGGTAGTCCAGCGCGCAGAAGGGCTTGCCCTGCGACCACTGCCGGTAGGCAGCGGCCATCTCAAAAAAGCCGTCCCAGGTGGCAAGGGTAGAAAGCTGCGCCCCGGTGTCCGCCGCAAACCGGGCGTACTGGGAGCCGTTCAAAAAGATGAGCTGGGTGGATTTGGACACCGGGAACACCACCTGCCGCCCGTCAATGATGCCGTCCTGCACAAAGCCGGGCACATAGGCCGCCATGTCCTCGGCGGTGAACCAGTCGTTCCAGTCCACAAGGTTTTCGATGCCCAGACCGCTGGCATCCGAGGGGTGGGCCGAGAACAGGTCCGGCAGGTCCAGCGCGCCGGGCTTCCCGGCCTTGGCATCCTGCAGCTGGCCGCCGATGGCGGCGCTGTTGGTCATGTTGGTCACATTGAGCAGAATGCCCTTCTCCTTGCCCACGGTGTCGTTGAACTCGGTGAGCAGGCGGTTCATGGGCGAGTCTGCCTGTTCGCCGTACACATGCCAGATGCTGAGCATGGTGGGGTCCTTGGCAGAAAGCAGGGTCTTGCTGCCGCCGCAGCCCGCAAGTGCCAGACCGGGGAGAACTGCCGCAAGCTTCAAAAATGTCCTCGTTCCATGTTCGTGATTCCTTTCCGCATTTTGCAGCCAAGGGGAAAACCGGCAAAAGAAGGGCCGCAGCGGCCTGCCTTGGCGGGCAGCCGCCCTCAAATCCCCCCAATTTTGGGCTTTGGGGAGGTCTTGCTGG
>ENA-OQED01000608-OQED01000608.1-human-gut-metagenome-genome-assembly--contig:-NODE-608-length-14101-cov-1.256834_pt1 | contig 14101 bp, 11 predicted proteins | sample MGYA00242790_ERZ504625 | MGnify/ENA primary metagenome ERZ504625 (study PRJEB26092, sample SAMD00036345) | human gut metagenome | host: Homo sapiens | study: EMG produced TPA metagenomics assembly of...
CAAAGAATTTTTCAGCGCCGTAATGGAATACGGGATTGAGATAGGTCAAAAAGACCAGGGGAATCTGCGTTTCCTTGCGGACCCGTTCGACCAGGGCAAAGACGTCGTCAATGCGCGTCCCTGCTTTCAAAGCCCGCAGGTCCGCTTCCTGGATGACGATGCCTTCGGCGATGGGATCGGAAAAGGGGAGTCGATTTCGATGAGGTCTGCTCCGGCCTTTTCCATGGTCATGATATATTCATACGTCTTGTCCAGCGACGGGTCGCCGGCTGTCAAGAATCCGATAAAAGCTTTGCCGTTCTTAAAGGCGTTGCCAATCTTACTCATGTAAGTCCCTCCCTTTATATCTTGCAATGGCGGCGACGTCTTTATCACCGCGGCCGGACAAGCAGACGATGATGATGTCGTCCTTGCTCATCTTCGGTGCTATCTGCATGGCTTCGTAGACGGCGTGGGCGCTTTCGATAGCGCAGATGATGCCTTCCGTCCGGGCCAGGTATTCAAAGGCTTCGACGGCTTCGTCATCCTTGACCGGGATGTACTGGGCACGGCCGGTCTGATGTAGATAAGCGTGTTCCGGCCCGATGCCCGGGTAGTCGAGGCCGGCAGAAATGGAATAGACTTCGTCGATCTGACCGTCTTCGTTCTGGCAGAAGAGCGATTTCATGCCGTGGAAAATGCCGACTTCCCCTTTGGCCATAGTAGCGGCGTGCATCTTGGTGTCGATGCCCTTGCCAGCAGCTTCGCAGCCGATGAGCTTGACGTCTTTATCGCCGATGAAGTGGTAGAACATCCCCATGGCATTGCTGCCGCCGCCGACACAGGCCAGGACAGCCGAGGGCAGTTTCCCTTCCCGTTCGAGGATCTGCTGACGCGCTTCCTTGCTGATGACGGACTGGAAGTCGCGGACCATCATCGGGAAGGGATGTGGACCCATGGTCGAGCCGATGACGTAGTGCGTATCGTCGACGCGGCTGACCCATTCGCGCATGGCTTCGTTGACGGCGTCCTTGAGGACCCGCGAGCCCGACGTGACGGCGTGGACCTTGGCGCCCAGGAGTTCCATACGGTAGACGTTCAGGGCCTGGCGGATCGTATCTTCTTCGCCCATGAATACTTCACATTCCAGGCCTAAGAAAGCCGCTGCCGTCGCCGTAGCGACGCCGTGCTGGCCGGCGCCGGTTTCGGCGATGACCCGCGTCTTGCCCATCTTCTTGGCCAGCAGGCACTGGCCCAGGGCGTTATTAATCTTGTGGGCACCCGTATGGTTCAGGTCTTCGCGCTTCAAGTAAACCTTGGCGCCGCCCAAATCTTTGGTCATCCGTTCGGCATAGTAGAGCAGGGACGGACGGTTGGCATAATCGTCGAGCAAGTCTTTCAATTCAGCCTGGAAATCAGGATCATTCTTATAATGGCTGTACGCTTTTTCCAAGCGCTGGATTTCATTCATCAATGTTTCCGGTATGTATTGACCGCCGAAGGGGCCAAATCTTCCTGTACTCATGTAGTTACCTCCTGTAAGCACGTACTTGTGCCATGAATCGTTTCATTTTTTCTTTGTCTTTCACGCCGTCTGTCTCAATGCCGCTGCTCACATCCAGGGCAAAGGGTTGGAGCGCTGCCGCCTGGACGGCATTGTCCGGATTGAGGCCGCCGGCCAGAAAATACGGTCTGTCTATATGGGCCAGCAGGGCCCAGTCGAAACAGTCCCCCGTCCCGCCGGCACCGTGGTCGAGCAGGATGTAGTCGGCCCGGCTGCACCGGGCCTGCCGGACATCGGCTTCGCTGGCGATGGAAAAGGCTTTGATGACCCGTACCTTCAAGGTCTGCTGGACAGCTTCGATCATCGCGTCGTCTTCGCAGCCGTGGAGCTGGACGATCTGGATGGTCCCGGCCGTCACCAGCTGCCCTATGTGTTCCAGACTGTCATCGACGAAGACGCCGACGGCCGGGATAGACGGGTCCAGGGCCTTGCGCAGGGCTACGGCCTGGTCGTCGCTGACGCGGCGCTTCTTGCCGGCAAAGACGAAACCGGCATAATCGGGCCGGAGTTCATTAGCCCAGGCAATATCACAGGGCCGCTTGAGGCCGCAGAACTTGACCTTAACCACGATAGCCTCCGGCCAGCTCGTCGAGCATGGCTTTCTTATCGGGACTGCGCATGAAGGTTTCGCCGATGAGGACGGCGTCGACGCCGTGGTCGCGCAGGACCTTCGTGTGGTCTGCCGTCTTGATGCCGCTTTCGGCGACGAAGAGGATGTCCTTCGGTACCAGCGGCCGCAGGCGGCAGCTCGTATCGAGGGATACCGTAAAGTCCTTGAGGTTGCGGTTATTGACGCCGATGACGCGGGCGCCGATGGCGATGGCCCGGCGCACTTCGTCTTCATCGTGGGCTTCGACCAGAGCCGACAGTCCCAGGGAATCGGCCAGCTGGAAGAAGGTCCGCAGCCGGTCGTCGTCGAGGACGGCGCAGATGAGGAGCACGGCCGACGCGCCCAGGGCCCGGGCTTCATAAATCTGGTATTCGTCGATGATGAAATCCTTGCACAGGACCGGCGTATCGACGGCAGCGGCGATTTCCTGCAAATACTGCGGGCTGCCCAGGAAGTAATCCCGTTCAGTCAGGACGGAAATGGCTGCGGCGCCGGCCTGTTCATATTCTTTGGCAATGGCGACGTAAGGGAAATCGGGAGCGATGAGGCCCTTCGACGGCGAGGCCTTCTTGACTTCACAGATGAAAGACAAGCCCGGCTTCTTCAGGTTCCTTTCAAAGGGGAATCCTTCTTTCTTCGGAGCTGCCAGGGCCCGCTGCTTCATGACTTCCGGCGGGACCTGCTGTTTATCCGTGACCAGCCGCTTGGCAACGGCTGCCGTAAGATCATCTAATATCATAGGGCACCTTCTCACTCGTTGCTGACGGCAATGCATTTTTCCAGGGCTGCCGTCGCCTTGCCGCTGTCGATGAGGCTGGCTGCGAGCTGGATGCCGTCGGCGATGGAATCGGCTTTGCCGGCGACGAAGAAGGCTGCGCCGCTGTTCATGAGGACGGCATTGCGTTTCGTCCCCTGGATTTTCCCGGACAGGACATCGCGGGTAATCTGGGCGTTGACTTCCGGCGTCCCGCCGACGAGGTCTTCTTTCGTCCCCGGCGTGAGGCCGAAGTCTTCCGGTTTGATGACCGATGTCCGGTAATAACCGTCGCGGAGTTCGCAGATTGTCGTCGGGCCGTTCGGCGAGATTTCGTCGAGTTTTTCCTGACCGTAAGCGACGAGGCCCCGTTTGACGCCGAGGGAGGCCAGGACCTTGGCCAGCGGTTCGACAAGATAGCCGTCATAGACGCCGAGGAGGAACATTTCCGGCTTGGCCGGGTTGGTCAGAGGGCCGAGGATGTTGAAGACCGTCCGGAAGCCCAGTTCCTTGCGGATAGGGCCGACGTATTTCATGGCAGCGTGGTATTTCTGGGCAAAGAGGAAGCAGAAATTCGTTTCTTCGAGCATCTTCAAGGCCAGCTGCGGGTCCTGCTGGATGTTGATGCCCAGCGCTTCCAGGCAGTCCGCCGTACCGCACAGGGACGAAGCGGCCCGGTTGCCGTGTTTGGCGACCTTGACGCCGCCTGCGGCCAGGACCATGGCCGACGTCGTGGAAATATTGAAAGAATGGGCGCCGTCACCGCCGGTGCCGACGATTTCCAGGACTTCCATGCCCGGATGGGGAACGGGCGTCGCCAGGGAGCGCATGGCTTCGGCACAGCCGGAAATTTCATCGATCGTTTCGGCTTTGGTGCTCTCGTCGAAAGGGCAGCCAGGAAAGCGGCGTTCTGAGTCGGCGTCGTTTCGCCTTTCATGATTTCCATCATGCCCTGATGGGCTTCGTCGTAAGTCAAATCGCCTTTATTGACAATCTTGATAATCGCTTCTTTAATCATCGTAAGTACCTCCATTCAAAGAGTCATCTATATTACTTATAATGTAAGGAAATTTTCTACCATCATCGGCCCCTGGGGCGTCAAAATCGATTCGGGATGGAACTGCAGGCCGTAGACGGGATACTGCTTGTGACCGACGGCCATGATTTCGCCGTCTTCCGTATGGGCCAGGACTTCCAATCCTTCGGGCAGCGTATCCGGGTCGAGGGCCAGGGAATGATAACGGCCGACGTCGACTTGTTCCGGCAGCCCCTTAAACAACGGGCTGTCTGTTTTCAGCGTCGCTACGGACTGTTTGCCGTGCATGAGCTGCTTGGCATAGGTAATGGTGCCGCCGTAGATTTCGCAGATGGCTGATGGCCTAAGCAGACGCCCAGGATGGGGACCTTGCCGGCGAAGTAGCTGATGGCTTCTTCGCAGACACCGGCATCGGCGGGACGGCCCGGACCGGGTGAAATGATGAGGTGATCCGGATGCATGGCTTCAATATCCTGGACGGTCTTTTCATCGTTGCGGATGACCGTGATATCCGGGTCGAACTGACCGAGGAGCTGGTAGAGATTATAAGAAAAACTGTCGTAATTATCAATGAGAACTATCATTTGTCGATTCCTCCATTAGCCTGCTGTAATGCAATGACGACGGCTTTGGCCTTGTTCAGACATTCCTGATGTTCCTGTTCGGGGAGGCTGTCGGCGACGATGCCCGCACCGGAGCAGGCATAGACGTGATTGCCTTTCTTGTAAGCCAGGCGGATGCCGATGCAGCAGTCCATATTGCCGGTAAAGTCGATGTAGCCGATGGCGCCGCCGTAGACGCCGCGTTTGTGGCCTTCCAGTTCGTCGATGATTTCACAGGCCCGGATCTTCGGCGCCCCCGACAGGGTGCCCGCCGGCAGGACCGAGGCAATGGCATCGACAGCCGTCTTGTCCTTGCGTATCGTACTGTGGACAGTCGAGCCGATGTGCATGATGTGGGAGAAGCGCAGGACGTCGAGATAGCGTTCGACGTGGACGCTGCCGAATTCGCTGATGCGTCCCAGGTCATTGCGGCCCAGGTCGACGAGCATGTTGTGTTCGGCCAGTTCCTTCGTATTGTGCAGGAGTTCGTCTTCCAAGGCCTGGTCTTCTTCCGGCGTCTTGCCCCGCGGCCGCGAGCCGGCCAGAGGAAGGTGAAGAGGTCGCCGTTTTCCAGGCGGGTCAACGTTTCCGGCGAAGAACCGGCCAGTTCGATATCGTCGCCAGAGAAGAAGAACATGTACGGCGACGGATTGATGGTCCGCAGGACGCGGTACGTATCGAGGAGGCTCCCTTCGGCTTCGGCGCTCAGGCGGTTGGCCAGGACGACCTGGAAAATATCGCCTTCACGGATGTAGTTCTTGCCCTTTTCGACCATCTGGCAATATTCTTCTTCATTGAACAAGGGTTTGAAATCGCTCTTGAGCTGCAGCGGTACGTCCGGTGCCTTCTTGCCTTCGCAGATGAGGCTTTCCATGCGCTTCATTTCCAGGAGGGCCCGGTTGTAATTTTCTTCGACCGAGTCGAGGCGGACATTGACGATGAGGTAAATCTGCTGTTTCAGGTTATCGAAGACGATGACCTTATCGAACAACATGAGGTCGAAATCGTTGAAGCCATCGTCATCGACGGCATTGAGCTTCAGCGACGGTTCGGCGTATTTGATGAAATCATAGGCAAAGTAGCCGACCAGGCCGCCCGTAAAGGGAGGCAGGTCCGAAAGGCGCGGCGCCTTATTATCTGCCAGAATCTGGGAAATGAGCTGTTCCGGATGGTCCGTATGGATCTGGACTTCGGCGCCGGTCTTGATGTGGACCGTGCCGTCCTTGCAGTACAGGCCCATCTGCGGGTCATAGCCGATGAAAGTGTAGCGGCCCCAGCGCTGGGAGTCTTCCATGCTTTCCAGCAAATAGCAATGAGAGCTGATGTTCTTGACGATGCGCAATACTTCGATGGGCGTGCGGATGTCGGCATACATGCTGCGGCAGATGGGCACGACCTTATATTCACCTTGATATGCTTTTACCTGTTCCAGACTGAGCGTTTCCATATGAGCCTCCTAAAAAAAGAATCCGTCCATGACAATGTTACTTGTCAAGGACGGATTAAGTTCCGCGGTGCCACCTTGTTTCAGGGATCGAACCCTACTCTCGACGGAATACCAACATATTCCCGGCAACTGACGTATGCCAACACGTCGCAGAATACTCAGCCTTATAGCCTTTGACTGCGCCCTCAACGGTCCATTTAACGAGCTGCGTCGGCCGGCTCTCAGCACCCCGGCTCTCTGTACGTGCACGTCATCGTTTTTACTTCCGCCTCAAAGGTTTCATGGACGATGTTCATTTGATGGTTGTATGATACACCGCATTTTTTAACCTGTCAAGGAGATTTTTGTCCATATTCTAAAGACAATCGTTTTACTGGCAAAAAAAGGATTGTCGTACGACGGCAATCCTTTTTAGGGGTTAGGGGTTAGGGGTTAGCGTTTTCCAGGGCGTTACGAACTATGAGCCACTAACTGCTAATCCCTAACTGCTAACTGCTAGAAAACTACATCATAGCGATGACCGGCGAGATGATGAGCAGGATGCCGGCGAAGACGATGAGGACCAGGGAGATGCCTTTGTATTTATGCAGGGCATCGACTTTGTAAACCAGGTATGCCGGGATGAGGCAGGCGATGATACCGAAGATCGGGCCGAGCAGGGTCAAAAGCTTGAGGACCGGTGCATTGAGGACGATGGCGCCCCAGGCGACGGCGACGGCGAAGATGAGGATGCCGTGACGGACGACGGTCTTGCTGATTTTTTCTTCCGGAATGAAGCGGCGCAGGATGTTCATGGCAATCCCCTGGCAGGCTTCACGGAAGCCGAGGAAGACGCTGAAGAAAGCCGTCATGACAGCGAAGATGTTGAGGATAAGGCTGAAGATCTTGACGGCGCTGCCATCAAACCCTCTGGCAACGATGGCCAGGGCCGAAATGTTCTGGGAGTAAGCGATGACGGCCTGGTCATGACCGAGGGCCAGGTTGAAGGACATAGCGTACGAGAAAATCGTGATGAACAAGACGGAGAAAGCGATTTTCATAGCCCGCATGGCTTTATAACGGGCGACGTGGATGGACTTGTTGTGAGAGCGGTAGGAAATGACCATCGGGCTGATGCTGGGGATGAAGAGGATCGATGTCAGCGTGACCGGCAGCATGGCGATGGTGTTCTTGACGAGGTAGCCCAGGTCCGGGAAGACGCCGATGTTGGCCAAGTTCCAATGCTGGATCATGATGCCGCCCAAGCAGATGACGACTAACAATTTCGTCAGGACCATGAGCGTCGATACGCGGAACAGGAGCTGTTCACCCCGGGAGGCGATGAGGACCATGACGCAGATGATGGCCAGTCCGTAGAAGGGGCTGTCCGACAGGAGCGTATCCGTTACGCCGAAGGAAAACAGGAAGGACGCGCTGTCGTTGGTCAGGGCCGTCGAATACATGAAGACGCAGATGAGGATGCTCAGGAAGTAGAGGATTCCCAGGAGGAAGCCCCAGTTCTTACCGAGGTAACCGCTGATGACGCTGGGATAATCTTCGCACCGCGGCGAATCTGCCAGGGTATTGATGAATAAGCGCTGTAAGAGATAGATAGCCGGATAGGCGATGATAGCTGAGAATAAATAAACCCATACGCCGACCAGGCCTACCTGAACGGGCAAAAAGACGATACCGGCGCCGATGGCCATGCCGATACTCATAATAATCCAGCCCCAGTCCGTACTGTCGAACTTGACGGCTTCTTTCCATTGTGCATCTGTCATGCCCGCCTGCCGGGCCAATGCTGCTGTTGAGTTCATATGAATTACCTCCTATGATGGATACATTTGAAAATAAAGTGTCTCTCTTAACATTACATGTTTGTCGATGTCATCGGCTCCCCTTTCTCAATTTCTGTTCATATACATTTTATCTATATCAGTTCTGGTCTGTTTTCCAAAAACCGTAAAATTTAATGTATATGTCGGCGTTTCACCTTTTACTAAAACGTTCTATTTCTTACTTAAAGTATATCATGGAAGGTATGTGCTGTAAAATATTCATTGCGCAATTTACTTTTATAGGAATTTCTTATATTAACGACTTATTTCCTTTAAATTTTCCTCATCATTTGCTAGGTTTTTCATATATTGAGAATGACTTATTCTCACGATTCCAGCATTTCTATAAAGAAATGTTCTTTCCAAAAAAGTCAAATTTTCGATATATTTTTCTTTATAATTTGTAAGTCATGGCTAGGCATCTCTTTTCAACTTTTTGCTCCTATTTATTCTTTATTTTCATTTTAAATATTCCTTTATTGTATCAAAAACTCATAACTTTCCTCTATTTTTTTATTTTGATACAATAAAAGTACGATATTCGATTCTATAGGTACGGTTGATATTCGAGGTGTTTTATTATGACTTTACAGCAACTTCGTTATATCTTAGAGTTATCTAAGCACAATTCAATTTCGGCTGCCGCACAGGCTCTGAACATCTCCCAGCCCAGCCTGAGCACGGCCATACGGGACCTGGAAAAAGAGTTCTCCCTGACCCTGGTCGAGCGCAACCGCCATGGCATCACGTTCACACCGGCAGGGCTGGAATTCCTGCACTATGCCGGCCACATCCTCTCCCATGCAGCGGCCATGCACGACCATTTCCAGGCAGAAAAAAGACAGGACCTGCCCCAGATCCTGTCCATCTCTTCCCAGCACTATCCCTTTGCCGATGAAGCCTTCATCCATGCCCTGCAACACGTCCAGCCGGGCAAGTCCTGCGTATTCACCCTGCGCGAAGGGCGGACGTCGCAGGTCATCCACGACGTCGTCACCCGCGAGAGCCATCTGGGCATTCTCTTCTTGTCCCATATGAACGAGCGCTTCCTGCAGGACTTATTCCACAAAAACAAGCTGGAATTCACGCCTCTTTGCGCCTTTACGCCCTGTCTTTACGTCCGCAGCGGCCATCCTCTGGCAGCGTGTCAACACGTCGTTCCCAGTCAATTTGCGGAATATCCCTGTGTCCGCTTTGAACAGGGCCATGACAAGTCCCAGTTCTCGGAAGAACTGCTCCTGCCCAATCCGGCCAGCCGCCAGTGCATCTACGTCACCGACCGTTCCACCCTGTTCAGCGTCATACGGTCTACCGATGCCTACACCATCGGCACGGGCCATGTAGCCCCGTCGATCATCGGCCGCCATATCCAGGCCATCCCCATCGAAAATCCCCTGGATACGATGACCGTAGGCTGGATCAAGATTGCCGGAGAACCCCTGCTCGAAGAAGCCCGCCACTACATCACCATCCTGGCCGGCCTCTTAGAAGGACGGGAGCATGGCTAGTGGCTCGTAGTTCGTGGCTTGTAGTGGCTGTCTCACGAAGGGGCTCATAATCCGTAGGGGCTCGCACGTGGCGAGCCCGTCCCAGGATATATGTGATTTTCTAGCCGGTCTGCTAGGAGAAGCTTCCAGATTCCTAACGGGTCGCCCACGCGGCGACCCCTACAGTGAAAAAAAGCCGCCCCATTAAGCGTGTTCTTGCTTAATGGGGCGGCTCCTTTTTCATTTGCAACGAACTATTTATTTGTCATCATAGGCTTTTGTCATGCGGACATAGCCTTCGTAGCGGTCCTTAGCATCTTCTTCGGTCTTTTCAAAGAGTGCTTCTGCCGTATCCGGGAAGGTGCGCTGCAAGGACGAGAAACGTGTTTCGCCCATGAGGAAGTCGCGGAAGTTGGCTGTTGGCTGTTTGGAATCGAGGATGAAGGGGCTCTTGCCCTGTTTCTTCAATTCCGGATTATAGCGCCACAGATGCCAGTAACCGGCTTCGACTGCCCGTTTTTCTTCGAGCTGGCTCTGACCCTGGCCGACTTTCAGGCCGTGGTTGATGCACGGTGCATAACCGATGATCAGGGACGGGCCGTTGTAGGCTTCGGCTTCTTTGAGAGCCTTCATGAACTGGTTCTTATCGGCGCCCATAGCGACCTGAGCGACGTAGATGTAGCCGTACTGTGCTTCCATCATGCCCAAGTCCTTCTTGCGCGTCTTCTTACCGGAAGCTGCGAACTGGGCAACAGCAGCCGTCGGCGTAGCTTTGGAAGCCTGGCCGCCTGTATTGGAGTAAACCTCCGTATCGAAGACCAGGACGTTGACGTCTTCGCCCTGAGCCAGGACGTGGTCCAAGCCACCATAACCGATATCGTAAGCCCAGCCGTCGCCGCCGAAGATCCACTGGCTGCGTTTGACCAGGAACTGTTTCATATCATAGACCTGTTCCAGTGCCGGTTTGCCGTCTTTTTCAGCTTCCAGGAGGGCAATGACCTTATCCGACGTTCGCGGGTGCCTTCGCTTTCAGCCTTGTGTTCTTTCCATTCCGTAAAGGCTGCCTGCAGTTCCGGGCTGGCGACGTCCATAGCGGCATCGATGTACTGTTCCAGCAGTTTCCGTTCCGTCTTTTCAGCCAGCATCATACCGAAACCGTATTCTGCGTTGTCTTCAAAGAGGGATGTCGACCAAGCCGGGCCATGACCCTGAGCGTTCTTGGTATAGCCGCAGTCCGGTGCACTACCGCCCCAGACGCTGGAGCAGCCGTGAGCGTTGGCGATCATCATGCGGTCGCCGAAGAGCTGGGTGACGACTTTACAATACGGCGTTTCAGCACAGCCTGCGCAGGCGCCGGTGAATTCGAGGAGCGGCTGTTCGAACTGGCTGCCGATGACGGTATTCTTATCCATCGGGTTGGCTTTGACCGGCAGGCCGATGACGTAATCCCAAAGAGCCGCTTTATATTCTTCGCCGTCGAAAGGTTTCATGGTCAATGCCTGTTTCGGGCAGACATGGGTACAGCTGCCGCAGCCCAGGCAGTCCATGACGGATACGACGATATTGTACTTGTAGCCCGGAGCCACTTTGATTTCCTTGTCCTGGTAGCCTTTCGGAGCCTTAGCGGCTTCATCAGGCGTCATCAGGAACGGACGGATAGCAGCATGGGGGCAGACGAAGGAACACTGGTTACAGCCGATACATTTTTCAGCATCCCAGCTCGGTACGAACATGGCGACGCCGCGTTTTTCTTCGGCGCAGGTCCCCGTCGGCCAACGGCCGTCTTCGATGCCATCATAAGCACTGACCGGCAGGTCGTCGCCTTCGAGGGCATTGACAGGAATGGAGAATTCGCGGAAGAATTTCGTATGTTTCGACATGTCGACCGGTTCATCGACAGCATCAGCCCAGGCGGCCGGTACATCGACCTTGACGATAGCAGACAGGCCCTGGTCGATAGCTTTATTGTTCATGTCGACGATATTCTGGCCTTTCTTGCCATACGATGCGACGACGGATTCTTTCAGTTTCGCAATAGCCAGGTCCAGAGGAATGACATCGGCCAGTTTGAAGAAGGCCGACTGCATGATCATGTTGATGCGGCCGCCGAGACCGATTTTCTGAGCAATGCCGACAGCGTCGATGATGTAGAATTTGACGTCGTTGCGGGCAATAGCGCGTTTTAATTTAGCCGGCAGTTTTTCATCCAGTTCTTCCGGTTTCCAAACCGTATTGAGCAGGAACGTACCGCCTTTCTTGATGCCCCGCAGGAGGTCGAAGCCATGGACATAGGACTGGCGGTGGCAGGCGATGAAGTCGGCATTATTGATGAGATACGGCATCTTGATCGGCGTATCACCAAAGCGCAGATGCGATACGGTGACGCCACCGGATTTCTTGGAATCATAAGCAAAATAAGCCTGAGCATACATATCGGTGTTATCGCCGATGATCTTGATGGCACTCTTATTGGCGCCGACTGTACCGTCGGAACCGAAGCCCCAGAACTTGCAGGCTTTCAGGCCTTTGCCGCCCGTAGCGATGCCTTTGACGCGCGGCAGGGATTTATAGGTAACATCGTCGACGATGCTCAAAGTGAAGTCGTTCTTCGGTTCGAAGGCTTTGAGGTTTCAAGGGCAGCGACGACGTCGCCCGGCAAGAATTCTTTCGATGCGATACCATAGCGGCCGTGGTAGACTTTCGGCGCATTGTCAGCTACGGCAAAGGTAGCAGCGACGCTGTGATAGAGCGGTTCGCCGTTGGCGCCGGTTTCCTTGGTGCGGTCCAGGACGGCGATCTTCTTGACCGTATTCGGCAGAGCGGCCAGGAAATGTTTTTCCGACCAGGGCCGGAACATGTGGACGTTGATACAGCCGACCTTTTCGCCTTTATCGACGAGCATCTTGACCGTTTCTTCAATGGTCTGGGCGCCGGAACCCATGGCGACGAGGACGAATTCAGCATCAGGAGCGCCGGTATAGTTGAACAGGTGGTATTCACGGCCCGTGATTTCACTGATTTTCTGCATGTAACCTTCAGCGACATCGGGAACGCGGTCGTAGAATTTATTGAGGGCTTCGCGGTGCTGCATAAACGTTTCAGCCGGTTCGCAGAAAGAAATGGCTTCCGGATTATCCGGATTCATGCCGCGTTTGCGGAAAGCCCGGACGGCATCCATATCGAGGAGGGGCCGGAGTTTTTCATACGGCAGGACTTCGATTTTCTGGATTTCGTGGGACGTGCGGAAGCCATCGAAGAAGTTGATGATAGGGATGCGGCAGGAAATAGCCGTGGCATGGACGACAGCTGCCAGGTCCATGATTTCCTGGACACTCGATTCGCACATCATGCTGATGCCCGTGCCGCGCATAGCCATAGCATCGTCATGGCCGGCAAAAATCGTATAGCCGTTGGTGGCAACTGTACGGGATGCGACGTGGAAGACACCGGGCAGGAGTTCGCTGGAAATCTTGAACATGTTGCTGAGCATGATCATCATGCCCTGGGAAGATGTAAAGGTCGTCGTCAATGCGCCGGTATTCAAAGCGCCGTGCATAGCACCGGCAGCCCCTTTTTCAGACTGCATTTCCTGAACCTGGACGGTCGTGCCAAACAAGTTCTTACGGCCATGAGCAGCCCATTCATCGACGTGTTCAGCCATCGGCGACGACGGCGTTATCGGGAAGATGGAAGCCAGTTCCGTAAAGGCGTAGGCAATATAAGCCGCAGCTTCGTTGCCATCCATTGTCTTGAAGATTTTCTTTGCCATAGTACTTTTCCCCTTTCTGTAAAACCTGGTAACTGAAAGAATCCGTGTACACTTAGGAGTCATCTTTAACATTGCGCAGATAAAATCATCTTTTTTCACTATGTGACTAAGGTATTTTTTAGATGACTATTTGTTATCCTCATTGTACTACTTCGAAAAAATTTATGCAAGGCCTTTCTAGTAAAACGTTCATCTTATGCCGATTTTGTCTAAACGCGTATATATTCATGAAAAAGAGTCATAAAAAACAGGCTGTCACACAAAGACAGCCTGTTTTTTTAGTCCTTAGTTTGTAGTTTTCAGTTTTTAGTGAATAGACAGCTAAAAATTTAACCTGATTCTGCAAGAAGTCTCCCGCCTCTTTAGGCGGCGAGATGAATTGCAGGTTTTTCTGAGGGCTCGATGCCATCAGAAAAACAATGGCTTCACAAGTTGATTTGCAGTATAATCAGTGGTAAGAGTGAAAGGATTGGGAAAGTCAAGGCAGGTGATGATAGTGAATAAGGCATACCGATACAGAATATACCCGACAAGGGAACAGAAAATTACGTTTGCCAAGACCTTTGGGTGTGTCCGATTCATCTACAACAAGATGCTGAGTGACCGCCTTGACTATTATAAGGAAACCGGCCAAAAGCTGAATAACACGCCTGCGCAGTACAAGGAAGAATTTCCTTGGCTAAAGGAAGTAGATAGTTTAGCCCTTGCCAATGCCCAAATGAACCTGAATAAGGCCTACAGCCACTTTTGGAATGACAGCCAGCATTTTGGCAAGCCGCGCTTCAAGTCCAAGAAGAATAGTCGTGCTTCGTATTCCACGAACAACCAGAAGGGTTCTGTCCGAATCGAGGGCCATAAGGTGAAACTGCCGAAAGTCGGCTGGGTGAAATTATGCCAGCATCGTCCCTTGCCGGAGAACAGTATCATAAAGACCGTTACCATCAGCAAGACACCATCAGGAAAGTACTATATCAGTATGCTAGTGGAGTATGAAAACCAAATACTCCCTGTCATACCGAAGACCTTCCTGGGG
>ENA-OQED01000614-OQED01000614.1-human-gut-metagenome-genome-assembly--contig:-NODE-614-length-14068-cov-1.097267_pt1 | contig 14068 bp, 15 predicted proteins | sample MGYA00242790_ERZ504625 | MGnify/ENA primary metagenome ERZ504625 (study PRJEB26092, sample SAMD00036345) | human gut metagenome | host: Homo sapiens | study: EMG produced TPA metagenomics assembly of...
CTTTGCAATGCCCAGAGGAAATGGTCAGGTTGCTGGTGCTGGACAGCATGATCAACTGCATAAAGTAGTCGTTCCAGCTGTTGATGAAGGTAAAAATGGCCAGTGCACCGATGCCCGGCTTGACCATGGGCAGCACGATGCTGATAAAGGTCTTGGCTTCACTTGCACCGTCAATGCGGGCGGCCTCCAGCATTTCTGTGGGGATGCCCTCGCTGAACTGTTTCATCAGGAACACACCGAATGGCCAGCCGACGATGGGGAAGATGACGGCCCAGATGGTGTTGTAGAGGTTCAGGGCACTCATCTCACGCAGCAGGGGGATCAGAATGACCTGCTTGGGCAGAGCCATTGCGCACACGATCAGGGTGAACAGGAGCTGACGGCCCACAAAGCGCTTCTTGGCCAGTGCATAACCGGCCATGGCGGCGGTGATGCAGGTCAGGATCATGGAGACAACAGCCATGAACACGGTGTTGATCATCCAGCGCAGGGCAGCAGGAGCGGTGGGTCCCACCGAGAAGTAGATGGGATCGCCGTCGGCACTGAAGCGTGCACTGAAGGGAATGGCCAGCTGCCACAGCGGAGCGCTCTTTCCGGCAAACAGCTTCTGGTAGTTGGTCAGCACCCACTCATGGGGCCACCACTCGGGGGTGGTGGAGTTGATGGCTGCACCGGTTTTGAAGGAACCGGTGATGATCCAGTACAGCGGGAACGCAAAGGTCACGGCCACGATGCTGATCAGGATCAGGGGTCAGGATGGTATAGGGCGCTGGCCTGCTTGAGCTTGCTGGGGTGACGCTTCAAGGGCTTTTGCTTTTTTGCGGTTGCAGCAGTTGCACTCATTGTTACGCACCTCCTCAATTGTTCTGGTTGCCAACCTTGAACTGGATAGCAGACAGGAATGGCAATGATGATGGCAAGCACAACACCCATGGCGTTGCCATAGCCGTAGCGGTACAGCTTGAACGCGGTGTAGTAGATGTAGTACATAATGGTGTCGGTGCTGTGGTTGGGGCCGCCGGAGGTCAGCAGCTGGATCAGTGCAAAGCACTGGAAGGAGTTGATGGTGGTGATGACCAGGATGTACAGGGTGGTGGGCATGATGGCGGGCCACTTGATCTTCCAGAAGCACTGGAAATCGGTCGCGCCGTCCACTTCAGCAGCTTCTACGATGGACTGGTCCACGTTGCCAGGGCAGAAACATACAGAACGATGGGCTGGCCCACAGAGGTGGTCAGCCAGGATGAGGATGATGCAGCCCAGAGCGAACCGCTCATCGCCCAGCCAGTTGATGTTCTTGTCGATCAGCCCAAGCGTCTTGCCCAGATAGTTGAAGATGCCGTAGTAGTTGTTGTACATCCACTTCCACACCACGGTAACAGCGACAGAGCCGGTGACCACGGGCAGGTAGAACACGCAGCGGAAAAGGCTGGTGGCCCACTCCGGCAGGTCTACGATGGCGGAGGACACCCACAGCGAGAAGATGCAGGTGATGGGCACCGACACGATAACGATGACGAAGGTGTTCTTTAATGCACCAAGGAAGATGGGGTCGGCAAACAGGGTCTTGTAGTTTGCCATCCCCACAAAGATATCCGCGCGGTTCATGGTGGAGTCAAAGAAGCTGGTCACCACGCAGAGGATCATGGGGTAGATGACGAAGCCCAGAAAGAAGATCAGGCTGGGCAGCAGGAAGCAGTAGGAGGCGAAGGTTTCGCGCCGTACCAGCGCACTGCTGCGTTTGGGCTCTTTCATTGCCGTCTTTGCAGCCAAGAGGATCACCAGACCTTTCGTTTGAGAGTGTTTTTTCCGTAAAAAGGCCCCTCCCTCACCCGGAGGAAGGGGCCATGCGGTTCAGCTGTAATGCAGTTCAGAGAAACTAGCGCTTATGCCTCGGCAGCAGCGGCTGCGTTTGCGTTGTCCACAAAGGTCTTGACGGCAGTCTCGACGGCCTCGCCGGATCCCACGCGCTGCAGCATGTTCCACCACTCGGTACGGGCAGTGGTCCAGCCCGGGGTGATCTGGTAATAATCGCCCAGATAGCCCATAAACTTGCTGTACTCGCTCATGACCTCGTTGCCGGCGTAAATGTCGCCCACGCTGGTGCGGACGGGGAAGTAGGTGGAAGCCAGCACGCTGTCCTTGACCTGAGAGGGATCGGCAGCGATGAACTCAATAAAGGTCTTTGCAGCTTGATCTTGGCCTCGTCGCCGTTATCAAAGATGCCGAAGCCCCAGATGCCGCCGCACAGCTTCGGGTCGCCGCTTTCGGTGGGGAATGCCATGGGGAAGATCTCGTCGCCGCTGATGGTCTGGCCTGCGGCAGCGGTGTCAGCGTTCAGCTGCTGTGCAATGTTCCAGCAGAAAGCCATCTGCAGGGTGCCGTTGCGGAACAGGGTGATCTCCTCGCCGCCGTTGATGGAGGGATCGAAGTTGACGCCCTTTGCATCGTACAGAGTCTGAATGGCCTTGATGTTCTCGGCAGAGTCGGCGGTGTACTTGGTGTGGGCTGCATCGGTAAAGGTGCCGCCGTACATATTGTTGATGATGGCGCGGGTGCCCTGGTCGCCGCCCTGACCGCTGCAGTAGATGGCTGCTACGTTCTCGTAGCCGCCCTTGTACAGTGCGTCCACAGTGTTCAGGAAGCCCTCGGTGCTCCAGGTGTGCTTGTCAGTATCAATGTACTTGTCCGCGCCCACTTTCTTGACCTTGGTCATGTTCACGGCCATGCAGTGTGCGGTCATGCACAGGGGATACTCGTAGTAGTCGCCCTTCTCGTTGTGGCAGGCAGACTCCACAGAAGCGTAGATGTCCTTCTTGGCGTCGTCGGTCCACAGGTCGTTCAGCGGAGCCATAACGCCCTTGGCACCCCAGTTGGCCACCAGACGCTCGGGGCCTTCCATGACCAGATCGGGTGCGCTGCCGCCCTCGATGGCGGTGTTCACCTGATCGTCGCCGTTGGTGTAGTCCAGATACTCCACGGTCACCTTGATGTCGGGGTACTTTGCGTTGAAGCTGGAGATCAGGTTCTGGACGGTATCGTCATTGCCCCAGCCGCCGATGGGGTATGTCCACAGCTTGATGCTTGCGCCGGTGCTGGCTGCACTTGCAGCAGCAGAGGAAGCGGTGGAGGAAGCAGCAGTGCTGGTGGAGGAGGAACCGCCGCAGGCGGCCAGTGCACCGGCAGCGCCCAGAATACCGGCAGCCTTCAGGAAGGAACGGCGGGAAATGCAGTTTTTCATGGTAGATTCTCCTTGTTCATCTTCTTCGACCCATCGGGGGATCGTACTCCGTTTTGCTCGTAGCGGCTGCTCGTGTCCGCAGCCGTTGTTTGTAGCCCAATTATAGAAAATTATTTTCATTTTGTCTATTCGTTCTTTTCATAAATTTTCATTTTTAAACCCGGCAGTCTGCACAAAATTGTGGGATATCAGAAAAAACACAATATTTTCATCCACTTTACTTGTCAAAATAGTTACAAAACGGTACACTTTCCCCGGTTGCTCTGAAAATCACTTTCAGCTTTGAAATTGTAAAAATGAAAAGCATTTTCACTATTTGGGGCATTTTTTCCTTCAAAACTGTGCCCTCTGCACAGAATCGGCGGGTAAAATGTGTTCATTACGCCTCTTGCACAGCGGCGCGGTTTCTCTTATACTTTTATATAAGAAGGTAAGCACGAACACGGCACCGGCACCGCCGGCGGCCTAAGTCAGGAGAGGGAAGAATGTCTACAAATTTTTGGGAGCTGCTGCAGCAGCATCAGGGCGACCTGACAAAATCCGGCCGCACGGTGGCCGAATATCTGGTGCAGCACGCCGCGGAGGCACAGTATCTGTCCATATCATCGCTGGCCAGAGAGTGTCAGGTGGCTGAGGCCACGGTGTTCCGGTTCTGCCGGGCGCTGGGCTTTGAGGGCTACCACGAAATGCGCATTGCGCTGGCGCAGGCCAATGCCACCGGTGTGCTGGTAAACCAGCAGGAGCCCGCCCCGGACGCCGACACTGCTACCCTGTGCGAGCACGCCTCAGCACTGTTCATGACCGCCATCAATGGCACCCAGAACGCCCTTTCGCCGCAGGCGGTGGATCAGGCTGTGGCGCTGCTGCACAGCGCCCGGCAGGTGTTCTGCATGGGACAGGGCGGCAGCATGGCCGCCGCCAAAGAGATCTGCGCCCGGTTCGCCTGCATCACCAACAAGTTCCGTGCCACCGCCGACAGCCACATGCAGGTCATGGCGGCCAGCCTGATGACCGAGCAGGACGTGGTGCTGTTCGTCTCCTACTCCGGCGCTACCCGGGACCTGATGGAGACCCTGCGCACCGCCAAGGCCAACGGCGCAAAGATCATCCTGATCACCCACTACGAGGACTCCCCCGGTGCAAAACTGGCAGACATCGTGCTGCTGTGCGGCGCACAGGAAAGCCCGCTGGATTCCGGTAGCATCCCCATCAAGGTGGCGGTGCTGTATGTTGCCGAAGTGCTGGTGCTGCGGTACATTCTGGACGATAAGCCCGGCAGCACCGAAGCGCAGGAGCGCACCACCGAGGCGCTGGCTGTAAAGATGCTTTGAGCATCGAACTAAAATTTTAGGGATAACGGAGCATCCCCGGATGCTCCGTTATCCCTTTTTTACGCAAAAAAATCGGTCAGACCCGCAGGCCTGACCGATTTTTTGCTTATCAATGATGTTGCAGCGCTGTACGCTTAGTCGCGGCGGCGGCTGTTGAGACCCAGCAGACGCACCACATACAGGAAGATGTTGATGAAGTCCAGATACAGCGTCAGTGCGCCGTAGATGGAAGCCTTTTCCGCCAGCTCGCTGTCCCCTGCGTAGTAGGAGTACATCTGGCTCAGCTTCTGGGTGTCGTAGGCGGTCAGCAGCATGAACACCACCAGACCGATGCCGGAATACAGCACCGTGCCCATAAAGCCCATGCCAAACAGCAGACCAACGAAACCGGTGATAAGCAGCGCAAACAGTGCCATCATCAGTTTGGGACCCCAGCCGGACAAATCTTTGTGGGTGGTGGTGCCGTAAACTGCCATCAGGCCGAAGTACAGCGAGGTGGCAAGGAAAGCCAGCACCAGTGTGCCCAGATCAAAGGCAAGGAAATAGTAGCTCAGCACCATGCCGTTGAGTAGGGCGTAGCTAAGAACACCCCTCTTGCCGCACCCACGGACATATTCTGCACCCGGGCGCTCAGCACGATCACCAGCGCCAGCTCGGCAATGGTGAACAGCAGGTACAGCGAATTGACCACATAAAACAGCGGGGTGGTGGCGGTTACAAACGCCGCCGCAAAGGTGATCAGCAGTCCCAGCGCCATCCAGCGGTAGGTGCGGGTCATATAATCAGCCGAGGTCATTGTAGGCTCTGCATAGCCACGGTTGTAATTGTTATAACTCATCTGGGTTCCTCCAGTCTATTCTGCGGAGCATTTCTCTCTTGCTCCGGTCTACGGAATATAGTATACTGCATAGAAATGAACGTTTCATGAAAAAGGCTGTGATATTGTATGTCCCTTGGACTTTATCTGCATATTCCCTACTGTTTTTCCAAATGTCGGTACTGCGATTTTTATTCCCACCCCGGAGAGCGGGGCGTACCGGACGCCTATGTGGACGCGCTGCTGCGGGAGCTGCACCGCTTTGCGCCGGACGCGCCCCTGCGGCCGGACACCCTTTATTTCGGCGGCGGCACGCCCAGCCTGCTCACCCCGGCGCAGGCAGAACGGCTCATCCGGGCAGCAGAGCCTGTGCCCGGTGCAGAGATCACCTTGGAAGCAAACCCTGAGACCGTCACCGGGGAGAGCCTGCGGGGCTTCCGGGCGGCAGGGGTGAACCGCATTTCCTTCGGGGTGCAGTCTGCCCGGGACACCCAGCTGCGCACCCTTGGCCGTCCCCACAGCGCCAAGCAGGCGCGGGCAGCCTTTGCCGCCGCCCGGCGCGCCGGATTCGAGAATATCAGCGGCGACATCATGCTGGCGCTGCCCCATTATACGCAGGCCGAATTTGACGAGACACTGGAGCTGATCGAAAAAGGCGGTGCCACCCACATCTCGGCTTACCTTTTAAAGATCGAGCCGGACTCCGCCTTCGGCAAGCACCCGCCGGAGGGTCTGCCCACCGGCGATGAAGCCGCTGATTTCTACCTTTACGCCGTGGAGCAGCTGGAACACCACGGCTACCGCCAGTACGAGATCTCCAACTTTGCAAAGCCGGGCTATGAAGGCCGTCACAACCTCATCTACTGGGACTGCGGCGATTATCTTGGCCTTGGCCCTGCGGCACACTCCTGCATGGGCGGCAAGCGGTTCTGCTACGCGCCGGACACCGCCGCCTTTCTGCAGGACGCCGCCGCACCCATCATGGACGGCAGCTGCGGTGCAGAGGACTACCTGATCTTACAGCTGCGTCTGCGCAAGGGGCTTGACCTTGATGCCTACAAAGCCCTGTACGGCAAGCAGTTTTCCACCGCACAGCTGGCCTTTGTGCAAAACTGTGTCCGCGCCGGGTACGCCACCTTCGATGGCCACACCCTTGCTCTGACCCCCGCCGGACTTATTGTGCAAAACAGCATTCTAGCACAGCTGCTCTGATGGGAGGGCGAAGCAGAAATAGCAGGAAAAAGTATCGTAAAACAAAACCGCAGCGTATTTTGATACGTTGCGGTTTTTTGGTGGAGCGAAGCAACCCAAATCCGAACCATTGCCCTCTGGGGCATCTTTGGCGGCGATTTCATCGAAAGTGATGGTTTTTGTGCCGTCTTTGTAGTTGAATGTAATCAAAACTTTTTCATCATAGAGATAAACGGCGTTCACGAATGTATTGATAAGCGTTTCCCGGTGGCTTTTCACGTTCGGGTCGAGCTTGCGGAACCGGGTCAGCCAGAACCGAACCTGATTTTCACTCAACCGAGGCCGAGCGATTTTTTCTTCGGCAATCCGAACCTCAAGTTCTTTCTGCTGGGCTTCCAGCTTTTCCAAACGCGATTTGGTGGAGTTGGTCAGCACACCTGCTTGGATGGCGTTCAGCATATTTTCAATGCCATTCTCTACCTCGCGCATCTGCTTTTCCAGCAAAGGGAGAGTGGTGTTTTCCTGATCCTGCAACTCCATCACTTCCGCAACGATGGCATCAATCACGGCATCGTCCTGAATCAGCTTCATGGTTTCAGCTATGACCAAATCTTCCAACCACTCTTTACGGACGGTCTTTTTCTTGCAGGTCTTGAAACGCTTCGCGGTGGCGCACTTATAATAATGATGAACGACCTTGTTTCTACCTGTACCGCACTCGCCGAACATCATCGCGCCGCACATTCCGCAGAACAGCTTGGTGGTGAGCAAGTAATCGTCCTCGGCCTTGTGACGGGCAGGAGCGCGGCTGTTCTTTTTGATTTTCAGCTGCACTTCCTCAAACAAGTCCTTGTCCACGATGGCGGGGATGCTGTCGGGCATCACAATGTCCTTGAAGTGGTTTTCCCCGATGTACCGTTTGTTCGTCAACAGCTTCTGAACACTGTTGTAGGTAAACTTCTGATTGCGGTTGGTGGTCACGCCACTGTCGTTCAGCCAGTTCATCAGTTCTTTCATGGTCGCGCCCTCATTGTACCGCTGGAAGGCTTCTACCACAAAGGGAGCTTTCAGCGGGTCGACTTGAAAGAACTTCTCCTCATCCACCTTAAAACCAATGGGAATCGTGCCGCCGTTGTACTTTCCCTTCAGAACATTCTCGGTCATGCCGCGCACAACTTTTTCAGAAAGTTCTGCCGAGTAGTATTCAGCCATGCCGGTGAGCATACTCTTGACCATGATACCCGCAGGGCTGTCAGAGATAGGCTCCGTGGCAGATACCAGCTTGACATGATTTCGTTCCAACTGGTACTCATAGTGGGCCGAATCATAGCGGTTTCGGGCAAAACGGTCGAGTTTCCAGACCAGCACAATGTCAAACAGCCGTTTCTCACTGTCCTTGATCATCTGCTGGAAGTCCGGACGGTTATCGGTTTTGGCGGAAAGGGCACGGTCAATGTAGTGCTTGACCACGGTAATGCCGTTCTTTTCGGCGTAGGCCGTACACTCGCGAATCTGACCTTCGATGGATTCTTCGCGCTGGTTGTCGCTGGAATAGCGGGCGTAAATCACGGCGGTCATGGCTGCACCTCCTTATTCATTCTCCGCAGACGGTGTCACCGTTCTGCACTTCCTTGATACCAGCCTGTAAAGCGGTATGGAGCTGTTCATCCGTCATGGTGTCTGCATTCAGCGCAGTCGGGGCTTTCGGCAAGGACAGTGGAAACGGAATGCCGCCCGTCAGCGTAATCTGACGCAGGTACATATCAATGGCGGTCGCCATTGGAATGCCGAGCTGCTTCAGCACATCCTCGGCTTGCTGTTTGACGATAGGACTGACCCGGACATTCAGCATTTGTGTTTTTTCCATGGGTATCACCTCACGATTATTGTAATGCTTTTTGCATTACAAATCAACAGCTCCATTTACGACAAAGAAAAATCTACGAATTGCACAAGAATAAGCCAAAAGTCTCGGCAATATTCACGATATTTCAACTCGTAAGATATGAATGTGGCGTCCATTCAGAACGAGGGAATACAGTTTTGCAAGATCCCTGCCATCTGGCATTTAGGGAGAACCAGTTTTTCCCACAGAGGCTTGAATATTTTCTGAACCGGCAGCATATTCCGGTTTGCAAGAGCTATCCGATAAAAGTATCTGTGCTCTTTGCTATAGCTCAGATAAGGCATCAACATCGATTCACCTTGATGTTCTCGCTCAGAGGGCCATTCTTCGGTAATGCGGAGCAGTTCGCCGTTCAGATAATCTTCTGCGTCCTGTAACATTGCATGAATGTCTGTATCCATCACCGACTTGACGGCATTGGTTTGAGTGGCCGACCCAGATATCTTAAATTATCTCTCTATGTTTACAAAACATCTGTGATTCTCTCTTTCTATTACGTAAGGACGCAAATGAGGGCCCCATAAACGTCCTACTAAAAAAAAGGAGATTATTACTATGTTACTCAAAAATGGAAGTACCGGAAACTATGTTATGTACCTGCAGTATGGACTGCATATCATGTGCTGCCCTCCGGGTAGTTTTGACAGCAAATTTGGCTCTGGTACTGAAAATGCTGTTAAGAAGTATCAGGGCAAAAAAGGTCTTACCCAAGATGGCATTGTTGGCGATGGTACATGGAATGCACTGGTAAGCGACATTAAAACTATCCAGCAGCTCCTGAAGAACAAAGGTTATTACGCCAGTACGGTGGATGGCCTTGCAGGTTCAGGCACTTATAACGCTGTTATCAGTTTTCAGAAAGCATCCGGCTTGACTGCCGATGGTATGGTCGGCAGTGCCACCCTGAACGCATTGACGCTTCTTCGGGCGGTACAAGTGGTCAATCTCATTCAATCACTCTGCCTACTGATAGAAACTATCTTTGGGCACAGAAGAATTCGGAGATTGTTAAGCTTGTTGGAAATAGCGGTTGCTCGCTTGTTGCTGTGTTGAATACCGCTAATATCTATGGTCCTCGTGAATTCACCCCTAACGAAGTCCTGACTGCCTGTGGAAATTGGGGTGCAAACGGTCTGAATACTTGGGCTCTTCCCAGCGAGTGCAATGGTAAAATCGACACGAGCAAATACACTCATGGCGGTAAGGTGCAGGCGACTGTATTCAGTGCAGTCAAAGCAAGTATTGACAATAACCTTCCCATCATTATTCGACTCAACAGTAGCAATGGCAAAAAGACGCATTTTGTCACAGCGATTGCTTATACTGGCGATTGCTCCTCTGCAAGTAGCATTTCCGTCATTGATCCTGCTGGTGGTGTCATTCGAACTCTTGAGGAAGCGGGAACTGCACGCAATGAAACCGTATACGGCGATTATATCGCAACCGCTCGTCGCTCCTAAATATCTCTACTCTCTTCATCAACAATAAGTTGTAAAAAAGTATCATTTTTTTAGCATATATCCCCCCCCAAAGTCTTTTCTCAACTCTCGAAAAGGCTTCGGGGGGGATTTTTCAATGCCTATTATATGCAACACTTTTCACTATCTGCTTATCCAAGCTCAGGCGAGTGATATTTATTTACTCTCCACACATACCCAACTTTTACCAACTGCATTTCATATTCGACTTTATTCATGTCATCATATGAATACTCATCATGTACCTCATACGTTTCATTGGGATTATAGTATGCAATCATTACAAAATTCACTTGTGCTTCCGTTTTATTTTTCAAATAGTATCGCACTGAGCAGAAATCATCCGGATAATATTCTCCCACATATCCCGTAAAATATGGAATTTGTGCCAAATCATAGTCATCACAAACGGCGAGTTTTCCATTATAATTCGCAAACTTTTTCTCAATTGAATCTTGTGACAAGAAATCATTTGTAAAAATAGATTTCATATATTCTTCAAACTCTTTATAAGAATTTTGATAGACCTCATAATCATGTCCGTTCAGTTTTACATATGTCGGCGCATTTTGCGTCATAGGCACAAAAGTCGGAGCATCTTCAATTTTAAAATTCAGTCCTTTTAAGTTACTTGATTGTCCCCAAAGTGCATAGTCCATTTTCTGCGCTTTTTCAAAAACAGTATATTGATCTTGATTTAAAAATACCGAGGTCGAATCAACTAACGTCTGGGAAAAATCTTGCAAATCATTTTTTTCTTCAGAATTGCATGAACTTGACGATGTATCCTGTGACGAAACTGCTGTGGACATTGATGATGCTGTTGTATCATTCATTCCACATCCCACCAAATTCACCACAATACAACCCAGAATCACTATCATTTTTACACTTTTTGCACAATTCATATGTTCTCCTTTTTTACAAGTTTATCAACATATTGTTTAGTTTCTATTGCTTTCTTGTAAACTTTTTATATTAGCTCACAAAAATCTATTTTTCCGTTTACAAATCTTAACATTTTTTCTCTTTCCTCTTAAAAGGAGGAAAGAAAATTGAATTATACGCTTTTTGACCTTTTTCTAAATGCATATAACGGCAACTCCTTTGCACAGCTACAAATCGTCCAACGTTTTCAGCCATTACTGAAAAAATATGCAGCTCTTCTTAAGTATGAGGATGCCTATTCAGATTTACAATTATATCTTCTCGAATTACTGCATTCCGGAAAATTGACCAAACTTCAAAGAAAAGATGACGGCACATTAGTGAAATATATTGAATCCTCTATCCGGCATCAATACATTTCGCTTAACAGCCGAAAAAACGCCGTAGATAGCTCTGTCATCGCAAGCATTGATGAAATTGATTTTCGATCAGATGTCTTTGTCCTCAAACGATGAATATCCTAAACTATTGATTTCCGATTTACATTCTGTTCTTCAACCTTCTGAACTGACCTTATTATCTCAATTTGTTTTTAAAGGAATGAGCATCGCAGATATAGCAGAAAAATCTGGTGTCAGTAGCAAGCTATCAACCGTAAAAAGCTTTCTATATTAAAAAATTAGAATGTGCATTCTTCCCTAAAACTTCCAAATAAATTCTCATTCATTTTGATTCCATTCTTTAGTGTATAAAAGCTATTTTCTTCGCTTCCTTTAATCGAACCACCACGCAGTTCCAACCACAAATTATCCATGGCCTGTTCCTCGGTCTTTTTAGCACGGCTCTTTGTCAGGTGGAAGTATATCGCTGTACCGATCAGGGGATGCTCCTCACCGTCTGTGAACCCATAGCGGTACAGCAGATAGGTCTGCTCCCGGTCTGTCAGGCGTTGCAGACCGTTGTACAGCTCCCGGCGCGATTCCTGCTCCTCCATAATATTCTGCGGTTGCATGGCGTAAGGGTCGGCTATAGCTTCGATGCGCCGCAGTTGTTCCTCTCCCGGCAGAACATCGTCCAGCGAAACGCGCTGGTAGTAGACGCCGTCCTTGTCCTCCGTTACCATCCGCTGCTCAAAAGCGGCAAAGGCATCCCGTACCATGTCCATCATGGCGTTGCGGATGGCAGGAGCCGCGTAGGTCAGGAACTTCATGCCGCGCGCTGCATCGAACTTCGGCACGGTCTTCCACAAGCCCAGATTGCCCGCCTGTTTCAAATCGTCCGTGTCAAGGTTCAAGCCAGCCTGTGCCAGATTCATGCTGCGGAAAAGGTCATTTGCCACCTTGCCAATAAAGGACTTGTTGTTGTCGATCAGGCTGTCCAGCGCGGCAGCATCGCCTTCCCGTGCCAGCGCACAAAGCCGTTCATTCGTCTGCTTCATGGGCGTTTTCCTGCTCTGCGGCAGACTGCAAGATTCCCAACAGACCGCTCCGCAGCTGTTCCAGTGCTTCCGGCGTGGCGCCTTCCATACCCGAAACGCTGTCCAGCATTGCATCCGTCAACTGCTCTGCCGTAATCGTTGGGTGCTGCACATCCTGCCCTTTGGTCAATTCGGTGAACATCTTCTCTGCCACTTTCTTGCTCATGGCTTCCTGTTCGGCGTAATGGCTCCCGATACCCTTTTTGATTTCCTTGACCGCCGCCATGAAGTACATTTCAATGTCATCAAGATCACCTTGATACACCGGCTTTCTCCGAAGGCTGATGTCCTTTGCGGCTTTGGCTGCTTCCGGGGTCTTGACCTTTGTGCGCAGCAGGGTGCTCAATGTCGTGAGCATGGCATTCTGTGCTGCGATACCGGATGCGAAGGTATCATCAAAATACTGCGCTATGCGGTATGTAAGCTCTGCAAAGCGGGCGTTTTCCAACAGCAGGTTGACCACCTCTGTATTGACACGCCCCGTGTAGAGGTTCTTTGCGGCTTCTACGGACAGGCCAAGTTCGGCAATGTCGTAGTTCTTGCGGTCAGGGATGTTGGTTTCTCCCAGCAGAAAATCCGTGGACACGTTGAACAGCCTTGCAATTTTCAGCACCTGCTCATGGGTCAGGGTTCCTTTTGCGCCACTGATAAAACGGCTGATAGTGCTTTTAGAGCAGCCGATTTCCTTGGCAAGCTCCGGTTGGCTGATGTTGTGCTCTTTCATCAAGTCCGCAAGACGGACGTTGGACGGTGCAGGCAGATATTCCTGTGCCATGTGATCGGCCCTCCTTTTTGAGCTTTTTCCTCATTATAATACGCTCTGCCGTTTTGTTCAATATACGGTTACCTCTCCACCCTTGCTGTTGCAGCCCTGCAACCAGTAAGGGCATTTTTCTTTTTCCGTTGCAGTTCTGCCGCTTTTTCGCCTTTCCTGCAAAATTTCCCGTATATTCAGGCATGAAGCAAAAACACCAGAGTTCCCACTTTGGGGTCTCTGGTGCAGTACATAACATCGCCCTGCCCGGTGGCCGCAGGGTGCGGGGTTTCGTGGGCATTGAGCCGCTTGTCCACCCCTGTCCGTAAAAAGTGCATTTTTTCACGGAAGAAGTTCGCACAACCTGTACGGTCTGTACTTGTACGCACCCGTACGGCGAATCGAAGCAAATTAAAACGTGTTATCGTTTTTATTTTAGATTTCCGTACGCCGTACAGACCGTACAGGTTATTTGAAGTCCGTACGCAATTTTTTCAGATGCGTACGGAGCAATCAAGTTCGCATTGTGCGAACTTGTCGGGGCGAGGCCCCTCCATCTTGCTGGCGCAAGACCGTTCGGTCACTTAAAAGCCCCACTGGGGCTTTCATTGCTTCGCAAACGTGAACTCGATTAACTCTCCCGCAGGAGACGTTCTCCCTCGGAGAGTCCTCGAAGAACCCACTACACTTTGCAGCCCATAGGGATGAAAGTGTCATAGTGGGTTATTACACTTCCGCAGAAGTGCATCTCCGTTCCCCGTCACCTCTCGACGAACCTTGAAAGGAGGGATGCCCTTTGGCAAGAAATGATGGCATTGACCGCACCAGTGTCCGAAATCTCGCCGTTTCAGACAAAGCCGTTGGCAACACCCAGCAGCACAACGAGCGCGAAAAGGACAGCTACCGGAACCCCGACCATCATCCCCCAGCCGCACTGCATGGAACATCCACTTCAAAAAGCCAACCGCCAGCTACACCGACCTAT
>ENA-OQED01000615-OQED01000615.1-human-gut-metagenome-genome-assembly--contig:-NODE-615-length-14059-cov-1.220930_pt1 | contig 14059 bp, 18 predicted proteins | sample MGYA00242790_ERZ504625 | MGnify/ENA primary metagenome ERZ504625 (study PRJEB26092, sample SAMD00036345) | human gut metagenome | host: Homo sapiens | study: EMG produced TPA metagenomics assembly of...
CTGTTTTCTACACGCTCCCAGTAGAAAACAGCCGTAACTTTGCAAATAAGGTATGGAACGCTTCCCCGTTTCATTATGATGAATATTGAAAAGGCAGCAGATGTTTCCGGTGTTACTGAAAAAGACCTGACACTGGCAGATAAGTGGATCCTTTCCAAGGTAAATGCCCTGACTAAGGATGTAACTGAAAATCTGGACAAGTATGAATTAGGTATTGCTCTTCAGAAGGTATATGACTTTATCTGGGAAGAGTTCTGCGACTGGTACATTGAGATGGTGAAGCCAAGACTGTACAATGAAGCAGATGAGACCAAGGCTGCAGCTATCTGGACCTTAAAGAACGTACTGATCCAGGCATTAAAGCTGCTGCATCCATTTATGCCATTTATCACTGAGGAGATCTTCTGCAACTTACAGGAAGAGGAAGATACCATTATGCTTTCTAACTGGCCTGTATACAAGGAAGAGTGGGCATTTGAGGCAGAGCATGAGGCAACTGAGACCATCAAAGAGGCAGTAAGAGAAATCCGAAATGTACGTACTTCCATGAACGTTCCGCCAAGCAAGAAGGCAACTGTTTATGTAGTATCTGAGGATGATGCTGTATTAAAGATCTTTGAGAACAGCCGCAGCTTCTTCGCATCCTTAGGATATGCCGGTGAAGTCATCCTTCAGAAGGATAAGGCAGGTATTGGCGAGGACGCAGTTTCTGCTGTGATCCACAAGGCAGTGATCTACATGCCATTTGCAGAGTTAGTAGATATTGAAAAAGAAGTTCAGCGCTTAAAGACAGAAGAAAAACGTCTGGAAGGCGAATTAAAGCGTTCTCATGCTATGCTTGGAAATGAGAAGTTCGTAAGCAAGGCTCCTCAGGCCAAGATCGACGAAGAGAAGGCAAAACTGGAGAAATACACCCAGATGATGGCGCAGGTAAAAGAGCGTCTGGCACAGCTGGAGAAATAATCAAATGTGCGAAAGCACGTAAAATAAAAACGGCCCGGATGGCAGAACCTACATGCCGTCTGGACCGTTTTGCCAAACAGGGCGAACAAAAGGCTGAAAAGCTTGTATGAAAAAGGAAAAACAAACGATGAAACTGAAAAATGCTCTGATATTACTTTTAACTGCTACGATCTGGGGTGTTGCCTTTGTTGCCCAGAGCGTAGGCATGGATTATGTGAGCCCTTTTACTTTTAATGGTGTGAGAAGCATCATCGGCGGTCTTGTGCTGATCCCGGTGATCCTTGTTTTAGATCGCAAAAAGAAGGCAGAAGGAAAGGATTATAAGGCACCTGGTGACAGAAAAACACTGATCTTAGGCGGGATCTGCTGTGGCGTTGCTCTTTGTGTGGCATCTAATTTCCAGCAGTTTGGTGTTATGTATACAAGCGTGGGAAAAGTTGGCTTTATCACAGCCTGCTATATTATCATTGTGCCGATCCTCAGCCTGTTTCTTGGCAAAAAGTGCAGTCCGGCCATCGCCGGGGCAGTAGTCCTTGCAGTTGCAGGTCTGTATTTACTTTGTATGTCAGGAAGTGATCATGGACTTCAGAAAGGTGATTCCTGATCATGATCTGCTCTTTTATCTTCTCCATACATATTATGATCATCGACTATTTCTCACCGGCAGTAGACGGAGTGAAAATGTCCTGCATCCAGTTTCTGGTAAGCGGAACTATTTCCCTGATCTGTATGACGATCTTTGAAGAGCCTCATATCGCCCAGATCCTTGCTGCATGGAAACCGATCCTTTATGCTGGTGTTATGTCCTGTGGTATGGGATATACCTTACAGATCGTAGGACAAAAAGGCGTCAATCCAGCCAGCGCTTCCCTGATCTTAAGTCTGGAGTCCAGTATTTCCGTACTTGCAGGCTGGCTGATCTTAGGACAGAAGCTGACAGGAAGAGAGATCCTTGGCTGCGTTCTTATGTTCTCAGCGATTGTGCTGGCACAGGTTCCGGATGTTATTTTAAGTCGAAAAACCGGGGAAAGATAGAGTTGATAACCGGAAAAAATTTGTATAATATAAAGAGGAAAGGAAACAGATGGAAGCAGAAGCATATTTGAACCGGCTTCCCATGTGGGCCAACAAGAAAAATTCCTTAAAGGATATCCGTATATTTTTAGATCAGATGGGCGGACCGGACCGTAAGATCCCTGCTATCCACGTAGCAGGTACCAACGGAAAGGGCTCTGTCTGCGCGTTTATGACCTCTGTATTAAAAAAGGCCGGTCTGCGTACAGGTACTTTTATTTCCCCTCATCTGGTGGAGATCCGGGAACGTTTTCTTATAAACGGGGAACCGGCAGAGAAAAATGCCTTTGAAGAGGCCTTTGAAACAGTAAAAAACAGGCGGAACATATGGTAGAAGAAGGCTTTTGCCATCCTACTTTTTTTGAGTTCCTTTTTTATATGGCAATGGTACTGTTTGCCCGTGAAAAAGTAGATGTAATGGTGATCGAAACAGGTCTTGGAGGACGTCTGGACGCGACCAATGTGTTAGAGTCTCCCAAAGTTTGCGTGATCACCTCCATCAGCAGGGATCATATGCAGTATCTTGGAAATACAGTTTCCGAGATCGCAGGAGAGAAGGCAGGGATCATGGTGCCGGGTGTTCCGGTGATCTACGATGGAAATGATCCGGATGCGGCCGGAGTGATGCGTGAGCATGCAGAGAAGCTGGGATGTCCATATTATGAGCTGAAACGGGAAGACACAGAGATCCATAAGATCACAAAGGACGGAATCCGATTTTCTCTTAAGGACGAGACATATGGCGATACCGTATTTGATATACCGTTTATCGCCCGTTATCAGGTTATGAATGCAGCGCTTGCGGTGAAAACCATTCAGGTACTGGAAGATCAGATTCCGGCATCTCTGGAGGCTCTGAAGGCTGGTATGGCAAAAACACGCTGGCAGGGAAGGATGGAAACGGTTCTTCCGGGTGTGATCGTGGATGGCGCACATAATGAAGACGGTGTTGAGAAGTTTGTAGAGACAGCAGAACATTTCCAGAAGGAATTTCCTCTGACTCTGCTGTTTTCCGCAGTGGATGACAAGGACTATACGGATATGATCCGCACGATCTGTAGCAGGATCCGTTTTCGACATGTGATCGTCACACAGGTAGGCGGATACCGCAAAGTTCCGGTAGAAGAGCTTGCGGAGATCTTCCGTGAAGACGGAGTGCCGGAAGTGGAAGCAATAGAGGATGTTCCAGCAGCTTTTGAACGGGCAGTAAAGGAAAAAGGTGAGGATGGAATGCTGTTCTGTGTAGGATCCCTTTATCTGGTCGGTGAGATCAAGGCTGTGATCAGGAGGAAAAAATTATGATCGATTACGAAGAGGAACTGAAGAAATTTGAACCATGTCTGGATGTGGCAGATGTAGAAGGTGTCATTTATGACCGGGAGATCACAGATATCATGGATGTACTCCAGGAGATGCTGCGTGAGGTCAAGAGCAACAGACGTGTAAGATAAGGAGAAGTGGATGAACTGCATAAACTGTGGAGCGTTCCTGACGGATACAGATCTGGATTATTGTCCGCACTGTGGAGCCAATGTACTGATCCAGAAGAAGGTGGATTATCTTTCCAAGCTTTATTATAATCAGGGGCTGGAAAAAGCCAGCATCCGGGATCTGTCCGGGGCGATCAGCTGTCTGAAGCAAAGTCTTGCCTATGACAAACGGAATATCCGTGCAAGAAATCTTCTTGGTCTTGTATATTTTGAGACCGGTGAGGTGGTTGCCGCACTGAGTGAGTGGGTCATCAGCAAGAATATCCAGAAGAACCGAAATCTGGCTTCAGAATATATTGCCAGGCTTCAGGCAAACCAGAACAAACTGGAAACAATCAACGAAAGCATCAAGAAATATAACAATGCCCTTGCCATGTGTAGGGAAGGCCATGAGGATATGGCGGCCATCCGCCTGAAAAAGATCCTGTCCCAGAATCCCAAGCTGATCAAGGGGTATCATCTTCTTGCTCTGATCCAGATGAAGAATCAGGAGTGGAATAAGGCGAGAAGAACACTGAAAAAAGCAGCCAGGATCGACAAGACCAATACCACCACACTTCGTTTCCTGCGTGAAGTTGACGAGCAGACGGGTGTTACCACAAAGATGGAAAAACGGCGTAAGGGCTTGTTTGGAAATGAAAAAAATGAGAATGATAATATTTCAGGAGAAATCGTTGTAAGGCCGTCGTCTTATAAAGAAAGATCAAAGATATCACTTTTCTTTACCACGGTACTTGGATTTGCGGCAGGTGCGGCAGCATTCTGGCTCCTTGTACTGCCAGCTGTGAAACAGGATATTTACAGGCAGGCCAATCAGCAGATCATACAGTACAGTGATTCTCTTTCCAGCCAGAGCGTGGAGCTTACCAAAGCTCAGGGAGAAGCTGCCCAGTCCAGTGATACGGCAGATGCAGTTGCCAAGCAGGCAGAGGAAGAGCAGAAACGCAGTCAGAGCTATGAGGCTTTGTTTAATGCATATACTGCCATGCAGCAGGAGGATCTGGATACAGCGGCGCTGGAACTACAGAAGGTATATGTGGATACACTGTCAGATTCTGCAAAGGGGATTTACAGTACTATCAGCGGAAAGACCGGTGTAAGCGGGATCGAGAGCGGAGCTTCTGACGGAACGTCCAGTGCTGACAGCAGCACAGATGGAACAGCTGAAGCTGGAGCGGATGCCGCAGCTTCGGCGGGAGAAGATGCACAGAGCCCTGACGGAGATTCCGGAGAAGACAGCAGCTACAGTGACGGAGGATATGAGGATTCCTCTTACGATGGAGGTTATACAGAATAAAAAAGATCATAACTCATACAGAGGAGAAACCTCGGATAAGGGGAATGTGCGTTGGCGCATTCCTCTTTTTTACCCTTTGGTCATGAGAAATGGAATAAAAAATCAAAAATGGGGGAATGATAGAATGACATCAGGTTTTGAAAAATCCGGAACCGTGCTGACTGTACATCTTCCGGCGGAACTGGATCATCCGGCTTCTGATGAGATTCGGAGAGATTCAGACCGAATTATTGGACATAACTATATAAAAAATATGATTTTTGATTTCTCAGAGACCGTTTTTATGGACAGTTCCGGGATCGGTCTGCTGATGGGTAGGTACCGGGCACTTGGCATGAGGGGGAAATGTGTGCAGGTTGTCAATGTGAACAGTCATATTGCAAAGCTTCTGCGGCTATCCGGAGTGGGAAAATATATTGAAATCTGTGGAATTAAAAAATCGGCAGGTGAACAGGAGGGTGTTTATGATGGAAAACACAAATGAAATGACGATCATTTTTGACAGCAGACCGGTAAATGAAGCACTGGCAAGAGTTGCTGTGGCTTCATTCTGCACACAGCTGAATCCTACGCTGGAGGAAATTTCGGATCTGAAGACCGCAGTATCGGAGGCAGTGACCAACTGCATCATACACGGGTATGAAGGGGAGATACATAAGATCCGGGTAGAATGTCGTCTCCGGGGGCAGGAGCTTCAGGTAGATGTGACAGATCACGGAGCCGGGATCCCGGATATCAAAAAAGCCATGGAGCCTCTGTTTACCACAAAGGCTGATAAAGACCGCTCCGGTATGGGGTTTACATTCATGGAGGCGTTTATGGATGAGCTTCAGGTGGAATCGGAGGTTGGCCGTGGAACTACAGTGCACATGAAAAAGATCATCAGGAGGTAACTATGGATCGTACTCTTGTCCTCATCGGGCGTGCACACCAGGGGGATAAAGCGGCAAGAGATCTTTTGTTTGAGGAAAATACAGGACTGATATACAGTGTGGCAAAGCGTTTTCTGGGACGAGGGGTGGAGATGGAGGATCTGTTCCAGATCGGCAGCATCGGACTTCTGAAAGCTGTAGATAAGTTTGACATGTCCTATGATGTGAAATTTTCCACCTATGCCGTTCCCATGATCATCGGAGAGATCAAACGTTATCTCAGGGACGACGGGATACTGAAGGTAAGCCGTTCTCTGAAGGAAAACCACTACAGGATCTATCAGGTGAGAGAAGCACTGACACGCCGGCTGGAGCGGGAACCTACGACGGGAGAAATGGCAGAGGAAATGGGAATTTCCATAGAAGAACTGGTAATGACCATGGAATCCGGTGCAGAGGTGGAATCTCTTCACAAAACGATCTATCAGGGTGAGGGAACGGAGATTTCTCTGATGGACAAGCTTCCGGAAAAAGAAAATCGGCAGGAAAAAGTACTGGACAGGATTTTTCTGGAAGAGATACTGGGGACTCTGGAGGCAAAGGAGCGGAGGTTGATCTATATGCGGTATTTTCAGAACATGACCCAGATGGAGATCGCCCATGAGCTTGGCGTATCCCAGGTACAGGTATCCAGAATGGAAAAGAGGATCCTGCGCAGTCTGCAGGAATCCGCAGAGAAAAAATAAAAGAGAGCCATGAGAAATGCTGCTGTTTTCTCATGGCTCCTTTTTGTGGGAAGCAGATTTAGTCAGACTGCTGCTTTTTTATGAAAAAGTACATTTTTGTATTTGGAAAGTGCTCCAAGAAGGATCATACCGATCACACCGGCTGAGATAAATTCGCCGGCTCCTACTGTGAGCATCATAAACGGGATAGGAAGGTTAATGCCATATCCGTAACGAAGCACAAGAGGAACGATCACAATGTTGGAAACGATCGGCGGGATCGGGGCTGTCCATTTGCCTGTATTGCGAAGCTGTAGGTAAAGAATGCACCGATAAGTGTGGCAATGCTTCCGAAAATGATGTCAACTGGAATCGCACCGCCAAGAAGATTGGCAATGATACATCCCACGAACAGTCCCGGGATGGCAGCCGGTGTGAAGAACGGAAGCACGGTCAGCGCCTCGGAAAACCGGATCTGAACTTCACCGAAGCTAAGTGGCGCGAATACCAGTGTCAGGACAACATATACAGCTGCAATGGCAGCTCCCTGTACCAGAAAATGAGTACCTTTGTTTTTCATGTTTTTTATTCTCCTTTAGTTTTGTTTTACGAGTGGAAGGTCACGAACACTCGGCACATTTATAGGCGGTGACCGCCTTGTAAGCCCTGTACGACCTTGGTTTTTGCGGGCTTTTGCAGCGAAACTGAGTATAGCATAAGGGGCGTGGAAATGCAAGGTACGATCCTGACTATTTGATAACCCTGGCCTGTGTGGACAGACCCTGGCTCTGAAACAGCTTTTTGTAAGAGGAAAGTCTGCTTGCCGGAACCTTTACAGTCAGTTTTTTGTAATTATTCTGACCTGCTCTTGTGAAGATATATTTACCTGAGCTTTTGGAAGTAAGACGTCCTGTCTGTATGGTGACAGAGGTAAGGGCCTTACAGTCACAGAAAGCTTTTGTGCCGATCGCAGAAACTCGGGAACCGATTTTTACAGTACGAAGACTTATGCATCCCTGGAAGGCTCCGGCACCTATGCTTGTGATATTTCCTGAAATCGTTACCTGTTTCAGGTTTTTACAGTTTTTGAAGGCATTGGCTGCAATGGCTGTGACTTTGTAGGTTTTTCCGTTAGCTTTGACAGTGGCCGGAATCTTTGCAGTGACAGTATTGCGTGAACGTGGTCCCTTTAGTGCTACGGAAGTCCCGGTGGTATTGACTGTGTAGACATTATAAGCATCCCGGAATGTTTTTGCAGTCTGTGGCTTTGGTGTGGCTGCAGGAGTGATCTGGAAATTTAAGGTGATGGTTCCGTAGAAATGGTTATCACCGATGATCTTCAGGGTAGCAGTTCCTGCTTTTTTTATTGTTCTGGTATGTCACATGATAATCATTGATGCCAGAAAGCTTTGCTTTTCCAAGAGTTACGGTTGGAACGGGCTTTATGTCAGAGCCTGTATAGGTATATGTTTTTTTGATCCCTGTTACAGCTGCATCGGAAATATTGCATGCATAGCTGATATTGTTTTTCTTGGCATATGTAACTGCGTAAGAGCCGTACGGAGCATGGATCTTGCAAAAATATGCATGAGAGTTGACATACCCGTAGCCGCCCCACACAGCATCCGTTCCAATGCTTTTAACAGTATCAGGTATGTTGATCCTGGATAGCTTGTCACAGTAGGCGAAAGCTTCTTTTCCGATCTTTGTGACCCCTTTCTGGATGTCCACTTCTTTCAGCTCAGGAAGAGAAACAAAGGCCCTTTCGGAAATACTTGTGATCCCGGGCTTTATTATTACCTTTCTGATCTGGTTTTTGATAGCTTTCCAGGAGGAATCGTTGGAGAAGGAAAACCAGCCTTTTGTTGAAGAGACCGGGTATCGGTGGTTTTCCTCTGTGGAAATAGAAAGTGGTCCGTAGCCGGAAATCGTAAGGATACCGTTTTTGAAATTCCAGGTTGCGTTGTCACCTGCGATATGGTAAGTTTTTTTGTCAGCTTTTCCGTTGTCGGAATTAATGGAATAAAAGTTCAAGGTGTTGGAGTTTGAAGCATAATAAACGACCTTGGAATCCTTTACCACAGGCTGACAGTCAGAAATCGGAGCAGCTGTTGTAAACTCTTTGCTGAGACTCTTTCCCTTTCCGTCCACAAAAAGATAATGAAGGGTGCTGGAAGAGAGCGGATCGTTAGCGGAAGAGTTTTTCTTGTTATCGTCGGAGACGTATTCTTCCCAGGAAATCATAAAACGGTTGTCATTTATTTTGGTGATCTTTACGCCCGCAAAGCTTTTTCCTCCGCCTGTAAAGTTGGTAAGCTTCCTGGTAGTGGTTGCTTTTTCGGAAAAGTCAGACATTGGTGTGACGGACAGATAAAGGTTATGAGGCGTGTTTTCAGATACCTTATCATATTTGGACTGATCGATGGAAGTGCCAACGCATAATACACTGTCAGAGGAAACAGCCATGCCATCAACGCTTGCGTAGCAGGCCAGTGCCCACACAGAAGTATGTGAGCCTCCGTATGGCAAAAGCTCTATGGTGGTGCAGGCAAGTGTAGTGCTGTCGTATCTGGAAAGAATTGTACATCGTGAACCCTCACTCTGCTCCAGTACGTAGAGATAAGAACCTTGTGATTTGATATACTGTGCAAAGGAATGCCACAGATCGCAGGAAACGATCTTTCCTTTCATGGTTGCCTGGTCGATCTCGACCATAAGGAAGCCCTGATGTCCCTGACCGACAGAGGGATCCACATATCCTTCGTGACCGGTAACAACATAGAGCTTGCCGTTGCTTTCTGTCATTTCCACACAGCCATAGTCAAAGGGCGTGCGGACCTCACCGCCAAAAAGCTCCGGGTTACTGGTAATTGCTGCTGCACCGTTCCGGTTCCAGCTTGTATCGTAGCGGATAACGCGGATGACCTCAGCGGAATCGTTTTCTTTGTTGTTTGTCTGGCCTTCTACCAGATAATATCCGTCAGATCCGGCATAAAAGCCACCCCACAGTGGAAGCTCCATGTTGATCTTGCGCTTGCTTCTGATCTTCAGATCATTATCGTAATATTCAACGCCGACAGAATTTTTCTGGTGGAAGACCCTCATGTATCCGCCGGAAACAGGAATAAGATCAGAGGTACGGCGTAACCTGACATTGAGATTGTCCTGTGCGGTTGGCGTAAGAGAGCCTGCCCGGGCTGTCTGTGGAAACAGGATCAGACAGAAGCAAAGACAGCAGAACAGAAATAGCAGAGATGTTAATTTTTTTAGCTTTTTCATAAGTTTCTCCTTTGTATGTGTTTTTAGATGATCTCCTGTTTAGATTATAATTCATGGGACAGAATTTACAATACAAAATCGGGAGTTATGGAACTCCCGATCCTCAGGATTTCTGTAAATTCTGTTCACAAAAACATCTTGAGGAAATACTGCTGGTGGGCAGTAACATCAGCAGCAGGAACCTTATGGAAACAGGGGCTTTTTTCTTGACAGCTTTTTGTGATATTGATAAAATATATTTCAGTATATAGGTTAAAGGGGCATTGGTTTTGATCTAAATCGATGTCTCTTTATTTATGTATCACACACATTATACCAGGGAGGTAGAAAGATGTTAAAAGTATGGATCGCAGGTGCCAACGGACAGATCGGACGGGCACTGAATGATGTTCTGGATCCAATGCAGATCGAGACTCTGAACACAGATCTTGATGAGCTGGATATCACAGACACAGATGAAGTGATCAACTTCGGTTCCATTAACCGTCCGGATGTGATCATCAACTGCACCGGTATCACAGATACCGATGAGTGTGAGAAGAATCCGGAACATGCATACCGTGTCAACGCACTGGGAGCAAGAAACTTAAGCATCGTGGCAAGAAAATGTGGGGCAAAGATCGTCCAGCTTTCCACAGATGATGTTTTCGACGGAAAGAGCAAAAAACCGTATACAGAGTTTGACGATACCAATCCGCTGACTGTTTACGGCCGTTCCAAGAGAGCCGGAGAGAACTATGTAAAAGAGTTTACACACAAACATTTCATTATCCGAAGCAACTGGGTATACGGAAAAGGCGGAAACAATTTTGTAAACCGTGTGCTGGAGACAGCAGAAAAAGGCCAGGCGCTTTCCGTTGCTTCGGATCAGTTCGGATCACCGACCAGCGCCAAGGATCTGGCAAGAATGATCCTGTATCTTATCGATACCAACGAATATGGAACTTATCACGTAACCTGCAGCGGTGTATGCAACCGTTATGAGTTTGCAACCGAGATCCTTCGCCTTGCAGGAAAGGAGATCGAACTGAGATCCGTGCCGACAGAGCAGTCAGATCTTTCTTCTGTCAGACCGCCATATGCCGTCCTTGATAATTTTATCCTCCGTATTATTGAAGTGTATGACATGCCGGACTGGAAAGCATCGCTGAAAGAATATATGGATGAAAGAGCGGAGGACTAGAATGAAAGAGAAAAATATAAAAGAGAAAACACAGCAGAAAAAGAAAATGGGCCTTACCACGAAGATCTTTGTGGCGCTGATCGCAGGTGCGATACTGGGAATCATTCTCTGTTACCTGGTTCCTGACAGCAGCTTCAAGAAAGATGTGATCGTGGAGGGAATCCTTTATGTGATCGGACAGGGATTTATCCGTCTGATGAAAATGCTGGTTGTACCGTTGGTATTCTGTTCCCTTGTCTGCGGAAGTATGTCCATCGGTGATACCAAGAAGCTTGGAACCGTAGGTGTGAGAACACTGGTATTTTATCTGGCGACTACAGCTCTGGCTGTTTCTGTTGCTTTGACTGTAGGTAATCTGATCAATCCGGGTGTGGGACTCGATATGAGCTCTATTCAGTCCTCTGCTTCCTCTGTGGAGACTATGGAGGCTACCTCTCTTACAGATACTATCCTGAATATCATCCCGGACAATCCGATCAATTCCCTGGCAAGCGGAACCATGCTTCAGGTTATCGTATTTGCCCTGATCGTGGGCGTGATCCTTGCGAAAATGGGAGAGCGCGCAGAGACAGTAGCGAACTTTTTCAGCCAGTTCAATGACATCATGATGGAGATGACCATGATGATCATGGCACTTGCACCGATCGGTGTATTCTGCCTTATCAGCAGAACCTTTGCAAACATCGGTTTCAGCGCATTTATCCCGCTGGCAAAATATATGATCGGTGTTCTCCTTGCGCTGGCGATCCAGTGCTTCGGCGTATACCAGATCCTGCTGAAGATCTTCACAGGACTGAATCCGATAAAATTCATCAAGAAATTTTTCCCGGTTATGGCATTTGCATTCTCAACAGCTACATCCAATGCCACGATCCCGATGTCCATTGATACCCTGTCCAAGAAAGTGGGTGTTTCCAAGAAGATCTCTTCATTTACCATCCTCTTGGAGCTACTATCAATATGGACGGTACCTCTATCATGCAGGGTGTTGCCGTAGTATTTGCGGCACAGGCTTTTGGTATCCACTTAAGTCCGATGGATTATGTGACAGTTATCGGAACTGCAACCCTTGCTTCCGTAGGAACTGCCGGTGTACCAAGTGTTGGTCTTGTTACCCTGACTATGGTATTTAACTCTGTAGGTCTTCCGGTTGAGGCCATTGGTCTGATCATGGGTATTGACCGTATCCTGGATATGACCAGAACAGCAGTTAACATTACCGGTGATGCAGTCTGCACAACCATCGTTGCACACCAGAACAATGCACTGGATAGAAAAGTGTTCAACGAATCAAACTAAATATCCGGTTCAGAAAAAGATCCGACCCTTTCGGGTGAGATAAAAAACGAAAAACGGCTGTACATATCGTAAGAACGATATGTGCGGCCGTTTTTTAACGAAATCAGGTAAGTCCCCTGCTTATTCCTGCTCCAGAACACCCATGACAGAGGGCAGTTCCAGCTGCTGATAGGTGTGAAGGATCTTTTCCAGCTCAAAGATGGCAGGAGTAAGAAACTTATTCTTGTGATAGACCAGCTTGAATTTCCGGTTCCATTCCCCTGCTTCATTACAGAAGACCCGGACTGAACGGTGACGGATCTCATGATGCATAAGGCGGATGGACATGACAGAGAGCATCTGGTTATACAGTACTGCGTTCAGCAGTGCCTGTGGACTGTTGGCTTCCCAGGCAGTCCGGATCTTCAGATCATGGCGAAGAGTGTAATCCTCAAAAAGCTGTCTGGTACCGCTGCCATATTCCCGGACTGCAAATTTCTGGTTGTTCAGTTCCTGGACATGGATGCGTCCTCTGCGGTAAAACGGATGCTTTTTTCCGGCGGCGAGGACCAGACAGTCGTCGATAATGGGAAGAACGATCAGATCCGGAGAATGGATCTCACCTTCTACCACAGCAGCGTCCAGCTCTGAACGAAGAAGCTTCTGTTCGATGTTTTGCGTGTTGGTGACAAAGGAGTAAACGTCAAGGTCCGGTATTTTTTTCTGCAGATCCAGGATAATGGATGGGGTCAGGCAGGTTCCCACAGTGAGGGTGGAGCCAAGCTTCAGGGTGGAAGACTGTCCTTGGTTCTGCATCAGCTCTTCTAGCTGCTGAAACTGGCGGATCATTTCACGGGCATGGGGAAGAAGAAGCTTTCCCCGTTCTGTGAGATAAAGCTTTTTTCCAAGACGTTCAAAGAGAAGGCCGTTATAATGAGCTTCCAGCTCACGGACGGCCTGACTGACTGTTGGCTGGGAAAGATAAAGATGTTTGGCAGCAGCACTCATGGAGCCCTGTTCCGCAACGGCCGCAAAAACAGTGAGATGGCGGATGGTCATATGGAATCTCCTTTTATTGTAAATTGGTATATAGGTAAAACCTATCATTTTTATAAAATAATATCATTTCTCAAATACATCTTCAAGTGATATAGTAGGAAGTACGTGAAAACGATTTCAACATTGCAAAATACAGGGCAACGATACCGTGGGAAAGTATCGGAATGCCGGTGAGACCAGGAGGAGGAAATATGTCAGCATTAACTGTAAGCAAAGAGGAAGAGAAAAGACTGAAGGGGCAGGGGTTTTTAAATAACCGGGGAACCGATGAATTTTCTGCACGGGTGATCACTGTAAACGGAAAGGTGACAGCGGCACAGCACAGATGTATGGCGGAAGCAGCAGAGAAATTCGGCAACGGAAATCTTACCTACACGACCAGGCTCTCCGTGGAGATCCAGGGAATCCCCTACGAAAAGATCGAAGAGTTTCAGGAATTTATTGCGAAGGAAGGTCTGGAGACAGGAGGAACAGGAGCAAAGGTACGGCCTGTAGTATCCTGCAAGGGAACCACCTGTCAGTATGGACTTCTGGATTCCTATGCAATTTCAGAAGAGATTTTCCGGAGATTCTATAAAGGCTACCGTCAGGTTGCACTGCCGCATAAATTTAAGATCGCAGTAGGCGGATGCCCGAATAACTGTGTGAAACCAAATCTGAACGATGTGGGGGTCATCGGACAGAGGATCCCGCACTTTGACAGCGAGGCCTGCAAGGGGTGCAAAAAATGTGCCATTGAAGCTGCATGTCCAAACAAAGTGGCGAAAGTCGTTGACGGGAAACTGCACATTGATGAGGAGCTTTGCAGACACTGCGGAAGGTGTGTGGGAAAATGTCCA
>ENA-OQED01000617-OQED01000617.1-human-gut-metagenome-genome-assembly--contig:-NODE-617-length-14023-cov-0.936528_pt1 | contig 14023 bp, 17 predicted proteins | sample MGYA00242790_ERZ504625 | MGnify/ENA primary metagenome ERZ504625 (study PRJEB26092, sample SAMD00036345) | human gut metagenome | host: Homo sapiens | study: EMG produced TPA metagenomics assembly of...
CCCTATCTGTGAGGTGGTTGACCTGCTCCACTGTGGGCGGCAGAAAGCGGTGAACACCCTGCGGGAACTGCAATACGCCGGACTGGTGGAGATCCAGAAGCAGGGCTGTGGAAAACCCAACCGCATTTTCCCAAAATCCTATGAAGCGGTTCCAAACACCGACTTCAAGAAATCCGGTTCTGGTACGCCGGAGGACTGAAAACCGTACCCATGAAGTACGGAAATCACTCCTGAGACGTACGAAAACCGGACGGTATATAGAAATACAAAGATTAAAATGATTTATTTATATCCATTCCATTCCTATCGTATCAGAGATAATTCTGGCAGGATTTTCCCTGTGGAAAACCCCGGATAGGAAAGGAATGGGGAAAGGAGCAGAATGGCACAACACGCAATTTTGCGGTTTGAGAAGCACAAGGGCAACCCGGCAAGGCCGCTGGAAGCCCATCACGAAAGACAGAAAGAACAATACGCCAGCAACCCCGACATTGACACAAGCCGGAGCAAATACAACTTCCATATCGTCAAGCCGGAGGGACGCTATTACCACTTCATTCAGAGCCGGATTGAGCAGGCCGGGTGCCGAACCCGCAAGGACAGCACACGGTTTGTCGATACGCTGGTAACTGCCAGCCCGGAGTTTTTCAAGGGGAAATCCCCAAAGGAGATACAGGCGTTTTTCCAGAGGGCGGCGGACTTCCTCATTGGCCGGGTAGGACGGGAAAATATCGTGTCGGCGGTGGTACACATGGACGAGAAAACGCCCCACCTGCATTTGACCTTTGTTCCGCTGACAAAGGACAACCGCCTGTGTGCAAAGGAGATTATCGGCAACCGGGCAAACCTGACGAAGTGGCAGGACGATTTTCACGCCTATATGGTGGAGAAATATCCTGACTTGGAGCGTGGGGAGAGCGCCAGCAGGACAGGCCGGAAGCATATCCCCACCCGGCTTTTCAAACAGGCGGTTTCCCTCTCCCGGCAGGCAAGAGCCATTGAAGCCACACTGGACGGCATTAACCCGCTGAACGCCGGAAAGAAAAAAGAGGAAGCCCTCTCCATGCTGAAAAAGTGGTTCCCGCAGATGGAGAATTTCTCCGGGCAGTTGAAAAAGTACAAGGTCACAATCAATGACCTGCTGGCGGAGAATGAGAAGTTGGAAGCAAGGGCAAAGGCCAGCGAAAAAGGAAAGATGAAAGATACGATGGAACGGGCAAAGCTGAAAAGCGAACTGGACAATTTACAGCGGCTGGTTGACCGTATCCCGCCGGATATACTGGCGGAACTGAAACGTCAGCAGCGGCACACGGTAAAGGAAAGGTGATAGATATAAGCAGAAATTTTCGCCGCCTCTGTGCGGCATTGTACCTTGAAAACTGAATATGGAGGACACTGGATGGCAAAAAGTGAAAGCGATATTTTTACACCCCGAACAGGGCAGGTTATACAAGCAGAGAACGGCACGCAGTATTTTGTATGTGGGAACAACCGTATAAAAATCTCCGAACACTTCGCCGCAGGCGGGAAGCCCCTCGGTGATCTGATTGTAGATGTGGTGCGGCATACCGCAGAAAAAGCCGCTTCAACCTGATAGCCCATCATTGATAACACGCCCACGCTTATGATATAATTGCCATAGAGCAAAAGTATTGTAAGCGTGGGTTGTTTCTTTAGAAGGAGGATTTTTAACGGTGAAACAACCTTACAATACTACGATTTACAACACGGCGCTTTATATGAGATTGAGCCGGGACGATGAACTGCAAGGAGAAAGCGGGAGTATTCAGACACAACGCATGATGCTCCGGCAATATGCCGCCGAGCATGGCCTGAATGTCATAGATGAATATATCGACGATGGATGGTCTGGAACGAACTTTGACAGGCCGGATTTTCAGAGAATGATTGATGACATTGAGGACGGGAAAATCAACTGCGTTGTTACGAAGGATTTATCCCGCTTAGGCAGAAACTACATTCTGACCGGCCAGTACACGGAAATCTACTTTCCCAGCAAAGGCGTCCGCTATATCGCTGTCAATGACAATGTGGACACCATCAACGGAGAGAATGAGCTTGCCCCATTCCTCAACATTCTGAATGAAATGCACGCCCGCCAGACCAGCAAAAAGGTAAAGGCGGCCATGCGGACACGGTTCGCAAATGGCGCACACTATGGAGCCTATGCTCCGCTTGGCTATGTCAAAGACCCAGATAAGAAAGGCCATCTTCTGATTGACCCGGAAACAAGGTGGATTATCGAAAAGATTTTTGACCTTGCCGTTCATGGCCGGGGAGCCGCCAGCATTACACGGATTTTGGTCGAAGAAAAAGTACCTACTCCCGGCTGGCTGAATTTCCAGAGATACGGCACTTTCGCAAATATCTATGCCGGAGCGCCGGAGGAAAAAGCCTATGCGTGGACGATAGCGCAGGTAAAAAGTATTCTGAAAGAGGAAACCTATATCGGACACAGCGTCCACAATAAGCAGACCAACATTTCATTCAAAAACAAGAAGAAAGTACGCAAGCCAAAAGAGGAATGGTATCGTGTGGAGAACACCCACGAAGCGATTATTTCCGAAGATGTGTTCCGTCAAGTACAGGAGCAGATTTGCAACAGGCGCAGACGGCAGAAGAACGGCACAACACAGATATTTTCCGGGCTGGTAAAATGTGCGGACTGCGGCTGGTCGCTGGCCTATGGTATGAACAGCCAGAACAAAAATCCCTATGCCCACTACCATTGTAGCAAGTACGGGCAAGGATTGCACCAGTGTTCCATGCACTATATCCGCTATGATGTGCTTTACGCCTATGTCCTTTCCCGTCTGCAATACTGGTCTGTGCTGGCACAGCAGGATGGGGACAAACTTCTGAAACGGCTACTTAACGCCAGCGACAAGGAACGCAATACTGCAAGGAAGCGGCAGACAGCCGAACTGAAAAAGGCGGAAAAGCGCAAAGCAGAAGTAGACACCCTGTTTGCAAAAATGTATGAGGACTGGTCTGCCGGACGCATTACAGAATACAATTTCAATATGCTGTCCGAAAAGTATCAGGGCGAACAGCGAGAATTGGACGTAAAAATTGAACGGCTTCACGAAGCGATGGAGACCGCCGCCCAGACAGCGGTTGACGCTGAAAAGTGGATAGGTCTGATGAAACAGTATGTCAATCCCACAGAATTGACGGCTGAACTTCTGAATACGCTGATTGAAAAAATCCTTGTCCATGAAGCGGTCAAAAGTGAGGACGGAAGCCGGGAACAGGAAGTGGAAATCTTCTACCGCTTTATCGGCAAAATCGAATGACACATCTTGAGATACCCAACAATATCTTTAACTAAGGGAAACGGGTGAAGCCGTGCCGGATACCGAAAAGGTTATTCAGCTAAGCCGCATTTTCCATGTCACGACCGATTATTTATTATTGGATATTGACGAAGCCCCGCAAAGCGCAGCCCCCGCCGAAAACAACAGAGAAACGGAACAGCGCGCCGCAGAAAAGCGAATGAAGCGCCAAAGCATACGCATGCATTTCGGTTGGTTCCTGCTCATTTTCGGCATCATCTCGCTCAGTGCAACGCTCGTCGGCGCGGGTCTTTACGCGCAGACGCTCACGGAATGGTGGACAAACCTCGGCCGCTACGGCACCGCGCTGTTCGATTCCTGGATCTTAGCACCGTTCATCGTCAGTGCCGCCCTCACCCTCTGCGGCATCCTCATCCTCATCCGCGAATACATCTTTATCGGCAAAGAGTAATAGTTAGGGCAAAATAAAAGCACGCAGGCTTAAATTCCTGCGTGCTTTTTCATTTTGTCACTACGGAGAAAGCCCGCTAAGCCGCAGCAAAGCCTGCCACGTCAGCGGCCCTACGACGCCGTTTACGTCTAACCCTTCGTGCGCCTGCACGGCCTTCACGGCATTCTCCGTTGCCTCGCCGAGATCCCCGTCTTCCGCGACCTGCGGGATAAATGCGTTTTGTGCCGCTGCGCGGTTGATGAGCGATTGCAAATCTTCCACATCCGCGCCTGTGCGTCCCCTGAGGATTGCCCGCCCGGGGTAGATAAGACGACTTACGGATTTCCCGTTTTCCATCGCCGTCTCCCGCGTGTCGCGGTAAACGGAAAGCAGCATATTCGCGCTTTGCCGGTTGAGTACGCCCGTCGGCTCCAGTCCGTACTGCGTTTGGAATGCCATGAGCGAATTTTTCGTCCGTGCGTCAAATACGCCGTTCATTGCGGGCAGGGGAATGGAATTGTCAAAATACGCAATGATCGTCAGTAAGTTCTGCATCTGTTCCACCGCCGTGCCGCTGTCGCCTTCTTTCAGCTCCGACAGGTAGAATCGTTTTAGCCTCCTCGGGCGTGATGCCTTCGCTTATCAGCTCGTTTTAATTGCTTGATACCGCTGTATATAAGCTTGATTTTGTACCATGTCGCCTTGCCCACCACGCCGTCCTGCGTTAAATTGAAAATCTTCTGGAACGCCCGCACCGCATTTTCGGTCGGCAGGTCGTAATAAACGCTGATTTGCGGAATGCGTGGAATCGCCGGGTAATTGTCGCCGATGCGGTTCAGCTCTCTTTGCAGTACGCGCACGCTTTCGCTGATGCTTCCGAGTCTTAACGCTACGCCGGGGTATGATTCCTCGTTGTTCCCAACGGGTGCGTTGAACACAATGTTGATGTCGTCGCCGTAGTAGTGCTGCAAAATCTCATACGGTACAAGCCCTTGCCGCGCTAATCTCACTGTGCCCCACTGCGAAAGCCCCGGGCATGTCGAGGTCGTGCCGTTACAATACTGTGTAAAATACGGCTGCACCGTGCCTTGCTTTACGACGTAATCGTTGAAAATATTATCGACGATCTGCGAGATGTTTTCAAAAATATCGCGGTTCAAAATAAACTTCTGATCGTACTGCGTTGTCGAGGTGATGTCAAAGTCATACCCGCGGCTGCGGTAATACTCCGTGTAAATGCGGTTCATTGCGTAAGAAATCTGCGCCAGAATATTCGCATGTATCGCGCTTTCCGGCCAGTTCGGGTAGATCTCGCTCGAAGCGACGTTTTTAATGTACGCCACAAACGGTAACGCGCACATTCTCGGCCGGTTGGTCCGGCAGCCCAAGGTGCACCGTGATGTATTCCGGCACAACGGGCGTGTCTATATTGTTCGGCATATCATCACCTCTCACCGACCGCCAAAAACTGCACCGGCTGTATCGACGTCACACCGGGGAAAACAGGCACCGCGCGTAAATTCGTGCGGTATCCCGGGTGACTCACGTGTATGTCGTAAAGCGCATACGGCATCTCGCCCGTCGGCGACTGCGCCAAGGCGTTATTCGGCGCGGGCAGCAAAATGTCGCCGAAAACGCCGCTCTCGTCCGTCACCCCGGCAGAAAACCGCCGCGTGCCGTCCGCAAAGTCGTACGTCACAAGCACCGAAGCGCCGGGGACGGGGAACGTCCGCTGTCCCGCATACGCCTGCACGCGCAGCGTGCCGGTTCTGGAATTTAGCTGTTGAAACACCTTAAATGTGCACGCCTCGGGTGAGAGATCCTGTAAAGGGTCGCGCCCCGCGCCGCCCTCCGGCGGATTTTCAATCGGTGTGTTCTCCGCTATGTTCTGCTTAACGTCTCTATCCATAAAGTCCCTCCTTTTACCTAACCCCAGTATAAGCGGCAGAGGGGAAAAGGGTGCCCACTTTCGTTCGAGTAAATCTGCCATTGCAGCGCATAACGTCACATTTGAAATGTATAATTTGTGCGCTGCAATGAGTTTAAGCCTTCTTCACCCAGTCGAGTGCAATCCAGCCGCCGGCTTTTAATTTACCCCAGCCTTTATTAGAGCCGGAGCCGCTGCGTTCTTCGACGATTGTGTAGCGCAGCGTGTTTTTGATCTGCCCTAAAATGCCGTAGTTTGTGCTCGGACCCTTGCGGATATTGAGCGCATCGCGGCAATTTTTGCGGATGAGATAGGGGGTAAACTTGCTCGCGACGGGCGTTTTTGCCGGCTCCATATAGCGTTTCACCATGCTCAAAAAGCGCTGCCAGCCGCGGTCGAGCGTCCTGTGCGGGCAGTACTTGCCGTCATAGTCCCGGTGCTTTTGTCATCTTATCGATGCCCCAGCCGTACTTTTTGAGCAAACTCGCGGTGAACTCGGCTGCGTTCTGCTCGGCCTTATCGAACTTTTCACCGCCCGATTTGGAATAACAAATTTCAATATGGATGCCCTCCATGTTGCCCTTGCCGTGCCCGTCGCCGCTTGCCCACGCGTTGCGGTTTTCCGGGATGCCCTGCACAATGTTTACATCGTCCACCGCGTAGTGAAACGAGATCTCAAGGTCGTTATACCGCATGTAGGAGATCTCATTTGCGGCGGGCGCATCGTTCGCCGTGTTGTGGATGACAACGCGCGTCGGTGTGCGGGTGTACGGGCATTTAATGGCATATTTGTCCTTTGGCACAAGATTTTCTCTGATCGGTACCATAGCTCCTCCTTACGCTTTTACGCCCCGGATTTTGACCTTGCTGCCCTTTGTGCCAAGGCTCAAAGGGGCCTCGACATTATAGGCATTGCAGTTTTTCAATCTCATTTCATGTGTCATGTTCGTCTTCCTTTTCGTTCACGGTGCTTTTCAGGCGAGAAAGTAATCGATTGAGGCGAGGAAAGCCCGGCACACCGATGGCGGCTAAGTTTTCCAGCACCGAGATGAGCTCGTTGATGATGAGCCAAACGGTGACGAGCAGGCCGCAGAAAAGCTCGATGTGCAGGTCGATGCCTGCCTGCTTCAGTGCGCCGTGCAGCAGGTAATCCACCGCCGCGCCTACGGCGACCATGGCCATATAGCAAAGCTTTTTGAGAATACCCTTCACGCCGATGCGCGAGCTGAGCTGTGAGAAAATATAGGCTTTTGTCATGCCGGTGAGGTAATCGAGTACCATGGCAAAAAACAACACCAAAAGCGGCTGCGTCAGCATACCAAAGTACGAGGAAAGCCCTGCCAACACCACGGTAAAAGCGGTTTTTAACATAGTCGGTTTCATAAATTTCAAATAAACTCCTTTTCAAAGTCTCCGTTTTCACCGCGGTGCGGCACGGCAAACGGGCGGCGTCTGCCGTGCGGAGCAGATGCCGAAATTCAGGAAAAGAAAAGAGACCCCACGACTTTGCCGCGGCAGTCTCAAATTCTTTTGACAAGGGGAAGTGTGCGCGGGGAGGATCCCCGCTTTTTAAAGGGTGAAACGGCGGAAAGTGAAACGCTTTCAATCGCCTTTCGGTGCAGCCGCCGCATGTGGCGGTCCGAGTAGTGCATGCGCTCCGCAATCTCTTTGAGGTCGAGCGCACAGATGTAGTGCTGTGTCAAAATCTCACGCAAAGCGGCACTTTCCACCGTGTCTATAGCGGCTTCAATTTCTGCCTGCCTTGTGCAAAGCACGCGTATGGCGTCTTTTGCTGCGCATATCGCGTGCTCTAAGTGAAAAAGAGGTCGGTATTTCCTTCCAAAATCAGCGCTTCTTTGCGCGCTGTCAGCCGGGTGAGCTCCGCCCTGCGTACACGGAGGTCGAGCTCCGTGTAGCGGTAGGCGGATAAAAACGCCTTCACGGCGTTAAATTCTGTATCGGTCAAGACTGCACGACCTCTCGCAGGCGGTCTGCAAACTGGTCTGAAAGGGAATATATGTTCTTTACTTCTTCGCGGTTCGGCAGCCCCGTAAAATTCTGCACGCTGCGGCGCACGGAGGTGCTTTTCGCGCGGTGCGCAGATTTCGTTACAAGAGAGATCAAGAAAACCGCACCCTGTGCAAGCGCGATCAACAGGCAGGAAACGGCAATACTAAAGAGAAACAGAATCATAAAAATACCCCCATCCGAGTTTCGCTTGTGCGTTGATGCATGGTACAGACGGTTCTGTGCGGCATATCAGCGCTTTACGAACGTTTGTTTCTTTGCTATCTCGTATTATAAACAAATGTTCGTAATTTGTCAATCGAACATTCAAAGATTTTTTCGGAAAACGAGGTTTTAAAGAGCAGGTGTCTGCTTTTTGCGACACCTCAAGGAGATTTGAAAAGATGTCCTTGACAAGGGGAAAAGGGCTGAAACAGCACGATCTTACCCCATTTTTCCGTATCCCGATTACAGTAATACGCGTGGATGCTGTCCTTTTGCGGGACGTCAAAGGCTGTTGCTGTAATGCGGGCGGTATCGGGCAGGGCGGCACGCAGATTTTCGCTGTCGCCGACGGCTGTAATGTGGATGGGCGCAAGCGCCAAAAGCTGGGGCAGCTCGCTGCGCACGATTTTGCACCGGCGCTCAAACACGACGGAAAGGCGGCTGTGTGCGACGGCGTTTTTTGAGAAGCGCCGCGTCCGCGGAGGGGCGCAGTGTGCCGAGCGGCTGGGTGAATTCTTTTTCCGCGCTCATCTCCAAAACACGTTGACGGCGCGATTTTGACCTTCCCGAGCTGACGGGAAAGCGCTTCTCTCTGTGCGGCAAGCGTGGTATAAACCGTGGCGGTTTCCGGGCAAAGCCGCAGTAGCGGGTGACTTTCCACGCAGAAAACATGCAGCGAAAGCCCTTCCTGTTCCGCAAACCGCGCGGCGCTGCACAGCACAGAGGCCGGCACGCGCAGGTCGCTGCCCGTGCACAGAATGTGCGTGCCGTTCGGTGTAAACGAGACAAAGCCGTCGTCTTTTAAGCTATCCGCATCGGAAGCGGTGCGGTCCTTATGCAGGCATACGGAGTCGCCGAAGGTGACTTCGCCGTGCGGGAGTGCGCTCGGTGCAGCACGGGAGGCGGCGTTATACCGCAGCCACGCGGTTTCGCCCGTGCCGTTTACGTGTGGCAGCAGGCTGCACATGCGCTCGATGAGGTCATCCCCGGCGTAAAAGCATTGCACGGAGACGGTGGCGCGCTCGGTTTGTCCCGCTTCGTCGTTTAAAAGCGCATGGCCGGTTTTCAGCAGCACGGCAGCCGCAATGCCGGTGTTTTCGCGCCCGGTATCGACCGCGCGGTCGCTGAAAAGGCGGCGGGCGGCGGCAGGCGGGCAGCGGAAAACAAGGCGTGTGGGAAAGTGGTCCTTCAGCTCGGCCGTGAACGTGTTGCGCGCGCTTTCGCTTACGCCGCGCTGGCTCGCCATGATGAGATGTACGCCGTAGGTGCGCCCTTTGCGGACAAGCTCGCTTAAAAGCGCGGCAGTCTCTGTGTTGCCCTCAAAAAGCGACTGGTATTCGTCAATCATAAGCAAAATGCGCGGCAGAATTTCGGACACCGCACCCGTTTCGCGCTGCACGGCGCGGTAGGTCTCATACTTGCGGATGAGGCGGCCGGTATCGGCGGAAAGCGCCGTAAAGCAGCTTTGGCGGCGGTGCAGCTCCGAGACGTAGTACCGAAGAAAGGACGCGGCGCAATCGGGGTCCTCGTTTTCAACGACGGCTTCGACCGCGGGCAGGCGCGATGCGCCGTAAAGCGCGAACTCCGCGCCCTCTTTGAAATCGGCAATGGCGAGCTTTACTTCGTCCGGCGTGTAGTTTGCGAAAATTTGTAGGGCAACGGTGTGCAGAAGTGCGCTTTTACCGGAGTTTACGTCACCGATGACGAGCGCATACGGCTTTTCTTCCGTAAACGCAAGCGTGACGGGCTGACGGGTGACATCGCTCTGGCCGATGGGAAGGAAAATGCCCGCTTCGCTGCTCTTTTTCTGCCAGCTTTCGGCATGCGGCAGACGGGCGTTGAGGGGCAGCACGGCGGCTTTTTTCATCTGCGCGGTGACGGCGGAAAGCGCTGCTGCGCGGCGGGTGGGGAGATCCTCCGGCGGGACGGTGAAAACGTCTTCGGAGATGTAAATTCCACCGTTTTTGCGGTGCAGCACGCGGCGTTTTGCACGAGCGCGGGAAATTTCTGTTGAAAACCGTGCGGCAGGGAGATTGCCTTGCGCACGGAAACGAGCACGCGCACGCAGGTGTTGGCGCGCATGAGCCGAATAAGGTCTTCCAGCGTCTGCTCCGGGATATTCTGCTCCATGTTTTCGATGAAACGTAGTGCATGGCATTTGGTGCATTTTCTGCGGCGGCGTGACACAAGGCTTCTGTGCCACGGGTAAATTCCTGCGTGCTGCACCAGATTTCCGCGCGGCGGCTCGGCGTAAACGCGGCGAAAACGTCTTTGTACGCATTGCCGCAGTGGGCGGGATCTGCAAGGTGCACGACGGCGGCAGGATCGCTTTTAAGCAGATCGAGCGCCAAACTGCAAAAGAGCGCGTGCGGGGCGGTGTTATCCGTTAAAAACAGCACGCTGCGGTCGAGCTTTGTACAGGTAAGCGGCGCTGTAAACATTTTGCCGGAGGGGAGCGCAAGGCGCAGCGTGCCGAGGAAAAGCGGGGCATGTCCGGCGTTTTCGGCGAAAATTGCAGCGCTTGGCGGTGTGCAGAGCACAGCGTTTGTGCGGGTAATTGCAGCTCCGGTATCGGCCTTTAATTTTTGCAGAATCTCCGCGCGGAGATTGGTACATTCGGCTTCAATCTGCCGCGTTTTGCGCGTGCAGACAGCGTGGGCGCGGGCGGTTTTTTCGGTAAACGCGGGCGCGTTTTCTATGGCCTCCGCGCAGCGGCGCATGTGCGCGTAGGCGTCGAGGATGGGCATGTAGAGCGATTTGCGGAAATCCGGAGAAACGGAGCCGATGAGCCCCGCGGCGTCCGGCAGCAAAAACGCGTTTTTGATTTTTCTTTTGCGCCGGCTTGAATGGCGGAAAGCGCTTTTTGCATGCGTGCAATGAGTGCTTCCGCGCGCACGTTTGCGGTGTTGTACGGCTTTTGCATGGCGGCGGAAAAATACTGCGGCTGCATGCGGTGAAAGTGCGGGTCGAGAATGTCGTTCATCGCAATCTCGGCGGCGGAAAGCAGGCTTTCGGCATCGCCTTTAAGTGTATCGTACTCGTGCGCGAAGTCTTCTAAAAGCTCGTCGGTTGCGTCCTGTACGGCGCAGACGCGGCGTTCTCTGTTTTGGTCGTTCAGGCGCAGCGCGGTGCGGGTCTCCGCTTCCATGCGGCGGAGCGTTTCATGCAGCGCGGAAAGCGAAGCGGCGGTGCCGTTTAACGTGCGGAAAACGGCGGAAAACGGTGCATTCATGGGAAAACTCCTTTTCGAAAAATTTAGCCGAACGCCATTTTGACGAGCCCGATGATGCCGAGCACGAGCACGGCAAGCGCGAGCGCCATAAGGATGGGCGCGGCCATGAGTACGAACACGGCGGCGGGCGGCGCAAAGCAGCAGATGGAGACGGTGCAGAGGTAGGCAAGCACGTTATAGCGGTGCTTTTTCGCGCCCGTTTTGCCGTAAAGATAGATGCAGAATACGGTTAGGGTGATAACGAGCGCTTTGGCGTGCTCAAACACGAACTGCTGTACGTAGTCCTCCAAAAAATCGAGGTGTGCGGGCGGGGTGAACGCTGCCTGCATCTCATGAAACACGCAAACAGCAGCAAAGACGGAAGCGGAAAGCGCGAAAAGCCAGTAAACGAATTGGCGCGCAAAGCTGACTTCGGGGGTGTCTTCGGCGGTGGTATCGGCAACGGCGGGGGCTGCGGTGTGCTGTGTGCGGCTGCGGTGCTCGGCTTCGCGGTCGTGGATGGTGCCGTCTTCGGCAATGTAATAATCCGGCATAAGAGCCTCCTTATCGGAACGGTTCGGGTCGTCGTCATCGGTCTCGGCGATGTCGCCGCCGAACAGGGCATCGAATTCTTTTTCGGCAGACGCGGGGTCAAGCGGCTTTGGGCGGGCGGTCATGGCCAAAAAGCGTTGCGCGTCTTCAAGCCGTTTTTTGCGGTCTGACGCGGAGGACTTTAGCTTCTCAGCATCGAGCCCTGTCGGAAAAATCACGCCTGCGGCGGCTTTTTGCAGCTCTGCTTCGCGGCTATACAAAAGCGAAACGAGGATGGAAACGGCGGAATACAGCGTTTCTTCGAGTGATGTAGGAACTTCCAGTGCGGAAAGAGCCATTTTTGCGCACAGACCCTCCGGGCGGCGGCCGACGAAGAGTGCGCCGGACGTTTACGGAATCGTTTTCCGCGTTGCAGATCTGCGCGGCGGCGTGCAGGTAGCGTGGATCAAAAACAAGGGCGTTGCGACCGGGGAACAGGCGCAGGATGAAAAAGGTCTTCTCATCATTTAAGGTGACGTGCAGCTTCCAGCGGCGGTGCGCGGCCAGAAACTCGTAGAGGTAGCACGCGCCGGTTTCATCGGGCGCATGTTTTGCAAGCACGGTAAAGTGCGTTTTTTGAAAATATTCCTCCATGAGGGGCAGAAAATCCTCCGCGTGGGACGGGACGGGAGACGGAATGTGGATCTCCTGCGGCTCCGGGAGCGCCTCCGGCAGTACGCCCGCGCTGAGCGAACGCAGAGCGCTGATGTGCGGCGTGAGTGCGGCGAACGCGGTGCGCTCCAAAAGCTCCAGTGTGGCGCGGGAGACGGGCGCGTGCTCAAAGGCGACCTCCGTGCGGTAATAGACCTCGCATAAATTGGACTCTACACACACGACGCCGACCTCCGGCGTGATGCGCTGGCAGTAATCGGCGGCCATCGGCACGTAAGACGTGCGGACTAAAATGCCGGGGTAGGCGCTTAAAAGCAGAAAGCCGAGCTCTTTATCCACGCGGGCGCAAAAAACGAGCGAGGTGCGGCCGTCCGTTTTGCGGTACAAAAAACCGGGTTCCTCGTCGAGCTTTTCAAAGCTGTCCGCGGTCTCATCCAAATATGTTTTGAGCATTTCGTAGGTTTGGGTGCTGTTTTGTGTAGGCAAAGTAAAAACCTCCTTAGATCCGTTTGTTTTCACCTTTACTACGAACGGCGCATACGAAATTTTGAGCGCACAAAAGAAAAATGCCCTGTTCTTTTCACAGAACAAGGCATTTTAAAGCTCAAATTTAGTTTTGTGTCGGTGCGGAAGCGGTCTCTGCGATGTTTAAAACGTGCTTTACAAGGCGGTGCGTTTTGAGGTCGATGGGATTCTGCGGGTTTTCGCACAGCTGTACGTAGCAGCGCTTTAAATCATCCGCGTAGCTTTGGAACGTCACAAGGTCGAACGCGCGCTGGCAGCACGTGAGCGCTTCTTCAATATCGGCCTTATTGCGGTAATCGCTTTCAATGACGAGCGCTGTTTTGGCGAGCGCCAGACGGTAGCTGAAGTAGCCCATGTGCTCGGAATTCTGCTCGGCGGCAGAGAACGAAAGTCCCTTTTGTGCAATGCGCAGGATGAGGTCGTATTCAAGGCTTTTCTTCAGAATTTCCGTAAGGTACAGCTTGCAGCAGTTTGCGGCGTTTAAGGGCTGCGGGCGGCCGTTTGCGGTGATTTTCTCAAAAATGACGCGGCGCAGGACGTTTTCGGCGTCTGCGATGCGGTTTTTGTCGAGCAGCACGGTGGCTTCTTTTCATGTAACCACGCTCATCAAGCGGGAAAATACGCTGAAAATCGCGGCAGACGGAGAGAGCTTTTTCAAAATACGATTCGGTCTGCTCCGGCGGGCAGCACAAGGCGCGGGGTGCGGCAATACTCGGCGGCGTCTTTAAAAAGCCGCGGTTCGTTCCAGTTTTCGCGCCCGAGGCTTTCGGCTGCGGCAAGATAGGTTTCGCCGTCCGCGCCGCTGCGGGCGCAGGTATTGAGCGTGATGGCGAGCAACGTTGCGCTGCGGGGATAGATTTTAAGTGCAAAATCACACACGCGCAAAGCGTCGAAATAATCGCCGAGCGCCTCAAAGCGGTCGATGAGGTTGTTGAAATCGCCGACAGTGCCGGTGATGTGGTTGTTTTCATCCGAGACGGCATCCGCAAGGCTGCGCATGAACGCGGCGTTGCCGTGCCCGCCGTGCTTTCTGAGCAAAGCGAGCGCTTCTGCGGCGGAGCAGATATGCGGTGTGTTTGGGGCGATAGGTTTAACAGGGGTTTCCATGTGGCTTTGCACCTCTTTTTATATGGGTTAGTTTGTTTTTTTGAACGGCTCTCCCAGAGCCGTTCAAAAAA
>ENA-OQED01000619-OQED01000619.1-human-gut-metagenome-genome-assembly--contig:-NODE-619-length-14011-cov-1.011452_pt1 | contig 14011 bp, 22 predicted proteins | sample MGYA00242790_ERZ504625 | MGnify/ENA primary metagenome ERZ504625 (study PRJEB26092, sample SAMD00036345) | human gut metagenome | host: Homo sapiens | study: EMG produced TPA metagenomics assembly of...
CGCCACACCCACCACCGGGATCCCGCTTCTTTCCTCAAGCATGACAACACCAGGGTCCAGAATAGTCTTATCTCCGCGGAATTTGTTGATGATCAGCCCCTTTACCATAGCCTTCTCATCGTCCTCCAGAAGCTCCACCGTACCGATCAGCTGGGCAAAAACACCGCCACGGTCAATATCTCCCACAAGAAGGACCGGTGCCTTGGCCATCTTTGCCATACCCATATTTACAATATCCTCATCCTTGAGATTGATCTCGGCAGGACTTCCCGCACCTTCGATGACAATGATATCGTTTTCCGCTGCAAGAGCGTTGTACGCCTTCATCACATCCGGGACCAGAGTCTTCTTATATTTGAAATAATCCCTGGCACTCATGGTTCCAAGAACCTCTCCGTTTACGATCACCTGGGAGCCTACATCATTGGTAGGCTTCAGAAGGATCGGATTCATCAGGACAGACGGCCGGATCCCGGCTGCCTCTGCCTGCATGACCTGGGCCCGTCCCATCTCAAGACCATCCTCTGTGATAAAGGAATTCAGCGCCATATTTTGTGATTTAAAAGGAGCCACACGATATCCGTCCTGCTTAAAGATCCTGCAAAGTCCCGCAGCCAGCAGGCTTTTTCCGGCATTGGACATGGTTCCCTGTACCATTATTGCTTTTGCCATAATATACCTCCCTCAAGTACTTCGATCAGTTTTACATTTTCTTCATGGCGCTTTACCGCGATCCGATAATACCCCTTTGTAAGTCCCGGATAATTGCTGCAGTCACGGATCAGGATCCGCTTGCGCAGACAGAAGTCAAAGAGCTCCTCCGGTCCTTTAAAGAAAATATAATTTGCTTCCGACGGAAATACTTTATACCCAATGCGGACCAGCTCATCCTTCAGCCACTGTGCCTCCCGAAAAACAAGCTGTCTTCCCTCCTCTACATATTCCGTCTCTGTAAGTGCCTGGATCCCGGCTGCCTGGGCCATGGTGGAAACATTCCATGGCTGAACGCAGAGCTCCATCCTTCCATCAGCTTTCTGTCAGAACAGAGGCCATAGCCCAGCCGCACACCGGCCATGGCATATCTTTTTGTAAATGCTTTCAGGATAAAAAGATTATTGAACCCGGAAAGAGAATGCTTCAGAGAATACTCTTCCGGTTCCTTTACAAAATCAAGGAAACATTCATCTACCACCAGCAGGATATCCAGCTTTCTGCATTTTTCCAGGATCCTTTTCAGAAGCCTGTGGGGGATCAGCATGCCGGTAGGATTGTTGGGGTTACATAAGAAAGCCATATCCAGTCCCTTATGGAGGATATCCAGATATGCTTCACTGAGCACAAAACCGTCATTTTCCGTCAGCATGTAATATTCCAGCTCACAGCCAGTGCTGGCCAGAGCCTGTCCGTATTCCGCAAAAGTAGGCGCCGGGATCAGAGCCCGCTTTGGCTTTACTGCGTGACAGAGCGTAAAGATCACTTCTGCTGCTCCGTTACCGCATATTACCTCTTCCGCTTTTACCCCTTCCGATTCTGCGATCCTTTCCCTGAGAACGCCGCATCCCACCTGGGGATACTGTGCAATATGATCCAGACTGTGGATAATGGCCTGCTTCACACTTTCCGGTGTTCCCAAAGGATTCAGATTTGCCGAAAAATCCAGGCAGTCTTTATGTTTATATACGTCTCCTCCATGTATGTGTTTTGTCATTGGTCATTCTCCTGTCTGTATTTATTGTTACCTTAATAACCCGAACCGGATCCCCGCACTGAGCAGTCCAAATACAACCACACCCAGTATGGATGCCGCGTACATCAGCCGGTTAGCTCTTTTGATATCCTCAGGCTCCACCGGGCGGATCGGATCCCCGATCGTGGGTTTTTCATATAATTTCCCGAAATAATATGCATTTCCCGCAAGCTGTACATCCAGCGCTCCGGCCATGGCAGCCTCTGTCTGAGCAGAGTTGGGGCTTGCATGATTTCTCCGGTCACGTTTGTAGATCTTTGCCGCATTTTTTGTATCCATTCCTGTAAAAACAGTTCCTGCCACCATCAGCCATCCGGAGATCCTGGCAGGGATATAATTGGCCACATCATCCAGCTTTGCCGCAATACGGCCGAAATAAAGATATTTGTCATTTTTATATCCAAGCATGGAATCCATGGTATTGATACCCTTGTACAAAAACATCAGCGGCACCCCGCCGATAGCCATATAAAGCATGGGGGCGATCACGCCGTCGGATGCATTTTCTGCAACAGTTTCCACGGCAGCCTTTGTCACGCCGGTTTCCGTAAGCTCTCTGGTATCACGGCCTACGATCATGGACACCGCATAGCGTGCCTCGTCCAGAGTCCCGTTTTTCAACCGGTCATAAACCTTCATACTCTCATCCTTCAGGGAACGGGTGGCAAGAAGCTGATAGCACCAGAAAACCTCCAGCACAAATCCGGCCACCGGCAGATACCGGTAAAGATAATAAAGCACCAGAAGCGGCACCCCGCCACTGAACAGACAGACAAGCACTACGATCAGAAAGCCTCCTGTCAGCTCACCGCCGTGATTTTTCGGAAAAATCTTCCGGATCACCTTTTCCAGCACTGAGATCAGATTGCCGATGACACAGATCGGATGATAAAGCCATCTGGGATCTCCGATCAGAAGATCCAGCACAAATCCTATGACCAGTGCAGGAAGACTATATTTCAGCATCTTTTTTCTGCCTCCGTTCCTTCTTATATTCCAGTGCGTTCTTCAGAAAGCGTGCCGGAACCCTGGGATTTCCGTAATAATAAAGATGCGGAAATCCTGCCATCAGCCTGCCTCGGTCATGGATACAATCCCATCCTCTTTTAGATGCCGGCTTTGCCGCATGAAAATCCTCTCCGCAATCTGTGGAATCAAAATAATGAAATTCATGAGCCGGGATCTCACCAAGTCCGGAATCCTGTTTTTCCGTAAGGGTGATATAGCCGAACCGATTCAGCTTCGGTGTGCGGTAAGCCCTTCCAGGGATCACCCCGCAGACTCTGCGTTGCTTTCCCTCCATATCCTCCATCTCCTGATGAAGATACATGAATCCGCCGCACTCTGCCAGACAGGGCATTCCGTCACGGATGGCTTCTCGGATCCGGGTGCACATTTCCTGATTTTCTTCCAGCGCCTCCCCGTTTAATTCCGGGTAACCGCCGCTTAAAAGAAGCCCGTCCAGATCCTCCGGAAGCTCTCTGTCATGAATGGGGGAAAAACGTACCAGCTCCGCTCCCATCTGCTCCAGAAGATTTAAATTATCCGCATAGAAAAAGCAGAAGGCTTCATCATCCGCCACACCGATCCGCACCTTTTCCTCTGTACGGTATCCGAAGGCAGTATCCTTCTGTATCAGCATTTCCGTCTCCGGTGCCGCAAGCTCCGGTGCTTCCCCTGCAAGCTCCAGGATCCCATCGATATCCAGGGTTTTCTCCAGTACCTCGGAAAGCTTCTGCAGACGGCTTTTCAGCTCCGGGATCTCCTCCGGAAGCACCAGCCCCAGATGACGGCTTTCGATCACACAGTCCTCCACCTCGGAACATATCCCAGCACCTTTACGGAAAGCTCCTCTTCCAGAAGCTTCTTCATCCTGGGATACAGCATGGAAGACATCTGGTTAAAGATCACGCCGCAGATATGACTGTCCTTTTTGTATTCCAGAAAGCCCTTTACATAGGCAGCCAGGGAAACACTCATGCCACGGCTGTTTACGATCAGGATCGCCGGTGTATCTGTGGTGGAGGCCAGATCATAGGCGCTGGCTCTGGAGGTGATCCCTCCTACACCATCATAATACCCCATGACTCCCTCCATCACTGCGATCTCACAGTCCGATGCGTTCTTTGCCAGAAGATACCGGGTTCTGTCTCCATCTGTAAAAAACGTATCCAGGTTTCGGGATCTTGTACCGATCACACGGCTGTGGAACATAGGATCTATGTAATCCGGGCCGCATTTAAAAGAAGCCACCTTAAGGCCACGGTTCACCAGCGCCTGAAGCAGCCCGCAGGTGATCAGGGTTTTTCCGCTTCCGCTGGCACCTGCCGCAAGAAGTATTCTCGGGATCTTCACCTAAATCTCCTCCCCTCTTCCGCTGCAGGAAATGATATAGATCGGATTCTCACCCATCATCATATGATACCTTCCGATAGATTTGGATCTTGCCGCAGACAGCTGTACGATATCCACATCCGTCAGGCCGAAATCTCGGATGGCATTCATGGCTTCCGTCACCGTCTCCAGTGTGATGCAATTGATCACGATCCGTACTCCCGGATTTTTGTCCAGAAGAAGCCGGATGATCTCATTCATATTTCCGGAAGACCCGCCGATAAAGGCATGTGTCGGAACAGGCAGTTCCACCATCGCTTCCCGGTGCAGTACCAGGCACGATCTCCAGATTGTCTGTGGCAAATTTCCGCCTGTTCTCCTTCAGAAGAGCAAGGGCATCTTCCTTTTTCTCGATGGCATAGATCTGCCCCTTCCAGGCACGAAGCGCCATCTCAACAGAAACCGAGCCTGTGCCCGCTCCCACATCATAGCAGACAGAATCCTCCTGAAGACGAAGCTTGGACAGGGAAACCGTACGCACCTCTTCCTTTGTCATAGGCGCCTTCCCACGGAGAAATTCCTCATCACAGATCCCGTGAACTGCGGGCAAAGGTAGTGCCTTTTCATTGCACGCAGTTACCACGCTTAACGCATCTCCCCGGTATTCTGTAAGCTCTGCCGCACTGGCATAGAAGATTCTTTCATTTTCGTGAGAAGATTTTCTCCCACATAGAGGGTCACATCACCCATTCCATACGCAACCAGACGAGAAGCCAGACGAGCTACCCCATCCTCTGTTCCCAGAATGGAAAAAACCTTGGGGTTATGCCGAATCAGGGCGATCAGATTGCAGTCTCTTCCATGAGCGCTGACGATTCTGGCATCATCCCAGGAAAGACCGATCTTCGCCATAAAATAAACAACGGAAGAAATCCCGCAGATCACCTGGACATCGCCATCCAGAAGATCGATCAGCTTCCTTGCACCGCTGTAGAAGCCCACATCGCCGGAAAGGGCAATGGCAACGGTACGGTACTGTGGATGTGTCTTGATATACTCCACGATCTTATCACTGCGGTACTCATGGAGAATCATCTGCCCGGCCTCTGTACGGCATCTGTCATACGCTTTGCACCGATCAGAAGCTCCGCCTCATCAAAGGCCTTCTTTCCTTCCAAAGTCAAGGTTTTTTCCGCACCCATGCCGATGCCTACAAGAGAAACCCTCTGTGACAGGGTAAGGCCGAACAGCTTTGCCAGAAATACCCTTGCTTCCGGCAGGGACAGCCCCTCCTCCTGCAATGGTCTTCCGATGATCACAGGTGTGACGCCGCAGCGCTGACAAGCCTCCATCTTTTCCGGGAATCCACCAGCCAGACCGGTATCCTTGGTGACCAGATAGCTGCACTGAAACTGTCGAAGCATGGCTTCGTTGATCTCTGTAGAAAATGGCCCCTGCATACCGATGAGATGCTTTCCCTCGATCCCCAGCTCCGCACAGGAGCTGATCACGGAAGGGATGGACAGCACCCGGGCAAAAAGCCTCTCCTGGTAATCCGGGATCACTGTAAATTTAGACAGCTCCTTGCTTCCTGTGGTAAGAAAAATGTTCCCCTCTGTACCGGAAAGAAGCTCTGCCGCCTTCTCCGTGCTTTCCACATAGATGGCTTCCCTGTTCTTCTCCCCCTCCGGGCGAAGGACACGCTGATAGCGAGTGCTTCCGTTCTCACAGGCAGTCCGGATATTTTTGGTCACCTCTGCTGCATAGGGATGAGTGGCGTCCAGAACGATCTCCGGCGCTTCCCTTCGGAAAAGCTCCTCCATATCTTCGGTTTTCAGCCTTCCGGCGCTGACATGGAGAAATTCATTTTCCTTCAGAAGGGAGCCGCCATATTCCGTGGCTGCACAGGCATAGACCGGAACATGATTTTCCGCAAGGAACTCACAGAGTGCATAGCCCTCGGTGGTCCCTGCAAAAACAATGGCTTTATACATTCTTATATCCCCTTGGTGTTACCATCTTGCCGTTTACATTCTTAGTCTGTGAATTTCCCACAAATACGGTAGTAAACATATCCACTTCTGTATCACGGAGCTCCTTCAGTGTCATAACCTGTGCAGTCTCGCCGTCACGTGCGATCTGGGCAACCGTGCCGCAGACAGTATCCGGAGACTTGTATTTCATCATCAGATCACAGGCCTTCTGAAGATAATCCTTACGTTTTCTGCTGGACGGATTGTAAAGGCATACCACAAAATCCGCCTGTGCTGCTGCCAGAAGCCTTGCCTCGATCTTCTCCCACGGAGTCAGAAGATCACTTAAGCTGATCAGGCAGAAATCATGGATCAGCGGTGCACCCAGCACTGCGGCGCCGCCTGTGGCTGCTGTCACACCCGGGATAATGGTCAGCTCCACATCCGGATAGTTTTCTCCCACCTCATACATCAGACCTGCCATACCGTAAACACCGGCGTCACCACTGCAGATCATGGAAACGGTTTTTCCTTTTTTTGCCTCGTCAAAAGCAAGTACACAGCGATCTACCTCTTTTTTCATCGGTGTGGTCATGAACTCTTTACCAGCAAAATACTCCTTTACAAGATCCACATACACCGTATAACCGATGATCACATCACTTTCATTTAATGCACGGATCGCTCTTCCAGTCATCTGGTCATACGCACCCGGGCCAATTCCTACAACATAAATCTTACTCAAAACGTATCCTCCGATTTCCGGCTGCAAGGGCGGTGGTCACACCGTCCCGGCCTGTTTTTTTTCTGATCAGTGTACCCTGTCCGCAACCCAGAACCGCGCTTCTCTCACAGACATTCTCTACACCTGTTATCTTTTTTACAAATTGTGACGGGGTAAATTCACCCTGCACTGCCTTCAGCTCTTCCTCTGTAAAGGTCAGAAACGGAAGCTGCCAGGCTTCTGCCAGAGAAAGAAGTCCCACCTCTTCCTTCTTCAGATCGATACTGGCAATAGCTTTCAGTGCTTCTCTGTAAACATCCGATTCTCTCAGACATTCCTCTGCCGCCTTCCGGATGGAGGCTGCATCCTTTCCCCTGCGGCAGCCCATTCCCAGAACTGCAGCGGGCGGCACCACATGGACTGTATTTTTAAAGGGCAGGCAGCCTCTGTGGATCGTCACCGCAATACCTGTTTCCGGTGCCTCACCGGCTATCTCACCCTTCTCCGGATCCGCTGCAGCTGAGGGCCTTCCGTCCTTCCCGCAAAGCACCAGACCCTCCGGCAGCTCCCCGTCCCATGGAAACTCACTGTAAAAGCCAACGCTCTCTCCTGCAAGAAGGGCCGCAGAAGCCTCCTTTGCAGCCTTCATATGAAAAATAGCACAGCCATTCTTTTTGTCAAAAACATCCACTGCAAAACGGCTGTGAAGATCTGTGGCTGTTGTCACAACCGGCACCGCCTTAAGATATCCGGCACAGCGAAGAGCCAGCTCATTGGCTCCGCCCAGATGTCCGGAAAGAAGAGCAATGACAAAATTTTCCGCATTCATCGATCACCAGCACAGCCGGATCCGTCTTTTTTCCGGCAATGTAAGGTGCGATACTGCGCACTGCGATCCCGCAGGCGCCAATAAAGATCACGCCCTCTTTTCCTGCCCGGAACTGTTCCCCTGCCCACTGGGAGGTGGAAACAGAGATCGGATCCGGAAGGTACCGGCTCTTTTTTGCAAGGGTGACACTCTCACCCTCTTTTTCCAGCGCCCTCTGAAGCCTTTCCCCTGTCTCCAGCCCTGTCATACTGAAGCAAATGATGGAAATGTTCATATTTTATTTCGTAGCCTCACGGAACTCTGTGGTAAAGCCCGGATCATACAGCTTGGATCTGTCATAGCTTGCAGCATTGACCGCATCACCTACCAGCATAAGCGCTGTTTTTGTGATCTTGTTCTCTTTTGCTGTCTGCGCCAGAGTACCCACTGTACAGATAAACTTCTTCTCATCGGGCCAGGTTGCCTTGTAGACGATGGCAGCCGGTGTGTCCTCACGGTATCCGCCCTCCACCAGTCTGCGGCTCAGCTCCTCCAGCATACCTGTACTGAGGAAAATAACCATAGTCGCATTATGAGCGGCAAAGGACTGAATGCTCTCTTTTTCCGGCACCGGTGTCCTTCCTTCCATTCTTGTGATGATCACACTCTGGGAAATATCCGGAAGTGTATACTCCAGGTTCAGTGCAGATGCAGCTCCGCAGAAGGCACTGACACCCGGGCAGGAATCATAGGGGATTCCCTTTTCATCCAGGATATCCATCTGCTCACGGATCGCACCGTAGATACATGGATCGCCGGTGTGGAGACGAACGGTCATCTTACCCTCAGCCTCTGCTCTCTCCATAACAGAGATCACTTCCTCAAGGGTCATCTTTGCACTGTTATGGATGGTGCACACATCCTTGGAATACTCCAGAAGCTGGGGATTTACAAGAGATCCCGCATAGATGATCACATCTGCCTCTTCCAGATACTGTTTACCTCTTACTGTAATAAGATCCGGTGCTCCCGGACCTGCTCCTACAAAATGTACCATAATCTATTCCTCTCTTCTGTCTTTGTTTTCTTTGATAATGATCAGGGAATAATATCCTGCATCCTCAGGGATCTCCTCCACGGTCCGGTAGATCTTTTCATCCGGCATTCCGCAGTTTTCGATCATCATGGCCTCTGCCCCCTGGGAAAGAAGCTCCGCCTTCACATCCTTCATTTTCTTTCCGGCCTTCATAAGGACCTTGGTACCGGAAGCTTCAGCGCATCCTCGACTGATAGGAAGCCGGGATCACGTGAAGAGGCTCTGCCTTCTCCACAAGTCCGGTGTTCAGACGAGCGGAAACTGCACAGAAGGATGTGATGCCACAAACGATCTCCGTCTCATAACCCTGAGCCACAAGTCTGTGATGGATATAGAGATATGTGGAATACACGGTAGGATCTCCCAGTGTGAGAAATACCACGTCTTTACCCTGGTCCAGGACAGCCTTGACTTTATCTGCTCCTGCATCGTGATAGCTCTTCAGCACCTCCGGATCCTTGGACATTGGAAAAGGAACTGCAAGAAGCTCCTTCTTTCCAAGCTCCGGATAAGCCCCCTCCACGATCTTAAACGCTACCGTATCCTCCGGAACCTGTCCCGGAAGTGCGATCACCTCTGCCTCCTTTACAAGACGAAGTGCTTTTAAGGTAAGAAGCTCCGGATCTCCCGGTCCTACACCTACACCATATAATTTACCTGCCATATTTCTTTCCTCCTAACTATATTTTCCAGACAGGATAAAACCTGTCTGTTATTTATATCAAATTTTGTCCCCGGATCAAAAATCTCCATCCGGATCAGGGTTTCACGCATGAAATATCATTCACCCCGACTGCCTGCTCCTGTATCTTATGGATCAGCTCCTCTGCATCCCGGGTCTGCCCCAGCAGTCCGTATACATTGGAAAACACCACAGCACCCAGAAGGATCTGCTCATAGGATCTGTGGTCCAGATAAAACTGGATCTTCTCCATGACCACAGCCATAGTCTCTTTCAGGATACCATAGCTGTCAAGAACAGCCAGCGCCTCATCCGTAGTCCCCGCCTCCAGGATCTCTCTGGCACATTCCAGAGAGCCCCCTGCACGGATGGCACTTGCACAGAGAACCTCCATCCTTCCGTCAGCACAGTGGGAATGGGTATTCATGATCCCGGCGGCAACCTTTACAAACTTACCGATATGAGCCACAAAAAGAATGCCCTTTACGCCCCATATCAATAGCCATGTCAATGGTCTCTCCTACATAATTGCTGCACTTGATATTGTTCTCAAAGGGAATGGACATATGCTCCCTGAGATAATCCGCACCGTAATTCCCCGGTGTCACCAGAATATAGTTTTCTCCCTGGCAGAAATGCTGCTTCATCTCCACATGAATGCTTTCGATCAGAGCCTTCTCACTCATGGGCTCTACGATCCCGCTGGTTCCAAGTATGGATATCCCGCCAAGAATGCCAAGACGGGGATTAAAGGTTTTCTTTGCGATCTCCTCCCCCTGAGGGACGGATACGGTAAGCTTCAGACCGCCCTCGTAGTCATATTCCTGGGCCGCCTCTTCGGCTTCCCGCAGGATCATGGCTCTGGGAACCGGATTGATCGCCGCCTCGCCCACGTTCTGGGAAAGTCCCGGCTTGGTGACACGCCCCACACCGATCCCTCCGTCCAGGATGATCTGAGGCCGGGATCTCTCTGTTTTCCGTTCCTGCCCGGCTTGTTCTGCCACTGAAATAGAAAACTTCTCCGCTTTTACATAGACCAGGATCCCGTTGGTGGTATCCGGATCATCACCCGCATCCTTCTGTACCGCACAGGAGACATAGGTTTCACCCCGGGTAATATCGTGAAGCTGTAATGTGAGAGTGATCCCCTTTGGGGTATCAAGCTCTACCTCGGAAAGAGTCTCTCCCGAAAGCAGCATCCGGACTGCACCCCTAGCTGCCCCGGCTGCACAGGAGCCTGTTGTGTAGCCATAACGGAGGCGCTTGTTGTTTTTTATGACATACTGGTCTTCCAGTCCATTCTTCATATATACGCCCTCCTTTTCAGATTACCTTGTGCTCCAGCCATTTGCGGCTGTGGAAACGCCAGGTAAAAATGATCCCACGAACAGTCCAGTCTGCAAACATTCCGATCCAGACACCCATAGGCCCGAAGCCCAGGACACGGATCAGGAAAACACAGAGACAGAACCTGCATGCCCACATGGTACAGCAGGAGGTGATCATGGAAAACTTCACATCACCGGCTGCACGAAGACCATACCCCGGCACGAACGCCATTGTCCATACCACAGGCTTTACGATGGTGATCCATGTGATCATGTGGATGCACATTTCCGCACTGGTACTTTCCATTCCGCCAAGGATCGTCACCGGTCTGACCAAAATATACACAATCAGACAGCTTACGATAATAATTGCCTCTGCAATGACGCAGAGTTTTTTTATGTAATAGACCGCCTCATCCTTGCGGCCGGCACCAAGACACTGGCCTACGATGGTCATAAGGCCCACACCTACTCCGATGGCCGCGATACCATTCAGATTCTCAAGGATATTGGTCATTGCCTGCGCTGCGATGGCTGCTGTTCCCAGTGTGGAAACCGTAGACTGGATGGCAAGCTTTCCAAGCTGAAACATACTGTTCTCAATTCCCGAAGGATCCCAAGTCCCAGGATCCGTCCGATCATGCTCCAGTCCGGGCGGATCTTCAGGTAATCCCTCACAACGACAGGCTGACGATCCTTACGCAGCTGCCAGAGAACAACCACTGCACAGAAAATACGGGAAACCAGTGTGGAGATCGCCGCTCCTGCAACACCAAGGTGGAAAACCCAGATCAGAACCGCATTTCCGCCAATGTTCATGATATTGGAGATCATGGAGATGGTCATAGGCCCCTTGGTATTCTCCTGGGCACGAAAGATTGAAGCCGCAGAATCATAAGCCGCAATAAAGGGGAATGACAGTGCCGTGAAAAAGAAATAGGTTTCCGATGCACGCATAACATCCGCATCCACCGCACCGAAGATCAGCCTCAAAAGCGGCTTCTGAAAGATCAGACAGACTGCAGACACCACTACAGAGATCGCTGTGATGATAAAAAGCACCTGCCTGGCAGACATATTCGCCTTCTCATAATTCCTCTGTCCGATATACTGGGCGCAGACAATGGCGCCTCCCGCTGCCAGCGCCGAAAAAGCCTGGATCAGAAGCACATTGATGGAATCCACCAGCGATACCGCAGAAAGAGCCGCAGATCCCACATTGCTGACCATCATGGTATCTGCGGTTCCCATTATCGAATTCAAAATCTGTTCCACACTACCGGCACCAGAAGATTACGGATCATCCGGTTGGTAAACATATGCTGCTGTTCCATTGTTACATCCTCCGCCTCACTTATTTATGACCTGACAAAGCAGAAAAAAATCGTCTGTATTTTATCAATCACACTTTCTCTGATATTATACCCTTTTCCCGCTCTTTTTCCAATATATTTTCTGTGTTTTTTGTACAAACTGCAAAATGCCGCAGGCGCGAAACCTGCGGCAGTCTTTCTTTTGTATAATCTTCTCTTTTAAGCTCTTGCATAATTTCTTCCCGGGTGGTATATTATGATTATGAATTGCGGTGGTCGTCTTCGGACAACACCTTGAAAGAGCCTGATGCGTCGGGCTCTTTTTTCTTTTGTCTTTTTTACAGTGTTGGGGCATTCCTCCAACGCTTCATCGCTCTGTACCTCCGTTGCCTTTCAGCTCCAACACTGATCTTATCTGCAGGTGCTGTGCCTGGAAAATACACACCCTTTTTGTACGGAAGATATGAAGTAACAGAGGACCTGGACAGACCAAGAGCATTTGCAGTTGAAAGGACAGCAGCTTTATGATCCTGTGTTTTTCTGAAATCATCAAAGGTCTCCTGCACCTTCTCCGCCACATCCGATACATACACTCCTGCCGTGATAAGAAGCTTCCGAACCTTGATCGGGTTCAGCCCAAGCTCATCGGCAATGGCCTGCAAAGACATCCCGGCATCATAAAGCACAACAGCCGGATCCATCAGCTCCCCAAGGATCTTCCCGGCATCATACTCCGGCTTAGATTTCCTGCGGCCACCACCAGGCCTTCTTGGTTTATACGCTCTTTTCTCACCCATAGATTACAAAACCAGCTCATACATTTTGAAGGTCATCTCGCCAACCACCTCATAAAAAAGTGTCTTAGTCTGGATGTACCGAAAACCCAGTTTCTGATACAGACCTTCCGCTGCTGTATTGTTCTCGATCACATCAAGCCTCAGCGCTTTCTTTCCGGCTTTTCTTTCCGATCCTACAATGTGCTCCATCAAATTCCGGGCCAGACCCTTACCACGCTGCTCCGGATGCACTGCCAGAACATGAACGACCATAACCTCATCTGAATCGATCTGCCACGGCACATCTGCGTAGCCATCCACCTTTTCCTCATTAACTATCGCACAGGCCGCAATCTCGCCGCCATCTTCCAGCACATACAGCTCCTCTTTACCAATACTGTTATGCAGCATTTCATCAGAAGGATGGATACCCTTCTTCCAATGTGGAAACGATGGATCACCCTGCTCCTGATCGATCAGCTCCCAGTACAGAGATTTTATGTTGTCAAAATCATCTTTTACTGCCTTACGAAATATCATTTGCTCCATTTCCTCTTACTCATGCAGCTCCAGCGGCAGTCCGTCCGGGTCATGAAAAAACGTCATCTTCTTGCCGGTAAAATCATCTACACGGATCGGCTCACATTCGATCCCGACCTCCGCCAGCTCTTTCACCGTCTGCTCCACGCTCTCCACACAGAAAGCTAGATGACGCAGACCACAAGCCTCCGGACGGCTCACCCGCTTCGGTGGATTTGGTTCTGCAAAAATCTCTAACTCCGTGTGCTCATCCACACGCAGATCCAGCTTCCAGTCCTTACGCTCCGGACGGTAGTTTCTCTGATAACGGAGAAGCCAAGCTTGTTTACGTAGAAGTCTTTGGCGGATTCGTAGTTGGATACGATGATAGCGATGTGGTGTATTTTTGATAGGTTTCATTTTTTTGTACTCCTTTTTAGTTTGCCTTATTTTCGTTATAAACTATACAATAACATTTAAAATATACCGTGTAAACTTTCAATTCTCACTCGAATTCAGTCCACACGGCATTGTTTTTATTTCCACAGGGGTATCAGCTTTTTATAATTAACCCGATACGGACAGTTAAAGCATCACACCGTATTTATCTTTATAAACCATTTTGCATATCGCTGAGAATATAATTCCTAATGTTCCCCACCCTCCTATAATTATCCATTCCTGCTTAACAAGATTGCAACCAAACCAAGG
>ENA-OQED01000620-OQED01000620.1-human-gut-metagenome-genome-assembly--contig:-NODE-620-length-14005-cov-3.135034_pt1 | contig 14005 bp, 13 predicted proteins | sample MGYA00242790_ERZ504625 | MGnify/ENA primary metagenome ERZ504625 (study PRJEB26092, sample SAMD00036345) | human gut metagenome | host: Homo sapiens | study: EMG produced TPA metagenomics assembly of...
TCCCATGATTTCATATCTTGCTGTCACCTGATAAGCGGTACAATAACTTTCTACTGTTCCATCACTTGTTCTTGATTCTACATATACCCAGTAATTACCAGAATCCGGATACCAGGATACCCAGTTGCTTCCAGTCCAGTCTGTCAATGTAGACCAACTGCCAGTGCTAAGATCATATATCTGCCAACGGAATACTAGTGATGTATCGTTGCTATTATAAGATACGCCAAGATTTATTGCTGCTTTATCATTCACACTGCAGATTCCATTAATCGTTATGTATTTATAATTGTAATTTCTTGCTGCATAAAAGCAGATTGTATAATCCTTCGTCACACCATCTGATGTCCGTGCTGTAACATGCATCCAGTAATTACCTTTTTTTGGATACCAGGATACCCAGTTACTTCCGGTCCAGTCTGCTACCAGATTCCACTTCTGCTTATCCAGATTATATGCTTCCCATTTAAATGTCAAATTGGAATCGTCACTATCATATGCAATTCCCACATCAATCCGATCATCATAAATATTATAACACATTCCATTGAGGTTTAATGAGTGATGGGAATAGTCTTTCTGTGATGCGAAACACATAATTGTATTCTGTGTCGCACCATCCGGAGTCATTGCCTCTACATACAGCCAAAAGTTGCCCTTTTCCGGTTTCCAAGTTACCCAGTTGCTTCCAGTCCAGTCTGCTACCAGACTCCACTTATGTTTATCCAGATTATATGCCTGCCATCTGAATGTCACATTTGATGCATTGCTGACATATGACACACCTACATCAATACCCTTATCTCTCATGATATAACACATTCCTTTCAGATCAAGATAATAGACGGTATAATTATGTGTCGCCACATAGGAAACTGTCTTTGTCGTACCATTTCCATTGCTATCAATTGCTGCTACCTGTACCGTTGCTTCTCCTGCCAGCATTAAGACTGCCAGCAAACATGCTGTTGCTCTTTTTAATATCTTCTTCATTTTACGACTTCTTCCTTACTCGTATCTATAATATTCCTTAAACCATGTTACAAATTTTCCTAATTCTTCATCAATCGAAGTACTTGGTTTAAAATCAAAATCATGCATCATATTGCCATTATTGTAAATCTGGATTGTTTCACCTGCCATAATCTTATATTCTTTTATTCATTAAAACTATATAATTAAAGTATTTTACATTCTTTATTTTCTTTATCATTAAGCACTGTCCTTACAATATATAACGGTCTTTCCTTAACCTGCATAAAAATATTGCCAACATAAGTTCCAACTATACCTATACACATCATAAGCAGTCCACTCATTAAACAAATAGTTGCAATGATACTTGACCAGCCGCTTGTCACAGCACTTGTAGTAAAATAATGAATAATTAATCCAATAATAACCAATGCCGAGCACATAGACACAACAAATCCCAATCCGACTGTAAGTTTTATTAACTTGTCCGATTGTGATGTAAGAATCGATGTAGCCATCTTCATTCGCTTCTTAAAATTATATGAAGATTTTCCCTCATACCTTTCTTCATGATGAACATCTAATGTGCCAATTCTAAAGCCCATCCATTTTACATAAATAACAAAAGCTCTGTGAAGCTCCCTCATCTTACAATAATTATCTACCACTATTCGCTTACTGATGCTAAAATTACATAAAGCCGGGTCATAGTTGCCATCGGAGGCCCATGAATATATCTTGTAGAAAGCCTTTGAAACCAATACTTTCATAAAAGAATCTTTTCGTTCTGCACGTCGTGCAAATACTGCATCTAATTGATCATCTATTGCTTTTTTATAAAGATTTGGAATTTCCTCTGGTCTGTCCTGTAAATCACAATCCATCACAACAACCCAATCACCTTTACTATAATCCAATCCTGCAGTTATCGCCTGAATCTGTCCGAAATTACGTGACAATTCTATTCCAACAACATGCTTATCTTTTTTGCATAGCTGCTGTATTACCTCCCACGAATTCTGTGGACAATTATCATTTACAAGAATAATTTCATATTCTTTATCCATCGCAACAAGTGTATCTGTTAATCTGCGATGTAATTCTTCCAATGCTGCCCTGCAACCATAAATTGGTATTACTACTGATATATCCATATATTATCCTCTCTAATTACTTATTTATCCGAATACTGAGTATATTATTATTCCGCCTACTATAAAAAACAATGCTATAATTTTCTTTTTATTAAGTCTCTCATGAAAAATCTTCACTCCAAATATCGTAACATAAATATAACTTGTTGCCTCTAATATCGGTCCCATTGATAATGGTATTCCACGATAAGCAATTATAGAAAGAAATGTAGTTCCAACAAACATTGCATACGCAAATATTACCATTGGATTCAAATACTCTTTTAAATGATTCTCATAATGTTTCATTGCCGCTTTTTTTAGTAAAACCTGTGAAATCGCGCTGACAAGCACTCCTATCAGAAGCACACAGGAATAGATTAATACCGTTTTATTCATTTACTTCTCCTTCATCAGCCCTGGCATAAATTACAACACCAACAATCACTAATGCTGCACCAATCACTTTTCCAACAGTAATTGACTCATGAAAAAAAACAGCTCCCCATATTATTCCCCAGACAACAGTTACAGCTTTATTGGCAAATGCCGTAGTTAACGGAAGTCGTTTGATAATCTGCTGCCAACCTATCGCATAAAATCCCAGGAGAAAAATAATAATAGCATAAAATAAACAGAATTTAAAGCTAAGAAAATCCTGCTGTGAAGCCATTTTACTACATATGCCACTCATAGAATAAATCATCAGCATCAAATGCAATGCAAAAAGTACCTTTAGTTTCGACTTATCCATCATTATTCCTCCATGTCATCCGGTAAATATGGATATAGCGATTTCAAATCTTTTGCACTCATCAGGCAATAACCATATCTTGTGGAGCTATCTATAACTTCGTGTCCATCTACCGGCTTAATATCCATATCAACTATATATTCAGGATGTTCTTTTTTGAGTTTTTCTAATATATCAACATCTTTCTGATCAAATACAAATCTAACCCCCGCTGCCGCATGATCTCCCAACTCCAAGTCCGGTTCTTCTCCTAATGATATATCAATAACCGCCTTCACAAAATCAATTCCTGTTGAAAGCTGCACCAGGTTGCTTCCGATAAAATCGCCACCCATTCTGCCACCGATTTCAATTAAAGCAATTGTGCCGTCCTTAGCATCTTTAACTCTGTATGCGATGCTCCATATGTGATTTCCAGACTATCCAAAGCATGAAAGACAACTTTTTTTACCTGTTCCAGTTGTTCCTGTGATATTGGTGCCGGTTCCATATGTCCGGTTTCTATAAAATGTGGTGCCCCTGTGGTAAATTTATGTGTCATTGCTAAAAAGTGATGCTTTCCTTTCCATGAAACACACTCAATACTATATTCCTGGCCTGTAGCAAACTCCTCCACCAATGCCTCTTTCTCAAATCCCTGAGCTTTAGCATCCTCGATTGCCTCTACAAGTCCAGATGAATCCTGTAGCTTTGTTATTCCGCGGCTTCCAGAACGGTCTATAGGTTTAACAATAATGGGATAGTTCAGTTCTATTCCTTCTAAATCATCTATTGATGACACCAGAATACTTTTAGGAGAAGGATCTCCATTTTTTTCAAAAGCAGCTCTCATCAAATGCTTATTTGTAGATTTTTCAGTACATGCAATGGAATTAGCTGTAAGTCCCATATTATTTGCCACATAATTCACTGTAATTACTGCCAGATCTGATGCTATCGTACATATTCCGTCAATGCCAATCTCTCTGCATCTTTTTAAGATTTCATCTTTCTCTACAATACTGATAGGATAAAAATAATCTGCACTCTTTTCTCCCACATCGCCTGCTGCCCAAGCGAATACATGCGTCTCGATTCCCATAGATTTTGCTTTTTCTATTAATGGTTCCTGTAAATATGAAGCCCCAATTATTGCTAATTTCTTCATCTTTTTATTTCCTCCAAAGCTCGGCAAAACGATTAAGTTCCTGCTCATTCTTGTAATCCTGCAGATATCTTATATATGAAAACTCCGGTTTATACCCTAAATCTTTTTTTGCATTCTCAATATCCATCACAAAACTTGTAAAACTGCTTTTTTCGGGTTTCTCAACAATATTTGACCTATGCTCTTTAGGTGAAAACACATCTACTATCCCTTCAATCTGCTCACGTAATGTAGTTCTTATTCCTGTTCCTGCATTGTAAGTTCCACCATCAACCTGTGCAAACAGAGCTTTATACATCATCTGACACAAATCTTTTATATAGAGGATATCCTTAAATGCATCCGGATTTCCCCACATCTCAATAGTATCACCTGCTGTGGCTTTATCAATCATATATCTATAACCAATCGGTTTTTTGACACAATCTACATAATAATACTTTTCCGGATGATACAAATACACATTAGGAAGTCTGAACACGAAATTTTTCAGACCATATTCCTGCTTGTAATACTCCATTGTATCTACAATCATACTTTTTGTAATAGCATAAAATGCATGATCACCGGTAAACAACAGTTTTCTTGGATACTCAGGATGAAGAACATCTTCTTTTCCCCAATATCCTGCCTGCTCTGCCCATGTCTGAGTATATAAAGCCCTGTCTGCATTATTCTTTCGGGCATATTCCAAAATGCGAAGTGCACCATTTATGTTGGTCTCCACATATTTAAATGGATCATATTCCTTCATATAAGCAGGCAAAAGTCCCGCTAGATTAACAACAGCATACAAATCTTCTGTTGGCAGCCTCTCAAAATCTGATGCATTACATAAATCCACATTTATATATTCAATCCCTGCTTTCTTGTAATAATCTGTATGTTTTCTTCCTACAGCAATAACTTCATATTGCTTTTTATCTATCATATTATTACAGTAATCGGTAAAATACGCTCCAATATTTCCTGTTGAACCAAATATAACTATTTTCTTCATAATAATACCTATTTTACTTATAAAATTCCTTTACCTTACTTATAATGTACTGTACTTCTTCATCCTTAAGACCGTAATACATAGGAAGTCTCATAAGTCTTTCACTCTCTCTTGTCGTATATTTGTCTTCACCATTAAACCTACCAAATTTTTTTCCTGCCGGAGCTGAATGTAATGGGATATAGTGAAATACAGCCTGAATTCCATTTTCCTTCAAGAAACTAATCAGAGCTGTTCTCTCTTGCAGATCCTTTGCTTTAATATAGAACATATGAGCATTATGGGTACAGCCTTCCGGTATATATGGAAGCTCAATCTTCCCTGATTTCTCCAACTCGCCAAATCCGTCATAATATGTATTCCATATATTAAGTCTGTAATTATTAATCATATCTGCCTGCAGAAGCTGTGCATACAAATATGCCGCATTCATGTCACTAGGTAAATATGATGAACCATAATTTACCCATGTATACTTATCTATCTGACCTCTAAAGAATTTACTTCGGTTTGTACCCTTTTCTCTAAGGATTTCAGCTTCTTCTGCCTTATCCTTATCCTTTATTAAGATGGCTCCACCTTCACCCATAGAATAATTTTTTGTCTCATGAAAACTATAACAGCCATAATCGCCTATAGTACCTAAATCCTTTCCATGATAAGTACTCATTATTCCCTGAGCTGCGTCCTCAATTACTATAAGATTATGACGCTTTGCAATTTCCATAATCTTGTCCATATCACAAGACACACCGGCATAATGAACCGGTACGATAGCTTTTGTCTTTTCTGTAATAGCATCCTCTATAAGATTAGCATCTATGTTCATAGTTTTCGGATCAATATCCACAAAAACTACTGTTGCACCTCTTAATACGAACGCATCCGCTGTGGAAACAAATGTGTATGATGGCATAATTACCTCATCGCCTTCTTTAATATCGCATAAAAGGGCAGCCATCTCAGTTGCATGTGTACATGATGTTGTGAGAAGTGCTTTAGCTGTTTTCGTCTTTTCCTCAAGCCATGCGTTACACTTTTTAGTAAACTCTCCATCTCCACAAATTTTTTTATTTTCAACTGCTTTTTTGATATAATCCATTTCCGTTCCGATAAACGGTGGTACGTTAAAATTAATCATAGTATTCTCTCCTAAAAAATAATATAAACTATACAATCATCCTGCCTAAAACATAAAAAACAGGAATAACAACAACCAATGTTCTTAACCAATATATCCATCTTTCCGTTTTTATTGATGGTATATTTAAAAACCCTAATTTAGCTCTGGGATTATTTAACACCAGGATAAATATACTTAAAATCACCACTACCGTGGCAAATATCTGCAATAATATCGTCAACATATCATTTGAAATCCAACATGAAATATCCATTCCTAAACTAAAGTTTTCTTCAACACCACTTGTTCCAAATACAAACTTAAAAACATTTTTGTTTACAACACTTGAAACAAATAAATAAAGACCACTTTGTATTATTAAAATTAGAAACAGCGAAATAGAAATAATTGTTTCCATAATTACATTAATTCGATATTTTTCTTTATCAATAACCATCAATATTGCAATAAATGGGCATACCATAACAACACGATAATACTGAAATGTTGAAAATAGTAACATAGCAAGACACGTTGCAACAATATAATATATCAAATATCTATATTTTTCATCATCATTTTGAGGTGAAGTTAAATATGCCAAAATATATATTATCAATAACATTCCAATAAATAAAGAAATAGAATTATTGTACACCACCGGAAAAGCACCACCGACCATTTCTTTTAAAAGAACAGAAATCGGACTACCTTGTGAAGCTGATTCACTAACCATTGGACAAGCCCTTGTAACAAGCCAATATATTCCTGTTGGAATAATACCTAATACGATTTTATATATAATCCTTAAAACTCTTTTTTCAAGCAATAATATAATTGCAACATATGGAATAAAGAAAAAATATTTTACAGAAATAGCCATACCAGCCAAAAAATAAAACCATTTATTCCTTCCATCCATTAAACAATACACAGCTGCTGTTGCAAATGCACATATAACTATATCATTTTGTCCTCCATAATAAACACCTATATATATAAATAGCGATGAAGCTAATAAAAACATTGCCCATTTAGCACTATTTACATCACCAGTTATTTTTTTCACAATCTTATTCACAAAAAACATTGTAATACATAAACATAAAACAAGAAATAACTTTCCCCATATATACACAAGCGGGTTATGCAGTACTTCAACTCCAAATATTGTTTTAATTATCCCTATAGGAATATTCCATATTGCCCAAATTATTAAACTATATAATGTTCCTGAAACATAATTATTCGGAGCCATATTGGGATTTTCGATAGATACCTATAAAAATCTAATGGCTTTCCTTTTACTGTAACATCAAACATGTTTAGTGTCCATTTAATCAAATTTTCAGTATCGCCATGTATAAAGAAACACAAAATAATAAAAGAAATAATGCCAACCATTATCCATTCTATTATCAAAGGTTTATCATTATTATATATTTTTTTAATCCCGTTAATTGCTTTTTTTATCATTATTAAATTCCTCATAGGTTTCTTATATTTATAAGCATTGCAATCTCATTTTTCAATTATGCAATGCTTATAATTTAATCAACTTCAAAGATAATATACCATGTCATTAATTCAATGTTATCTATTTACGATAACTCCCTGTGTCATAGAATTTACAACCCCATCCGATGTTCTTGCTTCAACATATATCCAATATGTTCCATTTTTTGGATACCAGTTTGTCCAATTGCTTTTATTCCAATCAGAAACAAGTGACCAATGATTATTTACCACATCATACTGAAGCCATCTAAACTGCACATCGGAATCATTAGATGAATATGTAACACCAACCTGATATAAAGATGATTTATCAATCATCGCAATACCATTTAAATCAATATAATTCTTGCTAAAGTCTGTTGAAACTGCAAAACAAATGGTTTGCTCATCAAATCCACCATCACCATTTGCTGCTTCAACATGAAGCCAATAATTACCCGGCTGAGGTTTCCATGTTGCCCAGTTTCCACCATTCCAATCTGCTATTCGGCTCCACTTCTTTGTATCCAGATTATATGCCTGCCATTTAAATTTCACATTTTTATCATCCGATGAATATGCAGTTCCAACATCAATACCTGTTTTCTTTACAGACCATGTCATACCATTTAGTGTCATTGGTGTTTTTGACTTGTCTGTACCAACATTAAAACAATAAGTATATTGATCTTGTGCACCACCTTGTGTTATTGCTTCTACATGCACCCAATAATTTCCAGGTGTTGGTCTCCATGTAATCCAATTACCACTGTATCTATCAGCCAGAGTGGTCCACTTTTTAGTATCAAGATTATAAACTTGCCACTTAAATAAAACATCACCACCACTGTGATTATATCCAACACCCAAATCTATTGAATGTGGATTAATCTTCCATGTTGCTCCATTTATTTTAACATAGCTTTTTGTATAATCAATATCTGACGAAAATGCCGAATCATAGCTTGCCACCGCACCATTAGGTGCAGTAATTTCCACATGAATATAATAGCTTTTTGCTTCCGGTTTCCAGGTAACAGTAGAATCTGTGGAATCAGAAGCTAAGGTTACCCAGATTTTTTTATCCAAATCATAAGCTTGAACCTTATATTTTGGTTCACCAATATTGGAATCAGCATTAACTGTAATCCTGTCATAATCATTTTCTTGTGAGAAATCTACAGATTTTATACCAAAATAGGTTTTTGATAATCCATAATACTGTGCAATACCCAATGCATCAGCATGCCCCATCTTTTGCAAATTATCCTCATTTCCCATAAATGATGCATCTGACTTATTGGTAACAAATGCATGCTCAATAATTATTCCTGGAAAACCATTAAGTTTAGATCTTCTTATAACCCCATAATAATCCGCTAATGATCCATCCGGATATAGTGTGTTATCTTCAGAATTTCTAATTAATATTCCATGATTATTTAATCCTAACGATGTGAGATTATCCAATATTTTTTGTGACAACCCTGCCCCTTGCGAGCCAATATTACCATTATAATTTGCATTTGGATAAAATATTTTTGCTCCACTTGCTCCACTATTTCTTGATGAATCACAATGGAAACTGACGTAAGCATCTGCACCAACACTTTTTGCATACTCTACCCTTTTAGCGTTATCATCTGTAGACGTTGTTCCGGGATACGGACATGTAGACGTTGTTCGCGTCATATATACCTGAACTCCATAATATGATTCCAATTCCTGTTTACAATACTTTGCTATCTTTAGATTAATATCCTTTTCTGAAATACCATTTGCTGCTGCTCCTGTATGAGTATCATCATGTCCGGGATCTAATACAACAACATACTTTCCATTTGATGACCTTGCAAGATTTGAATAATTTTCAAGATCTGAATAATTTTCAACCTGTATTTCATTTTCATCAAGATAAGCATCCGGCTTATCCTTATCAAATCCCATTTTTTTCATGTCAAACTTTGTAGCGATTTCATTATTATAAATTGACAAATCAATCAATTCATAATCATCTAAACCTGAAGAAACCTCAAATAATAATCCTGATGACGAAATCTTGCATGAATTAATAGAAATATTCTCACCTGTTTTAGTATTTTTGACATTTAATTCAGCTTTTTCCGGAGTATCTCCTGTATATCCAACTACAATTGCCTGGTTATTTTCATCTAGCATATTAGAATCATCAAGTATCACATGAGTTATTCCGAAATCTGACTGTGCAGTTTCTGCAGTTCTTTCTGATTCTGTATTTTCAATTTGTTTCACCTGGTCAACAGCTTCTGCTGTTTCAGATGCTGATACTGTATTGAAACTAAATGATGTTACTATCATAGTCGCAGCCAGCACTATAGTTGCTGTTTTTTTAAATTGCATTTTATTTTGCCTCCTTTTTTAATAACTGAACAACTTTATCATTAACATGTAAAAGTAAATACGAAAATACAGCTATTACAACTATACAACAGGCAAATAACAAATAATTTTGCCCCATAGTTATATTATCTAAATTGAATTTTTCCACCATTCTGTAAATAATAAAATGATGAACTATAAAACATGGGTAACTGTATTTACATATTACCTTGCATATCTTTTGAATTATATCAAACTGAAGTAACTCAGAAACATATGCCAGACAGACAAATGAAGCTATCCCTACGTATGTACACTGCACAACAGAAATAAAATCCGGTTTGACTAATGTATTAATAACAACAATAACAAGGGAAATCAAAGCCATTTTCAAATTTGGCTTTTTTATAAACTTTATAAAATACATTCCAAAAAGGAATTCCGGAAGCTTTACAAACAGGGAAACATCTTTAGCACCTAATACAATTGACAGAATATATAAGACTGCTGTAATAATCGCCAACAATAACGGATATTCATTAACGCCCTTTCTCAATATCGGGAAAATAATATATATAATAATTATATACCCCAAAAACCACTCTCCCACCAGAAAAAAGGTCTGAACTCCCCAATTTGCTATATATCCATCAATTCCTAAAATAGAAAAAATATATCTCCATTTTCCAATGCTTGTATCTATACTTCCAATCCTATAGAAATTAAATAGCATAGCAAAAATATATGCTATCCAAAACATAGGATATATGTTAATAAAGCGTTTTTTCCAAAATTTTAAAACATCCAGCTCATTTTCATATACATACATCAAAGCTGCTCCGGATATTATTAAAAAAAGCGATACTCCCCAGCTTCCAATATAAACATTTCCAACAGTCATCGTCAAAATAGCCTTTTGTGGCATTGGGATAGATGTATTATATATAAATAACGCATTATAATGCGTAAATATAATACTAATAGTTGCAACTGCACGTACAAAGTCCAGATAGAAAATTCTCTCTCTCTTCACAGTTTTTCCTTACACTCCATTCTTTCTTTTAATTCTTTATATTCATCCGCAAGCTTTTGATATTTATTATATAATTCTATCATTTCATTAGAGCATTTCTGCCAATTCAATAAATTATATTGCGCTTCAGATTTATATTTTTCAATAACTCCTGTTCTATCGCGATATTGATTTGACAACACTGACAATAAACCTGACATTTCATCAATTACATCAGAAAATGACAAAAAGGCTTCATTGTATCCACCTTGATTATTTTTTGTCAGACTATCTGCTATCTCGTCAAAATGCATATCAACCTTCTGCTTCATGTTTTTATATACACTTTTTAATTGCTTTTGGTCTCTCTCAAAAGCACATTTAATTCCATCATGAAGCATCGATTCATCTGAAACATACTGCTCTGATAAACCCAATTGATCATATAGATCACGTGTTTTCTTATTGTGCACAAAATCAAAACCTACAACAGGATTGCCATAACAAAATGCAGTAATCGCACCATGGAAACTCACACCAATATATAAATCGCAAAAGGCTAAATATGAAACTATTTCTTCCATGGTTAATTGTTCTGAAGGAAGAATAAAAATCTCATTACTGTCTTTATATAATTTTTTCAAAATATCATAATCGTCATTTGTAACAGCTAAAGGAAGGAGTAAAATCTTATAAGTTTTACTCAGCTCCATAAGTTCCTTCAAAGCACTTTGATATGAATTTTCTCCTATAAATCTATTGCTATGAAATACAACATATTTACCCTTTACCTGTCTTTTTAATTTCCATTTAGGAAACACCTCTTTTATATTAAATGCCGTATCCACAGATACTTTCACATTTGCATTATAATTTATTAATGCATCATATGAAAACTGGTTTCTAACGCTCATAAAAGAAACATTACCTAATACTTTCCCGGCAATATAATTTTGATACCCATCAAACTCAAATGGGCATCCCGGATTATTCCATATCACGGGTATTCCATATTTTCTACCAATAATAGAAGGCACTATCCATGTTTCGAAAATAGGATATTCCACATATTTTTCTTCATGGTTTTTTTGTTTAAAGGAATAAAAATGAATAATCTCCCCACCACCAACCACAATTGCATCAAACTTATTAATCTTGTGGAGCTTTTCCATTTCTCTTATAGAGTATACTTTCTTTGCTATACCAAATCCTTGTGTACTCTCATATGGAGAAAAGAGGAACAATTCAACATCTATTTTTCTTTTTCTTAAACTGTTTTCAAATATTATAGGAAATAAATGATCTCCAAAATTATCAATATCGAAAACACCTGTAAAAGCTATTTTTATCTTTTTCATAGAAGTTCCCTTTTCCCAAAAATCACTTAACTTTATATTTTTTCTTAAAATTCAAATTCTCAACCAGTAACGCATCCATTTTTTCAAGTGTCTCATTGTACAATTGAGTACACTTTTCATTGATTTTTTCTAATTCTTCAACTCTCTCCCCATATCTAGGTGATTGCTCATACCAATTTCTATATTTTTTCAACTCATTATCCAAATTAGTAGCATGAGCAAGAATAGAATCAATATAAACCTTTTTATCCTGAATCTCATTTTTCAATTCCTGAATCATTGTAGATTGTTGTTGAATTTGAATTTGTAAACTATTATTATCAATTTCCTGTGCAACAACACCATTATTGTTTCTCGGTCTGCTACCATACATATAAGTCATAAAGGTATGCTTTTTCTTACAGACACGTGCCACACTTACATAATGTTCTATCGTTGTCAAAACATCAATCCTATTTTTTGTAATTTGTGAATCAAGCCACTCTTCAAACTCTTTTACAGGTGAAATCGACATATAGGTTTCTCTGTCTTCTTTATTTTCAATAGCAATATCTATTTTTTTAATACATCTTCGGGTATTATAATAACCTTATGATCTATTAATTCTACCGAAAAATTCGCCTGATATTCTGCTGAAAGAATAAACAATATATGCTCCTTTTCACAATTAAGCAATTCTTTCATTTTGTCTCCATAAATAGGATTGCCCATATTATCTACTTCAAAAAAAACATATCCATCCATAATAAAATCCTTCCTGCTTAATTATAATTTGTTTTTTAACTTGTTACAAACTCGTGTTATCTTTTGAAAAACTGTCCTTGACCTGCGACTTATCTTATGATTATCTAAATCACTGATTCTTCTCACTCCATGACCTTCTATCGTCACTTTTGAAACATGATACTTACCACCTAACGAAATTATCACCTGTGGATCCGGAATAACAAATACAATATGATTTCCTAAATCTATTCCATTTGTTGTTACATCTTCTATAGAATATTTTTTCTCAATATCATTTTCACACGTAACTGTTACAACAACATCATTAATTGTTACATTAGCATTTTCACCTGGATCCCAACGAATTTCACGAATAGCATTATCCATTTTTTTAATATCAAATTCATACTCAAACTTATCATTATCTTTTGATTTATTTGATGCATCTACCTTATATTTTTCATTATAAACACCATCATTATTCAAATAAAGGCTGCTATTCTTAAGCCCTGCCTCTAATGCATTGCCACAATTGCCATATCCGAACTCACTGTGAAGTCCATTTATCACGTCTTCAAACTTACCGGCCCCCGGGCCTTCATGAAATACAACATTATTCATTGTCCTAAGCATGTAGTTTAAATTTGTAATCTCTATATCTGCACATTTATCAGATAAAGCCCATGCCGGATAATAACCTTCCTGTTGAACAACATAACTATATATTCTTTCAATTGCATGCAATAATGTTCCATCAATTGCATTTGGTTCAGGTGGAAAATCTTCATATTCCCAGTCTCTGTCAAAAAGTAATTTCATAGCCCTTGGTCTAAACCAAAACATAGTTCCTAAAGGTGCAATAGGTTCTTTCTTTTCATCAATAGGCACTGTAATTCCAAGCTCTTTTGCCAGATTTTTTGTA
>ENA-OQED01000624-OQED01000624.1-human-gut-metagenome-genome-assembly--contig:-NODE-624-length-13961-cov-1.233194_pt1 | contig 13961 bp, 13 predicted proteins | sample MGYA00242790_ERZ504625 | MGnify/ENA primary metagenome ERZ504625 (study PRJEB26092, sample SAMD00036345) | human gut metagenome | host: Homo sapiens | study: EMG produced TPA metagenomics assembly of...
TGATATGTCTCTGGTAGTCATTCCCTTTGCATACATGGACAGAACTTGATCTTCAATGTTAGAAATATCTGTTTGATGTTTTTTTTACAATCTGTGGTTCAAATTCACCTCTGCGATCACGGGGAATATCAAGATCAATATCGCCCATCGAAGATGTAACCGTTTTATGGCTGTAACCGTTCCGGCTATCATCTGTCTCCTTATTTTGATAATCATACTTCGAATAGCCAAGTTTCTGATCCATTTCTGCTTCTAGCATTCCTTGCAGGGTATCTCCCAAAAGATCCTTCAACATTTCTTGAACATCTTGAGCATCGGTTGGTTGATAGTGTTCCAATAAGCCGTTAATAAACTCTCTTCTTTCTGGTGTCATTTTTCTTCTTCTTGCCATAAAATATCCTCCTGAATTAATATTTATTTTAACATCAATCCAAGAGGATACATATCACGTATTTAGTTTACACAGAATTATTTACACACTCAGAAGTTCTTTTATTTTCCCCACTTCAAATAATCATAAATCAAAATCAACCTTCTCACATTTGTTCTAACTGCCGGAATTGAATTTTGAAGAACATATATATCTTTTTCAAATATCTCTTTTAAAACTATTTCCAACTCATTGACATTACTAGTTCTTCGTCTTTAACTCTGTCATCTTCAATTGATGCAACATGCATACTTGCCGTTGGCATATTAGTAACGGTAAAATCATATAATTCCTGTTTAAACCTTCTGAGAATCCTTACTGGCAGTTTTGATTTCTTCCCTCCTAATGCTCTATAAATTATTTTAAAATCTTCTACAACAACTCTTTTCATTGTCAGCGGTTTATCATCTACCATTATTGTATAAGGCGATACCTCTACTCCAATTTCTTCAAGCTGATATTCTACAAAAACAAATCTGTCTTCCAAAATTCTCATCTGTTGTACATCTAAACATGAAAGAGGCTACCGATGCAATCATCTCATCCTGCGGTTCTTTTGCATCCTCCAGCTTGATGATCTGCTGGGTCTTTCCCCGGACCAGGCCTGCATAATTCACCACTCGCGCCGTCCCTTGTATCTTACTGACCAGAATCATGATCGTCAAAAACAGGGCGATCAGGATCACTGTTAAAAGCATCATCAGCATTCTTACTATTTTAGAAATCTTACTGTCTTTACTTTTCATAACCACCTTCACTCCATATATCCTGTTATCTGATATTTCACATCTTCCATAACAGATTCTTATTTTATAATAATATCTCTGTTTTATACATTTTGCAATTTTCTCTTTGCTAATATGCTAGTACAAAGTCAGATACAAAAAACTTGCCACCTGCTACTTCTTACAAATGCATGGCAATACATAAAACTTGCCACTGACAGCATCTCTTGCATACTATGGTATAAAAAATGTGGACTGGCACCTCTTTTTTCAGGAACCTGTCCACATTTTTATTTTCTTTTCCGTATATTCACCTGTTATATCTTATGCAGTCCGGAATCTATTTTTTATATTCAACCTCGAATGATCCAAGTTCATATCCATGAACGCTTCCCTTTACCTCTCTGGATACAAGCTCTACTTTCTGTTCAAGATGTTCACTATATACTCTTGTTGTCAGAACCGTTTCCCCGTTATTAATGAATATCTCAATGGCTGATGTATCCGAAAAGATGGTAATATCCGAAAGCTCTTCCACCTTAGCAAAGCGCTGCTTTCTTCCACGTCCGCTTTCTCCCATCGATAAGGTAAAAAGCCCGTCCTCCAGCTTATTGTAACATCTTCACGAAGCTTAAGCTCCAGATTTTTTGCTTCTTCCACGTCAAGTCTCAGTTCAAAACAGCAGTCCGCAGGTGCCCACTTTGTAAATGCTTCCAGCTCGCAGGTAAATGCATTTTTACGCAGATCTTTCATCTCCTTTAATGGATGCTGTAAGATCTTTCCATCTTTCCATTCCAGTTCTCTTGGCATGGTAAGTGCATGGATCCAGTCATATGCAACCGTTGCATCATTATCATAATCTGCATCCGGAATCCCCATCCAGCCAATCAGGATTCTTCTACCCGCTTCATCTGCAAATGTCTGTGTCGCATAGATGTCAAATCCTTTGTCAAATTCCTGAAATTTTCCAAAGCTGTATGATTTGTTCTTCAGGTCAAACTCTACCGGAAAATATCCACACTGGTACACATTCTGGTAATCATATCCCTTCTGATCTACTCCCTGTGGACAGCATGTCATAATCTGCTGGCCGTCAATCTCGAACAGATCCGGGCATTCCCACATATAACCAAATGGCTTTGCTGTCCGCACCGTATCGTACCATTTCCAGTGTTCCAGATCGTCGGAACAAAACAAAAGTGCACAGCCATAAGATTCCGCATCACGGCCTCCCTGGATCATATAATAACGGCCGTCTTTTTTATAGATTTTTGGATCTCTGACATGCTTGGACATATTCACCGGATAATCATCATTGGTCATTACAAGCTTCTTGTATGCAATATTCTTTCCATCCGGACTGAATACGTGAATCGTATTCTGTTCCCGTCCATTCATGATATAATCATAATCTTTATCCCAGAGTTTTACATTTCCTGTGTAAAAATAGTGAATTCCATCTTCACAGGTATAGGCTGATCCGCTATATACACCGTCTCTGTCCCATTCTTCGTCCGGATAAGGAACGGCTCTTCTTCTTTATAATGAATCCAATCCTTTGTTGTGTAATGTCCCCAAAGCTTCGTTCCCCATCCGGCAAGAATGGTGTATATTGGAAATAAATATGATTCACACCCTGAAATTCACACAGACCATTCGGATCATTCATCCAGCCTGTCGGCGGCATCATATGAAAGTGAAGTCTGTTTTTATCTTTTTTTACATTCTCCCTCATACTTTCATGCTTCGGATATTCTGTTAAATATGTCTCTTTGTTCATCTGTTCCTGTCCACCTTATCCTTACACGATTTCAGCCATCTTATCATTTTTTGCAATATGTTTTTCTTCTGTTTTGATGGTCTTTCCTTCCGGAAGCTCTGTGAAGATAACAAGAATCTCCGGAGAGTATCCATGCTTCTTCACCAGGTCGATGTCAAATCTGATAAGTGCTTCTTCTGCTGTTACTTCCTGTCCTTCTTTTACAAGTGTCTCAAATCCTTCACCGTTCATATTGACGGTATCTACCCCGCAGTGAATCAGGATCTCTGCTCCATCTGCAGTTGTAAGTCCGATTGCATGTCCGGTTGGATATACGAGTGATACGGTTGCCTTACATGGTGCCATAACGGTTCCGTCTTCCGGAAAGATAACGACACCGTCTCCAAGTACCTTGTTTGCAAATGTCGGATCTGTCGATGCTTCGATATCTTTTACTGTTCCCTCTGCTGCTGCATAGACTGCACCAGGCTCTTCTGTAATAACTGCCTTTGTTGTATCATTTTCTTTTGTATCGTTCTTTTTGTCATTTTTATTCTTATCCGGTGCTGACCACATTTTTCCAAAGATGACTGTACATACAAATCCAATCGTAATCGCGATTGCATGTGCAATGATGTAGTTAATGTACCCGTGATGTGCCGGATTAGCAATTGCCATTCCAGGAAGTGCAGTTGTACCGAATCCAAGAGCAGTAAGCTTTGAATAGTATACATATGCACCTGCAACTGCACCACCGATACATCCACCGATCAGTGGAAACTTGTAACGTAAGTTTACTCCGAAGATTGCCGGTTCACTGATACCAAATAATGTCGAGCAGAAACTTGGAATACAAAGCTCTCTGGCTTTTAAGTTCTTCCAGTTCAGGGAAAGATAACCAAGTACCGCACCACTTTGTCCAAATAAAGCTACAGACATCAGTGGATTTAAAAAGTTTGTTCCTGTCGATGCAATAAGCTGTGCTTCTACCGCACCGATAATGTGATGAAGACCTGTGATAACTACGATCTGCTGAACTCCGGCAAATAACGCATACCCGAATGCTCCCAGATGTTCTGTACTCCACATCAGTCCGTCTGTGATTCCATTAGAAAGAATTCGTCCTGCCGGACCTACAAGTGTAAAAAGTAATACCGTAGAGATAAATACTGTCAGCATTGGTGCAACCAGAAGCTTGATTACATCCGGAATTACCTTATTGAAGAATTTATCCAGTTTTGCAACTACAAATCCCATCATAAGCGCGATGATGATTCCTCCCTGGAATCCTACCATCTCAATCTTCAGTCCGAACAGACGGATAACTTCTATATCAACGGTTCCCTGTGCAGCCTGGTAAGCATTGGCAAGAGAACTGTCTAACATGATTGCTCCGATTACCATACCAAGAACCGGATTCCCGCCAAATCTTTTTACGGCTGAATAGCATACTGCCATTGGAAGGATTGCAAAGATACCTGTAGACGCAAGACTTACCAGCCGGTTGATCGCATATAAGGTATCATGTGTCTTTACTACTTCAAGTCCGCCAAGGACGCTTGTAATTCCCATCAGAAGGGCTGCTGCAAGAAGTGCCGGCATGATTCCGATAAATACATCAGATAACGCTTTGATCACTGCCTGAAGTGGATTCTGCCTCTTCGCACTTTCTTCCTTCAGATCTCCCAGTGACATATTCTGTGTATTCGTATACTCGGCAAATACCTCATATACATCATTCACTGTTCCAGCTCCCAGGATCAGCTGTAACTGATTACCTGCTATGAACGCACCTTTTACTTTGTCGATATCTTCCAGTTTTTCAATATCTGCAAGATCATTATCTTTCAATACGATCCTGAGTCTGGTTGCACAGTGTGCTGTTCCCTGGATATTATCCATTCCACCAATATTGGCTACGATCTGTTTTGATATTTCCAGATACTCATTGTTCTTTCCCATTTCTCTTCTCCTTGTATTGTTTTGTTTTGGAACCGGTTCCGTTCCTATGTTTTTATTATATACATCAGCTTTTGTATGTCAACACAAAACGCACTTTCAATTTCATTTTTGGAAACGGTTCCAAAATTGATATCTAAATTTGTCTATATTGCACAAAAGCGGGTCTGTCAAATTGACAGATCCGCCTGATTCTCAGTTCTCTTTTACACTTTTTCTTTCTATAATTTCATACGGGTTGACCTGAAGCGGGCTTACCGGCTTTCCTAAAATCATCTGGATCATCGACTCAGCACTGGTCTCCCCCCAGTTCTTCCAGTCAAATTTTACCGTCGTAAGTGGCGGCTGTAACAGTTCTCCTGCTTCGTAATCGCCAAATCCTACCACGGATACTTCTTCCGGTATCCGTATACCTTTCTCTGACATTACTTTGTACACGCCAAATGCGATACGGTCTGTTGCGCATACGACTGCCGCCGGTGTCTTCATATGATCTACAAATTTCTGTACATTTTCAATTGCATTTTCATAAAAGAACGTTGTCTCTATGACTTCTTTTGGCTTTTTCTCACAGGACATAAGTCCATCGATCACTCCATGGCGTCGTTCTCCTCCTACTGCCGGGTCATCTTCAGGTACCCAGAGCATATAAATCTCCTTGAACTTACGTTGTCCGATATAATTACCCACCGCATATCCTGCATTGTAATCATCATTAATGACAGAATTCTCTCCCGGGAAGCGTTGTCCAAGAAACAGGATTGGAATTTTTAACTTCTTTACTGCTTCTTCGTATTCTTTTGTGCTTCCCGTCGCAAGAACCATAATTCCATCTACATTCATATTCTTCAGCCGTTCGATACAGCGTATTTCTTCTTCGATATCATTTTCCGTATGCATGATAAGAGGTGTATAATCATTTTTCTTAAGATAGGCAACGATTACTTCTACAAGTCTCGGTGTTGTTACCGAGTTAAATCCAGGTACCGTAAGTCCTATGATCCGGCTCTCTTTTGCATTCAGCCTTGCAAACAGATTCGGCTCATAATTATTTTCTTCGATGATTTTTTTTATCTTCTGGGCCGTTGCATCTTTGACGCTTCCCCCGTTCAGATATCTTGATACAGTACTTTTTGCCACACCGGACATCTGGGCTATATCATTTATTGTCAGTTTTTTTTCCAAATTATTTTCCCCCATAGCGTCTATTTCGAACCTGCTTATAATACAGAGAACCTGCCAGTGACAGCTTCTTCCGGACACATGCCGATTCAAAATGTCTTAATATGTATTATACTCTTCTTTGAAATTTCCTGTCAAATTATCTCCTGTCCAAAATAGAGGATTCACACAAAGATTTTCAAGGGTTTGCGGAGAATTTAATAACAAAATATAACAGTTATTAAATCTCTTAAAACAGGTGAAATCTCAATCGGGATTTCTTTCTGCAGACGCTGCCGCAGGAATTGTTCCTCTCTCATTCTTCTCTTTCTACGCTATAATATAACTGTTTTGGACTCTTTGGCTTATCTGGAATACTCAACTTAATTACGCCAGCTTCTACTAATGGATTTACATACGTCTGTATAGCATAAGTAACAGAATTTAACCCCAGATAATCACAAATTTCCTTTCTTGTACGCGGTGTTTTACAAAATACTATTAAATTATTTGTTTCTTCATCATTTGACATATCTTCATAATCATTCTTTGATTCTTTATATAGTTTTACAATAAAACTTCCTCTTTCATCCAAGAATTCTGGCTGTCTTAAGTTATATTTCTCCATTTCCATCCGGATTGTTGGAATTCCCGAATACCTGTTTTCTGTTATTCCCAATGTTGCAAGTGCCGATGCAAGTACCGGATTTCTTGTATCCGGTTGAATTTTTCCTAATTGGTCAATAGTGATTCTTCCATATAATCCACCTGGATTATGTATTTCAATCCTGTCTTCAAACATTATAAGTTGAATCGGCATTCCTTCTGTATGAATACTATAATCACGATGTACTAATGCATTTATAATAGCTTCTCTAACCGCTGTTATTGGATAGTCTGTTCTGTCAGTTCTTCGTCCGGTTGTCGAACTTATAATTGTCTTTGTCCGCATATTGCGTTTCACAAATAATAATGCCTCATCCAACATTTCCGGAATTGTTCCTTCTATTCTCTGATTATCCGAGAATCTTTCCCCCATGTCGCCAAGACTTCCTATTGTTCTCCCAGGAATTACAATTGCCGTAATACACAATTGTGGAAAATATGCCTGTGGATATGGACTAAAAAGCAAAGTCGCACTAAGCGTTACTTTCTCTCCTCGCTTTATGCTCATAAGTTCATAAATACTTTCATTATCAAGTGTTGCTAATCTTTGTTTTCCACTCTTTAACAGTTCAACATAACGATTCAGTTCTTCCTGATCCAATGACATTAATGTTACCCTCGGAACCTCACGGATATCGTCTTGATATTTTCTTCTATATGCTTCATAACTATATATTTCGTATTCTGTCATCGGTTCATCACTATCTCCAATACGGGTATAGGACCCCTTCAACCTTCCACGTCCTTGATAATAGCAAGGTCTGTCTGCCGAATCTATTCCGGGAATTTCAGCAGAAACAAATTTTTTATTTTCCTTCTCTACAACTGTAATAAGCGGCCGTACAACCGGATTCATCTGCAAGCATTGCTCGTTAATTTTCTTTTGAATGTCCTGAGCATCATAAACACCAACTTCTTTATAATCTTGTTTCTCATCAATTCCAAAAACAATAATGCCACCATCATCCTGATTAGAAAAGCTTGACAAAGAATCATATAATCGTTTCGGGCATCCTTGCTCCGCTGATTTCAATTCCAAATTCTGCGTTTCGCATTTCATTTTTTGAATTAATTTTAGTTTGTCATATAATTCTTCTGTTGTCATTTTAGTTCCTCCATTTATATTTTAGATTCTAGCACTATATTTAAGTTTATGCAAGAAACTCAAATATTATTCTTATAAACTAAAAAAGAACTCAAATTTATACTTCAAATTTGAGTTCTTTTTCATTTTCAATGTCCACTTATTCCTCTCTATATTTTCTAGTCCATCTCTTCTTCAATCTTCTCCGCAACAGCCACATCCGCCGGCAGCCACTCCACATCCGTAAGCTCCTTCCTGGTCAGCCATCTGGCTGCCTCATGCTCCTTCAGCACCAGATCCCCTTTCACGATCTCACACCAGAAGCAATCCATCGAAAGATGAATCCCGGATAATCATACTCCACTGTCTCGATCCATTCACCAACCGCAACTTCCGTATCCAGTTCTTCCATGATCTCACGCTTCAACGCTTCCTGCGGTGTCTCCCCGGCTTCGATTTTGCCGCCCGGGAATTCCCATCCGCCTTTGAACTCGCCATATCCACGCTGCGTTGCGAATATCATCGTTCTTCCGTCTTCCTTTACTGCCTTTATCACTGCTGCCACAACTCTAATCGTCTTCATCTTACCATTTATCTCCCGTCAAAAATCTTCCTGTAACAGTCTCTATTCATTCACAATATACTGGTAAATATCCTCTCTCACCGGAGTCTCCAGCTCCCATTCGATCTCCACCGCCGTCTTATCCGTATTCGGCATCACAAACTGCTTCGCATTGCCGGTCGCAATCACACGCCCCAGATAATAGAATTCCTTGGATATCTTATCATCCTTATTCTTTCTCACAAACAGCTGCACATCTATGCCACGTTCTGTTGCTTTCAGGAAATTCTGCACATCTTCCGAGTCCATGCTTCTTCCGCTTTTGGAAATCGCGATCAGCCGGTTCTCTGCTACGAAATGATCTTCGTATTTCGTTGTATCGCTGATATTGTCCTGCTTATCGTAGTTAATGAATATCGGAAATGTCTTAGTCTTCTTATCATATTTGTAACCGCCGATGTTCAGCGGCACTTCATTTCTCTCCCAGTTCAGCAAACGGCAGGCATCCTCATATGTATATTTCTGATACAATACCAGATTCGTATCCTGATACTGGTAACTGTAATTGACCTTATATCTCGAGATTCCGAAGTCCACCAGTTCCTCCAGAATCGCACAGAATTCCGGATTCTGTAACATTTTCTCATAAGAATCGGAAATGCCATAATCATCCTGTTCCTTCTTCAGAAATACACACTGTGCGTAAGTCTTCTTTGCTGCGCTCGTCGGAAATTCATTGGTCATCATATTGACCACATTTTCCATGCAGTGCTCGTCCATCTCACAATGATATTTCTCGGATAAATGCTTCTGCAGACGCCCAATGATTCCATGGCGATACTGCAACGTACGTTTCAACAATTCCAGCTCATGAATCCGCTTGCCACTTGCCAGCTTTTTGGAAATGAATTCGATTGCTTTTTCTTCGTCTTCTGACAGTCGAATGGTATATTCCTTTTCATATTTCACAAGGAATTTGTAATACGAACCCAGGCTGTTATTATCGAAAATCCGCAGCACATCCATTTCCCCATACTTATCGAAATCCGCAAGCGCCGGAATATGCCCCAGCTTATTCTTCAGATTCGTATAATTCTCCCGAATTAATTTGATATCGCTGAAGTTCGCATTATCAATTGCCTGGAAAATCCGCTTTCTGGAAATCTCATCGAAGTGAATCGTGCTCGCCCCCGGAATCACTCTGCCGCCTTCCGTGACATAACGGCGGATATTGTCCTTGTTATAACTGCGGTCGCCGGACAGCGCAATCGGAATCATAAAGTTATTCCGATAATTTCCGATGAAATCCAGTACAACGACATATTCTTTGTTCTCGGCTTTTCGAAGTCCACGACCAAGCTGCTGGATGAACACGATCGGCGACTCTGTCGGACGTAGCATGATGACCTGATTGATCTCCGGCACGTCCACACCCTCGGAAAATATGTCTACGGAAATAATGTAGTCCAGGGCATCTTCGGATTCTTCTCCTGCCAGCCGTTCGATCACTGCTGCCCTTGTTTCTTCCGAATCACTACCGCTCAGCACCAGCGTCCGCCAGCCCTTGGCATTGAATTTCTTCGACAATTCCTTCGCCTCATCAATCCGGCTACAGAAGATTAATCCCTTCACGCGGTCGCCACTGTATCCGAAATATTCCGCCTGTTTCATGACATTTTCCACACGCTCTTCGGATGTCAGATAGCGGAAGTTCTCCACCTTTTCTTCGGATGATTTCCCCGCATCTGCAATAATATCCAGATCCGTGATTCCAAAATAATGGAACGGACACAACAGATCCTCCTCCATCGCATCCTGCAGACGGATCTCGTATGCGATCTGATGATTGAAGATTTCGTAAATGTTCCTGCCTTCCAGATTGTCGTCTCGTTTATCCGGCGTTGCGGTCATACCAAGCCACAGCTTTGGTTCAAAATAGTCCAGGACTTTTTTGTAGCTGTTGGCGGCGCTGTGGTGAGCTTCGTTAATATATTTCAAAATGAACTAAGAAATTTTTAACATCTTTATATCATTATTTACACATTATTTTCCTGTATTTTTTCAATAATTTCTTTCAAACGTCCTACATTTTTAAAGAGATATGCTGGATAAGCATCTGGAAAATATTGTTCTATTATCTCATATACTTTATCCCAATATTTTTCACAAATAGGATTAACTATACTTCTTAATTCTTCTTGATCCAGATATTGATCATCAAAATTATCCATATTTTTTATCTCTCTCAATGCTAAATGTAGTAAAAATCTATTTCCATGAATCAATACTAATTTTTTTCTTCCTGTTACATTTGACTCATTTTCTTTGATATAGGATTCAACAGCTCGCAGAACTAATACCCCATTATACATCGTAAAACTGTTAGTTGATCCATTAAACAATTTTTTATAAGGTGTTTTATCGATATTTTCTGTTAATGCACCTACATTTCCTTTTACTAATGCAATAATTGATATTTCATCTAACAAACATGCCTGTGATACTATTGTTTCATCCAGTACGATTGATGTTCAGGGTCTTCAATTTGTGACCCATCTTTATATAAATATTGAATTCCTCCAAGACTTAACTCCATCCGCAATCTTTCTTGTTCTGGATCTAATGATGCAAAATCTTTTCCCTCAATTCTATTCTGTGTATTAGAAAGTTTTGTTATTTGTATAGCCTGATCTTCTTGAACTTCTTGATTTTCCCCAGATGCACCGAGATCTATCATTTGAATTAACACCTTAGCATTTGAAACCAATTCCGGATTCTCACAAAATACCCCACCTATTGTACCTGTTGTTTGTGCCCCATTAACTAAAGACACCCCTTCTAATTTGAACAATCCTGTTTTTCGCTCATTACTATATACAATTTTTCTTATTATTTTGCGACATAATATTTTAATTCCGTTATTATAATAAAAAAACTTTTCCGGTTCCGTTTTTAAAACAGTTTTTATCCCTTGATTAACCTCTGTACTTCCTTTATAATATCTTATATTTTTATCAAAAAGTTGATTTCCATGTTCTTTATACCATTCTCCTATCATGCAAGCAGAAATAGTTCCATAATATGCTTTTATCGGAGCGTCAATTTCTCCCCAGTTGTTCAACAAAACATCATCTAAAATAATATTATTTTGATTTTGCCCATTTGCTAAATATTCATATATATTTTGTAGTTGTATTTCTGAAAAAACAAGTAGTTCATCTGATTCACCTCCATTAACATGTTTCAAAAGTTCTTTAACTGGACGCAATGCATAATCTGATACTTTTTGATTTCCAGTATGACAAAAAATCATCTCTATTTGATAGTTCATATTTCTTATAGCATCTTCAATATCCATTTTTTTTGCGTATAACTTATTATTACATCCTTCAAACTCACAATTAATCACTCTCTTTATTCCTTCAACAAATGTATTCATTTCATCTTGAGAAATACCTCCCGTTCCCTCTTTTCTCCACTTACTTTGGACAAAAAAAAAGCTTCTTCTGAGTAATATCATTATATACTGCATCAATTCCCATATCATGATAACCATCTGTAATACATTTTCCAGCAACATCTTCTGAAATACCGCAACGCATAATGATAGCTTGTGCAGCTATTGCTCTTGTATAAAATTGATCTGGGAATTCACTTTCACTCTCCACATCAGTAAGATCAATTTTATTCTTATACATTTCCTCTAATTTAGATTTTATTCTTACTACTTTTAAATTTACATTCATTAATATCCTCTCCCTGTATTCTATTTTTATCATTCTTCACCGTATATTTTCTACCAAACAATACCAACTATTCCAATTGCAATAGTAAATGAATTACTACACTGAAAACACTAGCAAACTTTTTTTATTTGAAACCTCATTATGCTATCCTCTATAATTCCTGCATATAGCTAGTTTTTAAAAATGTCTAACAACTTTCATTTATTTCACCGATATTCTGTAATATAATATTCTCCCTCTACAAAATCGCCCTTATACTCCAATAGACCTGTCCAATCTGTATATTTTTTAATCATAAGTGATTCGTCATGTATCTCTTTAGATGCATTCACAAACCATACTAAATGAAAATTTTTAATACTCAGAAATTCATCTAAGGCATCTTTTCGAATAATCAACCCGGCCTTTTGCTTTGTCAACGCGGTATCAAAAGCTATAAGCTCTCCTGCCTCATTACAGTAATACCCATCGTATTTCTTTTGACTCAATCCCAAAACTTTTATAATTTCTGCACATGGATGAGAAGCTGAAATAGTTTCTTCTTTAGATGCATCAAATTCTTCTTCCCATATTAAATCTTGACAGGAATTCAATACTCTTCCCAGCTCTACTGTCACAGGTTCTTCTCTTGTATATTGTTTACTAACCATAGGAATACTAATTTTATCATCTAATGCTGTCCCCAGCTCATCCCACTTCTTATCCTCATCAAATTCGCCTAAATACTTTTTTTGTAATATCTCCGCATAAGAAAATTGAGGTTCTTCAACTTTTTCAATTATCGATTTCATTTCGCCTGTTTCCACTTTAATGTTTTCCCATTGCGATTCTTCTATCGATTTACTGCCACTTGACCATGGATATTCTCTATTGTATATCGTATATGTTTCAGGAATCCAGCTAATATCAGAATTAATAAGGTTTACTTTTTTATCTGCATATTTTTTTAATGTAACCAATTGTTCATCTGTAACAAAATATCCATATAACCAATTCCAAATTAATAACTTATTATATGCCAAATCCCCTTTCCCTGTATCAGCATATTTTGACAAAGCAACCCATTGAATTCCTCCCTCATCCGTTAATAGCAAATCTTCTTTCTGGTTTTCATAAAATGTCGGAACAGTGTTAATCCATATTTCCTCATCAAATGATGGATCCTCTTTAGCACATTTAATTTCTTGTATTTCGTTCATTATATGTTCTTTAACTTCTACCAAAAGTGGTGCATCTTCACATACTAAATTATGTTCATTCAATGTTGGGTCAAAATCTCTTACATACGGATTCCAAGGTCCTTCATACGATACATCCTCTTCCATTGATCCCACTCTCTTCATAACACAATAATCTGAAACTCGAGCTAATATATTATACATAGAAATCCATTGATATTTTTTCCCAATTCTTTCCGTTTTTAATACATAATGCCTATCATATGTTAAGCGAAGCGTAGATGTATCATAATCATCAAACAATTCGCCACTATATCCCAACTCATTAATAATATAATACATCGCATAATTAAATATTTTATAATCGTCCACTTCAAAATCTCGTAATGCACTCTGGAAAACATATCTTCCAAAATCTCCATACATTCCAATTCCTTCAAATCTCATAGAATGCTGAATCCATGATAATCCTTTTTCATAAGTTTTATCTGAATATTTTTCATCTTTTATATCTGGAATAGGAATTGATTTATATGGTGGCTTTATTTTTTCCAAGTCATACTCTTGAACTTCATCTGGATACTCCATCAAATATTGTTCAATTATAAGTCTTGCATAATCACGTAGTAAAATATCCGGAAACACAATATCCTTATAAAAAATATTTTCAAATATAAAATATACTAACGAT
>ENA-OQED01000625-OQED01000625.1-human-gut-metagenome-genome-assembly--contig:-NODE-625-length-13957-cov-1.132321_pt1 | contig 13957 bp, 15 predicted proteins | sample MGYA00242790_ERZ504625 | MGnify/ENA primary metagenome ERZ504625 (study PRJEB26092, sample SAMD00036345) | human gut metagenome | host: Homo sapiens | study: EMG produced TPA metagenomics assembly of...
ATGATGTTTCATACGAAAGCGTAACTGTATCTGCTTTTTCTCTTTATTCACTATGTGATCGATTTTGATGTCAGTGACCTCTATTCCCTTCGTATATCTTAGAATTTCTTTGTATGTATTCTTCTTTTTCCAGATAACCTTTCTCTCCTGAATCTATCATGGCATACATCGCTTCATATTCCTTTTTTTCAATATGATTCATATATTCCACCAGTGTGTCTTCTGGTGATTCCGTAATTGATCTTTTTAATAAAACACCTCCCCAAATAGCAATTACTGTTATAGCCATTATTAACCCCAAAATCCTACAAGTGTAAGATTTTTTAGTGCTTTGTTTTTTCCGTCTTTTTTTCATAGATACCCCTTTCTTTCAACGCTTTTATTTTTTAATCTTACACTTGTAGTATTTAAAAGTCAAGTCTTTTCTCAGGCATTATATATAGCAGACTTAGGATCAGAAAATCCTGCCTTTGCTTTATCAATATGGTTCGTGCTAAGCAACTCGTCATAAGTTTCCATACTCATAACTACCAAATCTCCATAACCATTTTTTGTAATGAAAACTGGCTGCTGCTGTTTATGACATAATTCAGATATTTCATTTGTATTACGTAAATCTGTAATTGGTTTGATTACTGGCATTGTAGCACCTCCTTTCTTTGTACATTATTACAACAGAATATTGTACATCTATAAACCAATTTATGAAATATCTAAGAATAACACTCTTCATCTTTCTCACAAAAAAAAAGAAGACAAGAGTTCTGACAGCTCATTGCCTTCTTTCATCTCATGTTCAAATAAATTTATTCGTTTTCTTTGTCTATCTTATATGAAAAATCCGCTTAACAAATCAATTCATTTTTTTAAGTTTCTATAAAAACAACCCTCACAAACAGTGTCACCACCATTCGCAAGGGTTATTATCATTTCAGAAATTCAACACACTATTCGATTATGCGTTCATCTGTGCTGCAACTTCAGCTGCGAAGTCTTCATTCTTCTTCTCAAGACCTTCTCCTGTCTCAAAACGAACAAACTTCTTAACTGTCATGTTAGCTCCGTTCTCTTTAGCTACCTTCTCTACGTATTTAGCTACTGTAAGGTCGCTGTCCTGAACGTATACCTGATCTAACAGGCAGATTTCTTTCATCTCTTTGTTGAGACGTCCGATAATCATCTTTTCGATAATATTATCCGGTTTGTTTGGATTCTCCTGTTTAGCCTGAGCAAGAAGAATCTCTTTTTCATGCTCTAAGAAAGAAGCATCTACTTCATCACGTGAAGTATATTTTGGAGACATAGCTGCAACCTGCATAGCTACGTTCTTCAGGCATGATCTGATCTCATCGTTAACAACATCTGTCTCAGCTTCTACAAGAACACCGATACGTCCGCCGCCGTGGATATAAGATACTACACAACCATCAGTAACAACTTTCTCAAATCTTCTGATGCTGAGTTTTTCTCCGATTACAGAGATTTTCTCATTTAATGCATCCTGTACTGTCTTAGAAGCGTCTTCATTCCAAGCTTCAGCCATGAATCCATCCATATCAGCAGAATCAGAAGCGATTGCCTGATTAACAACTGCTTTAACGAATCCCTGGAATTCAGCATTCTTAGCAACGAAGTCTGTCTCTGAGTTAACTTCTACGATAGCTGCTGTCTTGTCATCCTTAACATCAGCCATAACAATACCTTCTGCTGCGATACGTCCGGCTTTTTTAACAGCCTTAGCTTCTCCGTTCTTTCTTAAGAACTCGATAGCTGCATCCATATCACCATTTGTCTCATTAAGAGCTTTCTTGCAGTCCATCATTCCTGCACCGGTCATTTCTCTTAATTCTTTTACCATCTTAGCTGTAACTGCCATGATTTTATCCTCCAATTATGTTTTTTAAGAATCTTATTCTTCTACTGCTTCTTCAGCTTCTTCAACATACTCTTCTTCGCCTGCAACACCCTGGTTAGCTTCTACTACAGCATCAGCCATCTTAGAAACGATCAGTTTTACAGCACGAATAGCATCGTCATTTCCAGGAATTACATAATCAAGTTCCTCTGGATCACAGTTAGTATCAGCGATACCGATAAGTGGAATTCCAAGAGTGTGTGCTTCCTGAACACAGATTCTTTCCTTCTTAGGATCTACGATAAAAATAGCATCTGGAAGTGTCTTCATGTCTTTGATTCCGCCAAGGTTCTTCTCAAGTTTATCCCATTCTTTCTTTAACTGGATAACTTCTTTCTTAGGCAGTACATCAAATGTTCCGTCTTCTGACATTCTTTCGATATCTTTCAGACGAGCGATTCTGCTCTTGATTGTCTTGAAGTTTGTAAGCATTCCTCCAAGCCATCTTTCATTTACATAGTACATTCCGCAACGTTCAGCTTCTACTTTGATAGCATCCTGAGCCTGCTTCTTAGTACCTACAAAAAGGATTGTTCCACCTTCTGCAGCGATATCAGCTACTGCCTGGTAAGCTTCATCTACTTTACCTACAGATTTCTGAAGGTCAATGATATAGATACCATTTCTCTCTGTGTAGATATAAGGAGCCATCTTAGGGTTCCATCTTCTTGTCTGATGTCCAAAATGAACACCTGCTTCTAAAAGTTGCTTCATTGAAATAACGCTCATGTTTCTTTCCTCCATTGGTTTTTTACTTCCGCATATGTTGTTATACGTCCCCGAAACCGTCCTGTTATCAGGCTTTGGCACCATCGGGACAAGCCTATGCGTGATTTTTTGCGACTTTTTAATATTACCATAAAGGTTGTCTGTTTGCAAGGATTTTCCTTTTATTTTCTGCAATTTTTAGTATAAAAAAACCGAAGCCAGTTCCCTGATTCCGGTTTTTTGTTTACTTTTCATTATCTACGCACATAAATCATACCAGACTGTACCGGTCCGACTTTTACAACGTCTCCTGTGTGCGGAGCATGAATCATCTGACCATTTCCGATATAAATACCACAATGTGTTGCTGTTGTTACAACATCACCAGGCTGCGGGTTACTTACTCTTGTCCATCCCATGAACGTAAGTGTTGTTCCGAGACGGCTATAGCTTCCTGTCAGACAATAGCTTACAAATCCGGAACAGTCGAAACTGTTTGGTCCGCATGCACCCCATACATAAGGTTTTCCAAGCTGGCTGTACGCTCTGCTTACGATTGAACCTCCATTTGCATTCGTTCCACTCGTCGTAGTACTACTGCTTGAATTGGACGGTTTCGTCGTCGCAGATGCACTTGAATTGCTTGACGAACTACTGCTTGTAGTATTATTTCTGTTGCTTGTTGTATTGTTTCTATTCGATGTTGAAGCCGAATTATTATTGCTTGCTGCTGCCTGCTGTCTTTCCGCTTCTCTTGCTGCTTTTTCCGCTGCCTCTTTTGCCGCTCTTTCTGCTGCTTCTCTGGCTGCTGCTTCTGCTGCTGCCTGAATCTCCGAATCCAGATTAGCAACTTCTGCTGATTTAGAGGTAATCAGGTTATTCAGGTTATCACCCTGTTTTTCATATTCCACCTGTTTACTTTCCAGTTCTTTCTGGTCTTTTTCAAGACTGTCTTTCAGATCGGAAATCTGCTGTTTTGTCTCAACATATTCCTGCAATTGCTTTCTGTCGTAGCTATGTACATTCTGAACATATTCTGCTTTACTGAGAAGATCTGTAAAGTCTTCTGATGTAACCAGCGTCTCAAAAGCTGAATCATTACCGGCTTCATACATATACTTGATACGCTTCTTCATTGCTGCATACTGTTCTTTTTCCTTTTCCTGCGCAACTTCCAAATCGCCCTGTGCTTTTGTAATGTCCTCACCGGTCTGGATCAATTCACTTTCCAGTGTATTGACTTTTCCCATTAATGTTGTCAGCTGCGACTGCAAGGAACTTACTTCGCTCTGCTTTGCAGCTTTTTCCTTCTTCAAATCATCGACAGACGGTGCTGCCAGAACAGGTGTTACAATCATTGAACTTGTCACCACTGCTGTGATCAATCTGATTCCGTGTTTATTCATACTCACTCTTCTTTCTTTTTGTTTATTATTGCTTCCCCTCAGGCGCAAGATTATTCTTTCTTCCGCATCTGATTGCTATTATAGCTCAACACAGAGCAAATTGCAACATTTTTAATACTTTTGTATATTTTATGCAAGGAAATTTTTCGCCCATCCTTTTGCTGTACTTTTTCACTACTGGACATACATATTCGTATATCCCATCAAACTGATATCTACAGCTTTTGCAGCCTCGCGCCCTTCACGGATTGCCCACACAACCAGTGACTGTCCTCTGTGCATATCGCCTGCTGTGAAGACATTTTTAACGTTTGTACTATATGCTCCGGCTGCAGTCTTAACATTTGTGCGTTCATTTACTTCTACACCAAATGCTTTGGTCACATAATCCTGACTTCCCAGGAATCCTGCTGCGATCAATACCAGATCTACATCCACCGTGTATTCACTTCCGGCCACCTCTGCCATCATCATACGGCCTGTCTTTTCATCTTTTTTCGGCTCTAATTTCACCAGAACTGCCTTGCAGACTTTACCATTTTTGTCTTTTTTGAATTCTTTGACGGTTGTCTGGTATACACGTGGGTCATGTCCAAATACGGCAGCGGCTTCCTGCTGACCGTAATCTGTCTTGCAGACTCTCGGCCACTCCGGCCAAGGATTCATCTCTGTACGTTCATCCGGAGCTTTCGGCATCATCTCAAGCTGCAGTACACTCTTGGCACCATGTCTCATCGATGTTCCCACACAGTCATTTCCTGTATCTCCTCCACCAATGACCATAACATTTTTTTCCTTTTGCGGAAATGTATGTGCCTTCCTTCAGACTCAGGTCATAGGTTCCATCTGCATTCTGTTTTGCATTTTTCCAGAGTGCTTTTGTTGTTGATTTTAAGAAATCTACTGCGAAATAGATGCCTTCGGCTTCTCTTCCTGGTACTTTAATATCTCTTGGATTTGATGCACCGCAGCAAAGTACTATACGGTCAAATTCTTTTAATAATGTAGCTGCTTTCTTATCTTTTCCGATATTACATCCTGTCACAAACTGAACCCCTTCTTCTTCCATGATTGCAATCTTGCGATCAATGAACTGCTTTTCCAGTTTCATATTCGGGATACCATATCGGAGGAGTCCACCGATTTTATCTTCTCTTTCAAAGACAGTCACACTGTGTCCTCTTCTGTTCAGCATATCAGCAGTTGCAAGTCCCGACGGACCGGAACCTACAACTGCAACCTTCTTACCGGTTCTTACCTTTACCGGTTTTGCTGCTGCATAACCTTTTTTGTATGCATTTTCAATAATGCTATATTCATTCGCCTTACTTGAAACTGCATCTCCGTTCAGTCCGCATGTACATGCAGCCTCACAGAGTGCCGGACATACCCTTGATGTAAATTCCGGAAAGTTGTTCGTCTTTTTCAGTCTGTAATATGCTTCTTCCCAGTTTTCCTGAAAGATCAGGTCATTCCATTCCGGTACCAGGTTGTGAAGAGGGCATCCGCTTGCCATTCCCATCAGCATCTGACCGGACTGGCAGAACGGCACGCCACATGCCATACATCTGGCTCCCTGCAGCTCCTGTTCTTCTTTTGACAGAGGTGTATGAAACTCTTTAAAATGCTTAATTCGCTCTTTTGGATCTTCAGCCATCTTATCCTGCCTGTCATAATCCATAAATCCTGTTGCTTTTCCCACTGTTCTTACCCCCTATCTTCCTTCTTTGATCGCATAAAATGCTTCTGTCTTTGCCTGTTCACTGCTCATACCCTGTTCTTCCATCTGAAGGATGGTTGTCAGCATACGTTCATAATCAATCGGAATAATCTTCTTGAATTTCGGAAGATATTCAGTGAAGTTATCCAGAATCTTCTTACCAAGTTCCGAATTGGTATTGGCAACATGTTCTTCGATCATGCTCTTTAATTCTCCGACATCGATCTTGGTTGTCACATGTTCAATATGAACCATCTCTTTATTGACTCTTGTATAAAGATCATTTTCCATATCCAGTACATAAGCAACTCCACCGCTCATACCGGCTGCGAAGTTCTTACCTGTTCCGCCAAGGACTGCTACGCGTCCGCCTGTCATATATTCACATCCGTGATCTCCTACACCTTCTACAACTGCTGTCGCACCGGAATTACGTACTGCAAAACGTTCTCCCGCCACGCCATTGATGAATACTTTACCGCTGGTTGCCCCGTAAAGTGCCACGTTACCGATGATAATGTTTTCTTCCGCTTTATAGCGTATTCCTTTTGGTGGATATACTACAAGTTTTCCGCCGGAAAGTCCCTTTCCGAAATAGTCATTACTGTCACCGGTCAGTTCCAGTGTCAGTCCTTTCGGAATAAATGCGCCGAGGACTGTCCGCCGGCACCCTTACAATGTACCACATAGCTGTCTTCGTCCAAACCTTCCGGATATCTTCTCGTAATCTCCGAACCAAAGATTGTACCAAATGTACGGTTCGTATTTGTCACATCTATTTCAATGCTTCTCTTCTGTTTCTTCTCTACCGCCGGGAGCAATTCTCTGACCAGAACTTTTTCATCCAGAGTTTTCTCCAATTCAAAGTCGAAGACTTTCTTCGGATTGAATGTCATCGGTGTCTTTGTGCCTTCATATGGATTATCGAGAATCTGTTCCAGATTCAGTGTGGCTGCACGTTCTGAAGTTGCTACTTCCTTTACTTTTAGAAGATCTGTTCTTCCAACCAGTTCATCCAGTGTACGGACACCGAATCTTGCCATATATTCTCGCAGTTCTTCTGCAATAAAACGCATAAAGTTCACGACATATTCCGGTTTTCCGCGGAAACGTTTTCTCAGTTCCGGATTCTGCGTTGCCACACCGACCGGACAGGTATCCAGATTACATACACGCATCATCACACATCCCATCGTTACCAGCGGTGCAGTTGCAAATCCGAATTCCTCTGCTCCAAGGATCGCTGCGATTGCCACGTCACGACCACTCATCAGCTTACCGTCTGTCTCGATACGGACTCTTTCTCTTAAGCCATTCTGAATCAGTGTCTGATGCGTCTCTGCAAGTCCCAGTTCCCATGGAAGTCCTGCATTATGGATGGAACTTCTTGGTGCTGCCCCGGTTCCTCCGTCATATCCGGAAATCAATATCAGGCCTGCTCCCGCTTTGGCTACACCGGCTGCAACTGTACCGACACCGGCTTCTGATACCAGTTTTACTGTAATTCTCGCATCTTTGTTCGCATTTTTACAATCGTAAATGAGTTGCGCAAGATCCTCGATCGAATAGATATCATGATGCGGCGGTGGTGAGATCAGGCTGACCCCAGGTGTAGAGTGACGTGTCTTTGCAATCCACGGATATACTTTTCCGCCCGGCAGATGTCCGCCTTCTCCCGGTTTTGCCCCCTGCGCCATCTTGATCTGTATTTCCTGTGCACTTACCAGGTATCTGGATGTAACGCCAAATCGTCCGGAAGCTACCTGTTTGATCGCAGAGCATCTGTTCGTATCCAGACGTTCAATCTCCTCTCCACCTTCACCACTGTTGGATTTACCATGCAACTGGTTCATCGCAATTGCCAGTGTCTCATGCGCTTCTTTCGAGATAGAACCATAAGACATTGCTCCTGTCTTGAATCGTTTTACAATCTCGTCGACGCTTTCTACTTCTTCGATTGGAATGCCTTTCTTTGGATAGTTGAATTCTAACTGTCCACGCAGGTTGATGTGTTCTCCTTCCGCATTGACCAGCTCTGTATACTGTTTGAACATACCATAGTCACCGCGTCTGGTAGATTCCTGCAGCATATGGATCGTCTGTGGATTATAAAGATGTCTCTCTCCGCCGCTTTTTAGTTTGTGCTGCCCTACACTGTTCAGTGTCATATCCACTTCCAGTCCGAGCGGATCAAATGCCTGTGAATGACGCGCAATATAATCTGCTGCAATCTCTTCAATTCCGATTCCACCAATTCTGCTGACAGTATCTGTAAAATATTTATCAATGAATTCCTGTTTTATCCGATTGCTTCAAATATCTTTGCTCCCTGATAAGACTGGATTGTGGAAATACCCATCTTTGATGCAATCTTTACAATTCCGCTAAGTACCGCATTGTTATAATCATCTACTGCTGCATAATAGTCTTTCTGAAGCATATCCGTATCGATCAGCTGTTTGATGGATTCGTGTGCAAGATACGGGTTGATCGCACATGCACCATAACCGATCAGTGTTGCGAAGTGATGTACCTCTCTTGGTTCTCCGGTCTCCAGAACGATTCCTACAGAAGTACGTTTCTTTGTGCGCACCAGATGCTGCTGCAGTCCGGAAAGCACCAGGAGCGAAGGCATTGCCACGTGATATTCATCTACACCTCTATCTGAGAGGATCAGAATGTTGGCTCCTTCACGGATAGCTCTGTCAACTTCAATAAACAGATAATCAATTGCCTTTTCAAGGCTCGAATTCTTGTAATAAATGGTCGGAATCTCCGCAACCTTGAATCCATCTTCTTTCATATTTTTAATTTTCAGAAGATCTGTCTCTGTAAGAATTGGATTGTTAACCTTTAACATCTTACAGTTCTCTGCTTTTTCTTCCAGAAGGTTTCCATCTTCACCAATATAAACCGTTGTAGATGTAACGACCTTCTCACGGATTGCATCGATTGGAGGGTTGGTTACCTGTGCAAAACGTTGTTTGAAATATCCAAACAGGTTCTGATGCATGTCAGATAATACCGCAAGCGGCGCATCAATACCCATGGCTGCTGTTCCTTCGGCACCATTCTTCGCCATGTTCAGGATAGAAGTCTTTACTTCTTCATATGAATAGCCGAATGCTTTCTGAAGTCTTCTGCATTCTTCTGCTGTATAAGCTGGAACCTTCTGATTCGGGATCTTCAGATCCTTTAATTCGATCAGATTGTTATCCAGCCACTCACCATAAGGCTGTCTGCTTGCATAAGTTTCTTTTAATTCTTCGTCATCAATGACTTTTCCTTTTTTGATATCTACCAGAAGCATCTTTCCCGGATGCAAACGTTCTTTCACTACAATCTTCTCCGGTGGAATATCCAGTACACCAACTTCCGAAGAAAGGATCAGCATATCATCATCCGTGATATAATACCTCGATGGACGCAGACCATTTCTGTCAAGCACGGCTCCCATGCAGTCACCATCACTGAACAGGATAGACGCCGGACCATCCCATGGTTCCATCATAGTTGCATAATACTGATAGAAATCTTTCTTTTTCTGGGAAAGGTTTCTGTTATTTGCCCACGGTTCCGGAATTGCGATCATAACTGCCAGTGGAAGATCCATACCACTCATAACCATGAATTCAATTGCATTATCCAGCATTGCCGAATCAGAACCGCTACTGTTGATTGCAGGAAGCACTTTCATGAAGTCTTTTCCTTTCATACACTCGGATTCCATATTTTCTTCTCTGGCACGCATCTTATCCGTATTGCCGCGGATCGTGTTGATCTCGCCATTATGCACAATAAAACGGTTCGGATGCGCTCTCTCCCAGCTTGGATTCGTGTTCGTACTGAATCTGGAGTGAACCAGTGCGATTGCGGAATCATAATCCGGATCCTGCAGATCAGGGAAGAACAGCCTGAGCTGATCTACCAGAAACATTCCTTTATAAGCGATGGTACGGCTGGAAAGTGATGCCACATATGTATCATCTGCACTCTGCTCAAATACGCGCCTTACAATATACAGTTTACGGTCAAAGTCAACCCCCTGCTCTACCTTCTTAGGTCTTTCAATAAATCCCTGCATAATACATGGCATACATTCGACCGCTCTGCTTCCAAGTACATCTGCCTTCACCGGAACTTCTCTCCATCCAAGGAAATTCATTCCTTCTTTTTTGACGATCACTTCGAATATCTTCTTTGCCTGATTTCTCTTTAATTCGTCCTGTGGAAAGAAGAACATTCCCACTCCGTAATCTCTTTCAGAACGTAAAAAGATGCCGAGAGGTTTACAGACTTTAGAGAAGAATCTGTGAGAAACTTGTAATAAGATTCCAACTCCATCACCTGTCTTACCTTCGGCATCCTTGCCAGCTCTATGTTCAAGATTTTCAACGATTTTCAATGCATTTGCCACTGTATCGTGACTTTTCTGTCCTTTGATATTAACGATCGCACCGATTCCACAGTTATCATGTTCAAATTCGGAACGATACAGTCCACGTTGCTGGACTACATTTCCTTCTTTCATACATCTGTTCCTTTCTTTTGTTTTTTCCTACTATATCACAAGGCTTTACTGTTGTAAAGATAAAAATTATTTTGAGTTGTCAGATTATTTGACTTTTTATATTTCAACTCAAAAAGAATCTGACAACTTACATTGCCAGATTCTCGTTTTCTTTCTTCTTTGTTGGTTTTTCTTCAATGCGCTGGATTATAACAAACATTGTTGATGCAACTGCTGCACAAACAACTGTAATTATACCGATCCGGATATTATCTTTCAGCATCCAGTTATAGAGTCCATATCTGGTAGCCAGCACAGATAACAGATTCATTGACATATGTGCTGCCACCGGTGCTTTCAATGAACCATATTTTTCATACACATATGCCAGCATCATCCCCAGGGCAAATCCATAGAGCATCTGCACCAGATTCACATGCAATATGCCAAATACGACGGATGAATAGACCATCGCATACACAAATGAGCTTTCCCTTTCCATTCTTCTGAAGAACAATCCTCTGAATACATATTCTTCACAGATGGGTACCAGCACTGCCAGACACACGATCTGTATTGCAAGCGGTGCCGAATACATCGCATTCATAGTTGCCTTATAATTTGCATCTATCGCTGACAGATTTCCAATGATGATCAGGTTATTCAACCCCAAACTCATGGCAAGTGCCATAATGATCACTGCCGGATATTGCCACAACGGCGCTTTCTTATCCTGTACGATACCGGCTGTCTTCTCTTTCTTTCTGTCCCTGTGATACATAAGTGCCATAACAGGGATTGTAACAAGTGCCGACAGACCTTCTACCCATGTCGTATAGTCGATATACTTATTCAACATCTTTTCATAAAAGGCCATCAGCTTATTCTGATCAGACATCAACGCCTCTAATGCTGCCTGCGTCTGATAGTGTGTCTTCATATATGCCATCATCATGGCTGCCATGACTGCCATACCTACGCCGATTCCGATCCCCCATTTGATCAGGAGCGGTCCCCACATCTTCCAGAAACGTTTTCCCGGTGTCTCAACTGGTTTTCTTTCCTGTTCCTGGTGATAATGGTATCCCGGCTGGTCGTGTCCGTTCTGCCATTCTTCCATAGTTATCCTCACTTTCATCTGTTGCTTCGTATCATATACTGTTCTATTCTACTTCTACGTGAGGAAAGTTGCAATTAAAAAAATATAAACTTTTTTACAATTTGATCTTTACGACATCGACATCCAGATTCCATAAAAACTTATCCAGATCTTTGAATGATATGAATACTGTTGCTGTATTTTCCAACGGATGGATTCCCATACTTTTACATCTGCTTAAATTTTATCGATGAAAAATTCTACCGCATGCTCGGTATCATTCATCAGCGCAAACGGAGTTACGCTCCCCTGCTTTACGCCAAGATATTTCTCCAGGCGTTCTTCGGATGCAAAGCTTAGATTCCCTGCTCCAAGCTGTCTTCCGAGCGTCTTTAAGTCTACTTTTGTCTTCTCATCTGCTGTGATCAGAAAGTGTCTCTTTCCTTTGGAATCTCTCAGGAATAAGTTCTTGCATAAAGTTCCTTTTTCCGGGAGTCCCAGCCGGTCCATATCCTCCATCGTATGTACGGGTTCATGCTCTACCACCTCGTACTTAATTCCCATCTTGTTTAACGCATCATATACACGCTGTTTCTGGTCTTCCATGCTGTTTCTCCTTTCTAATTCGGGTAATGTACTACGATATTCGCAGTCACCGTTCCCTTTCCTGTGTTCTTATACACGTAATCATCAAAAGCATTATACGAAGCCGCATCGCCGGCTCTCAATACATATTCCTGGTCTTTAAAAATCAGTGTCAGTTCACCGGAATACACGGTAATGAATTCTCTCGTACCATTCATCTGACGATTCGCCTGCATCATTCCGTTCTCATCAAATTCCAGGTCAAAGATTTCAAAATCCTGTCCCTCCCGGAAACTGAAGATCGGATAAAGACGGTATCTTCCATCATCCCCCGCCAAAGGTTCTACTTCTTTCTTCCCGGTTTCAAAGAATGGCTGTGGTTTGTCTGCGGTAAATGCAGTAACCGGTACCTTTAATCCCAATGCCAGTTTATACACTGTTGATATCGTAGGATTGACTTCTCCTCTTTCCAGCTGGCTCAACATACTTTTGCTGATTGTGGTAAGGGATGACACTTGTTCCAGACTCAGTCCTTTTCCTTTCCTGATATCTTTCAGATTTTCTGCGATCAACTCATTCAAATGATCCAATTCATGCCCCTCCCTTTTTCAAAATTCCTGTATATAGAATTTTTATCTATTATATTGCATACGTTTTCAAAAGTAAAGGATTTCTTCTACAGCCGCTTCATAGCGGTCCAGTTTCTCTGCCTTCCGGATCTTTTTTAACTGTTTTTCTTTATCTGGGAACAAAGTTCCAAGATAACACCAGAGTTCTTTCATCTTGAACAACACATTCTTATCCCCACTGCTTACCTCCTGGTAATCCTGAAAAATCTGGTCATGGAATGCCCTTAATTTCTTCACATCAATTCTCCCGCCACCGGATTCGATAATATCTGTCAGTTCCGGATTCCTCAGGATTCCACGCCCCAACATAACACAGGATATCTCCGGAAACCGTTTTTTTAACCTTTCCATATCCTCAACTGTAAAGATATCGCCGTTATAACACAATGGATGCCTGCATTCTTTCACTGCGTCCGCAAATGCATCCAGATCTGGATGGCCTTTATAAAACTGTTGCTGCACCCTGGGATGCACGATCAGTTCTTCCACCGGATATTTATTATAAATATCCAGAAGCTGTCCCCACTCATCGGCGTCATATTTTCCGATTCTTGTCTTAATAGAGATCTTTACATCCGCTTTCGCATAGATCTCATCCAGGAACCGTTCCAACTTCTCTGTATGGATCAGGAATCCGGATCCCCGCCCTTTCGATACTACGGTCTTCGACGGGCATCCAAGATTCAGGTTCACCTCGTCATATCCATACATCTTTAACTTTTCTACTGTATCCAAAAAACCTTTTGCATCATTTGCCAGGATCTGCGGCACCAGATACATGTCCGGATTGTGTTCCGGCAAAATATCATTCTTCTCCCGTGTATTAAAATCCTTTTTGGTATGCGGCACCAGAAACGGTGTGAAATATTTCTCCATCGGACGGTAATGTGTGTGATATGCCCTCCGGTATATGTAAGTTGTGATTCCTTCTAATGGCGCAAGATAGTACTTCACCTTTATGTCCTCCTGATTGTCTTCCTATTATTGCTCTGTCCGATCTCACAGACCGTCAGCACGCAGTCTTTCACCCGGAATTTGATCTCGTATCCAGCATATTCCATTCCATACACCCTGTCCGGGTCATTCTGATAAGATGGTCTCGGATCACCGGCAAGAATCTGCCTCACACATTCCCTGTGCTCCTCCGGCAGTTTTGACAGATAGATCTCCGGAATCTCTACCTCTAATGCATAATTCTTTACCACATCAGCGAATCCGCCTCTGGCATCCGGTACACAATCCGCATATGGAAGATATGGTTTGATATCGAAGATTGGTGTTCCATCCATCAGATCTGCCCCTTCCACTTCAATAACCATTCCTTTTTCCGGATACTTTTTTAATTCCGGTCAGCTTCACACAGGATAATCCGATCGGATTCGGAC
>ENA-OQED01000628-OQED01000628.1-human-gut-metagenome-genome-assembly--contig:-NODE-628-length-13923-cov-1.225355_pt1 | contig 13923 bp, 20 predicted proteins | sample MGYA00242790_ERZ504625 | MGnify/ENA primary metagenome ERZ504625 (study PRJEB26092, sample SAMD00036345) | human gut metagenome | host: Homo sapiens | study: EMG produced TPA metagenomics assembly of...
CCGTATCAAAACCTATAGAACCCAATACGTTCATCTCAGAGGACTGACTTCCAAATCTATTCCTAAGGCTGGATAAGGCATCCATAGCGTTATAGATCTTAAGACCATCAGAATTGCCGGCTCCAGTAAGATAATATCTATCCCCTAGCCTTATACGTTCCCCACTCAACATACCTTTCTTGATAAGGTAATTAACAAACCCTCCACGAGTGCTTACATCTGAGTTTGAGCTAATACCAAGGACCGGGATGAATGACTCACTGTTATTAAGGGTTATGGAGGAAGAGCCAAAGGAGATGTCAGCCGTACCAGACGGGACGTCGCTCTCCTCGACACTGCCGGCCAAGAACCCGGCCTCGACCCGCCCACCGGACGATCCTTTTATGGCGTTGGCGTAAGTATCATATACCTTGCCATCATCCGATCTAAAGAACAGGCGAGGCTCACCGGAATCATACACCAATCTTGAAGATGGGGGCGTATATCTTCAATATCATTTAACGACAAGACATTACCAGAAAATATGATCTCCCCATCTATATTTCCGCCCTTCACCCTGATATTAGGTCGTTGACCGGTAAAAGCGCTTTTCACGGCCTTCCATAACATACGGGCTGTCTCCTTAATGTCTATATTCTCCCTGATAGCCCTTATATCATCCCATGACGCCTCTTTCAGTATCGTATCGCCAATATTATCCTCGTTTATGGAATCCAGATCCACTTCCTGTACCGTGGATGTATCTACCACCGCCATATCATTGACATCACCTACCTCTCCGGAGGTAAGATAAGCCACGACATTGTCGCTATTCCCAAGGCTTCTGGCCAACGCCGGTACATCCATATCGCTTATGGCGGACAAGACCTTGGCTGACATAAGCTGCCCCCACTCGCTGGCGCTAAGTCTGGCGCTTATGGATCTGGCCGCCTCCTTGTTCCTTGGCACGGATCTCGTCCAGTCTCCGAACTTAGACCTGAACTTATCGTTATAAATAGTCATATAAGCTTCAGCGGCCTTATTAAGGTCACTTACGGCGGCTATACCCGCTATCTTATCAAACAAGGTAGATACCTCTCCGGAAGGGGTCAAGACACGGATTATCTTACCTTCCTTATTTCTTTTAATTACGCAACTCGACATAACTTCATGTTTTTGACAAAGATAAACAAAAAGCCCCCACAAATAAGCGGAGGCTGATATTCTTGTATCCCTTGTATGAATTTATAGTCTAATCCATATCCTTGTTGTTGATAAACTCCCCAACACAATGACCCGCAAAGCCGGCTATATACGCTGCGTGTTCATCCTCTCCAACCTTAAAACCAAGAGACATGTTGCAAAACTGACATACGCTCATTGCTATATGGAATGACTCGTGACATATATTTCTCATTATTAAATCATCGTCGCTCGAAAAATTCCAAAGTATGGCGAATTTATCATCATCGTACCTATCCCTTACCAAATTCGCGAAAGACGCCTCCTTATCCATATCATCCTCATCTCCCCATTTCCCCTCGTGTTCAGGCTCCATATTTTCGAAACGATCACACAATGTCTTATAATCCAACCCAACCGTGATAATCAACTTCAACGGATATATCACGAAATCAAATTCCATCTCTCTCATAATTTCTTTAATTTTTCTATAACCTCAAAACACATCTTACACTCAATCCTACGATACAACTGCCTTACGCCATCTATCGTAGTCCAATAACGACCACCCTCACGGTGCAGGAACTCGCTCATAACCTTAGTGTCAGCCACATCATGTAGGTCGTATGAGTCAAAACTTAACTTACATATATCGTCAAGATCAAAATAAGTAACCTTATTATACGATATACAACGGATTTGTCTCCCATCAGGAATCTGAACATCGAAAACATCTATCTTTTCCATATTAAAAACAGAGGGATACCGATCCCATCACAGACCTATATCCCCTTATAATAAATTAGCGACGAAAAGCATGGTGATGGACATGCGCCACAAATGTAATTACAAAATTCGTAAAAACAAAATATCAAGGGCAATCACCCGTGCATTCGCATGGAGCATCGCTTTTCAAAACCCCATATACCCGATTGTCGCTAGTCAGCCATCGTTTGCCGTCGCTCGTGATATAAGCCTGCCGGCATCCCTCCTGATTCACCGTGAGCGTCTCCTTAACACCTTTTGGAGTTGTTATCTCCAGCTCAAGAGTCCGATCAAGACCGTTGTTCATCACCGAGCCAAAGGAAACGGGGGCGCTTCCGGCCCCGGACCCCGGACTGACGGTCAGAGGCTGGTCCGTTACCTCGCCTACCCCGTCCTTCCAATTAATATTCAAATCATTAGCCATAGTTGTATTATTTTTGTTCTATTGCAAAGATAGCAAAACAAATAAACCCCAACCGGCTTTAGTCGATCGGGGTCTGAGTAAGCGAAAAGAAACTGATTATCGTCCCATCATTCTCAATACGGTTCTAGCCGCAGCTTGCGCCCATGTCCAGCTGTCATTAGATGTTACGTTAACCGTCTGTTGAGTACCATTTACATCCAAGTTAATAATCTCCTTGTCAAGCTCGATAGTAGAATCCCCAGCGGCTTGAGTTACCGTCACGTTGGCTGTCTGACCACCAGCGGCGGTTACTTTCAATGTAGCTGTCAGTTCCTCGATCGTGACGTTGGCCGGTACGTCCGAGATCGTGATGCTCCAAACGAACTCGCCAGCGGCTCCGGGATCGTCGGCGATAACCGCTCCGTTAGCCGTAGTCTTTCCAGCCGCCGTGTAGTTAGCCGGGAGCTGTAACGTAAGCCCGTTCTCCTCAGCCGGCGTGACTGCGAACGTAAGCTTAGTACTGTTAGACTTACCGGTGATGGTAACATTACCACCTGTCTTTTGTACGGAAGCGTTAGGGCTGTCTGATTTTACCACCTCAGCAGCCGCTGCCTGATTAACTACCAACGCCTTCTTAGCCCCGCCGTTCGTGGTGACCGTAAGGTTGATAGTGCGTTGAAGACGACCGGTGTGTTTCTCACCGGAGAAATTAACCGCCTGATCTCCTGATCCTGATACCGGGTCGACGGTTACGAAACCGATTTTTTGTGATGCCATACTTTAATATATTTATAAATGTCCTTTTATTATGCCAAAAATAACTTGTATCATATCACAAGCCAAATATAGGGGGGGGGGGTAGATACGACTAGCCCTGTACAACCTCAACATACAACCCTACTAAGTCCTTTAGATTATGACTAAGAGGAGTTCCGCTATCCCTAGTGCACTTATATACATCAGCGTTCTGGATGTAATATTTATCCTTGAATATCTCCATTGGAGGGAAATACGGGATAGGATCCCCTATGGTCCCGGCATGCTCCTTATCAATGACCTTGTATAAGGAAGCCGTATCCAATCCGGGTTCCCATTCCTTTGATAATGTATGTTGTTGAATACCTCATAAAGGATATCCGTATCGTCCTTCACCACCCTGAGACAGAATCCGGCATCCACCGACAACCCGAACTCCGCCCCTTCTTGTCCCCATATAGGGAATAGAACCTTAACATCCAGTTTCTCATTAGGGGATAAAGATATAGTCTTGTTATTAACCACCATTCTGGAGAATCTGACAGCCACTTTCTGAGGATCGGAGACATCTTTCTCCTTTGCCTGTTGCCGGACATAAGTCATGGTGATATTTACCTTGTCTGGATAGCCGGACTGAGCGTCAATAGCCCTCACCTGCTCTACGGTAGTGGCTAAGCTTACTTCCCTCTGTTTGGCTCCTAACGCCGACATCAGATCATTATCATACTTATCCATCATCCCGATCAAGATCTTGCCTTCCGTCATATCAAACTTCAGACCCATGATCGTTATCTTACCAGCTATAGCCCCATCAGCCAAAGCGTTACGCCTATCATATTTAGGGATATAGATATTTTGGTCATCCAAGAAAAACTCATGAAGATTATTATTCTCATAAGTCCTGATCTCCTCATACTTAGCCGATTTCTCCTCATTAAGAAGCCTTGAGTCATCCAATTTAGCCTCGATAATTTCCTTAACCGTAGCTTTAGGATTGGCCTCCTTGAACGCCAGTTGCTCCTCCCCAAGTTCTATCCATGGGGCGGGATTCCCGTTAATGTAATCATCATAACTATAGCCCTTAGCGTAATTATCATCAAGCGGATCGTCCTGAACTAATTGATTGGGATATATTTCCCTGTTTATATATACGTAGCTCATGTCTTATATCATTATCTTGTTCTTTAACGGCGATGCTATACTTACCTGAAGCGTAACACCAGATATTTATCTCGAAAGGCTTGTTAGCCGTAGTGGTGATAGAAGTTCCGCTCATGCTGACATAATCCCCGGAGTTGGGTATCGCTTGGGTGAAAGCCGCTGAGGGGACGCACCTGATCATCAACTCCTCCCCTACCTGCATGCCGGAAGCCACGGATAAGGTCGTAGCGGCTGATAACGTAGCCGTGATACTTCTCTTGCTAATAGGCAGGTTAGCTAATGTCGTGACCGTATTAACCCCTATAAGCCTGTTCATGGTCTTCTTATCGGCGGCCGCCATCAAACCGTTAGTAGACTCATTGGCCACGGCATATGTCGTGTTAGGAGGCGTAGCCACGTACCATCCCCACGCATGAAATTGGCGGTACTACCATTAAGCTGTCTCAATAAGCCGTTGGCTGTGGTGGAAGCTAATCCGTATGTGGTGTTGGTAGGCACTACCCACGTCCCATCGCCACGAAGAAAAGATGCCTGCTTGCCTGCGGCTGGGGCCGGCACCAATCCCGCAGCGCCAGCCGCAGATGCCGTAGCCGCCTCATATTGGCGTAAGTGGTATTAGTGTCTTTATAATAAGGGACACCACTGACAATAGGACAGGCGGTATAGCCAGAAGCGCTGGTTACCGTACTCCCGTTCTTTACCAGACCTGTAGACCCGTTAGCTCCTACAACACCATACGTCGTATTAGTGTCTGTCCAAGGCACATTAACATACATCTTTCCGCTACTATCCAGCTCTACCGGATAATTCTTGCCATTCTCCGCATATCCGATCATTACCAGCCCAAGGGTCGATGTATTGGCCTTGGCGTATGTGGTATTAGTAGGGACAACCCACGTGCCATCACCACGTAAAAAAGAGGCTTGTTTACCCGCAGCTGGAGCGGGAACTAATCCGGATGTTCCTGCCGCCGATGACGTAGCTCCACCCATGTTATTATATGTGGCGTTTGGAGGTGTCTGCCACGTTCCATCGCCACGAAGATACTTACCTTGCGCTCCAGCGGCAGGAGCGGGAACCAAACCGGCCTTTCCCGCAGCCGAGGAGGTCGCCGCCCCCATATTGGAATATGTGGTGTTGGTGTCCGTCCACGGAACGTTCACGTACATCTTGCCGCTACCGTCAAGAACAACGGGATAGTTCTTGCCATTGGCAGAGTATCCGATCTTAACAAGACCCAGATTATCGCTCGTGGCTTGGGTGTAAGTCGTGTTATTGTCAGTCCAAGGGACATTCACATACATCTTACCATTAGCATCCAAGGATACGGCATAGTTCTTCCCACTAGAGGTATAACCGATCTTAACCAATCCTAAAGTGTCAGCCGTGGCCTGATTATAGGTCGTATTATTATCTGTCCATGGAACATTAACAAAAGCGTTACCAGAAGCGTCAACCTGTAACTTATAGTTCTTGCCAGAAGTCGTGTATCCTACCTTTACGCCACCTAAGGTGGAGGCCGCCGCCGTAGGTGGAGCGAAGGTGCTAGGTTTGCCGGTCACTCCAGACCATGGCACAGATGACGCCGAACTTGCCGTATAAGGCTCGTAACCATCCTCGGTATTCAACTTACTATCATCCTTGACCAGATACATCTTATTCGTGGCCGTTACCTTAACCGTGTCCCCGACCTGAGCCGTGGCTGTAGTAAGTTTAAACCTTGCCGTATCATCAGCAACCACGACCATTCTCTCTAAGGCTGCTTTAGGCAACCTGTCTATATCAATGGTACCGGACGTGATCTTAGAGGCGTCGAAGTTCGACAATGTCGTGGAGATAGTAACATTACTTCCAAAGTCCGATGAGACACTACCGCTAACAGCCCCGGACAGCACTATAGTCCTAGCTGCCTGTAATTTTGTGGCGGTAGGAGCGTTATCCGTCTTAAGAGCGTATTTGGAAAGATCAATATCATTAGCCTTATCCAAAAGCTGCTCTATCTGCTTGCCATTATATTTACCTTGAAAATCTTCCATATCATAATTATTTTTGCTCAAATATAATCATATACATAAACACCAAGAAATCTAGGGGGGGGTAGATACGGGTAGGTGTTAGAAACTACCATCCCCATGCAGGAACCCTGTACGGAATATAATAGCCTTATCTTTAAGTTTTTGGACAGACTCCCATTCCCACTCGCCCTCGCTAAGGCCTTATGACATACTTATTCCCCCATGTCTTGAATTTCCTCTCTATAACGAACATCTCCGAGTCTTTCAAGACATGGAAGATACTCCCTACAGGGAAGTACTTATCCGTCCTTAATATAACACGATGATGCTTCTCGTCATATTCAGAATCACCCACGATATGTGCTTTATAAAACTGGAAATCGTTTAACGTTTGATCCACAGGTTCTATCCAGTAATACCCCTTACCCATTGCTGTTTGCGATTTAATAATTATATTTGCGAAAAAGTAGTAACTCATAAGGTTTTTAGGTAATTTTCAACCAAGGGAAAAGGGTGTCCGTGAGGATATCCTTTTTTTCATTCCCGCCCGCCCTACCTATGAACAAAAAGATCTACCTCGAACAAATGTAATCATAATAAAGTTACGGCAAAAAGAAACCCCATCGGTATTCTATCGCCGACGGGGTTCTTCCAACGTTGTATCAAATCATATCATCTCACTCCATTTGATTGTGTCACCGACGAAGCACCTCACCGCCAGATACCTTACGAACGCCGTCCCTTCCGGGGCATCAGGGTCTTCCAGATAAGCCAAGACAGCCTTGACTATTTTCTGGTCGCAGTCCAATACCTTAGGAAAGTAGTCGCTATAGAACATAGCGAACAGATATTGGACATCTCCCCAAGTGGCGTTATCAGGTTTCTTGGCCCCGCATTTATCGAACATCTGCTTAGCATCCTCCATCGTCCATCTTCTCTTGGACCCGTCGGCGTTAAGCATCTTATCGGCGGCCTCCCTAGCCAACTCCTTGGAAAAGTGATATCCATGGGTGTCTATATACCGCTTATAATCCGGGTCATCAGCGTCTGCTCCTCAGTAGTAACGACTTCTCCTACCTCTACGCATATAAGGTTCCGTACCATCGTACTCGTCACGGATGTCACGCTCGCCAAACCATCCCTTACGGTACATCTCATCCTCCCGCTCATGATGTCTTTGACGTTTCTCAAGCTCCCGCTCGTTACGCTCCAGTTCCCTCTCGCGTCTTTCGAGATCACGCTCACGGCGCTCAAGCTCCTCCATCATCCCGTCACGTTCCTTACCGTAATGATCATATACGCCACCATCGTAACCCATATAAGTGCCGTCGGAGCGGCGTGAGCGTCCCCTACCGCCTCTGCGGTCGTAGATCTCATCATCATATTCCTCTTGGCCGTTGCCTAAATCTATAACTCTCATCTTAACCTAATTTTTTAATTAACAACTCTTTTAACTCATCGAAAGAAGACCCCATCCTATCGACTTCTCCTCAAGATTCTTAATCTTTCGGTCTTGATCCTTAGTCTGCTTAAAAGTAGGATTGATATCCTCCAAGATACTGTCGCATGCCTCTATGATCTCCTTATTCTTATCCACGCTATTCACGATATCCGTACTGGTTCGTTTCATGGCGTTCAGGTGGTTCATTATCGGATCCACGGAGCAGGCTAGCGTAATGCCGTTGGCCATAGCCACGTTCTGGTTCTCTGGAACTACGTATGTCATGGACTTCCCGTCCACCTCTATAGTAAGATCCATAACCCGATCTTGCAACTGCTGATACTGACCTAACTGGGACTGGGCGAACCTAGGCTCCGAGACGTTAACCACCGTACCCATAAAGAATTTAGGAACCCCTGAGGTATCCAACGTATAAACCTGATATCCTTTCTTTAAATCCTTAAACATAATAACGATCTTTTTAAATGGGAGGGAGGTTACCCTCCCTGTTCTTTCTTAGTAAATTCATGCGCTAGGGGCGGTAGCGCCGTAGCCGTATGACCCAACATCCTGAACACGCCGGTGCATTTGTTATAATACACAAGATGCTCGGTGTAGGCCCCTACTATAGGATCACTAGAAGCCACGGGAGTCGTAATATCCTGCCCTGTCATATGTGCCCCAACCTTATCCACTATAGGTGTCTTGTTGACGATAACCCCGGCGTTGGATACCGTAACAGGAGTGGTAGTGGATAAGCCAGACGGAAGAACGATCGTGGCGGGATAACTAGCCTCTGTCTCCGTCACCGGATGACGGACTTTCCATAACAATATCCTTCCGGAGGTAGTGAGTTCCACTGACACGGATTGATGCCAAAATCAACCGTAGGTTCGGCCGCAGAAGCGTCAGATACCTTTCCAGTAGTGGCTACTACCGGGATGCCTCCCCTGTCAAGACGAGAGGAGGCGAATGAACCGATCATATATCCTCTGAAATCAGCCATATTGTCCCCCTTTCTTATAATACGGCGTTAGTAGTGCCGCAAGCGCATCCACATTCGTTAGCCACCCTTACGGTAGGAGTATAGCAGCAACCCGGGTTCTGTACAACGTAGGCTGGAACCGGAGCCTTTGGAGCTAACTGGCTAACGATGTTCTGTGTCTGTTGTTGGGTGATGGCGGAAGTAGCCAAAGCCTGTTTCTCCTCACGAAGCTGTTGGATAGTATTCTGCATCTCACGCATCTCAAGTTGACAGAACTTGTCATTGATGATTTGAGTTTGAAGATCTATCTTAGCAGCCAACGCCTGAGTCTGGGCTTGGTTGGATTGAATAACGTTATTGAAGCCGTTAGTCAAGTTGTTCTGCAATACGTTCGTCTGACCGGTAATAGCCAACTGATTCTCATATCCCTGACGGGTGATAGCGTTCTGGATATTACATCCTACGGTGTCTAACGAATGTTGGATGTTGTTAAATCCACTAGCCATAGCGCTTTGTAAGTTGCAGCAACATGCGCTAATCTGGTTACCGATCTCACATCCTTGTTGCTGTACGGCGTTGATAACGGCCTGAGAAGTCATACCTACCTGACCGGCCACCTTATCAATAGCGCCTTGTACGTTACAGATAGCGTTTTGTAATTGAGAGGTAACAGTTAAGGGCGTTAGAGATCTGGTCGATAGCGCTTCTGTTACCTTGGATAGCCTGCATCAGTAACTCACGACCATAGTCGTTGTTCAATTGAGCCGGAAGACCGTTAGCGCAACATTCATTGCCATTGCCAAAGCCATTTCCGAAGCCACGTCCGCCCCACAACCAGAACAGGACGATGATCCATAACCACCAGCCGTTGGCTCCTCCGAACTGGTCTTGGTTGTTACGGCCGTTCATCAACGCCGCGACTAGATTCGGATCCATCTTATTTCCACCCAAAAGGCTGGTAAACATACCCGGAATCATAGATAATAAACCGTTAGCGGCGCTACCGCTCCCGGAACCCATGCCGTCTAACAGCACGATTTTGTCTCCACTTGTACCCATGTCTATTTATTTTTGAATTAATAATAAACCCACCTGATGGCGGGCGTTACAAAGTTCAAAAATTAATAATCCTGGGATCGTGATATATGTCACCATCAAGGCACGTCATGTCATGCAATTGGTATTAATAAGAACCGGTACAAGACAAAAAAAATCCGGAACGTATCACTACGGCCCGGATTCATGCAAATCTATAAATTCAATGTTTCAATGCTCGAAAGAAAACGTCTCACGACGTCAAAGAGAGATTAATTACACGAAAAATCTCGCATCAACTTATTTGTATTAGCAGTGTATTCATTAATTATCTTACTGGATGAGGGATTATCCTCTACCCTTGATAGACGGTTATCGTCACTTCTTACCGTAACGTCACCTATCTTTCGTACCATACTATCCTGATATGATGATGGGTCCGAATATATAAAATTATCCACGAAGCTATATATCCCGCCATTAACCGTCTCACCCACCTTCTCATATAGACCAGATTGGAAAGACACGAAATCATCATACCTTCCACGAGCCAAGAACAAGCCGTCCGGTCTCGCCTCGACACCGCCGTTGACCTCCCGGAGCAGGCCCGGATTCCTTTGGTATAGATATCGATAAAAACCGACATCCATCATCCTATCCTGTCTATCCAGATAGAAAAGATCCCTCATGCTGCTGTCGCTGGACTCGATAGCCACGTCAAACAGAAGATCCCTTACATGACCTTCCGGCAACGACATCTCCATGCTTTTTAACGTACCTCTGTCATGGTGGTTCAAAGATACATTATAAAATCCATTAAAATCAAGGAAACGTAAGACATTATTATATAAATCTGATTTTTTTAACCTTTCCTTGATCTGGATCTTCCTCAACGATGTACAGGATTTGATAAAATCCCGATCCTTTCCCTGCCTAGCCTCGTATCTCCTGAACTCCCGATCAATATCGACATCATCCATCTTAGGGGTTACGGGATGCTGGTATATCAATCTGGTAAGGATCATGTTCTCGGTATTCGAGGATGAGATGTTGGACATAACTAGCTTCTTTATGTTATCCTTGACCACACCAATATCAGAACGGGAAGCCCCGGCGGGAATCACGCCAGCCGGCAAGTACGAGGGCCGCTCTATCCCGATATCGGCCAACATCTCATAGGCCTGATCGGTGTCGGTTATCGGAGCCGTGTTATGGTACGTATTCCTACCCATATACAACATGCTCCTATCATACATATCGGAAGGGGATGTATTCCCGGACCTTACATACACCATCCTATCCCCAGTAGAATAAGTATCCTGAACCTCGTATATCGGATTCCCTTTCCCTGTTATCCTATCAAGATCGGAGATAAAGCTATCGTATACCGAATTGCCGGCCTGTATGGAAGACAACATGACGTCCAGCGACGCCATAAGATCACGGATATCCTCCGGTCTGGATATAATCATCTCATCGCTGATCGCCTCGCTTATATCCACGCCCATGTCGGCAAGATCCATGGCTATGTCATGCAGACGTCCGGCAACGTCCTTGATGTCCTTAAAATCATCCATATCGATTATCTCCCCAACCCTATCCCTTAGACCCTTCATATCCTTAGGCATACTGATATACGGTGTGGTACTATTGAAGTACGAGTCGGTAATCGTATTTCCGTCCTGACTCCGAACCTCCATACGGGTCATATTACGATACGTGTCATACATCCGATCTGCGTAATCCTGATCCTCCTGATACCGGAGTGCCAAGGAAGGGTATGGGATGGAGGCGAAAGCCTGATCGAACTCCCGGCGGTCGCTGATACCGCCTACCGCCTCATGATCGTATCCCTTACCTCTATTGGATTCAAGCCCCTTCTCTTTCCTAACGAGTCATATGTATCCTCATATATCATATAATCATCACCAAGGCCTGACTCGGAGGACAGGAAATACATATCCTTCTCATTAAGATTCCCCTCAGACATAAAATCGACAATCCTCCTCATCATATCCCTTACCCGCTCATACTCCGATCGGTTAGTCATGATATTATCAATCTCATCAGCGTCATACATCCCAGATCGCTCAAGATTGTACCTATTGAGGAATATATCACCGCCGGAAAGGAAGTTAGATACGATCATATCATTAAGATCATTGATATTATCAACACCCAAGGAAGTAAGAGTATTATTAATATCCTTAACCTCATCAGCCATGAAATTGCCGGCGAAATAGTTCTTCCGCTTGATAAAGGACATGACATCATCATACCTAGGTCCCCATTACTATCCAGATCATATTCTGATGGCATGGACATCCAGTCGCCAAAGAAGGACACGAAGTCGGGGGAGTAGGCCGTACCCCAGACCGATAAGGCCTGCTTCTGGTCGCCCAGCACCTCCATCGCCCTTTGGTATAATCCGGATGGTTGGTCGTTCGGGGCAAGGACATTATCTATCCCACCCTCCTTATTTTTATAACATAACAAGATCGTCCCATTACTAAATCGTTTTGACACAAAGATAGAAAATCCCGCCTACTCTCACGAGCGGACGGGACACCAAAATAACAACATAATAACAAACCTTATGTTTCTCCGAAAAGTGCAAATCTTTTTGCCGATCCTCACGAACAGGCAAAAACTAAATCCTAAATAACAAAAAAAATGGAATTTATCGTTTAGCGAAAATATTCCTTATCTGATTAACATATTGATTGTGAATAGGGGTGGATTCGTATACCCTCCCCTATCTCCTAACAATCTCAACCTGCTACAATAGAAATCAATCCATGACTGACATATTCCAATTTCTTATAAGATTATATCTTTCTTATTTCTCCGTTGATATCACGGATATTAAAAATTCCACGAAGCCTTCTTGCGTAAATAAAGCGTTCTTTACCTTGAAACATCACCTTATCAAACAATCTAAATCCGAAAACCTTAAAAGGAGATTGATTCATCCTTTTATTGCCTCCTTTAGGTGCTTTCATCTTATGAATTTGTCTGTTATGACGACGAACTAATTTCCGTTTGTAATAATATCCAAGTCTCTCGGAGTCAAAATTCCTTGAAATCACAAAAGCGTCGGATACATGGGATTTTTCAATCCCGTGATTTATACGATTATATTTTGTTATGTATCCGAAAGTCATTTTTACGTTTGGATACAAAGATTTTAACTCATCGTATAACTCCCATTTCATGATACTCATAACCGCAGCGTCACGAAGCGACTCACCTCTGTTTACTTTCAATTTGATATTTCCTTTATGAAACTCCTTATGGCAAGTCTTACACAATGTTATCAAATTAGAAGGTGAATCTCCTCCAGTCTTGCGTGACTCAATATGATGGACATTAAGGACAGGATCTTTTGATTTTCCTTTACAATGTTGGCATTTATGCTCATCCCTTGCCAAGACATACTCCCTTACATTCCAAAATCCTAATTGTTCACCTTCCTGATACTCTTTACCTGACTATCTCTGGATTCTTGATCTTTTGAGTATCAAATTGGGCAACCTCAATAATCAGTTTTGAGACAGGTAGTATAGAATATACAAAACCGATAATCCTAATATGAGAATCAATCTTCTACCGGATTGATGGAGCGATCCATCCTCTCTTCTTTGATTTAATCCTATTCATGAATCTTGGCTTTCTATATCTCAATCTGTACCTTCTAATCTTCCTCAATTCCCTTCTTGTTGATAGAAGATCAACAACATCACTTCTTAGAATAACTTCACTTGCGTAAAGTTCCTTGCTTTTTGTTGTAGCTGATAAACCGACATGTTTTGTACCTGTGTCAACGCCTAACGTAATCTCTTGCTTATAACCGGTTGTATCATACAAAAGCCTGATTGTAAAAGGACAAAGATTTACCACGGTTGCTTTCTTTGATTTAAGCAATCTTCTAACCTTACCATGCCTCGTTGTTGGCATTAAGGGTCTACCATATATATCCTGTACATAAACCATTTACAATAAATAATTTAATAAAATGTTTATTCAACATAAGTCAGGGCAAAACCCTGTTAGTACCCATCGCCAATGTTATTGAAGGTTTTGTACAGGCAACACCGGAACCCAAATACAATCCCTGTTTAATCACCTACCTTAGAGCTACAGACTTGGATAAACATCCGTAGGTAACTATATATTCTTCAATAACGTAGTCTTTATTTCA
>ENA-OQED01000629-OQED01000629.1-human-gut-metagenome-genome-assembly--contig:-NODE-629-length-13882-cov-1.153253_pt1 | contig 13882 bp, 14 predicted proteins | sample MGYA00242790_ERZ504625 | MGnify/ENA primary metagenome ERZ504625 (study PRJEB26092, sample SAMD00036345) | human gut metagenome | host: Homo sapiens | study: EMG produced TPA metagenomics assembly of...
AACTTTTCTGAACTTGGAGCGCTTCAGGTTTCTCGGTATCAGCCGGGAACTTTTTCAGCGTCTATTGGTTCTTTTCAAAGGCTTCCTGCTGAGGCTTCAGAAGTCATTCTTTTTGTCTCAGCGCTTGGCGCTCACATATAGTACCATATCGCAACTACTTTTGCAAGCCTTTTTTGCATTTTTTTCGCCTTTTTTTGCGCTTTGTATACATCATCCAGTTTTTCGCTCAGTTTCAGGGGATGTTTTGACCTTTCTTCCACCATTTCTGCGCAAAAACAGCCGCCGCACAAAAAAGTGCAGCGGCTGTTGCCTTGGGATTCAGTTCTTTTCTTCCTGCTTCATCTCCCGCAGGGTCAGCCAGACAGCTGCTGCCAACATCGGCAGCGCGGCGATCAGGCCAATGGGCATGGGTCCCAGTACATTATAATAGGCATCTGCAGGGGTGACCAGCACCTGCGGCAGTGCTGCAATGGCATTGAACGCTCCATGCGCAATGGCAGGCACCCAGATGCTCTCCGTTTTCTCATAGAGGATATCCAACAGGGTGTTCAGGGCAAAGCAGACCACGCACCACACCACCAGACCCAGCAGGGGTGCGCCCAAGTAATTGGTGCCGTATTCGTAGCCCACCAGCAGCATCAGCGGCCAATGCCAGATGCCCCACACAACGCCGCCCAGCAGGCGGCCATTCAGCAGGCCGAACTGCTCCTTCAGGCGGGGCATCATGTAGCCGCGCCAGCCGACTTCCTCGCCCAGTGCGGGGAACATATTGATGGCCGGGGCAAGAAGCACCGCAAACAGCCCGTTTTGCAGCAGATAGCTGAGAGTAGAAACCCCCAGCTCGCTGCGCAGGGTCTGGGCGTCCATCTCGCCGCCGTAGGCGGCTACCAGCAGCTGCAGGAAAAGTCCAGCCGGGAAGGGAACACCGCAAAATACAGCACTGCACCCAGCAGGGTGAGCATCGCTGGGCCGAACCATGCCGCCAGCCAGAACCGCCGCTTGCCCTGCACCTTCCAGCCGATGCCGGTGGGCTGGCGCAGAAAGGCCTTTTGCACCAGCAGAACCGCCAGCAGCGGACAGAACATGGTGGCGATGAGCGCCAGCTGATACAGCACGGCGTTATTCTGCTGCAAAAGTGCCATGCAGCCGCCCACCTGACACAGCCACGCCATGCCAAAGGCGAGCAGGAAGTACAGGCCAAAGCCCTGTTTTTCTTTTACTGTCATACAAACTTCACCGCCGTTCCATAAGCAATGACCTCTGCCGCGCCCTGCATGACGCTGGCAGAGGCGTATCGCATCCCCACAATGGCATCTGCGCCAAGGCCTCGGCGTCCTTGACCATGCGTCCGGTGGCAATCTGCCGCGCTTCGGTGAGCATATCGGCGTAGTCGGTCACCTCGCCGCCCACAAGGGTGCGGAAGCCGGCCATCATGTCGTGGCCAAGGTTGCGGCTTTGCACCGTGCTGCCCCGCACCACGCCCAGTGCCTCCAGCTTTTTGCCCGGGATCTCGTTAATAGTTACGATAAGCATCTTCTTCTCCCTTTCCGATCTCTTCGATCCGATCCAGCAGCACCTTCAGGGTGCCCACGATGCAGCCCGCCGGGATGCCGAACATCACCACCAGCAGCGGCAGCGGCGGGGCATCCTGCGGGTCGGTGTAAACTGCCCAGCCCATGGTGGCCATTATAAAGGCCATCATAGCCACAAAAAGGGCAGCACCAATGCAGGCGCCCCGAATGCGGCGGGTCTTTTGGTCGGTACGTTCAATGTTCACAAAGGTCACTCCCTGTTCTTCCCGTGCGGTCAGGCGCGCCAGCGTCTGCTCCACATCCAGTTGTTCCAGAGGGCCGTTCTCCTGTTGGAGCAGCGTGCAGAAGCCGATTGCTTCTTCCAAGTCGGCGCGGCGGCTGCGCAGACGTTCCAGCTGCAGGCTCATGCCCTCGGCCAGCGTGCACTGCCCTTCCAGCATCTCCCGGATCTCTGCCAGCGGCACGTCCAGCTTGCGCAGCAGCTTGATGCGGCGCAAGCGCTCCACGTCCGCCTGCGAGTAGCTGCGGTAGCCGTTGCCCGGCTCCCGGCTGGGGCTAATCAGCCCCTCCTCCTCGTAAAAGCGGATGTTCTTTTTGGTCACGCCGACAGCGGCTTCCACTTCGTTGATCTTCATGGGTCACGACCCCCTCCTTACGGGAGTATTCTACACCTTCCACAAAGGGGAAGGTCAAGCCTTTTGCAAAAAGAGCCGCCACACAAGGTCGTACAGCAGCTCCTTCCTTTAAAAATAGCACTTGATCTGGAAACGGTCGGCGTTATCCCGCTTTTTCTCCACCACGATGTGCTCGTGGTTGAAGTCGAAGTGCACCGGGGTGCACAGGTCGGTATTGCGGGTCAAGCGCAGCAGCTCCTGCACACGCTTCTTTTCCTCCGGCACATAGAACAGATAGCTCACGCCCTCTTTTTTGGCGCGGCCGGTGCGGCCGATACGGTGGGTGTAATGCTCGTTCTCGCTGGGCACATCGTAGTTGATGACAGCATCCACATCCGAGACGTCAATGCCGCGGGCGGCCACGTCCGTAGCCACCAGAATGGCCAGCTTGCCGTCCCGGAAGGCCTGCATAATCTGGTTGCGCTCCTTCTGGGAGAGGTCGCCGTGCAGGCAGTCCACCGAGAAGCCCAGCCGTGCCAGCTGGTTTGCCAGCGTGGCGGTGTTGAACTTGGTATCGCAGAACACCATCACCCGCTTGTAGCCCTCGCCGATGATGATCTGTGCCAGATCCGACAGCTTGTTGCGGCCGGAGGTCTCCAGCATATACTGGGTGATCTTGGGCTGGCTTTCCTCCCGGGGCTGCACGGTGATCTCCTCGGCGTTGTGCTGGTACAGCCAGCCGATATCCATCACCTCACGGCTGATGGTGGCAGAGAACATAGACAGCGCCTTGCGTGCCTTCATCATCTCGATGATGTGGCGCACATCCTTATAAAAGCCCATGTTCAACATTTCGTCGGCTTCGTCCAGCACGATCTGGGTCACATGGGAGATATCAATGCTGTGGTGCTTGTAGTGATCCATCAGCGTCCCGGGGTGGCTACCACGATCTGGCAGCCCTCGGCCAGACGCTTTGCCTGCTTTTCCATATTGGCACCGCCGTACACACAGGCCACCTGCACCTCGGGCATAAAGTAGGTGAGGTTGGTCAGCTCCTCGGCGATCTGCTGGGCAAGTTCCCGAGTGGGTGCCATAATAACGGCCTGCGGATATTTATTTTCCGGCTGGATATGCTCCACCACCGGGATGCCGAAGGCACAGGTCTTACCGGTGCCGGTGGGTGCTTTGGCAATGACATCATGCCCGGCCAGCATGAGGGGGATGGTCTTTTCCTGAATCTCGGTCATTTCGGCAAAGCCCATGCGTTCCACAGCCTTGTGGATGGCTTCGCTGCACTGCAACTCGCTGTAAAGCATTTGGACAACTCCGTTCTTTGTGGCGTTTTTTCTCGTTGCAACAAGTATAGCATGAAATGCCGCGCTTGTCAGCAGAGAAACAAAAAGAACCGCACCCGGGGTCACGGGTACGGTTCTCATTATGCAGGGATCAGGCGGTCTCTTCCACGCTCTTCTTGCCGGCCTCCAGCTTCTGCTTGAAGCGGCCGCTGGCCTTGAAGCCGGGGATGGAGGTAGACTCCAGCTGGCTGGAGACCTTGGTCTTGGGGTTGGTGTAAGCCTTCGGCTTGCGGGGACGCATCTCAAAGCGGCCAAAGCCGGCGATGGTCACCTTTTCGTCAGCGCGCAGGCAGTCCGCGATCTGGTCAAACATTGCATCCATCGTGGTCTCGACCTGAGCTTCGGTAAAGCCGGTCTTGCGTGCCACGGTTTCGATCATCTGGGAACGGGTCATGTATCGATATCCTCCTGGAATGTCCAAAAGTAACGTCTTTTGGCAAATTTTGCGTTGTTGAGTATAACATATTTATCGCACTGTTTTCGATGGATTGCGCACGAAATGCAGTTTATTGCACACGAACCGTATTCAGTTCCGTGCACCCCGCACAAATACAGCGCCCACCGTTTCGGCAGGCGCTGTACAGAACTATTTTATGCGGGTCTCAGGGCTTATTTGCCGCGGTACAGAGTGGCGATATCCACCAGCGGGATGTTTGCCAGGCTGTGCTCGCTGCGCAGGCAGTCCACCAGAGAAGCGGCGGTGTCCACTGCGGTGATGCAGGGGATGCTCAGCTCCACGGCCTTGCGGCGCAGACGGACGGAATCGCGCCGGGGGTCACGGCCCTTGGCGCTGGTGGAGAACACATAGTCCACCAGACCGCTCTGCAGCAGATCCACGATGTTGGGTACCTCGCCGGAGATGTTGCGCACCTCGTTGCAGGGAACCATGTGCTTGTTGAGCCATGCACAGGTGCCGGAGGTACCGTAGAGCTTATAGCCCATATCCTTCAGCTTCCATGCAATATCCACGAACTCGGGCTTGTCGCTGTCCTTCACGGTGAAGATGCAGCAGCTGCCCGGACCGGGAGTCTTGAAGGTATAGCCTGCACCGATCAGACCCTTGAGCAGGGCATCGTGGTAGTTGGGCGCAATACCCAGCACCTCACCGGTGGACTTCATCTCGGGGCCGAACTGGGTATCCACGGCGTGCAGCTTTTCAAAGCTGAACACGGGCACCTTTACCGCCACATAGGGGGCGTTGGGGTGCAGACCGGTGCCGTAGCCCATATCCGTCAGCTTCTCGCCCAAGCAGCAGCGCACGGCCATATCCACCATGGGCACGCCGGTGACCTTGGAGATGTAAGGCACGGTACGGGAGGAGCGGGGGTTCACCTCGATGACGTACACACGGCCATGGGAGACGGCGTACTGTACATTGACCAGACCGGTAACATGCAGCTCGCGGGCAAAGCGGCCGGTATAGTCCACCATGGTGTCGATCTCGTCCTGCGTCAGGTGCTGTGCCGGGTAGACACAGATGGAGTCGCCGGAGTGCACGCCGGTACGCTCTACCTGCTCCATGATGCCGGGGATCAGGAAGTTTTCGCCATCGCAGATGGCGTCCACCTCGCACTCGGTACCCATGATGTACTTATCCAGCAGCACCGGGTGATCCATGTCGACGTGCTCGGTGATAACGCCCATGTACTCGATGATATCTGCCTTGTTGTAGGCCACGATCATGTTCTGACCGCCCAGCACATAGGAGGGGCGCATCAGCACCGGCAGACCGATCTCCTCGGCAGCGGCCAGAGCCTCGTCCAGATTGAACACGGTACGGCCCGGGGCGCGGGGGATGTTGCAGCGCTCCAGCAGCTCGTCAAAGCGCTCGCGGTCCTCGGCCTCGTCGATGGCGTCCGCCGGGGTGCCCAGAATGGGCAGACCGATCTCGTCCATGTGCTTGGCCAGCTTGATGGCGGTCTGTCCGCCGAACTGCACCACGCAGGCATCCGGCTTTTCGGTGGCAATGATGTTGTCCACGCTCTCCGGGTTCAGCGGGTCGAAATACAGGCGGTCGCCGGTATCAAAGTCGGTGGAGACGGTCTCGGGGTTGTTGTTGACCAGAATGGCCTCGCAGCCGTTTTTCTTCAGGGTCCACACGCAGTGCACAGAGCAGTAGTCAAACTCGATGCCCTGACCGATGCGGATGGGGCCGGAGCCAAAGACCAGAACCTTCTTCTTTTTAGGCTCACCCTTGGCAGCGGTCTCGGCTTCCTTCTCGGCGATGAAGCTTGCAGCCTCGTTGTCGCCGTCGTAGGTGGAGTAGAAGTAGGGGGTGTTGGCCGAGAACTCGGCAGCACAGGTATCCACCATCTTGAAGCCGGCGCGGTAGTTCTCCACGGGCAGGGTGTCCACCTGTGCCAGACGGCGGATGGTCTTATCCTGGAAGCCGTACTTCTTGGCAGTCTTGTACTGCTCCAGAGACAGCACACCGTTGCACTGTGCCAGACCCTTTTCCAGATCTGCCAGATGCTGCATCTTATCAAGGAACCACCAGTCGATCTTGGTGATATCGTAGATGACCTTGTGGTCGATGCCGCGCTTCAATGCTTCGTACACGCAGAACACGCGCTCGGCGTCCTGAACGTGCATGTGCTCCACCACTTCCTCGTCGGTCAGCTCCTCAAAGGGCTTGTGGGTCAGGGTGTCCATGCCCAGCTCAATGGAGGAAACAGCCTTCATCATGCGGCTTCGAAGCTGTTGCCGATGCTCATCACCTCGCCGGTAGCCATCATCTGGGTGCCCAGAGACTTGTCGGCGTAGACGAACTTATCGAACGGCCACTTCGGGTACTTGACCACGATGTAGTCCAGCGCAGGCTCAAAGCAGGCGCAGGTCTTGCCGGTGACATCGTTGGTGATCTCGTCCAGCGTGTAGCCGATGGCGATCTTGGTCGCTACCTTGGCAATGGGGTAGCCGGTAGCCTTGGAAGCCAGCGCGGAGGAGCGGGACACACGGGGGTTGACCTCGATGACCGCGTAGTCGAAGCTGTCCGGCTTCAGGGCGAACTGGCAGTTGCAGCCGCCCTCGATGCCCAGCTCGGTGATGATATCCAGTGCGGCGGTACGCAGCATCTGGTACTCGTGGTCGGTCAGGGTCTGGGAGGGAGCCACGACCACCGAGTCGCCGGTGTGGATGCCCACGGGGTCGAGGTTCTCCATGTTACACACGGTGATCACGTTGCCCTTGTGGTCGCGCATCACCTCGTACTCGATCTCTTTCCAGCCGGCGATGCACTTTTCCACCAGGATCTGATGGATGGGAGAAAGGCGCAGGCCGTTGGTGCCGATCTCGATCAGCTTTTCGCGGGTCTCGCAGATGCCGCCGCCGGTGCCGCCCATGGTAAAGGCCGGGCGCACGATGACAGGGTAGCCGATGCGGTCGGCGCAGTCCAGTGCGTCCTGCAGCGTCTCCACCACCTCAGAGGGGATGATGGGCTGGTGCAGCTTTTCCATGGTCTCCTTGAACAGCTCGCGGTCCTCGGCACGGTCGATGGTCTCGGGCTTGCAGGCCAGCAGACGGATGCCGGTGCGGTCCAGATAGCCGGAGCGTGCCAGCTCCATGGACAGGTTCAAGCCCATCTGACCGCCGAGGTTGGGCAGCACGGAGTCCGGCTTTTCGATGTCCAGAATGCGCTCCACGACTTCCAGCGTCATGGGCTCGATATACACATGGTCGGCCACGTCCGGGTCGGTCATGATGGTAGCGGGGTTGGAGTTCAGCAGAACAGTCTCGATGCCCTCTGCTTTCAGGGCACGGCAGGCCTGCGTGCCGGAGTAGTCAAACTCCGCAGCCTGACCAATGATGATAGGGCCGGAGCCAATGACCAGCACCTTTTTGATTCTGGGGTCCTTCGGCATTTCAGCGTGCCTCCTTTGCTGCTTTGACGTTGTTCAGGAAGCGGTCGAACAGGAATTCGGTGTCCTTGGGGCCGCCGTTTGCTTCCGGGTGGAACTGCACGGTAAAGCAGTTCCACTTTTTGTACTTGATGCCCTCGCAGGTGCCGTCGTTGGCGTTCACCTGTGCCACCTCACCCATCTCGGCGGGCAGCTCCTCGCCCACGACCGCGTAGCCGTGGTTCTGGCTGGTGATAAAGGTGCGGCCGGACTCAAAGTCGGTCACAGGCTGGTTGGCACCGCGGTGGCCGTACTTCAGCTTCATGGTCTTGGCACCGGCTGCCAGTGCGGACAGCTGATGACCCAGACAGATGCCAAAGGTGGGGATGTTCAACTCAAAGATGTGCTTGAGGTTCTCGATGACCTCCACCGGCTCGGCGGGGTCGCCGGGGCCGTTGGACAGCATGATGCCGTCCGGAGCAAGGGCCTTGATCTGCTCCGCCGTTGCAAAGGCGGGCATCACAGTCACCTTGCAGCCGCGCTTGACAAGGCAGCGCACGATGTTGCGCTTGCAGCCGTAGTGCATCAGCACGATGTGGGTCTCGCCTTCCGGGTTGAACACCTCGGGTGCGGCGCAGGTCACGTTCTTCACAGCATCGGTCACGGCGTAGGCGCGGATCTCGGCCAGCAGGGCCTCGGTCTCGGCCTTATTGGCCGGGTCGGCGGGGTCAAAGGTGGTCAGGATAGCGCCGTTCATCACGCCGCTCTCCCGGATGATGCGGGTCAGGTGGCGGGTGTCAATGCCCTCGATGCCGATGGTATTGTTCTTTTTCAAAAAGCTGTCCAGCGTCTCCTCACAGCGCCAGTTGGAGGGGGTGGTGCAGGCTTCGCGCACGATGTAGCCCTTGGCCCAGATGCGGTCGGACTCCATGTCATCGTGATTCATGCCGTAGTTGCCGATGAGGGGATAGGTCTGGGTGATGATCTGGCCGTAGTAGCTGGGGTCGGTCAGGGTCTCCTGAAAGCCCACCATGCCGGTGGAGAACACCACCTCGCCCACGGTCACGCCCTGCGCACCCACGGACTGTCCGGCAAAGACCATGCCGTTTGCCAAAAGAAGATATGCGTTCATAGTTTTCCTCGTTTCAACAAAAGCTTTCAGTTTACAGGGTCTGCTTTGCTTCCTGCTTCATCTTGCGGCTGCCCAGATGCACCAGCGGCAGCTTGCCCTCCTTGCAGATGGGGCACTCCTCCGGGGTATAGTTGGGCAGGTCCAGCTTCAGGGCGCTGGCCAGAATGGGGATGGGAGACGGAGCCTCGGGCTTGGTGCGGTCCACCACACAGGTGATGCCAAGGCAGATGCCGCCGGCCTCTTCGATGACGCGCTTGGTCTCCAGAGAGGAGATGCCGGTGGTCACCACGTCCTCGGCGATGATGCACTTTTCACCCGGGTGGATGGCAAAGCGCTTCAGGCACATCACGTTGTCCACGCGCTCGGTAAAGATGGCGCGCTTGCCGGTCTGGCGGGCCAGCTCGTAGGCGTACACGATGCCGCCCATGGCAGGGCCGACGATGACGTCCACGTCCATCTCCTTGACCTTGTCGGCCACAGCTTCATCACCTCGGCGCAGCGGTCCGGGTACTGCTGCAGATAAGCCATCTGGCAGTATGCGCCGGAGTGCCGGCCGGAGGACAGCAGGAAGTGACCCTCCAGAAATGCGTCACAGCTCTTCAGAATTTCAAGTGCTTCACTCATTGTACTTCTCCCTCTCTTTTCAGTGGTGTATATTCCTTTGGGTGGTATTGTACCACGCTTTTACACTATTTGCAAATTTATGCGTTAAGTTTTATTTTATGCGCATAATTGTAGATATTTTATGGATATATCAGTTTTTATTCTGCATGACGGGCGCAGCCGCGGATCTCGTCCAGCGTTTTCACACCGTTCTTGTCCATCCATGCTGCCATCTCGTTGGCAATGGTCTCCATCGCGCGGGGGTTTGCAAAGTTTGCGGCACCCACCTGCACTGCCGTGGCACCTGCCATGATGAATTCCAGTGCGTCACGGCCGGTGGCAATGCCGCCCAGACCCACCACCGGGATGTTCACGGCACCCACGGCCTGCCATACCATGCGCAGGGCGATGGGGCGCACCGCCGGGCCGGACAGGCCCGCAAACGTGTTGTTGAACACGGGACGGCGCTTTTCCAGATCGATCGCGCACGCCTGGAAGGTGTTGCACAGGCTGATGGCGTCCGCGCCGGCAGCCTCAACGGCCTTGCACATCTCGGGGATGCTTTCGGCCTGTGGGCTCAATTTAACGATGAGCGGCACGGTGCAGACCTTGCGCACCGCGCTGACGACCTCGCCGGCGTCTGCCGCGCGGATGCCGAACGCGAGACCACCCTGCTTGACGTTGGGGCAGCTGATGTTCAGCTCAATAAAATCCACGCCCGCGGCGCAGAGCATCTGCACGCCCTCGACGTTTTCTTCAATCGTGTGGCCGCCGAGGTTTGCCCAGACGGTGGTGCCGCACCGGCGCATGGCAGGCAGCTCGTGGTCGATAAAGTGCTGCACACCGGGGTTCTGCAGGCCGATGGAGTTCATCAGGCCGGAGGGAGTTTCCAGCAGGCGCTCGCCGTCGTTGCCGGGCTGACCGTTCAACGTCAGGCCTTTGCCGGAAATGCCGCCCAGCACGCGCAGGTCCTCAATGCCTGCATATTCCGGGCCGAAACCAAAGGTGCCGGAAGCGGCAATGACCGGGCCGGCCAGCTGCTTGCCAAACAGATTACGCGAAGGTCTGCCATCAGTCAAACACCTCCTCAGCTTTGAACACGGGGCCGTCTTTACATACGGTCTTGGCCCCCACCTTGGTGCGGCAGGTGCAGCCCAGGCAGGCGCCAAGGCCGCAGGCCATCTTGCGTTCCAGGCTGGCCACGCAGGGCGTGCCGCTCTGGGCGCACAGCTGGTATACGCCGCGCATCATCACCATGGGGCCGCAGGTCAGCACCATGGCGAACTGTTCCGGGTGCAGGATGCCGGTTACCAGGCCGTGGTAACCCACCGCGCCGGAATCCGTTGCAATGCTGATGGCGGCGCAGTAAGGCAGGAAAGCTTCCAGCCCATAGGGCTCATCACGGAAGCCGCAGTACAGTTCCGGCTTGCAGCCCGCCGCAGCCAGCTCCTTGCAGAGCTGCAGCAGCGGCGCGGTGCCAATACCGCCGCCCACAACAGCGATCTTGCCGTTTTTGCCGCCTGCCGCCCGGGCGATCGCGGCCACATCAAATCCGTTGCCGCATGGGCCGGTCACCGTCAGGGTGTCGCCCTCTTTCAGGGCGGCCAGCTTCTGGGTTCCCTCACCCTTGACCTGATACAGGAAAGTCAGTGCGCCGGTCGCGGCGTCAAAATCATGCACGCTGATGGGGCGGGACAGGATGGGCGTTTCGTTGGCAGCCAGGCGCGCAGCATAAAGAACTGCCCCGCCTTGGCCGGGCGGCTGGCATCCGGCCACTGCACCGTCAGGCAGCGGATATCCGCTGCAACGGTACTCTGGCGCAGGACCGTTACCTTACAGCTTGTTGCATTCACCCTGGATATCCTCCTTCATTCGCACGCATTCATTATAAGCAGCTTCATCAAAGGCAACGCCGGGCTGCTTTTTGTAAGCCAGCAGGATGCCGCGGCTGGAGTTGACCACACCGCCGTTGCTGTTGTTCATATACTGGGCAATATCGGCAGCTTTGCCGCCCTGTGCGCCATAGCCGGGGATCAGGAAGAAGGTCTGGGGGTAAGCAGCGCGGATGGCGGTTGCTTCCTCGGTATGGGTGCCGCCGATGACCAGACCGATGCTGGAATAACCAGATTCGCCGATGTAATCTCTGCCCAGCTCGCTCAGGCTGTCGCCCACCAGGTCGTACACATGGCGGCCGTCCTCCAGCTTTTTATACTCAAAATCTTTTGCGCCGGGGTTGGAGGTGCGGCACAGTACAAACAGGCCCTTGCCCTGTTCCTTGCAGTACGGCAGGTAGGGACTGATGGAATCCAGGCCCATATAGGGGGCCAGCGTGATGATATCAGCCTCAAAGTCGCCGGTAAAGTGTGCCTTGGCGTACATCTCGGCGGTTTTGGCAATATCGCCGCGCTTGATATCGGCAATGGCCGGCAGGCCGGTGGCGCGCACCATCTTCAGGGTTTCGGCGTAAGCGCGCATGCCATCCAGACCAAGGGATTCATAATAAGCGATCTGAACCTTGTAGCAGCCTGCGGAAGCCTTGGTGGCTTCAATAATGCGGCGGTTGAATTCCACCACATTTTCACCGGCAGTCTTGGTGCAGTCCACCACATCGGCGGGCAGGTAGCTGAACTCGGTATCCAGACCCACGCACACCGGGCCGTTGGCTGCCACGCTGGCATACAGTTTATCCATGTTGGTCATTGCTGTTCCTCCGTTTTCTGTATCAAAAAGGCTCGTTCAAACTTTTCTGCGGGTTACTGTTTATCTTTCTGGTAGGTCACTTTGCCGCCCTTGATGGTCATCATGACCTGGCCATAGAAGCTTTCGCCGTCATAGGGGCAGTTTTTGCTCTTACTGTGCAGCTCGTCCGCATGTACGGTAAACATGTGGTCGGTATCCACCAGAACAATATCGGCATCAAAGCCGGGCACCAGGCGGCCCTTATGCTCATCCAGGCCAAGCACCTGAGCGGGGCCGGAGCTCATCAAAAAGCTCAGCATTTCCAGCGGCAAGCCCTCCATGCGGCACAATTTGGTGTAGCACACGGAAAAGGCGGTTTCCAGCCCAACCATACCGGCAGCGCCCTTGGCCTTATCCTCGGCGCTGTGGGGGGCATGGTCGGTGCCGATGCAGCTGACTGTGCCATCCTTAATTGCCGTCACCAGGGCGGCCACATCGTCCGCCTTGCGGATGGGTGGGTTGACCTTATACTGCAGGCGGGAATCATCGAACCACAGGTGGTGCGGGGTCACTTCGCAGCTGACCATTGCACCGCGGCGGCGGCTCTGGCGCACCATATCCACAGATTCTTTGGTGGAAACATGGCACATATGCAGGCGGGTGCCGTAATATTCGGCCAGGTGGCAGTTGCGCACCGTCTCAATGTTTTCGGCCAGGCGGTAATCCCACGGGCTGATCTCGCGGTCCTCTGCGTGGGACATCACGGTCAGACCGCGCTCGGCTGCCACAGCAAACACGCGAGCCATCGTGGCGTTATTCATCACGCCGTTGCCGTCCTCGGTGATAAACTTGATATCATCCGGCAGGTCCAGCAGATGGTCAATGGTGTGGCCGTCAAAGTTTTTGGTAATGGAAACGGTCTGGTTGGCATCACACAGGCCAATCTCGCGCGCTTTCTCCTCCACCTCATGCACGATCTCTGCCGAAGAGCAGACCGGCTTGGTGTTGGGCATCAGGTTGACGAAAGTATATCCGCCTGCCGCTGCAGCCGCAGAGCCGGTGGCAATATCCTCTTTATATTCAAAGCCGGGGGTACGCCAATGGCAGTGGGTATCAATAAACGCGGGCAGAATGGTCAGCCCTTTTGCATTGATCACCTCGCCTGCTTCCGGCAGGTCGGTTCCGATTGCTCTAATTTTGCCGTCCGCGATCAGATAATCGCAGATGCGGCCCTCGTAGTCCCGTGCATTTTTAATCAGCATGGCTGGCCCTCCTTTTGGTGTGGGGTTGCAAGATTCTGTGCGAGAATTTGTGGTGGTTGTGGGCGCGGCAGGAACAGCCTATCCTCACGTTAAGTGCCAACGTTGCGCGGCGTGACGATAGCTTGTTGGCGGTGGGGCAGGGTTTGCTGCTCCCCCCCAGCAGTAAGGCCAGGTTATCTCCTTCACCCATTCGCCGCCTGTTCGGCGGCGGGTGAACAGAGGAACATCCTATCTCCGCGCCAAGTGCCGCCTGCGGCGGTTGCGCTCCGAAACGCACCTGCGGGCGCAGCGCTCTGCGCTCCGGCTGTTTTTGCACCGCGCTTCGCGCGATTGCGCGGCGATAGCCGCGCAGGCAAAAAAATAACTTTTCCCCAAAAGAGGAAAAGTCAAAAAGAAGCACCTGATACAGCGTGGGGAAGAAACACTGCACCGTGGGTTTTATCGCAGCAGGACAAGCCTCGCGGATGGATACCATGGCACAGTTCACCCTTTCACATATGATTTTAATTATTGTACCATGTCGAGACAATGGCGTCAACACAACACGAAATGTTGCACCAAGAGGGATTTTTTGTAATTTTTGTTGTCAACTTTTGGGCAATATGTCAAAACAGCGTGCAAGCCTCTTTTCTCCCAGCGGAACATATCCTGCAGACCTTCTATTTTTGCTGCTGCCATAGCCGCTTTGCCTTTAGGCAACACCGCACAATTCCCGCCTTGCGGCTTAAGCACCGCTCCGACAGCTGCGGCACGGCATCTGCGTTGCCAAAATGCTCGATAATGTCGGGTTGCGGTACCCGCATCGTGCTTCGGGGGCAAAAGCCCCTCGCACTCTGCGACCGCTGCCCCTGCTTCGGTTCGCTGTTTCC
>ENA-OQED01000632-OQED01000632.1-human-gut-metagenome-genome-assembly--contig:-NODE-632-length-13839-cov-0.961421_pt1 | contig 13839 bp, 20 predicted proteins | sample MGYA00242790_ERZ504625 | MGnify/ENA primary metagenome ERZ504625 (study PRJEB26092, sample SAMD00036345) | human gut metagenome | host: Homo sapiens | study: EMG produced TPA metagenomics assembly of...
TAGGGAGAATGAGTAATATACAAGCGTGTGCAAGGGAGATTGTAGATAAAGAAATGATTTATCAATAAGGAAAGTGATATGGTGGAAAGCAAGTCTGAAAATGGCTTGCTTTTTGCTTTAAAATGATGTTAATTGAGGATAAAGAAAATTGAATTTCACAAAGAAATTAAAAATAATCGGATTTTATGTTTTACATAAATTTTGATATAACTTTTACTATTTTCAGATTGACTATGTTAGGGCTTTTTGTTATACTCTACAACAATATTATTTAAGGAGGAATATTTAACATGGACGAAAGTGATAATGATTCTGAAGCGAACCAATTCAATAGAATTTTTATTTATATATCGCAAGGCATGGACTATGTATTCGGAACATAGACCATGTCTTTTGTTGCTTTTAAGTAAGTGTGATATTTAGATAATTTTATTGTGGAAAGGTTTTATTTATGAGTACATCAATTTTTATTCTTTTAGTAGTGCAGATTATTTTAATTATATTAAACGCGATTTTTGCGAGTGCAGAGATTGCTGTTTTATCAATGAATGAAACAAAGCTAGAAACGAATGGCAGAACAAGGTAATGGTCGGGCAAAGAGATTAGTACGATTAACACAAGAGCCGGCACGATTTCTTGCGACAATTCAGGTTGCAATCACGTTGTCGGGATTTTTAGGAAGTGCTTTTGCAGCAGATAATTTCTCAGAACCTTTAGTTGATTGGGTTATTGGAATGGGAGTGAATATTCCACGTTCTACTTTAGATTACCATAGCTGTTATATTGATTACATTGATTTTATCATATTTCACGTTGGTTTTTGGCGAATTAGTTCCAAAGAGAATCGCAATGAAAAAATCTGAAGAACTGGCAATGGGGATTTCAGGATTGGTTACGGGAATCTCTATCTTATTTAAGCCAATCGTTTCATTTCTTTCACTATCAACAAATATTGTCTTGAAAATTTGTGGTATTGATCCAAATGAAGCGGAAGATCAAGTGGGTGAAGAAGAAATACGTATGCTTGTTGATTCGGGAAGTGAAAAAGGAACAATAGATCATCAAGAAAAAGAATTTATTCAAAATGTTTTTGAATTTAATGATATTATGGCTGGTACGATTGCTACACATCGAACAGATGTGACAATATTATGGATGTCTGATGATGTGAAGGAGTGGGATGAAACAATCCACAATACACGACATACCCTTTATCCCGTCTGTGGAGATTCGATAGATCATGTTATTGGTATTTTAAATGCAAAAGACTATTTTAGATTAAAAGAAAAAAGTAAGGATATGGTTATAGATTCTGCAATTTCTGCACCATACTTTGTTATGGAAACTACAAAAGCAGATGTGCTTTTTAAAAATATGAAACAATCGAAGCAATCTATGGCGATTGTATTAGATGAGTATGGTGGAGTGGTTGGAATAGTGACTCTTTTTGATTTATTAGAAGAAATTGTTGGCGATTTAAACGATATTGAACCAATATCGTCGGAAGAAGAAACTGTTATTATAAGAATAAGTGATAACAAGTGGGAAGTGAAAGGAAATATACGATTAAGTGATATTGAAGACGCTATAGGTGTTACATTTACAGCAGAAGATTGTGACACATTTACTGGATTTGTATTTCAAAAATTTGGTATGGTACCAAAGGATGGGGATACAAAAATAGAATTGGAAATAGAAAATATGCATATAATCATTGACAAAATAAAAGAGCATCAAGTTGAACATGCAATTATAGAAATTTTAGAATAAAAATTTTGAAATCGCATTTGCAAATTATTTAGAAACAAGTGGATATATCAGAAGAGTACATATACATTTTCAAATACAACAGGGATAGAATGATGATGCGATAAAAAAGAGGGAGACACATATTTGTTTAATCCATCTCCCTCTTTGATAATTCAGAGGTGTTCTGAGGAGTAATGAGTAGTCCTGCGTTTGTAACGTGTTTGCAACACCACATTCCAAGAACCCAGCAAAATCAAGCCTTCCCAGTTACGCAAACGATAATTCTTGTTTTTAAAGAGAAAACTTGCAAGCCACCGGATAAAACGCTATCTGAATCAAGTCCGATTAGTTAGTTATAATAAAGCAATTGCATTGAGGTGAATAAAAACAGTGGCTACAGTTTGGCTACAAAAATATTACGGACGATATGGACAGTGCATACAAATTATCAAGGAATGCACAAAAAGCGAATTTATAATACATATTATAATTGCTTGCACAAACGCAAAAGTTGAGCTGCAATGGTGAACAGGTAACGATTGAAAATGATCTGGATAATGAACAGCAGACACTTCACTTCCCAATCCTCAGCACAACAGCAAAAGGAAAAGTAAGTGGAAAGAATTATGTAGATATTGGCGGAGATATGTCAATCATTGATACAATCAAATACGAAGGCGTACAGTATGGAATGACACATACGATCAAGACTTATCTGGTCGATAAGTCTACCGGAAAGACTGTAAAAGATGATAATGGAAATGATATTGTAAAGACAACTGAATGGGAGCCAGAGGCTACACAGGGAAGTATTGATATTGAAATCCCGGTAACTGGAAAGAAACTTGCTGGAAGAACGCTGGTTGTATTTGAAGAGATTTATCTTGGAGATGCCATGATTGCATGCCACAAAGATATCAATGATGCAAATCAGACAATTAAAGTAAAAGGATATCGTGACTGTACCGTGATCAAACGCATTAAGGCCGATGATTACTGGAAAGAGCATGGTGATCCGACCTTTATCTTCAAACTTACGGGAACGGATACACTGGAAGCTTCACATACTTATTATCAGAGTGTCACATTTACTGAAAGCTATGTAAAAGCACATACGGACAGTGATGGATACGTAGAGATGAAAGCAATCTTTGGTCAGGTCCCGGCAGGGGAATACACATGTTCTGAAGAAAGCGTCAGCCGATTTGAGTTTGAATCATTGACCAAACCGGTAAATGCAACCATTAACGGAAAAACAGCAGTATACCATCTGACGGATAATGATACAGCATGTGCAACATTTACCAACAAAAAATATGAAGAGGGAGACTTCGGACATGACAGTGTAGTAGTCAACCACTTCAATCATAAAGCACAGGATTAATATCTTGATAACTGGAAGGACCTGCTTCGATATAGGGCAGGTCTTTTCAATATAGAAAGGAGATTTTGTATGGCAGTTATAAATATTACAAATGCAAGGAAAGAACTCTACAATCTTATTGAAAATGTCAATCATAATCATGATTATGTCTTAATTACAAGCAAAAAAGGAAATGCAATTCTTCTTTCAGAAGATGATTGGAACGCAATTCAAGAAACGCTATACTTGAGCACCATTCCGGGAATGACAGAATCACTGATTAAAGGAAAGGAGTCTTCATTGGATGACTGTATAAGTGAAAGAAATTAAATGTATGACAGTATTCAGTATATGAGTACGCAGAAATTCACTCGTAAAATTTTATAACTTGTTTTAGTTTGTACTTTTATAAAATTATGAAAAAAGAAGTCTATAAATATTGAATTAATTTTTAGACACATGCTAATATAAGTCTAAAAATACAATGTTATTTGTGGACGAAAGGTGGATATGTATGAGTGATATTCAAGGTACTGTTGATGAACGGGATTTTCAAGTCATTGAAGGTAAAAAAGAATTAAGAGACAAGGACATTGTAAAAATGGATACATTAAAAGTATTCAAAACAGAACTTGTAAATGTTGATTATTCAAATATAGATGATTTATTCAGTGGATTTGATTCTATTAAAGCCATTACATTTTCCTATGATATTGATTTCATGGATTATTTAATGCAGTTTTTCAAATATGGTGAAATTGTACTTGGAGCCGATTTTATGGTACAAAAAGACAGAAAACTGAATGATCTGTTGGAAGTAGCTGCAAATAACTATGATGCGACACAGGCTGTAAAATCAAAAAAAACGATTGGTTAGAATGCTTTCAAGTGGTGATTTGAACCTGAGAGCTGCCAATTATGTACTTGACCATAGGAAAATTTATCTCCTGAGATCGGATAATGGAAGGACAAGGGTTATCAAAGCATCTGCCAATATGTCTGGCAGAGCCTGGAATGGGGAGCATATAGAACATTATGAATATGATGATAGTACGTTCTGTTATGAGGAATATGAGAAAGACTTTGAGACTGCCTGGTTAATGTCAAATGAGATTCCTTATACAATGGTTGCTGGAAAAAAGAGTGATGATTATATAGAAGGGAACCCTGTCATTAAAAAGGTGAAAGAGACAAATAAAGTAACTGTCGTACAAACATCTCCAGAACCTATAAATCTTGAAATTACTAAATTCATGATTGATCATACCCGTGTCAAGGAGGATTATAAGGAGATTTTTAGTGGCTGCGGTGCACGAAGTAAAGGGGGCATAATTGAATTAAAACCCCGTATTATTGAAAAAGTCGAAATGGGATTAAAAAAGTTGAATAATAGGCGAAGAATGAATATTTCAATTACGGAACGTGCTTATCCGAATTTGACTTTTGAGTGGAATGAAGGAAAGGCTTTTGTAGATGGATCAGAGCTGGACTTACACCCAGCAGCAGAAGATGTATGCAAAGATATTGATGAATTGATGCAGGTATTCCAGAATTTTGAGATGTTTGTGGATGAGACAGGAAATTTGCAGTCAAACACATTTCAAATTCATGAATTTCATCTTTCAGTCACCATTTCATGCAAAATTACGCTGCGAATTGTTTGTACGTGATATAGGAACCATGAGCTTACCAATGTTTGCATTGGAAACATCAGAGACTGCCAATTCAGGAAAGACATTTATGACCAATTTCATTTTGAAAATGATGACGGGCGAGACGCGTCTTGCTGGAAATAATGAGAATGCAAAGCTAAATTATTTAAGGGATGTTCGCAATGGCTGCATAGAAGGGTTCCCGTATTTTGTAGATGAAATTAATGGTGCTTCTTTTACACAGATTACAAAGTTGATCAAAGATGAGTTCGCTTGTGAAGAAGCAAATCAGAGTTCAATGCCAGTTATTATCATGGCAGGAAATGATTTGAAAGAACCGGATGAAAAAACCAGAAAACGTATGGTATTTTTCAGAGTTAATGGTTCATTGCCCAGCACGGTTGACCAGAACGGACTTCGAACCGCAGGCAATGCAATTCTCAATAGAATGGGGACTGCATTATACCGGGAGTATCTTGGACGTATGATGACTGCAGTAACAGATTTGATCGAGTTTATTGATATAGAAAAGCCGCAAGAGACAAATGATATGTGGTATCCGGATCTTGTAAATATTTCATCTAAGATTTTACTTGAGATTTTCAGGGAGAATGGGTATGATATTCCTAGTTATATGAAGGAATTGGAATGGAATAATGATTATTATGGCGCAAATTATATTGCTGAAAATACAATCCGGTCAATTAAGAGAGAATATGAAGAAAATCCGGGTGCATTTTTGATCGAACGTGATATTGTAAAAATTGAAGCTGGCGGTGCAGATGCCGTTAAAAAATTCAAATCATGGGAAAATACTTTGCCAGCAGAAATGAGGGCAAAGTCCAGTCAGATGCGGGATGGATCCTGTTTCATTTCAATGAATCGTAAGGAGCTGGAAGATAGGCTTGGTTTTAAATTTAAAAAGCATATTTTACCATTTTTCAGGAAACGAGGCTGATATAAGTGAAATTATATGTATACCATAAGACAATAGAGGATATTTCTGTATTCGATGATGTAATGAATCTATATGCGTCTGCTGCAGATGATGTGCAGATCATTTCAGAGAACAGGAGGTCTTATCGAGGACTGGAACAGCTGCTTTCGGGAATCGATGCGGCAACGGCTGCAGTAATTGTATCAGATTTATCTTCGTTAGGTCTTACAACAGAAGATATTCTGAATAGGCTGGATTGGTTTATTTCTCATAGCGTTTGCTTATTTATATGCAAATATTCTACAACTTATGAGTATGGCATGGCGCAGCCCATGAATAAAGCTATACTGACCACATTGCTGCAGTCTATGCTGAATGCACATAAAAATATTGTAGAGATTCACCGCAATAAACGAACAAACTCTGGTAGAAGTAAGATGGCTTTTCCTGATGGATGGGATGAGTTATATGAAAAATGGGAAAAACAGGAGATTTCTTCAAAAGAGTTTATGGAGCAGAGTGGGTTGAAGAAAGCAACATTTTATAATATGCTTACCGAATACAAAGCAATGCTCAAAGAACAAAACGATTATTTGAAGAGATATGCAAATGCTGATTGATCGATTATGAAAACCTGTTTATAATACACGTTAATCATAAAAACATATTGTTTTTGTATGGACGGCGTTCTATTTTTATGCAATAAAAATGTATGTAAATTAATTTTTTAGAGGCTGTCGCTTTAACGATTTCTAAATCGTGAAGCGGCAGCTTCCTTTTTTCTGATTTTCTCTATATAGTTGCTCTGTTTCTATTGGAACGATAGCTTTTTCGTAAAAAAGCCGTACCTTAATACAATTCAAAAATGGGATTCGAAAAAATTTTAGATTTTCTAAATTTATGCACTCTTCAAAGAAAATAAATGTATTCCCGTTTTCCCTTTTTGGATTTTGTTATGAAGTTTATTTACATTTTTGGCCATTGCCAGCAAAACACTTTCAGCAAGAACATTCGCTGTGCCACGACTCAAATATCTGCGAAACTGCATATCCTGTTTCAGTTCACCAAAAGATCCTTCTGCTTGGATGCTTCTGTTTATTCTAAGAAGAATTCCTTCATCAGAAAGAATCCGTTCTAAATCTTCTTCTCGATATTTCAAAAATGTTTTTGCTACAGAAAGCACTTTGTTTCGTTCTTCTATTGGTGTTTTACAGTTGTTCCCTTTGATACACTCTTTCTTGTAAGGGCAAAGTTACTGGGGGCTTGGGAAGCACTAACAAGTGTAATGAAAGCCTCTGCTTTATTTGATGAATATAATGATTTAAGAACATAAAATTTTCAGACGGTACTGTAATTGGAGCATATCCGGAAGAGTTCATTCCAAGAGAAATGAAAGAAAACGGATGTCCATTGGAAGGTATCGAATAAACAAGAGTTTCAACAGAATGGAAGAATTTTGTGGAAACACCTATTTCTTAAAAGGACGGAATTTATGAAAAAAAAGAGTTAAATTAATTGTTTTGCTGATAGAGTTGTTAATTAGGCAGGCAAAAGAATACGAGAAGAAAGATGAAGAAAAAATAGCAAAAAAATCATTTGGAAGTTTTTTCTCAATTGTTGTATACCCGATAATAGCAGGAATCAGTGGAATTATTGTTAAAAATATATCAGATGAACAGATAGTTACTTTGGGAATAACGGTTATGTTTCTTTTGATATTTGCTTTTGCATTATACTCAATTATTTATCCGGAGATCAAGAAAAATGAAAATAAATATAAAATTATTGCAACTGATATGCGTGCGGATTTAGAATTTAATAATGAATGAGTTAAAAAAAGCTGAAAATTAATACATTTATTTTACGATTAATAAGTTATATATGTGAGTAAATTTAAGTTGAAAATAATGATAGAAATGGAGCAAGTACTAATGGAAGAAGTAAAAATCTTCTGTTAGTGCTTTTTTATTATTGAGTTTATGGAACTGTACATAGAAATTAAACTGAGAGTTTAATGACACATACTAAAAAAAAGGAATATCATTATTTTATCATGTGAGGTGTTAAGATGAAGTTTGAAAAGATCAGTCAAGAAGATAGAGAAAAATTAGAAAGAGGACTTTACAAAACAATTGTAGAAGAATTTAGAAGAGAAAAGATAAAAGATGGATATTATAAATATATTGTTAGTTTACAAGGATTTAAGTTTATAACTGATATAACGGACAATGAATTAAAAGAATCCATAAGTATAGCGGTTGATACGATGGAGGAATTGAAGAAAATAAATAATAACGATGGAATGAATAAAAAGAAATTGAAAGAAATACAAGATAAGGAGCATAGAGGAGAACCTTTTGAAACATTAAATATATGGAATGCAATAGCAACGGAACAATTAAAGGAATTGCTTAATAGAGCATGTGAAGTACAGAGAGTTGCCGGCGCATGGGCAGCTCTGATTGCGGGGCCGACAGTGATGAGTGCGATTGATATTGTTTATGAAACGGAAGTAGATGAGTTTGATAATGAGGAATTATATACACAAGGGGCATATTTTATCCTCAGAGCAATTATGAAAATGCATGGAACTGAAATATAGAGAAAAGAGAATAGTAAAATGAGATCGGTGTTTAATAAGAGCGAATATAGAAGATTGAAGCATAGACCTGTCAAGATTATTCAATTGCTCATGGATGATATAAAATGCTGTGCAGAAAGAATAACAAAAGGATACTGCTCAAAAGATGTGGATAATATAGACATTTGATTTTTAAACATTATTCCGGATATGTTGCAGAGTTTAATGGATAAAAAAATGGGTGTTCCAAAGGAAATTTATGATAATTATGAAAATATAGAAAATGGAATATAAGCAGCTGATGATGAGTGAAAAAAGATTTTAGAAAAAATGATTCTGAAGTTTAGAGAAGCAGACGAGAAAAAGTGAACAAGAAGGAAAAATTAATTCAAAAGCTTAAGGTTCAATCAAAATCATTTTCTTATGAAGATGCAAAAGTCTTGTTGGAATATTTAGATTTTTTGGAGAGCAATAAAGGAAAAACCAGTGGATCACGGGTAGTTTTCACAAACAAACTGCATGGAAATATTATGCTGCATAAACCACACCCACAAAAAGAACTGAAAAAATATCAAATCAAGCAATTAAAAGAATTTCTTGAACAGGAGGATCTGATATGAGTAGCGTTATGAAATATAAAGATTATATCGGAAGTGTAGAGTTTTCGGAAGAAGATCAAATCTTCTATGGAAAAGTCCTCGGCATTCATTCCCTCATTTCTTACGAAGGTGAAAGTGCCAAGGAATTAATTCAGGATTTTCATGATGCAGTTGATGATTATCTGGAATTATGTGCAGGAAAATGAATTGAGCCGGAAAAAGCCTACAAAGACTCTTTCAATGTTCGAATCTCGCCAGATCTTCATCGTTCCATTGCTATCCATGCCATTCAAGATGGAATGACTCTAAACAAATTTTGTAATGGTAATAGAACCATTATAAGATTTTGATGGGGGAATCATTTATTTCGAAAAAAAGACGGATGGATATCTGATTGAGGGTGAAGGATATATTTTGGCGGGTCGGCCAAATAAGATCCGAAAGCGTGTCTGGAAATGGGAGAAAGAATATGTCCAGAAGAGGCTCCCTGTTGTGGAATATCAACAGGGAGCCTCTTAGCTGTTATTATTCATTCTTTGCTATTGTTGGAACCGGAATGCGGGAAGGAACATAACTGTTTGTATGTTTTACATAAATAAACAGTCGATCATACATATGATATGTCGCAAATAATAAGTAATATTGGGGTGAAAGATAGCGTTGTCCTTCCGCAGAGTGAAATAATGGAATGGCAACAGAATCAGGCCTGAGACTAGGGTAAACAACTAAAGACCTTACTGAATACAAAGGTTTAACATAAATGATATCAGTAATATTAGGGAAGCCATGGAGTTGAATTAAATGTTTTTGTGTGGGTGTAAAAAAATTGGTTTGCTGTTGCATTGTTTTGAATCTCCTTTTTTCGAAAATTGAACTTAAATTGTTACAGTAATAGTGTGTAGTATTTTATAAAAAAGTTGGTTTTGTGGACAAAATAAAATGGAAGAGGTGTGTAGAGATAAAAAATTTTGTCCACAAATTTGCAAGAAATGTAAAAGTAAGGGACAATATATGTAAATACAAAAGAAGAAAGCTGTAACTTATTGGTTTACAAGGGTATAAACAGAATGGCAATATAGTATACTACAAGTTTAATGACTATAGAGGTAGAAGGTGTTAAATTATATTTGCAGTTTAAAATCCTTGTACAAGAAAAGGAGGTTAAATTATGGATGCACCATTAGTAAACGCGATAGAAACAGGAAAGAACATTAAGCGACTGAGAGAAGAAAAAGGGATTACAGTAAAGGAACTTCAAAAAGTCTCGGATTTGATACCCCACAGGCAGTTTATCGCTGGCAGAGAGGAGAAACCCTTCCTTGTCTGGATAATTTGTTAGTATTGGCAAAAATTTTAGATGTGCAGGTAGAGGACCTTATTATTCAGAATCGAAATGAAAACGAATAGGTGTACATATGAAGAAAGAATATAAGTTAGTGGGAAAAGTTACAATCCCAGAGAAGAAACGTAAGGAAGTAAAAAGTATAATACAAAAAATTTTATATATGGGTGGAATAAGAGAAAAAGAAATCATAGAAATTGATGGCTGGCAATGCATAACGGCTGGAATACCAAAGTGGAATTTGCGAGAGGTTATTAATTTTAACTATAATAAGTTTACTAACACGAGTTATGAAGCAGGTCGGTTATATTTAAGATCTGGATCGATAAAAAATCCATGTAATCATGATAAGGAATATGATTTTGTTATGAATTTAATCCGAGTTGTATTAGAGAGTTATTCGACAACACCGTGTTATTTGTGCTGTGATAATATACCGTGCTTCATTGAGGATTATACGCGGGTAATAAAAGGAATGTTTGGGAAACAACTCTCTTTTCCAAATAGAAATAAAATGTGGAAGATGTATTACGTTTTACACAAAAATGGTTGTGACAATATAACAGCAAGAGAAATTTTAGAGACAGCAAGAACTACAGAGGTAGAGGAGTCTGCAGTAGGACATTTTCTTACAGTATTTTGCGTGGGAAGTAATGAACCTATCGTTCCAAGAAATTTTTGCAGAATAGATAAGAAAGAATTTGGAAACAGCTTTACACTTAATATTTTAGAAAATATTCGACAGTCTATGGAAGAATTGATAAATACAGAAGGAAAAGAAAAAGTTTTTGAATTCTTGAAAAATCTTCTGGGGAAAAAATATGCACAACGGAAACTATTTGCAGAGGAAGACAATTTATATGGAACAGTTGCAGCGGGATCTTTATATTTGCTTCCAGCGATGCTTGGAAAGGCCTATTCTTTAATTACGGGAGAAGAATTCTGGAAAATGTGGGAAAAATTGGATTTGGGAACAGGCTATGAAGATATAATCAGTCCGAAAAATGATGTACCACCAATAAAGGGTGCAGAAGAGGATATAGAATTCTACAGAGCATTGGGAAAGCAGAATGAAGATGAATTGATGCGATACAAAGGAGACAAAGAATTAATGCTTCCTGGTAATATGCAAAATAGTATTGAGAGATGGAAGAGAGCGTATGGACAAGTTACAGAAAAAGAAATTAAGAAGTTGGAAATGGAAAAAGTATTGAAAAAGCTTTTGGAAGATTTTTTTGATATATGGGACTTTCGGGTATTGGATACAGCATTTGTTAGAGAATTCCTGAAACATAAAAATGATGACAGATATAAACGTGCAATGATAGTATTAATCGAATTAATAGACAAAGAAACAAAATACTTTCCAGAATTAACAAAAAGAGAAGCAAATATATGGTTGATAAGAGAAATTAGAGACGCAGATGAAATGATAGAGATAAACGCATATCTTGGAATGCTTCGAAATCATTTACGTCGGATGGAAATCCTCGGCTTTTAAGGAGGTTATTTAATGGGTACATACGTGTGGTATTCAGGTGTGGCAGACTATCCACTGGAAAAAGAAAAAGAATAAAAGAAAATCTTCTTAAGATACTAGATGCAGGCGGCATGATGCAAGTTGAATCAGTAAAAAATAACAATCAGGAATTATATGTTTTATGTAAGCCGGAAAAAGATAAAAACAATAGAATATTGTGGAATTATAATTACTTTGAGGATGATATGTGGGAAACTGCAAGTTTGGATTGCAAAGACTTACAGATTTATTCTAATAAGGTAGGAAATGAAGAATACAAAGATGTGATGATAGCATTGTATATGTTATCGGAGTTGGAAGATAATGATATCGGATTCACCATGTGCAATGGAGAGATTGTGTCGGAAGAAAAATATGTCGGATGGATTAATCAGATCCTTGGAACTAATTATAGTTTTAGGAAAAGATTTAATTTATGGGAAAACGTGGAGTGGTATATTGAGAATGAAAAATGTGAAGAGATGCATATAAGCATGAAGGAACTTTTTGAATTTATACCAAAAAATTTGCGGTATGCGGCCGGAGGAACAGAATTGGCAGATCTCTTGTGGGTCATTAATGGTACATCGAGCTTGCTGCCAAGAAATTTGGATCCGGATAGTTATGCATATGAAGTTTGGAAATGTCAGAGGGCAATACAAGAAATTTTTATCAAAGATCTGGAAGATGAAGAAGAAAAAATATTAAGTTTGTTACAGATGCCGCGAAATCGGCGGAGATCAGTTATGGATCCAGTTATGAAACAACTGGCAAAATTTACACTTTTTTTTGCCTGCAAGAATTGTATTGTTCTTATACACAGAATTTACAGGAGACAACTTTTGGGAAATATGGAGTGCTATAAAAAGAAATGTGTACCATGATGAAAAAATGAAAAAATATGCAAGTAAAGAATTAGAACTTTACAGAAAAATTTTTATTGAAGGACCAATTGCTCCAGTTACAACATCGGATTTTTTAAGCCAAGATGGATACTTTACATTTTGTGAGACGCCCCCGGAACTAGGTGGAGAAGAAAATTACTATATATCAGATTGGGACCGGCTATATTGGTGGGGAAAAATAGAAGCTGTAGAGATCACGGAAGAGATAGATACATGGTTAAAAATGCTGGTGAAAGAATACGGAATGATATTGAAAGACAAAGAACAGGAGACAGAGGATGCATTTTCAGAGCATATATTTAATACTATGGAATATTTAAATACACTTTATGGAAGAATTTATTTGTTCAAGGAATTTTATAATGAACTTTTGAATAATTCACATGAAGTGAGATATCAGGCGATATTAGATCTGTTAGATAAATTTGGAGAAAAAAATAAAGAAATAGGACGTGTGTATCAAAAATATGGAAATAAAGAATGGTGTATGTTAAGTAAAAATTTAAAATGTAATAGAGGAAGAATGGAAATAAAGCGAATAATAAGTGTGATGGCAAATAAAGAATTAAGAAAAAAATATTTCGGATTTTAAGAGTACATAGGCGGATACGGAGAGTGTATTCGCCTTTTTCATACAAAAATATACAAGAAAAGTTGTCAATGATTAATGTTGGCGGTGGATGCGGTGAATTTGTGATTATAAATATGAACGAGATAAGGAGAAAAATAAATGAAATATAGAAATTTTTCGGAAGAAATGCAAGAAAAAGATTTAAAAGAAGTATTGGAAATAATATATCCGGATACTATCTTTTGTGGATACAAAAGGATGGAAAGAGAAATAAAAATCTTTTTTAAATTACATGGAAAGATTAGGTCTTGTGTGTTGTTAGCAGATCAGGTCGTGGATATGCCAAATAGAATGGAACTAGATAATAATTTGCAATATGAATATCAGAAGTATATGGTCGCTAGAGGATATAGTGAATTATGGATAAATAATCATTATGTGAAGGAAAAGGAAGAATTTTTTTGATAGTAATTTTTCGGTTATTGTGTATAATAATAAAATATATAAGAATTTAAACGTTGATGGATATTTATAAAAAAAGAATAGAAAATAAAAAAAAAGAGTAAAAATGGCACTTTTAGTATCATTTTCAGTAAAAAAAAGGAAATGAAGGGATAGGAG
>ENA-OQED01000633-OQED01000633.1-human-gut-metagenome-genome-assembly--contig:-NODE-633-length-13834-cov-1.025607_pt1 | contig 13834 bp, 11 predicted proteins | sample MGYA00242790_ERZ504625 | MGnify/ENA primary metagenome ERZ504625 (study PRJEB26092, sample SAMD00036345) | human gut metagenome | host: Homo sapiens | study: EMG produced TPA metagenomics assembly of...
CGGTACTACGACGCGGCGTAGTACCCCCAATAATGCTGACAGCCAGGGTGTGCAGTTCTACAAAAAACACGCGCATGGTCAAAGCCTCACTATGGGCCCCACGGAGTGGGGGAGATTCCTTTACTGCCCTTCACGATAGCACTTCCCCTATGGCCTGTCAATCATTTTTTTCGTTTTTTTTTCAATACTTTTTCTCACCTTTTTGACAGAAAATAGACAGAAAAATTTCAGATTTTACCTATTATAAATAGAAGGTCAAACTTAATTTTTCCCGACCCGTTCTTTTCCAAAAAATTCTGTTTTTTTTCCGCACCGCATAAAAAAAGCCGCCTATCGGCAGCTTTTCTTACACGGTTTTATTCTGCTTAATACAGTTCAATGTGAACCGGAATTCCATTCTCGTACTGCATGGCCGGTTCGCCGAGGATCAGCGGGCGGAGATACGCCATCATCTCTTCTGTCACATCGTGGCCGTCCTCTGTAAGTCCAGGGAAGCGGTACTTTCTTTTCTTTGTTTGCCACTTCCGATACCGGAACGGATGTGTACTCCACGCGGTAAGGATCGGCAGAAATTCTCCGGATCGATGCCATCTGTCCTCCCTGCTTTTCGAGTGCGCACTGGCAGGCTTTCATGCCGAGCATACGGGACTCTTCAAGATCGGTCGCACTCGCAAGATGGGCCGCGCACCGCTGCATCAGGTTCAGCTCAATGGATCTTACCTTACAGCCGATGCGGTCACGCACCAGCTCCTCGAGCACTTTGGCGGAGCCTGCGATGTAGCTGTGGCCGAACTGATCCTGTGCATCACTCTGCACCTGCTCGGACACGTAGCGACCCTCGCTGTCGTGAATGCCCTCGCTGATTGCAACCAGAACGCTGTCCTTCTGTTCCAGTTTTTCCTGCACATCTTTTAAAAACTGCTCGGTGTCAAACGCCGGCTCGCAGAGATAAATCAAATTCGGTCCCTCTCCGCCGTTGACGCGGGACAGAGCAGACGCTGCAGTCAGCCATCCGGCATTTCTTCCCATAACCTCCACGATTGTAACTGCCTTTTTCTCATAGACGTGGCAGTCTCTTTCCAGCTCAGCAAAGGTTGCTGCCAGATATTTTGCCGCGGAGCCAAAGCCCGGGCAGTGATCCGTTCCGACGAGGTCGTTGTCGATCGTCTTTGGTGCGCCGACAACAAACACATCCTCACACCGTTCTCTTTGCAGTATTTTGACAGCTTGTTTACGGTATCCATCGAATCATTTCCGCCGATATAGATAAAATAACGGATTTCATGTCTGCGAAAAATCCGGAGAATCTCTTCAAAATCCTCTGTATTCTCTTTCGGGTCCCCCAGTTTGTAACGGCAGGAACCAAGCGCTGCCGCCGGTGTCTGCATTAGAAGTGAGATTTTTTCTGCTGAATCCAGTTTTTTCCCAAGGTCAAGAAATTTTTCTGCGAGCACGCCTTCAATTCCATTTACTGCACCATAAATATGATCTACTTTTCCAGACAGCACTGCGCAGGAGACAACTCCTGCCACCGTTGCATTGATTGCCGCGGTCGGGCCGCCGGACTGCGCTACTAACAGATTTCGCATATGATTTTCCTCCATCTATTTACACTGTTTTCTATTTTTTTCACGAAACCACTTTCGTGCCGCTCTATAGCGTACCATATTTTTTTCCTTTCGTACACCCTGTTTCCCGTTTCCGGGAAAAGCCTGTAGACTTTCACAATGGATCCTCAAGTTTTCCGTTTTTTTCTTGCAGGATTGCTCTTGAAAAGTTATAATAGAAGCAATGTCCACGAAAAAGGACGCAGAAAAAATATGCGATTCATCATCAAAAAAACAGGAGGCTTTTCCATGCAGACCAAGCAAGACGGCCGTCTCGGCACCGAAAAAATTGGGAAACTGATGCTCGAGCTGGCCCTTCCCTCTGTCCTCGCACAGATTGTAAATGTACTTTATAACATTGTAGACCGCATCTATATCGGCCGGATTCCCGATGTCGGTTCTTTAGCGCTTACCGGTGTCGGCGTCACATTTCCGATTATCACCATCATCTCCGCATTCGCCGGATTTGCAAGCGGAGGCGGCGCCCCCCTTGCTGCAATCGCACTCGGACAGAAAAACCGGGAACGTGCAGAAAAGATCCTCGGAAGTTCTACTTCCCTGCTGCTCTTTTTTTCCGTGCTTCTGATGGCATTTTTCTTTGTCTTTCAGACACCGCTTCTGTATCTCTTCGGCGCAAGTGACAACACGATTGGATATGCTTCCACGTATATTTCGATTTATCTTGTCGGAACGGTATTTGTTGAACTGGCTGTCGGACTGAATACCTTTATCAGCTGCCAGGGACATGCCCGCACAGCGATGTGCTCTGTCCTCATCGGCGCGGTTGTCAACATCGGCCTTGACCCGGTTTTCATCTTCGTTCTTCACATGGGTGTTTCCGGTGCCGCACTCGCTACCGTTCTCTCCCAGGCATTGAGTGCCGCATGGGTTCTGCGGTTCCTTACCTCGAAAAAATCAGGCATCCGCCTTTCCCTGCGCACGATGAAGCCGGATTTTGCTATTTTAGGCTCTGTCATGGCGCTCGGCATCTCGCCGTTTATTATGTCGGCAACAGAAAGCGCCATTACCATCGTCATGAACCACGGACTGCAGACGTACGGCGGCGACCTCTACGTCGGCTCGATGACCATTCTCCAGTCGGTGCTGCAGCTCATTTTTGTGCCGGTCAACGGCTTCACAAACGGTGTGCAGCCGATCATCAGCTACAATTTTGGTGCCGGTCAGTTTGACCGCGTCCGCCAGACGATCCGGCGCATGATCGCTATCACGTTTACCGCCACTTTCGTCTACGTTGTGTTTGCAATGCTCCGCCCGGCTCTTTTCGCCGGTCTTTTCACCACGGATCCGGAGCTGATTGCTATTGTGGTAAAAGTGCTTCCGGTCTACATTGCCGGCATGGCAATTTTCGGCTTGCAGAGCGGCGTACAGAGTTCCTTTCTCGGTCTTGGTCAGGCGAAGATTTCTCTTTTTATCGCACTGCTCCGGAAAGTCATTCTTCTGATCCCGCTTGCACTCATTCTGCCGCATTTCTTCGGCGTTATGGGCGTTTACTATGCGGAACCGATCGCAGATGTCTGCTCCGTTGTCACTGCCGTTACGCTGTTTCTCTGCAATATCTGGAAAATTCTTTCGAAGGAAACTCTCGCAAAGGTGACTCACACAGAGGCGTGACAGAAAAGGCGCTCCGCGACCTGTTCCATGCACCATCCATAATCAATTTTTTCGATCGTTTCGGCGGCGTAGACGGGATATTCCGCGAGAAGCATTCCGTCAATCGAGTACGTCACCGAACCGACCTTTTCTCCTTTCTTTACCGGGGCTTCGATGAGCTCCGGTAAAAAAATGTCTTTTTTCGGTATTTCTGTCTCTTTTAAGAGAACAGGAAGCGACCGCGCCGGGTCAAGTGCCGGGCTTACAAGGCTAAGACTGGCGCTTCTCTTCGTCTGCAGCAGGCCGTCATAAACACCGTCTGTTACTTCTATCCGTCCCGGCTTCCAGCTGTGGTCCAGCACATCCCGGTACGTATACGATTCCAGTCCGTAATTTAAAAGTTTCGCTGCATCCGTCCATTTATAATTTTTGTGATTGGGCCAGCCACACGCAAGCAATGTTACAATCAGACACTTCCCATCCCGTTCCAGCGCGCCGGTATAGCAGTAGCCCGCTTTTGCCGTAAAGCCGGTTTTTCCGGAAATTGCTCCCTCCATCTGGTCCAGCAGGGCATTATGGTTGCAGCAGTTGAACATATTTTTCTTTTCGAGATCCCAGAACGTATAGGATCTCGTCTGCGTCACGGCAAGAAATTCGGTGGCTTTCGGTGAAGTTTTAATACAGTAGCGCATGATCCGCGCCAGATCAGCCGCGGTCGTATGGTGATCCCCGCCTGCATCGGAAGCATCAAGACCGTTTGGGGTCACAAAATGTGTATCCGTACAGCCGATTGCAGCGGCTTTTTCGTTCATAAGCGCGGCAAAACCCTCTATGCTTCCGCCGATGGTCTCCGCGATCATCACCGCCGCATCGTTGTGTGATTCCAGCATCAGGGAATATAATAGATCGCCAAGCAGAAACTGCTCGCCCTCGTACACACCGAGATGGACTTTCGGTGCCGCTGCCGCCTGGGCGGATGCTGTCGCAACTGCCTGCTCTCCGCCGTTTTCCAGCGCCAGAATACACGTCATAATTTTGGTCGTGCTCGCCATCGCCATCGGATCCGTTTCGCGTTTTCCAAAGAGCACACGGCCGGTATCGCCATCCATCAGGCATGCCGCCGTTGCAAACAGCTGATTCGGCTCACTCTCCTGCCTGGCGGCGGCTGCAGGCATACTTCCAAAAAGCAGAAGCAGGATTCCCAGAAAAAATCCCGCCCTGTTTCTTCTTTTTCTGTTCAAAATCCAATCCTCCTTTTGTTGTTTTTCCTGCGGATAAATCTTTAAAATGGAAAAGCCGGTCACGCTTTTAGGGCCGGTTTTTGTCTGCTTCTTCTTCATTATATGAGGTTCCCTGTAAAATCATGGTAAAATTTCACAAAGTTATTGACAGCACGGTTCATATCCTGTATAATTTCCCGTGGTTGTATAGAATTACTAAACTTTTTGTTTATTTTTACTGAGATTTCCTGAGAATCCTTGTTTCAAAAAGAGATCCCGGTAAGACTTTGGATACAGAAAGGATTTTTTATGGAAATCGGAAAGAAAATCAGGGAACTGCGCATGCGCAAGGGCCTGACACAGGAAGAACTGGCGAATCGCAGCGAGCTGTCAAAGGGATTTATCTCCCAGCTCGAAAACGATGTGACTTCTCCCTCGATCGCCACGCTGGTGGATGTTCTTACCTGCCTTGGAACGGATCTGAAAACGTTTTTCGGCGAAGAGCAGGATAACCAGATCGTCTTCTGTGAGGAAGATTACTTTGTAAAGACCGACGAAGCGCAGGGCAACGAGATCGCATGGATCGTTCCGAACGCACAGAAAAACCGAATGGAGCCGATCCGGCTGACACTGCAGAGTGGCGCCTGTACCGAAGTAGATTCGCCGCATGAAGGCGAGGAATTCGGCTACGTACTTTCCGGCCATGTCCTCATTCATCTCGGGGACGAGTGCCATAAGGCGAAAAAAGGCGAGAGCTTTTACTACCCCGCCTCCTGTAACCACTATCTGGAAAACCCGGGCAAAACGCCCGCTGTCATTCTCTGGATCAGTTCACCGCCTTATTTTTAGATTTCCGCACCGCGTGATTTTCACGAAAAACGGTGCTCCAAAATAAACGACCCGAAAGGAGCATTTTACACATGAGTACCAAATTACTTGATCTGGTCAACATCACAAAATCGTACGACGGAGTTACCATTCTGGATGATCTGAATCTTTATATCCGTGAAAACGAATTTCTTACTCTCCTTGGCCCGAGCGGCTGCGGAAAAACAACGACTTTACGTATTCTCGGCGGTTTTGAGACGCCGGATGCCGGAAAGGTTTTATTTAACGGACAGGATATCACCCAGCTTCCGCCGAACAAACGCCAGTTAAATACGGTGTTCCAGAAATATGCTCTTTTCACGCATATGACGATTGCGGAAAACATCGCTTTTGGGCTGAAAATCAAGAGAAAATCCAAAGCATATATCGACGACAAAATCAAATACGCCTTAAAACTCGTCAACCTCGAGGGATACGAGAACCGCTCCCCGGCGCTTCTCTCCGGCGGCCAGCAGCAGCGAATTGCTATTGCGCGCGCAATTGTCAACGAGCCGAAGGTTCTGCTTCTTGATGAGCCGCTCGGTGCGCTCGACTTAAAGCTCCGACAGGATATGCAGTACGAGCTGATCCGCCTGAAAAACGAGCTTGGCATCACTTTCGTCTATGTTACCCACGATCAGGAAGAAGCCCTTACGATGTCCGACACGATCGTTGTCATGAACCAGGGATATATCCAGCAGATCGGTACACCGGAGGATATTTACAATGAGCCGCAGAACGCATTCGTTGCAGACTTCATCGGCGACAGCAACATTCTTGACGGTATTATGATTGAGGACCGCCTCGTCGAGATTCTCGGCGCGAAATTCGAGTGCGTCGATGTCGGATTCGGCAAAAACAAGCCGGTCGATGTTGTAATCCGTCCGGAGGATATCGACCTCGTAAAACCGGAGGAAGGCACAATCCATGGACGTGTGACGCACCTGATCTTCAAAGGCGTCCACTACGAGATGGAAGTCGCCGTCAACGGCTTCGAACTTCTCGTTCACTCCACCGATCTGTTCCCGGTCGGACAGGAAGTCGGCATTCACGTCGATCCGTTCGATATCCAGATTATGAACAAACCGGAATCCGAAGATGAGGAGGCGGCAGCCATTGAAGAGTAATAAATTAAAGAAATGGCTGGCAGCACCGTATGCCGTCTGGGCTGCCGGTTTCATCATCATTCCGCTGATCCTGATTCTCTACTATGCGTTCACCGGGGAAGAAGGCGGCTTTACCCTTTCGAATTTCGCCTACGTTGCGACGAAGGAAAACATCAAGGCACTCGGCCTGGCGCTGTGGCTGTCGCTTCTTAGCACCGCGCTCTGTCTTTTGCTTGCCTATCCGCTTGCCATGATTCTGGCAAACCGGAATGTCAATCAGACCAGCTTTATCGTGCTGATCTTCATTCTCCCGATGTGGATGAATTTTCTGCTCCGTACGCTTGCATGGCAGACACTGCTTGAGAAAAACGGCGTCATCAACAGCATCCTCGCGTTTTTCCATCTGCCCGGCATTTCCATCATCAATACGCCGGGAGCGATCATTCTCGGTATGGTGTACAACTTCCTGCCGTTTATGGTTCTGCCGATCTACAATGTTCTGATTAAGATCGACCGTGATGTCATCAACGCAGCAAGGGACCTCGGAGCAAACAGTGTGCAGACGTTTCTGAAAGTAACGCTGCCGCTCACCACGCCGGGTATCGTAAGCGGTATTACCATGGTATTCATCCCGGCGCTTACAACCTTTGTTATTTCCGACCTGCTCGGCGGAAGCAAGATCCTTCTGATCGGAAACGTCATCGAGCAGGAGTTCAAACAGACCAACAACTGGAATGCCGGAAGTGCACTCTCCACAGTCCTGATGATCTTCATCATCCTGTCGATGGTTCTGATGAATAAATACGATAAAGACGGGGAGGGAACGGCATTTTGAGAAAGAAACTGGAAAAAATTTACATGGCGCTCATTTTTATTCTTCTGTATGCGCCGATTGTCACCCTTGTGGTGCTCTCCTTTAATGCTTCAAAAACGCGTGCCAAATGGGGCGGCTTCACCCTGCACTGGTACCGCTCACTGTTTGCCAATACAGAGATCATGAATGCGCTGTATACGACCCTGATCATCGCGCTTCTTGCCTCTGCGATTGCGACTGTGCTTGGAACGCTTGCGTGCATCGGCATCAACAGCATGTCGAAAAAGAGCCGGACGGTTTTCATGGGCATCACCAATATTCCGATGCTGAACGGTGAGATCGTCATGGGTATCTCGCTGATGCTGCTCTTTATCATCTGCCGCATTCAGCTTGGATTCGGTACCATTCTGATGGCACATATTACGTTCAATGTTCCTTACGTTATCTTGAGCGTTATGCCGAAATTAAAGCAGACGAACAAATCGACGTACGAGGCAGCTCTCGATCTTGGTGCCTCTCCGCTGCATGCATTCTGGAAAGTTATCTTCCCGGACATCATGCCGGGCGTTGTTTCAGGCTTTCTGCTCTCCTTTACCATGTCCCTCGATGATTTCGTTATCACCTACTTCACCAAGGGACCGGGCGTTGATACGCTCTCCACAAAGATTTATGCCGAGGTCCGCAAGGGAATCAAGCCGGAGATGTACTCGCTCTCCACAATTCTTTTTGTCACCGTACTGCTTCTGCTGCTCCTTGTGAATGTGAATCCTTCTCCGAAGGAAGAAAAAGAGGAGGCAAAAGAGCGCGAGGCTATGGCGAAGAAGGGCATCCGTTTCCGCATCACGAAACGTGTGGTCTTCCGCCGGATTCTTCCGATCGCCATGGTGCTTGTCATCGGCGGCGGCGGTATTTACTACGGAAGCCAGAATGCTTCAGCCGGCGGCTCCCAGCAGCTGATTGTGTACAACTGGGGCGAATATATGGATTCTGATGTCATCGATATCTTTGAGGAAGAAACCGGTATCCACGTTGTTTACGAGGAGTATGAGACGAACGAAATCATGTATCCGAAGATCAAATCCGGTGCGATTTCCTACGATCTTGTCTGCCCGTCCGACTATATGATTCAGAAGATGATCCAGAACGATCTGCTGCAGCCGATCAACTTTGACCATATTCCAAACGCTTCCAACATTGGAGATATGTACTACGAGACTTCCGAGCAGTTCGACCCGGGCAATCTCTACTCGATCCCGTACTGCTGGGGAACAGTTGGTATTCTGTACAACAAAAAATGGTAAGCGAGCCGATCGACTCCTGGTCTGTTCTGTGGGATACCAATTACCGCGACAGCATTCTGATGCAGGACAGCGTGCGCGATGCGTTTGCTGTTGCTTTAAAGGATCTGGGATACTCCTTAAACTCCACCAATATCAAGGAGCTGACGGAGGCGAAGGATCTGCTTGTGACACAAAAACCTCTCGTGCAGGCGTACGTTGTGGATCAGGTGCGTGACAAGATGATCGGAAATGAGGCGGCTATCGGCGTTATTTACTCCGGTGAAGCTATCTACACGAAGCGTGAAAACCCGGATCTGGAATACGTTGTTCCAAAAGAAGGCTCCAACGTCTGGATCGATTCCTGGTGCATTCCAAAAGATGCGCAGCATGTCGAAAACGCAGAGAAATTCCTGAATTTCCTCTGCCGGCCGGACATCGCACTGAAAAACTTTGAGTATATTACCTACTCTACGCCGAATGATGCGGCGCGTGAACTGATTGAGGATGACGATATCCGAAACAGTGAAATCGCCTTCCCGGATGAGGAAACGCTTGCACGGTGCGAAACCTTTACGTATCTTGGCGATGATGCCGATGAGGTTTACAACCAGCTGTGGCGTGAAGTAAAATCAAATTAAAGATCTGCTTTCGGACAAAAAAAGATCCCGGTCAGGAATTCTTAGGAAAGATTCCTGCCGGGATTTTTCTATTCTTACTGTTGCTCTCAAAAGTCTGTTTTAATCAAAATTGTGGTCAAAGCGCGGGGAAGGCGTTCCGTTTCCATGGAGCACTTCATCCAGCTTTACAAGCTCCTGCGGCGCCTCTGCAAGCGCTCTTTCGTACAGGTGGACAAGATTCCGTGTGCCCGCTTCGCATTCCTTCTGAGGCCTTCCAGGCATCACACGGCCGCCCATCGAATCATAGCAGCCGACCAGTTTCATCGCTCCAAGAAGAAGGCTTCTTACCGCACTGCTGCGGCAGATCGTGATTCTCGTCCAGAGCTTCATGCCCTTCAGGCATTCGACAATTTCTGTTTCCCCGATTTCCGGAAAACAGCGGTGGATGACCTTGTTGCCGTCGGTGTGCGGGCAGATCGGCGATGCCGGACGGTATACGAGCGGATCGAGGCCGTCCTCCAGCATGAAGTACTGGTCAAGGCTCGTCTCAATCTTTGCATGGGAAATTCCAGTGTGATCCACAAATTTCCCGATATACGGATGACACGTCGAATCGAGAAGGTAATGGCAGGCAAAGCCTAACAGATACGCTTCCATCGCCTCTGACGGGCTCTGCTGATACTTTTTCACCTCATCCTCGAACAGAACGGAAGCCGTCTGCTCATGCAGAAGCGTTCCGTAATCAGACACACGGTTTTTCGAGAACGGATGGTAATAAAAGAAGATATCCGGCCCGTGCAGTCCGATCAGATACAATTTTTTGTTTTCTCGAATGATCTTTTTCAAATTTGCCGGAAGCTGTTCATAGACTTCTCTTCCGAACCTGTCGTGTGCGTACGTAGTAGGCATATCGGTATCTCCCTTCTTTTTTCTCCTGCCGGATCAGACATCCAGCTTGATCTGCATTTCCTCTTCCACTTCTGCGCGGAAGTCCTCCATCTTGACCGGACTGATCTCCGGCAGATTGTCGGTGGAATCGACGCCGAAGTTCCGCAGGAATTCTTCGGTCGTGCCGAACACAATCGGGCGGCCCGGCGCGTCGAGGCGGCCAAGCTCCTGCACCAGATTGTACTCCACCAGTTTGTTGACCGCGTGATCGCTCTTGACGCCGCGGATCTTGTCGATCTCCTGCTTCGTGACCGGCTGCTTGTAGGCAATGATCGAGAGAGTCTCCATCATGACGTCGGTCAGAACCGCCTTCTTCGGCTGCATGGCGATGTTGACAAGATAATCATAATATTCCTGTTTCGTGCACATCTGATACGCATTTTCAAGCTCCACGATGTGGATGCCGCGGTCTTTCGTATTATATTTTTCCATCATATGGTTCAGAATCCTGCGGGTCGTCTCCGTGTCATGGCCGATCGCTTTTGCAATCCTTCCCAGCTCCACGGAATCTCCCATCGCAAAAAGGACTGCCTCGATGGCTGCTTCCGCCTCCTCGACCGAAGAGGGGCGTCTTGCCTCACCCAGGGCAGTTTCTTTATTCCTGTTCTGTTCTTCCATCTGTCTTGTCCTCACTGTCTGTCTCGTCTGTATACGGCACAACTACGGTGTCTTCATCCTCCAGGGATTCAATCAGGATATCCCCGAAAAGCTCCTCCTGGCTGATCCGGATTTTGCCGGTTTTCATCAGCTCCAGGATTGCAAGGAAGGTGACAATCACATGCACCTTGCCCGGCTGGGATTCCAAAAGGTCGCGGAAGCTGAAGCGGCGTTTTTTAACAGCAAACTGCTCGACATACGTCATCTTGTCCGGCAGGCTGACCTCTTCTTTTTCGATCTTTCCGAACTTGCTTCGGATCGGGTCGATCTTGTCCTCCTGGCGCTTTAAAATCATTTTATAGATCGTATGGAGCTTCGCGAGAGAAATCTGCGAGAGAAGCTCGGAGGTGTCGACCGGCGTCCTGTACTCCAGCACTTCTCTTGGAAGCGTCGGCTCCTTGTACACGGAACGGCTCGCCTCGTTCATGCGGTCACGCAGCTCGTACGACATGTACTTGTACATTTTGTACTCTAAAAGCTGCTGCACCAGCTCGGCTCTCGGGTCCTCTTCCTCGCCTTCCTCATTCACTTCTTTCGGAAGCAGCATGCGGCATTTGATATCCAGAAGCGTCGCCGCCATGACCATGAACTCGCTCATGATGTCGAGGTCTTCCCGCTCCATCTGATGAATGTATTCCAGATACTGGTCCGTAATCTCTACAATGGGGATATCGTAAATATCTATTTTGTTTTTATCGATCAGGTGAAGAAGAAGGTCCAGCGGTCCTTCAAACACCGGAAGCTTTACTGGTATCGCCATGTGCTCTGTTCTCCCTTACGTTTTCCCGATATCTGTAATAATCAATTCTCTTCTGTTCCAGATGCGGACCGGAATGGTGTGTTCGCCCGTTCCTGCACTGATGATCTGGCAGGTGCCGCCCGTCAGGAACAGCCCGCGGCAGTTTTTCGAAAAAGGCGGAAATCCGGCGTCACAAGCCCCCGGTGCGCGCCAAGGCCCACCACGCCGCCGTGATAATGGCCGGAAAGCGTCAGATCGGCTCCATATGATGCATAGGAGCTGCGGTAGGCAGGGTGATGCGCCAGCAGAATGCCGTAGCGCGCCGGATCCGGTTTTCCAAGATGGTCCGTCAGTTCCGAAACCGGCAGCGGTCCGCGGTAAAAGCGGTTGTAATAGGTGCGGTCCATGGCATAGCCGTAGATCCGGACCGGACAGCCGCTGATGGTAAGATCCGCCGTCTCATTTTCCAGATAGCAGATTCCTGCCTTTTTCAGGCGCTCCCGGAGCTTTTCATACAGATCGCCGTACTGTTCCGGGTACAGCTTCAGACGGTATTCGTGGTTTCCGCAGCCATAGATCACCTGGTATTCCTCCGCAAGACGTTCCGCGAAACTCAGACCCGGGTCGAGGTTCTCCCCCGGCTTTGCCACAATCTGGTCTCCGCCGATGATGACAAGATCCGGAGCCGCCTCATCGATGACTGCCTTTAACACCGTGTTGTCCGGGCCGAACTCCATATTGTGGAGATCACTGATAAACGCCAGACGAAAACCGTTTCCTTCCGGAAATTTTCCGTTTGACGAAAGTTTGTAATAGGTCGTTGTAAATTTTCTCATACCGTTCATTATACTTGATTTTTCGGTGTATGACAACCCGTTTTCCCTGCTGTTTATAAGCCCAGTGCCTGTTTTGCCAGCTGATCGGCTTTTTCGTTGTAGGTGACGCCGGTGTGGCCCTTTACTTTGCAGAAGCGGATCGCAACTTTGGCCGATGCCAGATCGTAAAAATTCCGGTAATCGATGGTTCCCTGTTTTTTCGCCTGCCATTCTCTCGTACACCAGCTTGCGATTCCCTGGTAATCGTGATAGATGGCCAGCTCCGGAATATCATGTGTCAGGCAGTAAGCCATGGCCAGCTCTGCGCCCTTGATCTCGCCTGCCACATTCCGCATGGAGACGAGATCCGGATCGCTGTATTCTTCTGCAAGATTCAGCTCTTTTCCGTCCAGGAAGAGGACCACACCGCAGGAGAACTTTCCGAGCGCATGCTGATAGCTTCCATCCACGTATGCGACGGCGCTCCTGCCGACACCGGCGTATTCCGGGTCTTCGCATGGTTTTTCCGCCAGAATCAGGTGTTCCCAGTCCAAAGAAGAAGGATCGGGTGCTGCCGTGCTCTGTACTGCCTTTCGTTCCGGGGCAGCGGAATACGTTCCTTTTGTTTCCCGCAGCAATGGTTCCGGCATTTTACCGCCGCCCAGAAAGGCCTCTGCCTCCTCCAGACGCTCAAATCCCTTGTAAATTGCGCCAGGATAACCGTGTACCTGCGCTTTGCACGCATCCCATGTCCGGTAGATGCCCGGAACCTTTCCCTGTTTTACCGCATAGTAATTTTTCTTTGCCATGTTTTTCTCCTTTTCGCGCATGATACTCCGGCTTTATGCCGTCCCAAGAAAATATTGTTTCATCGTACATCCGAACAGATCCCACATGCCGGCTCTTGCCACGTCTGCTCCATATAAAATCGCAACGGAACCAAGTTCCTCACCGTCTGCTTTGTAAACAACTCTTCCGGCACACTCGCCTTTCTGGATAGGGGCCTGCACCTCTTCCGGCAGTTCCATCGTTTTTTCCACTTCACCAATCACCGTCCCGCCCGTCGTAAGATAGCGGAATTCTTCCGCATATTCCAGTTCTGCCGTATCCTGCTTTCCGTAAACAACCGAAAGTTCCGGCAGGGGATCGCGTTCCCGGTCTATGTAGATGCTGCAGGACGAAAACCCATACTGGAACAGTGACGCTGCATCTGCAAACCGCACCTTGTAGTCCGGTGCTCCCATCACGACTGCCAGCATCGTCAGATCATTTTTCTTCGCCACTGCCGAGACGCAGTACTTCGCCTTCGAGGTGCTTCCTGTTTTCAGTCCCACACAGCCCTCATAGCCGCGGATCAGCTTATTTGTATTGGTGAGGGTGAATGGTTTGCTTCCCTTCTGTGTGACATGCGTAATCTCTTCCATCCATATAGAGGAATAGTTCAGGATCTGCGGAAAGCGCTCGATCAGCTCCCGAGACATTTTCGCCACATCTGCCGCTGTCGTGTAATGGCCGTCGGAATCCGTGAGGCCGCAGCAGTCCTCAAACCTTCG
>ENA-OQED01000640-OQED01000640.1-human-gut-metagenome-genome-assembly--contig:-NODE-640-length-13759-cov-5.362236_pt1 | contig 13759 bp, 11 predicted proteins | sample MGYA00242790_ERZ504625 | MGnify/ENA primary metagenome ERZ504625 (study PRJEB26092, sample SAMD00036345) | human gut metagenome | host: Homo sapiens | study: EMG produced TPA metagenomics assembly of...
CTTCCGGCAGAAAAAATTTGCTAAAGCTCTCTTCAATGCATATACCAACCGCGATCTTTCCGCACTGCTTATGTGTCTGTGCAACAACACCGTATTTGATTTGCTGCGCAATTCATATATCATACCGTACAGGTTCAATGCCGACGGACATCAAAATCCGATAATCATGACCGATGAACACGGAAATCCGCTGCCCGAGTATAAACACATATCTCACGACAAGAACTATATACATTTTCATGAGATATACAATGATATGCCAGATAAAAAGGATATCTACTACGCACAGGCTTACCGCTACAGTCACACATATGATTCCGAGCATATGACTCCCACGCAGCAGGTCATTGTAAAGCATGACGGAATACTCTTGATACGAGAGCTTCCCGATACCGTAAAACTCAAGGAGACTGAGGCTGAGGCTTACTCTGCCGTATGGGATCTGATGATACAGATTGAAAAGGAGCTTCCTATGGCATATGTTTTTTACGGTCAGGACTCTCTTGTGGAAAATGACAAGCGGTATGATGAAATTGGTATTTTCCTGCGAAGCTCTCATTTCCTAAAAAATCTTGAAAAACATGTACAAAAGGCCGAGGCGATAATTTATGGCAGATAACAGCTACACAGATATCATGGAAAAAAATCATATGGAAATCCCCTGGCATGATTATGCCAAACAGGATGGAAATATACTCATAGATAAGGCGGGACTGATTGAAAAAGCCTCTGTAATCGGACGTGTCGGACTCATCATGCTCTCCTGCGGCACAGGAGCCTGGCGTGTGAGAACCTCCATGAACCGGCTCTCAAAGGAGCTTGGTGTCACATGTACAGTGGATGTCGGACTTATGTCAATCGAGTTTAACTGCTTTGACGGAAATGACTGTATATCGCAGTCACTCAGCATAGCAAACACAGGTGTAAACACATCAAAGCTCTATCGCATGGAGCAGTTTGTCGACAATTTTCCTAACGAGGAAGCTCATCTGACCGGCGAAGAAATTCACCGGCGACTTGATGAGATTGAACAGATTCATGCCATTTACTCCCCTGCAAGGCTTGGACTTGCAGCAGCTATAGCATGCTGTGCCTTCACATTTTTGCTCGGCGGAGGTCCTATTGAAATGATACTGGCATTTGTAGCAGCCGGCATCGGAAATCTCATACGTACAAAGCTTATAAAACATCATTTTACTTTGTTCCTAAATATAGCGGTATCAATTTCTGCCTCATGCTTCATATATGCGGCATTTTTAAAAATTGCAGAGATGGCTTTCAATGTATCAACCATTCATGAAGCCGGATACATCTGTTCCATGCTCTTTATCATTCCGGGATTTCCGTTTATTACAAGCGGAATCGACCTGGCAAAGCTGGATCTGCGCTCCGGTCTTGAACGCCTTGCCTATGCAATAATAATAGTCATGGTAGCCACGATGTTTGCATGGATTATGGCGCTGCTTCTGCAGCTTAAGCCTATGGACTTTGAAGATTTGGATCTGGGCCCCGTACTACATCTAATCCTGAGGCTTATAATGAGCTTCTTCGGTGTGTTTGGATTCTCAATCATGTTCAACAGCCCTGCTTCCATGGCTGCAACAGCTGCTCTTATCGGTGCCATAGCAAATTCACTGCGGCTTGAGCTGGTAGACCTGACAGGTATGCCGGCTCCTGCTGCCGCATTTGCCGGAGCTCTCACAGCAGGGCTTCTCGCATCATTTATCAAGGAAAACAACGGATATCCGAGAATATCCCTTACTGTTCCATCCATAGTCATAATGGTTCCGGGACTTTATCTGTATCGGGCTATATACAATTTCGGCATAATAGCACTTTCGGATGCTGTTTCATGGTTTGCATCAGCAATCATGATTATCATTGCACTGCCGCTCGGACTCATCTTTGCAAGAATACTAACTGATAAGACGTTTAGGTATTGCACGTAACAGAATCATACACATTATAAGCAGACTTGTTTTATACCATTCAAAATCCGGACAGTACAAGCTCTGCACCAACATACAAATATTAAACTCAAAAAACAAGGAGGCATTCATCATGCTTACAGCAGTTACAGGAATAAACTGGGGAGACGAAGGAAAGGGTCGTGTCATCGACTTTCTCGCAGAACATGCGGATATCGTAGTCCGCTATCAGGGTGGTAACAATGCCGGACACACAGTAGTTAATAAACAGGGAAAATTTGTCTTAAATCTACTTCCATCCGGAATACTTCACCCAGATGTAGTATGTGTGCTCGGTGACGGAATGGTTATTGACCTAAACCATCTGTCCAATGAAATTGCACAGATCAGAACACAAGATATATCTGTTTCACCCAAAAACCTGAAATTATCAACAAGAGCCACAATTTCAATGCCGTGGCATAAAATACAGGATGAGCTTGAGGAAGAGCGCCTTTCAAAGTCCGGAGCAGCCTTCGGCTCTACCAAACGCGGTATTGCCTATGCATACAGCGATAAATACCGTAAAAAAACAATCCGTCTCGGTGATTTACTCCACTTAGACGAAGAGAATGTACAGGCCAGACTTAAGACCATGCTTGAAGCTAAAAAACCTTGAGCTTGCAGGCTGCTATCATCAGGAGCCTATGTCTCTGTCAGCTCTTTTGTCATGGTGCAGGCAGAAGGCTGCAAAATATGCACCTTATATCACAGATACCGGTGCATTCCTTGAGGATGCACTATCAAAGGGAAAACGTGTTGTACTTGAAGCACAGCTTGGTGCAATGAGGGATATAGACTATGGTATTTTCCCATATACTTCAAGCTCCTCCACCATCTCAGCTTACGGTCCTATAGGTGCCGGTATCCCCGGTGCCTCATTAGACCATGTGGTCGGTGTACTAAAGGCATACTCTACCTGTGTCGGAGCCGGACCATTTGTCGCAGAAAAAGCTATGAACGGTGAATGGACTGAAATGGTCCGAAAGTATGGAAGCGAATATGGTGCTGCCACTGGAAGACCACGTCGTGTGGGTCCGTTTGATGCCGTTGCAAGCCGCTATGGTCTAAAATGCCAGCATGCTGACAAAATCGCACTGACCAAGCTGGATGTCCTGAGCATCATGGATCAGATTCCTGTTATCACAGGATATCAGTATAAAAATGCTGTAACAAACGTCTTTGACCCCACCGAAAATCTGGAAAAATATACCCCGGTAGTCAAAATGCTGCCGGGGTGGAAAACCGATATATCAAATTGCAGGTCATATGATGAGCTGCCTGTAAATGCCAAGCGCTACATAAACTTCCTTGAGGACATGCTAAGACACGAAATACAATTTGTCTCAGTCGGAGCTGAGAGAAATCAATATCTTCTCAATGGTAAGTGGCTGTAATTGCCTTTAACATGCTTTAACCTACCTCTATGCCATTGCCATATTATTTTTCTGATTTACTAAGATATTGTATACACGAATGTGCTGCCACATTTCCTTCTCCGACAGCCTCGTATACTGGTATGGCCTGCCCGTGCAGTCACCCGCCGCAAAACAGCCTGCCACATTTGTCTGCTGGGCTCTATCCACCAATATATGTCCGTTTTCTATTTCAAGCTGCGGCATAAGCTTTGATGGTGCAATGGCGTTCCTGAGGCAGAATACTCCGTCTACGCTCTCAGTCTTTCCGCTTCGAAGCGTAATTCCTTCCACAAATGAGTCTCCAATTAATGCTATAGGTACATCCTTTGATATCTTTACATTTGGAAGCTCTATTTCTCTGTCATTATAGGCCGGGAAATACAATACCTCTGTCGCAAGATCCGCAAGATATTTAACCTCATGCTCATACTTTTTGTCATTACATATGACAGCTATCCTCTTATCCTTGTAAAACATGCCATCACAGGTGGCACAGTAGCTGAGCCTCTTGCCAAGCAGCTCATCCTCCCTGTCCAACTGCTTTGCAGACATCACACCCATGCAAAGTATGAGAGTCCTTGCCTCATACATCTCATTGTCTGCAAGCACCATAAAGCCGTTTCCTGCAGGCATGATATTGGTCACAGTCTTTTCTGTTATATCAATTCCCGCATCTCTCCTATGAGCATCAAAGCGTTCAAACAGCTCCTGTCCGCTTATCTGTGGAAATCCGGGATAGTTTGTGATTTTCTCTGCCTTTTGCACCTTTTCGCTTAGGTTCTTCGAACCAAACCAGATAAAATCCTTTTTATATGTTTTTAAATTCAGGGCTGCCGACAGTCCGGCAGGACCTGTTCCTATTATTATACTATCGTACATGCTATGCTCCTTGTATCATATATTTGTATATATTTAGACCTTATATATAGTGTGGGCACTAAGGTATACATCGAATTGCATGCAAGCATGCATCGATTATATGACCCTTTAATCATATTATATTATTGTAACGTCACATACAGTGCGCCTCAATGCTTCGATATACTCCCTTGCATATCGCGAGAGTACCACACCCTTTCTGCTGATAATGCCTATCCTCATATACTCCTCCACATCAAGTGGCTTTGATATAATATTCCTTCCATTCAGCTCTGCGGAAATCACTCCTGAACACACTGTGTAGCCATTTAAGCCAATTATCAGATTAAAAAGTGTAGCTCTGTCTCTGACCCTGATATTCTTTCTGCTATCAAGAGTGCTGACAAACTCCTCCGAAAAGTACTGTGAATTGTACTCTCCCTGCTCATACGTCAAGTACGGATAGTCCTGCAGATCATCCATCGTGATGCTCTTTTTTGAAGCAAGCGGGTGACTGTCACATATGAATACATGCGGTGTGGCTGTAAAAAGCTCTGTGAACTCGAGTTCATTACGCTTTAGCATCTTTGAAAGCACCTCCGTATTCTTGGAGCTTAGATATATGACTCCCAGCTCACTCTTTAAATTCGTGACATCCTCAATAATTTCGTGAGTCTGCTCCTCCCTGATGGTAAAATCATACTGATATGCATCAAACTCTCTGATTACATCCACAAATGCATTCACTGCAAAGGAATAGTGCTGACACGATACCGCAAAGTGTGGCTTACTCACCACATCATCCTTGTAGATCCCCTCTATGAGATCTACCTGCTCGAGCACCTGTCTGGCATGACCGAGAAATCTCTCACCATCTTCTGATAGTATCACTCCCTTGTTTGTCCTGATGAAAATAACTATCTGCATCTCTTTTTCCAGGTCATGTATAGCGCTGGTCACAGTGGGCTGCGAGACAAAAAGCTGCTTTGCAGCCTCTGTTATATTGCCGCATTCTGCCACTGTCACCACGTACTTTAATTGTTGCAGAGTCATGTTCATTCTCCTTTTGTTACATATCGAAATATTATTTTACATATTAAATGTCTTACATCGCTTAAGTCATCTCGAAACTATTACTGTATACCAATAATCTTTCTCAGTATCTCACCCAACAGCTTTCCGAGCATAAGCGGAATGACAACAAGCACCACATACCACAGCAGCTTGTCATACCACACCCTGCCATCATTTATCACACAGATAAAGTGCATGGCAACAACTGCCACTGAAAATACAGATGCAAGAAGCTGCAAAAAGCTCGCCACATGAAGCTTATTTGTTACCTTGCCAAGCGTAAATAAAAGCATCGCACCAAAGAACATAGCTATATCAGCCTCCCATGGTATCATTTTACTATACGAAAACAGCTTAAACATATCGCAATACTCCATATGCAGCTCAAGAAACAAATCCACTGATGCAATCATGAGAAATACTGCTCCTATCGCTGAAAATACCGCTGCCAGATATACATAATTGTTTCCAAGTCTGTGCTGTCTGAGCTTATATTTAAGCATACCCCTTTTCTGCACATACTGTGTGCGAAGATATGAATCTGTCGCAGCGTCAATAGCCCGGTCGCAGTAATCTGCTGCTGTCCTGTATACTTTGACTCCGGCATCGTTATTTTTAAGGGCAAACTCCACAAGGCTCTCTCCTGCCCTGTTGTTGCCACGCTCCGTCGCAGTAACCAGATACCCTACACCAAGCTTCTGCTCCTTGCCATCAAAAAAGGTAGTGACCAGATACTGACCATAATCGGCAAGTGCATCCACATTTCCAAGCTCCACTGCTTTCTTCCACCAAAACACTGCGCGCCCGGGATCCCGGTATGTGCCCTGGCCTCTTTCAAACATATTTGCTGCCATATTCATGGCATCTGCATCGCCAGTCTCTGCCAGTGGCAGAAATTGACGGAATGCTCCCTCCATATCATTTTGTCTGTATGCCATCATAGCCATATCAAACGCTGTACTTTTCATATTGTTCTCCTTGACAGCCTTAGCTGTTTTCTTCTTATTATAATGTATTTAACATGATGATAGCAATACGACTTCTTTCCCAATTTATTATATGTTTTTCTTTAGTGCTACAGCAGATATTGCAGACACTATAGGCACCGTGAGTATCACTCCAAGCGTTGCAGAAATTCCCTGAATTATTTCAATTCCGATTGAATACATATCAAGCACCTGATAATACTGATAGTTATAGCTGTAAATATATACAAAGGTATTAATCGAACCACCTGCAAAAGCCAGAATCAGCGTGTTGGACATGGTTCCCATCATGTCCTTTCCGACATTTATGCCGGATTTAAACAGTTCTTTGGTGTCAAGCTTTGGATTTTTATCATGAATCTCATTAATAGTGCTTGCTACAGACATGGCAACATCCATCACAGCACCAAGAGCTGATATCAGTATCCCTGCAAACATCAGCTCTCCCACCTTTATATCTGTCATCTCACCAATATAAATAAGACTTTCGATATCATCCACATTATAGCCGGATATATGGCATATTTTTCCAAATATAAATGCAAAAACAGCAGCCAACACCACACCTATTATTGTGCCGACGATTGCACAGATTGATTTTGCAGTAAATCCATCTATCAGATACATAACAACGACTGTTGTTATAATTACCACAAATGCCGCCGCAAAAATAGGAGACACTCCTCTGTAGATAAGCGGCATAAATACAAATAAAATGCAACAGAATGTAAACACAAGTCCTACAGCTGATTTAAAGCCCTTGAATCCTCCAATTAACACTAAAACTATAAGGAAAAAGGCAATTATCATATACAGTTGATTTCCTCTGTCATAATTATAGACACTTACCGTTGTAAGCTCATCCGACTCGCTGATTATCACTATTACCTTTGTTCCTATTCTACATCTGGCACCATACAGATACGATGAAGAACTGGTGGCATCCAGAATTTCTCCCTTATGCTCACCAGTTCTTATTTTGACCTTTATCTGCTGCTGCCCAGCCCTGACACTGTCATCTTCACCCACAGAACCATCATAATCCTTTGAAGTGCTATCCGAATAATCAGAGCTGACAATCTCTGTCACCGTCGCTTTTTCAAAATCACGGCCATCAGTTGATTGCAGTTCTGTCTTTTCCACATTGTTCAGTGATATTCCAAATGCAATTATCAGAGCAATACTTATTATTGCAATACAGATTTTCTTCACTATTTTCTCTCTTTTCCGGCAAATACCACTGCTGTTCCTGCTGCTCCAAGACCAATCACACAAACAATTGTCCAAAGCAGTGCCTGTGACTCATCACCGGTCTTAACCTTAGAAACTGATTTATTGTTTGACTTTTCTGATGCTTTCTCTGATTCAGATGTTTTTTCTGTTGGCTGCTCTGATGCTTTCTCTGATTCAGATGTCTTTTCTGTTGGCTGCTCTGATGCTTTTGGTGGTTCCTGTGCAGTCACCTTTACAAGACCGTTTCTGGCTGTTGTCAGGTTCTCAAGTATCTTGTTGATCTGTGCCTGCTCAGTCTCAGGGCTGATACGGTTTGCGGCATCCATCGCATCCTTTAAAGCCTTCCAGCTACCAGTTGTGTAGTCCTTCTCTACAAGTTTATTATCTGTAAGCTCTTTATTTATCTGCGCAAGCTTAGCATCAACTGCTGATTTGTCTGCTGATTTTACAATAGTAACCGTATTGTCAATTGCACTGTCATTGTCAGTACGATAAGTGTTAATTGTCATGGTTGTCTCTGTCACATCGATGAGTGAATATGTAGGGACATCCTCCTGCCATCTGCTTGCTATGTATGACTGCTGACGTGATACGAGGTCATAATACTTACTTCCTGATGAACTGCTGGCTGTAAGATAAAGAATTCCCTTAGGATCTACCACATACTCTCCTGTCTCTGTAATTCTGTCTGCATCCATCACAGAAGTAAGATAAGATAAGTATGTCTTTTCTGATTCGTCTGTTGTGTCTGCTTTGATATTTCCCGGTGCTACAGTCAAAGTACCCTCACCTGTATAGTCAATATCCTTATCAAGCATTTCATCAAACTCATCATCAGTATATGTTACAGTCTTTTCTATCTGATTGCCTGAAAGAAATTTACTTCTTGAATAAGCATGGTCATGTCCTGTAAGCACAGCATCTACACCATATTTCTCAAATGTCGGTGTAAGCGCATAACGTAAATTCACAATCTCCGGCTCATTCGAATGCTCTGCCGAACCATAAATATCCTGATGCAATGTAACTACCTTCCACTTGCAATCAGCATTTTCTGCAACTGTTTCTTTGATAAACTGAATATGCTCTGCTGAGTTTGTGTCCTGTGTATTAAGCATCATAAAAAGCACATCACCATATGTGAAATAATAGTCACCACCAACTTTTTTATTATCTCCCAGATTGCTGAGGTTTGGAACATTAAAATGGTACTGATAGTTGGCATTGTCTGCATCATGATTACCGACTGTTGTTGCTACCGGCAATGACGCAAGTGTATCCGGTGAAAGATATCCTGCATACTCTATCTCACTTGTTGTAGAACTCTTTCCCGGAGCTTTTTTCTTTGTTGTCTGAATCTGGTCTCCTGCTGACACAATAAAATCAGTTCCTGCACTCTGTATCTTTTTCAATGTCTGTGACCAATTGTAGCTGTCATTTGCTACCGCATTGCTCTGTGCATTGTAAAACGCCTCTGTATCAGCTCCCTTTAATTCATTAGATGAACCAATCTGTGGATCACCTACAAAAGCAAATTCTTTAGGTTACAATCGATGATGGGGTAAACGAAAAAGCAGTTTTGACATTGCAGAGAACTGCCCCTTCGTTTACACCATTTTCGATTTGACCTAATTGAACAAAGTGAGCGTCCGGGTAGCCGCAACCTATGGACTTTCAATTCTTTGTTCCTGTCCATGATTATATATGATTCTCGGTATGAAAGCTACAACATTTTATAAAAAACAGGCAAATGGGCATGACGATAAAACCTCAGAAACTGAGGCTTTTGAAAGTATTAGATGTTGCTCTTTAGCAGCGCAGTGGCATTCTCATCTGTGGCTTTCCGAGATGCCCACCACATGCCTTACACACACAAACTTTGATGCCATAAAGATGTTCCAATATTTCAGGCATTTCCATGTCACGAAGCTTTGAAAGATACTTCTTACATCCAAGTAAATTTCTGCAAAGGGTGAGCTTCTGGCTTTTAGTACGGGAACATAGCAGTCCGTAGTGCCTGATGCGGACAAAACGCCGTGGTGGTACATGCATGAGAAACCGCCGGACAAACTCTACACCCGAAATAGTCAGTTCCTTCCACTGTCCCTCATTACGGTAATCCTTTACTAAGAATGTAACGGTATCATCATCCATACGGACGATGCGGTGATTGCTGACGGCAATGCGATGAGTATACTTACCAAGGTATTTAATTACTGTTTGAGCACCATTGAATGTCTTTTTACAATGAGGAATCCAGTCCATACCATAACAGGAATCTAAAAGCTCCTTGAACGTATAATGGTTGCGAAATTTTTCTGCAGTACCATGAAATACCAGCTTATCCTCTTCCCACAGCCTCTTTAGTTCCTCCAGATATTTTCCGCGGAACATTTTGGAGATGACCCGGATGGGAAGAAAGAAATTTTCACCATTGTCCTTCCACTGGTTGTTGGAAGCCAGTCCTCCCCCCAGCAGGATGGTATGAATGTGGGGATGAAAGTTCATTTCAGAACCCCATGTATGTAAAATGCAGATGTATCCCACCTTTGCGCCGAGATGTTTTGGGTCGGCAGTCAGTTCGCTGATTGTGGAAGAAGCTGCATGGTATAAGGCATCATAAAGAAGTCTCTGGTTGCTGTAAATGACAGGGTTTAAAATATCAGGAACCGTAAAAACCAGATGGAAATAAGGAGCATCAAGGACATCCTCTCTGCGTGCATCCATCCACATTTCTTTCGGAACAGCCTGACACATTGGGCAGCAACGGTTACGGCAGGAATTGTAATGAATCTGTACGAAGCCACAATCCTCACATACACATACATTTGCACCATAGGCACCGGTCTTGCAGTTCATGATGTTATGTGCAACCTTTGCCTGTACAGGGGAAGGTGAATATTGATCAAGGTATGCCGGATAAAAACGATGAAAAATATCCTGTACTGTGGGCTTATCCATTGGCTGTACCATCCTTTCTGTCAAAAGGACTGCGGATGCCCATAATGGATTTGTTGCTGACATGAAGATAAACTTCTGTGGATTTCGGATCGCGGTGTCCAAGCAATGCCTGAATATTCCGCTGTTCCACTCCCTGCTCCATAAGGTGGGTGGCAAAACTGTGACGGAGGCAGTGAGGAGTAACACCGGATAACCCAGCAGCCGATGCAGAACGTCGGATAACCTGTTCCAGTGTACTTACGGTAAGATACTGCCCTGTAAACTGATTCGGAAACAGAATGCCCTTTGGTCTGCCTTTCCGGAACCAGTATTCCGTAAGAAGTGCAAGGTTTCTTTCAGACAGAATGGTATAACGGTCCATCCGGTTCTTGGTATCCCGGACATGAATCTGCATGTTTGTGCGGGAAATATCATCATAATGAAGATGAATCACTTCCGAGACACGCATTCCGGAAGAATACATTGTGGCGAACATGGCTTTATATTTCAGGTCATCCGTAGCATCAAGAAGCCGGTCAATTTCATCAGTAGAAAGTACGGTTGGGAGTTTGTGCTCTATTATCATGCGTGGAACAGTGATATCATCCCACAGAACGTGAAGTACATTCCGATAGAAAAAACGGATGGCTGAATTATAAAGGTTGAGGGTGGTCGCTTTCAGACCATTGTCCTTCTTGGCAAGAAGAAAGTCCCTGACATCCTGACAGGTAAGCTCTTCCGGGTGCTTTTCCATGTAATTAAGGAAATAAGAAACATAGTTTTTGTAGCAGTTAATGGAACGCTCTTTAAGGTTACGGATTTTTCCAGCTTCCTCAAGCTGTAATAAATATTTTTCGTACATAATAATTCCTCCATGTAAAGTCAGTAATTTCGGGTATCACTGCTTACATGGAGGTGCATTGGAATAATAAAACCGCTTGCTAAAAGAACGGTTAGGTGTTAATCTTTTCATAGGCAGTGGTAATGTCGATCCTGTTTGATTGTTGGTTGTGGTGACTTAACAATACTACTATTAGGACTTGGTTTCCACTGCTTTTTATTTAGGAAAAGAAAAACTGCGTCACAGCCTTGGCAGGCCATCGCGCAGCGATTTTGTTCAATTAGAATTTAAAAATGTAACAAAACAATACGGAGAAGTAAATGCTGTTAATAAAGTGAATTGTGTTATGGAAAAAGGAATTTATGGACTGCTTGGAGTAAATGGAGCAGGAAAGACCACATTAATGCGTATGCTTTGTACGATTGTTCAACCATCAGAAGGACAAATATTATGGAATGGTAAAGATATATGGAAACTAGGAGGTGAATACCGAGAAGTTCTGGGATATTTACCACAGGATTTTGGATATTATCCAGATTTGACCGTATATGATTACATGATGTACATTTCTTCTATAAAAGGGTTAAAAATACCGTTTGCCAGAAAAAAAGTGAAGCAATTATTAAATCAAGTAGGAATGGAAAAATTCAGTAAAAGAAAAATGAAGAATTTGTCTGGAGGAATGGTTAGACGTGTAGGAATAGCACAGGCGATGTTAAACGATCCGCAAATTCTTGTCCTGGACGAACCTACCGCTGGATTAGACCCGAATGAAAGAATACGTTTTCGTAATTTAATTAGTGAATTGTCGGAAGAACGTTTGGTGCTCTTGTCTACACATATTGTATCGGATATTGAGTACATTGCGAATAATATTATGTTAATGAAAGATGGAGAACTTTTTTATGCAGGTACCGCGGAAGAATTAGTATCTTCTATGAAAGAAAAGGTATGGCAATGTAATGTTTCGAGAAGTATGATAGACAAATATATGAGTGAATATTTGGTTGGAAATATAAAAACAACAAAAACCGGAGCAGAGCTAGAATTATTTCAATAGAAAAGCCAACAGAAGATGCTGTGGCTGTAGAAAAAAATCTGGAAGATGCATTTCTATTTTATTTTGGAGAAAAATCGGAGGAAAAACAAGATGCTTAAATTAGAATTAAAACGAATTTTTTCAAAGAAAATTAATGTATTTGCAATCGGATTGGCATTGATACTTGCTGTCATTTTTAGCGGATTTGCAGTTACAAGTAATCGCTATGTGGATGAGAATGGAAATGCTAGTACTGGAATTATGGCAACAAGAAAACTTACAGATAACAGACGAGCATGGAAAGGTACATTGACAGAAGATGAACTTGGAAAAGTTATAGAACAAAATAAAAATGCGATGACACAATCCTCAGAAGAAAATGCGATTTACGGAACGACATTACAACCGATAGATGATATTAGGGGTTTTATAATATCGGTATTAACACCGGATGCAGAATATGATGAAAGTGTTCTGAATCAAATTACAGAAGAAAATGTGCAAGAGTTCTATGACACTTATCATAAAAATATGGAAAAGATGGCAGAAGAATATGGAAAGACTTCTGTACAGAAAAAATACTTGGAAAAGAAATATAATGAAATAAAATTACCAGTAGAATACGAATCTTATAGTTCATGGGATACTATGATTATGTATGTAGAAACGTATTCTATTATTCTGGCAATCATAGTTGGTTTTATTTGTGCTGGAATATTTGCAGATGATTTTCAGACAAAAGCAGATGCAGTATTTTTCTCTACAAAGTATGGACGTACAAAAGCTGTTAAAACAAAAATACTGGCAGGAATAGCTACGACAGTTATGATTTATTGTATGGGAATTATATTACTTAGTGTGATTTGTTTTGGAATTATGGGAACCAGTGGTATGAATACACCTTATCAAATGTATCAGGCGTATAGTATTTACATTATGTCATATGGACAATACTATTTGTTGACAGTTGTATGTGGATTTATAGCCAGTATGCTGGCGGCTGTAGTGTCTATGTTAGTAGCGGCTAAAATGCATACAATTAGTGTCGCTGTTTGCATTCCGTTCTTTTTATATTGCTTATTGCCATTTATAGGACGGGCACTTTCTGGGTATACAACGCTTTTCAATTTGATACCAACAATTTTGACAAATGTACAGGCAAGTGTAAAAGTCCCACTTATTTATCAGATTGGGAATTGTGTATTTCGACAAATTCCGCTTGTAATGGTAATGTATACAGTGATGGCAATAGCTTACTGCCTTTTATTTATAAGAGTTTTCGCAGATACGGAAATAAGTAAAAATTGTATTCATACTCATGAAAAACAAAGTAAGTAAAATATTTTCTGGAAAAATCAAAGCATAATTTTAAAGATTTACGGCGGGCAACTTGCCCGCCGTAA
>ENA-OQED01000642-OQED01000642.1-human-gut-metagenome-genome-assembly--contig:-NODE-642-length-13732-cov-1.065711_pt1 | contig 13732 bp, 14 predicted proteins | sample MGYA00242790_ERZ504625 | MGnify/ENA primary metagenome ERZ504625 (study PRJEB26092, sample SAMD00036345) | human gut metagenome | host: Homo sapiens | study: EMG produced TPA metagenomics assembly of...
CAGTTGTTTACATCCGGCAGGCCGTAAAATTCGTAGGTCTGGCTTTTTCCGGGTGCGCTGGTCAGGTTGGTCACGCAGTATTGCGGGGCTTCCTTGGCGGCGCTGGGATAATCGCGGTAGCGCTCACGGTCATCACCGCCGGTCGCAATTTCCGCTTTGGCCAGCACAGCAGCGGCAGCAGCATGGCGTTTTTGCAACGCTTCAGCGGCGGAAAAATCCACTCTGCGGGCGGCAGCTGCGGCAAAGGCGGCGGTTTCGTCCGGCTGGGCATCGGCCAGGTTGGTGGTTTCGTCCGGGTCAGCAATCACATCAAACAGCTGGTTGTGGATTTCGTCCCGGTGGCAGGTGATGAACTTCTGCTGCCCATGGCGGGCCATGCAGCTGTAGGTCCAGCCGCCCTGCGGCAGCTTGTCCACAATTTCACTCCACACGGTGCGGTCAGCATCAGCGGATTCACCGTGCAGCACGGCGACAAGGCTCTGGCCATCGGGGTCCGGCAACGGATCTGCCCCGGCCCAATCACACACGGTGGGGCCAAGGTCCAGCAGGCTGACAGGTGCTGTTATCCGCTGACCAGCCGCCACGCCGCTGCCTGCAAACACCATGGGGATGCGGACGGACTTTTCAAAAAAGGACTTTTTGCCATAAATTCCGTGTTCGCCCACGGTATCGCCGTGGTCGGAAAGATAGCCGAACAGTGCAGGGGTACCGCGGTTTTGGGTGAACACATCAAAGGCGGCGCGCGCACGGCCGATCAGGCCATCCGTGTGCTCCACCAATCCTTTATAGGCAGCCTGGCAGGCCAGCACGATTTCCGCACGGGTGTTGGGTTCCTGCAAATTACGCTGCTGGGCGTTCAGCCAGGGTTCATTCCCCTGCCAGGTGGCGGGCAGCTGGGCGGTTTTCAGGTACTTCAAAAACAGCTCCGGCGGTGCAACATACGGGAAGTGCGGGCCATAGGTGCCCACCACAATGAGCTGCGGTTTGCTGTGGGGCTGGGCAAGGTACTGTTCCAGAGCATCCAGCACCATATCGTCATAACACACAACGGGCGAAGCGCCGCCGCCGACCACATCAATGCACCATTATAGCCCATCGTCTGGGTATGCACGCCGAAATCCTGTTCCAGCGTTTTTTGTGGGCGCACCCATCCGCTGTTGGTAAAATCCGGGGCCACACGGCGGGTAAAGCCGTGGCGCTGGTCGGGGCCGATAAAGTGCATCCGGCCCACCAGCACGGTTTCGTACCCGGCAGCTGCCATCGCATGCAGGAAAGTGGGCGTTGTTTGAGGCAGGGTATCGTTATTGGTAAAAATGCCGGTATGGTGCGGAGCCAGCCCGCTGAGCATGGCCATGCGCGCCGGAACGCAGAGCGGGCAGGGGGTATATGCAGCGTCAAACGCGGTGCCCTGTTCCCGCAGCGCTGCCAAGTTGGGTGTATCCACCGGCATCTGCCCGCCCGCCTGATACTGCGGCGCGTGCTGGTCACTGATAAAAAGTAAAATATCGGGAGACATGAGGGACTCCTTTCGTTGAAGTTAGGAGTTAGGAGGGAGGAGTTAGGAGTTGATTAGGAATGAGGAATTGGAAAGCGAATTAAAAAAGAATAGAGAATAATGAATAATGGTGGTGGACCGCGGCGCGTTTGCGCCACTCAGGAGATATTAGGTTGGCAGATGTTTGAAAATAGATGAATGACCCATAAGCCGATCCGTAGGGAACGGTCTTTACCGTTCCGAAACGGTTGGACCAATGCCATGATGGGATTTGCGGAAAGCCCCACGGGACGATGACGAGCATCGTCCCCTACAGATCAAGGATTTGGCTTGTGGCATATCCTTCATGTTTCTCCCCGGCGCGATAAGCGCATCGCGCCTTACAAAAGAGTGGCCGTCTGTCCTAATTTTCAACACCGAGCCTTCCCCTAGGCCCCAATTCCTAACTTCTCATTCCTAATTCCTAATTAAACTCCTCCCTCCTACTTCCTAACTCCTAACTATCTCACAAATTCCGCTGCCATCTTCAGGCTGTCATCGGCCTGGGGGTACACGCCGCATTTATCCACAAAGGCGTGGCCGACGCCGCAGTAGTTCACCCAGGTAACGGGCACATGGGCGACGGCAAGGTAATGGGCATAGGTTTTGGCTTGGCTGGTCAGATAGTCGTACTGGGCGGTGATCAACAGCGTGCGCGGCAGGCCGGAAAAATCGCTGTCCCACAGGGGCGAAACGGACGCCATGCGGGAGTTGACACCCTCCGGCAGGTAGTTATCCTCGCTGCGCTTGCCTGCGTTCCAGATGGCCAGGATGCGCGGCACGATCCACTCACTCTGCGCATCATCGTAAATATAATCTTCCAACCCAAAGTGATAGTCCTTCAGGCCGTCGGTTTCCCGCACGCTCAGCGCGGGGTAATACAGCACCTGGCTGTTGACCATGCCAAGGCTGCGGTCACGGTCGCGGTGGGCGCACAGAGCGGCCAGGTTGCCGCCGGCGCTGTCCCCTGCCACAGTGATTCTTGCGGGGTCAATGCCCCTTGTTTCGGCCTGGGCATGCAGGCGGCAGAGCAGCTGCCAGCAATCTTCCAGCGCAGCAGGCCAGCGGTGTTCGGGGGCCAGATGGTATTCCGGTACCGCCACAACAGCGTTGGCCTGCTCGGCCAGATAGCGGCAGAAAGGCAGCACAACCTTGCGGCTGCCGTACTGCCAGCCGCCGCCATGCAGGTACAAAATGCAGGGGCGGCCCTTGGGCGGGGTGGGGGTTTTGGGTTGGCAATAGGTCACATCAAATGGACCAGACGGTCCGGCCATGCTTTCTTCCCACTCTTCTAGTTCGGTGGTGGCAAGTTCTTTGCCCTCGATGTGTTCATTTGCAGCTGGCGCACCAGCTGAACGTTGCCGCTGCGGATGGCCATGATCTTGGCGTCCGGTTTGCTGTTGGATTCCCGGATCTCCGCCAGAATTTCATCGCTCAGCGCACCAATGCGCCCACCGGGCAGCAGCTTTACAATATGATTCACGCCGTTCTGTTTCCATTGCAGCGCAGGCAGCGGGGTGTTCATGGGGACCTCCTTTGGCTAGGTAGGAGTTAGGAGGGAGGAGTTAGGAGTTGGTGCCGGGACAAAGCCGTGCGTTGGGAGAATTAGGAATTAGTAATGAGGAATTAGAAATTGGTGGGGCAGCATGTGTGATAGACATTGATTGCACATTATAAAATGTTCTGTAGGGAACGGTCTCGGCCGTTCCGGGGCGGTGGAATAAATGGCGTGATTGAATTTGTGGCAAGGTTCGTCCGGGGCGTCGGGGACGCCGCGGTCCACCACAATTATTCTTTCTGATTTATTCATGATTCTTTTCCGGCACCGGGGTCCTCTCCCCTGCCCCAATTCCTAACTGCTCATTCCTAATTTCTAATTGAAAAAACTCCTACCTCCTAACTCCTACTTCCTAACTGATTTACAGGTGTGCGTCCCACTTGCCGCAGAAGGCATCCACGGGGCTGTTGCCCTTGAAGGTGCTGCGGCCGGTGAGTTTTTCTATCAACTGGTGCAGGCAGTGGTCGTTGTTGCTGTAGCAGTTGATATAGGTCTTGACGCGCGGGAAATCCTGCAAATGGTAGGGGTTTTCCAGTGAGACAAACACAGTGGGAATATCATTCATATAATGCCCGCAGTCCGCGCCCATGGCTGCTTCCATTCAATGCGCACCACGGTCTGGTTGCTCTTAGTGGAAAGGTTCGCCACGTATAAAATCAGGTCGTAATTGTTCACGACTTCTTCGTACTTGGTGGTAAAGCCTTCACCATAAGGCTGGGGCACAAAATCGTCGATCTCAAAGCCTTCTTTTTCCAGCATGGCGCGCAGCTTGGCGCAGGCCGGGGCAACCTTATAGTTGCCCTCACCGCCCGCTGCGGGCTCGATGGTATAGAACAGGATCTTCTTGTAGCGTTCCGGGGTGATGGGCAGCACACCAGGCTGCTCTTTAACCAGAGTGATGGCCTTGTCGGCACATTCCTCGGCCCACTGCTGGTGCTTGGCGCAGCCGACAATGGTTTTGGCTTTTTCCACATCCAGCTCCGGAGCGCCGCGGTGCAGGCCCAGGGCAGCCTTGGTGGCCAGGATACGGGTCACAGCTTCATCCAGGCGTTCGGGGGTGATGATGCCATCTTTGATGCCCTGCAGCATAAAGCCATAGTCTTCTTCCAGGTTGCGGGCAAACAGGAACATATCGGCACCGCGGGCAATGCTTTCGGGCACAGCGCGGCGGCGGCTCATGGCCAGGGTGTAGCCCGCCATCGTGGTGGCATCGGTGCAGATCAGGCCGTTGAAGCCCAGTTCCCCGCGCAGCAGGCCCTGCATCATCTCACGGCTCAGGGTACCGGGCATGATGTCCTCATCCTTGATACCGGGGTTCAGGCGGCGAGTCCAGGCGGGCTGCATGATATGGCCCACCATGGCGGTCAGGGCACCGGCTTCAATACCAGCTTTGTAGGCTGCGCCATAGGTGTTCATCCAGGGATCGCAATCCATGCTGTTGATAGAAGTGACCAGGTGCTGGTCGCGCTCGTCCTGGCCGTCACCGGGGAAGTGCTTGATGGAAGCGGCAAGGCCCATCTTCTGCACTTCTTCCACATAAGCACGGCCCATGCGGCGCACCCGCTCCGGGTCGCTGCCAAAGGTACGGGTGTTGGTGATGGGGTTGCGGTAGTTCGTGTCAATATCAATAATGGGAGCAAAAGCCCAGTTTGCGCCAACGGCGCTGGCTTCGGCGGCACAGGCATGGGCCATCTTGGTGGCCATGCCGATATCATCCGTTGCGGCAATTTCCATCGGTGCACCGACCAGCGTACCCTCGGTCACAATTCCGTTGCCGCCTTTTTCCAAGTTGGCGGCGATCAATGGTGGCACCTTGCTGCGGCTATAAATGTTCTGGGTGGCAGCGATGGCGCGCTCGGTGGGCGACCACTCGGTACATACATCCGCCCGGTTTGAGGATATTGAACACATACTCAAACTCCTCGGGTTTACATTCCTTGAACAGCACACAGAACAGTTGGCCAGCCTTTTCTTCGGTGGTCATGCCGGCCAGGGTAGTGTTCACCCATTCAATATCTTCCGGTTTGAGGTAAAATGGTTTCGCAGCCAGGTCGATCATAATTCTCTCCCTCTCTCAAATAGTATCGTCATCGTTCACAAACAGTTCGGTCAGGGGGTCGGTGGGCAGGCCGTCTTTTTCGTGCTTACGCTTACCGAAGTAGGCGAACGCGCCCACGCACGCCCCGCCGGCCAACAGGCCCAGCACGGGCAGAATTGCTTGGAGTACAGTCATTTATTCCGCCTTCTTCCGGTATTGCTTCAGGCCGTAACGGCTGTACATCTCTTCGGGGGCATCGTTCTCTTCAAACGCAGCGGTCATGGCGGTCAGCAGACGGTCAGACTGTTCAGCATCCTCTAACACATGCTCCTGATGGGGGTCGTTCTGCAGATCAAAAAGCATATCGCCGCCTTTCAGGGTGTGCAGGAAACGCGGGTTGGGCCGTGCCTCGATCTTCATCACCGGGGTACCCTTGGTGTAGCTGAAGCCCGGTGCCATGGTAGCGGTGCGCATCTCCTCCACACTGAACATAGCGCGCATGTGGGTGGGCATCTGGGTGTATTCGTAGGTCTTTTCGTCAAAGTCCTTCACATCGCGCAGCAGGGTGTAGCGGCCATCGGTAATGCCAACGGGCATGCTGTGGTAGCCGAACAGCGCGTATTCCCGCACGGGGGTATCATCGGCCAGGGTCTGGGTCAGCGGGCGGCCCAGCATGTCGGCGGGGATCTCGATGCCAAAGTAATCCAGCACGGTGGGGGCCAAATCAATGGTCTGCACCAGCGCGGGGCTGTGTACGCCCTTGCGGCCGGAGCGCGGATCCCAGATGAACAGCGGCGTGTGGACCAGTTCCTCATAGTTGGGGCTACCGCCCTTGCCCCAGTAGCCGTGCTCGCTGAGGAAGAAGCCGTGGTCAGTGTTGACGATGAGCATGGTATCTTTCCATAGATCCAGCTCATCCATCAGATCCAGCACGCGGCCCAGCTGGCGGTCGCAGAAGCGAACGGAGGCTTCATACTTGGTGCGTATTGCTTCAATCTCTTCGGGGCCTCGGTCACATCTGCATACGGCGGCCAATCGGGCTGGGTAGCACAGTCGGGGTCAAAGTGGGAGGTTGGAGAAGTAAACGGTTCGTGCGGGTCAAACGTTTCGATCTGCAGGAACCAGTTATCGTACCGGCCATTGCGGTTGAGAAAGTCGATGCCGTCCTCAAACGTCTTGCTCATCGGGAAGTCATCTTCACTATGCAGGCGCTCGCGGTTGTGCATGTTCTGCCAGCCGCCATGGCGGCGCATTTCACGCAGCGTGCCGGTTGCTCCTTCAGGGCTGAGCTGGTTGGGTGCAAACTCGGTGGGGGTGGGGGCCAGATCGGCCACCCAGTTATCACTTTCCTGGCCACGGTAGCAGCTCCAGCTGGAATAACGGCTGTGGTAGGTGCAGCCGCCATCCTCGACATAATGGTAATGGTCGGTAGCAAGGCGGCTGTGGATGCCGTGCTTTTTCAGGATTTCCGGCATGGAATCATCATACGGTTCCATGGGGCCCCAGCTGCGGTGCAGGAAGTTATAGCGGCCGGTGTGCAGCTCTCTGCGGGCAGGCATGCAGGGCAGACTGCCCACATAACTTTTGTCAAAGCAGACGGTATGGGCTGCCAGACGCTCAAAGTTGGGGGCCGGGATGGGGCCGCCGTACACGCTCAGCAGATCCCGGCGCAGGGAGTCATACATGACCATCAATGCTTTCATGGTTGGTTCTCCTTATCTATTACAGATCAATGGCGGAAGCTGTAGGGACGCATGCGGTTCAGCACTTCCGGGTGTTCGTTTGATGACGTTGTGCAACTCCTGGGGGTCGGTTTCCAGGTCATACAGCTCATCAGTGTCGTTATAGCTGCGGATCCACTTGTAGCGGCCGTCAAACAGCATGGTGCAATTGTGCAGTTCGCTGCGCTGCACGGGGCGCAGGGGTTCGGTGCTGCCGTTCAGCACCGGCACCAGGGAAACCGCGTCCATCTCGCGGCGGTTCCAATCCGCACCGGCCAGTTCCAGACAGGTGGGAGCCAGGTCCATCAATTCAGCCAGGGCATCACTGTCCCGCCGCTGGGTCATACCCGGCAGGTGAACCAACAGGGGGATGCGCAGGCAGCCTTCGTACATGCAGCTCTTTTCCAACAGGCCGTGGTCGCCCAGCAGCTCGCCGTGGTCGGCGCAGAAGATGACGACCGTATCATCCTTGTGGCCGGAGGTTTCCAGCCAGTCCAGCAGTTTGCCGATCCACCGGTCGATGACCCGCACGCTGCCGGCGTAGCAACGTTTGACCTGCTGCAGATCAGCCTGGGTCATGCCGCCGGTCTGCTGGGCCGCGCGCCGGCGGATCCAGGCGGGCTTGCCTTCCATATCATTGGGGATGGGATCCGGCCACAGGGTATCGCCCACAGCGTCATAATCCTCCTTCGGGGGATCCCAGGGGTTGTGCGGTCCGGCAAAGCTGACGGTCAGGTGCCAAGGGGCACCGGTGTTATCGTGTTCGTTCAGCCATTCCAGGGATTTTTCACCAATGAAGGTATCCAGGAACACCTCATCCGGCAGCACGCTGGGCTGGGCGTGATAGCGGGGCTTCTGGCGCATATAGCTGCGGTAATCTTTTTCCAGGGTGCGCATCAGTTCCGGGTCTTTATCCATCAGGTATTTCTGATAGGGACCCATGGGATAGATGCTGCCGTCCGGGTTGGTACCGTACCAGGCGCTGTTCATTTTGCCCTCGGTCTCCACCGGGTCGGTAAAGCCGTAATGGTACATGCTGGGCAGATCGCCCTTTACGCCGCAGTATGTATCGCGCTTATGCAGGTCAGTCTTGCCCACAATGCCAACACGGTAGCCGCTGTCCCGCAGGGCCTGATAGAAAGTAGGCTGCTCCGGCGGCAGCACCGCATCATGGATGGGCACGCCGCAGCGGCTGGGATAACGCCCCGTTGCCAGTGATGCCCGGCTGGGCGTGCAGAGCGGGCTGGTGCAGGATGCACGGGCAAACAGCACGCTTTCGTCCATCAGGCGGCGCAGGTTAGGGGTCTGGATGCCATCCCCCATCCCCTCCAGCGTTGCCGTGCGGATCTGGTCGGCCATTAAAAACAAAAAGTTGTAATGTTTCATAGAGCACCTCTGGGGGTAGGCAGGAGTTTGTTTCAATGAGAAATTAGAAATTGGAGGTTGTTTTGGAGGTTGTCTTGTCCCGCCTTAAATTACTCATTGCTAATTTCTAATTCCTAATTTTCTTCCCCTCCTACTTCCTCCCTCCTAACTAAAAAATGAGGCGCGGGCCTTTTTTGACCCGCGCCGCTGATGTTTGGTTATGCCGCAACGGCGCGCTGTGCGCGGGTCTTACGAGCCAATGCGATGCGTGCATGCTTTGCTTTGATGTGGTCGAACTTGTCTTCGTTCATACGGTAGATCATAAAAATCAGCCATACGCTGTACTTGATGCAGGTCTGCATATAATCGCTGACGCCGATAGCAGTGAACTTTGCCAGGCCAAGGATCAGGAACTGTACGCTCAGGGAGCCAGCCAGGATGCCAACCACCGGGTTGGATTTTTTAGCCAGCCAAACGCCGACTGCCATGGGGAACATGTTGGCGAACACGGTGCTGTTGGAGTTCATGCCCAGCACAGGGACCAGGCTACTTTTGTAGGCGGTGTCAAACACACCGGCGATGGCAACCAGCGCACCGGCTGCAACGTAGCACAGGAAAGCGTTCTTGTAGATGTTGATGCCTGCATCGTGGGCCAGCTTCTGGTTGCCCTGGATGGCGCGGCGATTGTAACCAAAGCCGCTGTACTGGAACAGGTAGGTCATAACCAGCATGACCAGCAGGGTAACAACGATGATGAAGCCCCAGTTGGACAGGATGGAAACACCCGGCTTACCAAACAGGTTCAGGCCCTGCTGGTTGTACATGCTGAAAGAGATGCACTCGTAAACCAGCGAGATGCCAAGGCCGAGAACCATGGGCAGGATGCGCATGTTGATGAACAGGAAGCCAACGAAACCGCCGGCCAGCATGCCGAATACCATGCTGAAAACCAGAACGCCAACGCCGCCAAGGTTCAGGGACAGCGCGATGTTACCGCCAATGATACAGGCCAGGTACATCTGGGAGCCGGTGGAAGTATCCATACGGCCAACGGGAAGGTTGCAGTTCAGGCCCAGTGCAAAGCAGAAGGACGTGACCAGGTTGCGCATCAGGGTGGTGTAGTCTACCGTGGAATTCAGGGTGTGCACGCCGCAAAAGGCGAGGTTCAGCAGCTCCATGATAAGCCACACCGCTGCCGGAATTGCCACAGTAAATGCAGCGTTCATGAGCAGAACGTGTTTTTTCTTAAAGGATTGCCAGTTGCTCATTGTTTTTCTCTCCTTATCCGTTCAGGCGTGCCGCCGCAGACCTTTTGCGGGGATCAGCCCATCATCTCTTTAATCTTTTCATAGCTCAGGCTCTGCATGATGGCATTGATGTCATCAGAAGTAACGTCAGGGTTGACGGTAACGAGCATCTGATCAACGAAGTCCTTGTTGGCAATCCAGTTGCCGGTTTCTTTTGCATCCCAGCCGGACATTTCAGTCAGCTGCTCAGCGCTGGTGATGGGGATGAAGTTGAAGGTGAAGTAAACGGGCAGGCCGTCTTCGCCGCGGCAGGCGCGGCACTCAGCACCGGAAACCAGTGCGTTGTAGGTAGCGGCAAACATAGCTGCGGTCTGGGTAGAAACAGCCTTGATAGCAACCAGGTCAACGCTGGAGTTGCCGGAAGAGTCTTTGGTGTTGAATGCGGTTTCCAGGGTGGTGCCCAGGGCGCCAACGCTGGCAACCTTGATGTTGATGCCGAAGCTCTTTTCCACTTCGTCAACCACGGTAGCGCTCTGGTTGTAGGTCTGGCCGGAGCTCATGAACATCTTGTAGTTGCCGGTCTGCAGCAGGGTGGAGATGCCGGGCAGCCAGGTATCCTTGTTGGGGGAGCCGGGGTACAGGGTGATCAGGATGTTTTTATCGTTCTCAACATTGGTGGTTTCGCTGGAAGCGATCAGGTCATCGATGCTCTTGGTATAGGTGATGCCGTACTTCTGCTGCAGACCTTCCAGGATAGCGCGGGTGATCTCAACGTGCTGGGTGTTGCCCTGGGCAGCCAGGCTGGTGGAGATCAGGAAGCCTTCGCTGCCGTCCTCGCTGGCATTCTCCTCCAGCCAGTCTCCAAACAGGGAACCGACCTGTGCGTTGTTAGCGCCGATGCAACCTGCAAAGTTGGTATAATCAGTTGTGAGCAGCTCCGGATGCTGGGTGTAGTTGCCGTTGATGGTGTAAACCAGGCCGTTATCCATGCAGAGCTGAGCCATCTGACCGGAGGCAGACTTCATATCGATGATGGCGTCTGCGCCGGAGTCGATGCAGTTTTCAATAAAGGTCTTGGTGGCTGCATCGTCCTTCAGGGTCTCGGAGAAGATAAACTTGACGTTGTAGGTGGGGGCGATGAAATCTTCCAGGTAAGCGCGGCGGATGGTAACTTCGTCGTTGGCCTGGGCTTCGGCAATGCCGATAACGTACTGCTTGGTAGCAGCCGGTGCAGCGGAATCGGAAGCGGTGGAGGCTGCAGCGCTGTCACTGCCGGTAGAGGCGGCGGTGGAAGCTGCAGTGGAGGAAGCGGAGCTGCCGCAGGCGGTCAGCATGCCGCCAACCAGCATCAGCGAAAGCGCGGACTGGAACAGTTTGCTCTTTTTCATGGTGTTTTCTCCTTTGAATTTGTTTTTCATGTGTGTTCAAGGGTGCCAGGCACCCGATATACAATTTTGCAGTGGGGAATCAGAACTGCACGCGGGAAGGCAGCAGATTCTGGCGTTCGCTGTTCATCCAGACCAGCAGCAGGAAGATCACGCCGCGGATGCCCTGGATGAATGCGCTGGAAACACCGACCATCAGCAGGCCCTTGTTCAGGGCTGCAACGGTCAAAGCGCCCAGCAGGCCAGCGTAAGCATTGGAGCGGGGAACCGCCGAAGATGGACATGCCGCCCAGAACGGTTGCCAGCATAACATCCATGCCAAGGCCACTGCCAGTCTCAACGCTGACTGCGGAAACATTGATCACACTGAACACGGCGGCCAGGCCAACGCCAACGCCGGTCATCAGGAAACTGATGTAGGTTGCGCGAGAGTTGGAGATGCCGGTCTGTGCGGCGCAGTTTTCGTTGCCGCCCAGGAACCGCAACTCACGGCCAACACGGGTAAAGTGGTAAATGACCACGCAGAAGATAAAGTACCCGAAGAATGCAACGTAACGGAAGCCGCCGTCTTCCAGCATAGCGGCAACGCTCATATCAAGGTCGATCTTGCCGCTGCCGCCGATCAGCAGGGTGCTGATTGCGCCGTAAATCTGGGTAACCACGATGGCAACGGTGATGGTTTTGATGTTGCACACAACGGACATCGTGCAGTTGAACGCCATCAGGCCCAGGGCCACGGCCACCGTTGCCAAAATCATGACAACAACGGACTGTGTTACGTTATAAGCCTTAACGCCCAGTGTGGCGGCAAGGCCAAGCACCGCACCGATGGAGATATCCAGGTTGCCGTTGGAGTAGATAAAGGCAACGCCCGTTGCGCAGGTACCAATGATGATGGCCTGGCTCAGGATGCCTTTCATGACGGAGAGTTTGAAGAACCGTCCCGCCGTTGCAACGCCGAAGATCAGGATCATGACCGCCAGCATTACAATGGGGAACAGCATGAGGAAGTAGCGGTTATCCCGGATGATGTTGAGTTTGTCTTTCCAGGAAAGGTGCAGATCCTCTTTGGTCATTTTGGTCTGTTTTGTTGCTTCCATGGCTGCTGCCTCCTTCCGTTAAATCATCCGCTCGATCAGTTCGCGGTCATTGTAGCCGTCCTTGCGGTAAAACTCGCCGGAAACGGCACCGTCGCGCATGATCAGCAGGCGGTCGCACATGCCCATCAGTTCGGGCAGCTCTTCAGAAATCATGATGATAGATTTGCCCTGCTTCTTCATATCGTAAATCAGCTGGTACATAGCGGCTTTAACGCCGATGTCAACGCCGCGGGTGGGGCAGTCCAGAATCAGAACGTCTGCATCGTCAGCGCACCATTTGCCGAAGACGACTTTCTGCTTGTTGCCGCCGGAAAGTGCGCGTACCGGCTGGTAAGCATTCTGGCACTTGATCTGCAGCGCCTTGATCTGCTTGTCCACGTAGGCTTTTTTCTTTCCAGGGCAGGATGAAGGGGCCGATGTTGTTTTTGTCATAACCGGTAGAGGCGATATTGGCAAAAATCGAAGCGTTCAGTTCCAAGCTTTCGGTGTCGCGGTTCTTAGAAACGTAACCCATGCTGTTGCGGAAAGCAACCTGTGCGTTCTTGATCTTCACGCCGGTCTTGGGCAGCACCACTTCGCCGTCTACGATCTCGTCCAGGCCGTACAGTGCCCGGCCCAAGGTGTGCATGCCACAGTCAGACAGACCACCGATGCCCAAGATCTCCTGCTTGTGCAGCTCCAAATCGAGCAGAGCAGTCTTTCCATGGTGGTGATGCAGTCGGCTTTCAGCACAACTTCATCACTGTAGCCATCATTGTCCACGCGGTAGTAGTGGCCTTTGATCTCACGGCCGACCATCTTCTGTTTGATATCGTCTGGATCAAAGTTTTCTTTTTCAATGTTGTCAATGATCACGCCGTCGCGCAGAACCGTCAGGGTGCTGCATTGTTCCATCATTTCGTTCAGGTCGTGGCTGATGATCATAACCGCCTTGCCGGCATCGGCCATCTCGTGCATGATGCGGTAGATGATGTCACGGCCGCTCTGGGAAAGTGCGGTGGTGGTTTCGTCCACGATCAGCAGTTCGGGGTCGTTGTACATGCACTTGGCGATCTCGATGAGCTTGCGTTCCTGCATGTCATAGTGGCGGGCGGGCAGCGCAGGGTTGATGTTGGTTACGCCGATCTTTTCCAGTGATTTGCGGGCTTCAGAGATCATGGCCACCTTGTTGATGATGGGGCCCTTTTTGAACTTATCATAGTTGCCAAGGAAAATATTCTCAGCTACTGAGATGTTTGCAATCGTGCCTGCCTCCTGCACGATCATGCCGATACCGGCTTTCTGCGCTTCCAGCATGGTAGCGGGTTTCCACGGTTTGCCCTTGTAGAACATCTCGCCGCTGCTGGCCGGCTGCATACCTGCAATGATGGAAGATACTGTCGATTTACCAGAACCGTTCTCACCGATCAGGCCGCGAATTTCACCGGTTTTGACAACAAAATCCACATGGGACAGTGCGATCGTCACGCCGAAGTTTTTGCAAAGGTCTTTTACTTCGACCAAGGTCTCGCCTTTCTGTGCCATACCGTCCTCCTCCTTTTTCAGAGCTTCCTTTTATCCGGCGTCCCTTACGCCGTTCTTTGTATATATTATAAAAAAATCCCGATACCCCCTCCACCAATTTTGCGAGCGGTAATATCGAAAATGCGACATGATACGTTATCGGTTTTTTGATATAGCGAAAAGAGAAAACAGTTAGTAGGAAGGAGGGAGGAGTTGGACGTGTAGAAGTATACGCGGCAGAATTTTGAGCATAAGGAATATATAATATATAAATAGGTAGG
>ENA-OQED01000644-OQED01000644.1-human-gut-metagenome-genome-assembly--contig:-NODE-644-length-13728-cov-0.853393_pt1 | contig 13728 bp, 12 predicted proteins | sample MGYA00242790_ERZ504625 | MGnify/ENA primary metagenome ERZ504625 (study PRJEB26092, sample SAMD00036345) | human gut metagenome | host: Homo sapiens | study: EMG produced TPA metagenomics assembly of...
TTATTTTTGATTTGTATCCATATTATTTTCTGCCATAGACAGATATTTATATGTGGGCAGAAAGTTAGTGCTTTTTGCCTTTCTATAGTATTGCATAAAAATACGTTCCATAATATTGGGAATCTGAGATTCAACCGGCTGAAACAGGATGATCAGATACTGCATGGAACTGTATCTGGTACAGATATCCACACGCCGGATGGTGTTTTGGATAGCCTGTTCCATATGGGAAAGTGTCTGCTCAATTTCTTCAATATGAGCGGGAGTGTCCGAAGTGGCTTCCAGTGTGAGCATTACCAGGTAGCAGCGGCTTCCGCTTCGGATAATGAGCTGTTGCATATATTCATACTGTCTGGAAAAATCCCGGTAATTCAGTTCAAGAGCACCTGCATAGCTGCCACTTTTGCGAAGCGCGTCTGCCACCTGCTGAAGATCCCTGGCAGTACCTGGTGAATCGGAAGAGGAATGACTGATCTGATGATAAAAGGAAAAGTGATTTTTACCATTTTGCTTTACATTGTATAATGCCTTATCTGCTTTGGAATAACAGTCTGCAAAGGTATCGCTGGTAGTGCACATATACAAACCGGCAGACAGAGCAGCATCTTTGATTTCAGGATCAGCTTCTGCGATGGAATGGAAGTGGTGGAAAAGCCGTGTCGTTAGTTTCGACACATTTTCAGCACTTATGTCTGGCAGAAACAGAAGAAATTCATCTCCACCAAGACGACAGGCAATACCGTTGGCTGTATAGCGTGAAAGCAGGGTTCCCAGATTCCTTAAGGCGCGGTCACCGGCCATGTGTCCATAAACGTCATTGATTTTTTTCAGATTATCCATATCAAGGAAAATAAGACAGCCGTTATGTTCCTGCATGAATTCTGCAATAAGCCGCTCTCCAAGGCTTCTCATAGGAAGACCGGTCAGGAAATCATAATTCTTTGAATCCTCCTGGTTCTTTATGGTGCTGACTACTTCTGAAATGAATTTGTTAATGGTGTGGTCAGCCTCTGGTGGAGCTGTTATTTCCTGTGTGCGGATATTGTGGAGAACAACACGCTTTTCATCTAATAGCTTTAAAAATACATCTGTAATTTCCGGATCAAACTGTTTCCCGCGGTTCTTACTGATTTCCTCCCGGATCATTTCCGGAGGAAGTGCATTTCGGTAAATTCTGCGGGAATTCATGGCATCATAGCTGTCTGCCATTGCGGTGATGCGTGCATGAATGGGAATTTCGACACCGGAAAGCCCGTCTGGATATCCATTTCCATCATACCGTTCGTGATGATTTCTGGCCACTTCAACAATATGAGGGACAAAGGTAATATCCTTCAGTATTTCTGCACCGATGACGGTATGTTTTTTTATCAGATTATACTCGTCATCTGTAAGTCTGGAGGGCTTGTTTAAGATCAGATCCGGAATACCAATTTTTCCAATATCGTGAAGGTAAGCGGCATGCTTTAACTGCTGGATTTCCTCTGAAGACCATCCAAGCTCGGCTGCAATAAGTGCGGCATATTCTGCAACCCGGTAGGAATGTCCGCGGGTGTATTCGTCTTTAGCTTCGATGGTGGTGGACAAAGTCTGCATCATTTGCAGGGAAAGGAGCTCTGTCTGCTTCTGTTTGCGTTCCAGTTCCTGTTGCTGGCGCTCATTCTCTATATGCTGGATGCTTCGAAGAGTCCGGACAATGTTGACAAACAGCAGAATGAGCATTCCAATGCCGATAAAAAGACCGGACAGGGATGTGACAAAATATACAGAGACACATTCAGCAGCAACGCAAAGCAAAATGAGCAAATGAGCCAGGAGCAGAAGATGGTCGGAGGCTTTTTTTCTGTTTCGGATGTAGAGGCAAAGATGGATAAACACCATCAGGAATGTACCGATCAGTATGATCTGCCCCAGGGGGAGGGTTTCAATATAGTCTGCAATATTTGCTATGGCCAGAATAGAGCAGACTGTAAAATCCAGCAGGGAGATTCCGATTACAATATGATAAAGTTTGCGGTGAAGCCCATTCTGTATATTGTCTGCATAAAGCAGAAGGGGAATCGGTCCAAGAAGGATCATAACGAAGCATAAGGAAGCCAGGGCAGATGAGTTTGGAATCAGCAGCTGGCGGATTTTGGACTCGCCCAGCATCCAGGTTGCTCCCATTATCATGCACCAGCCAAGATATTCCATGTCAAAGCTTGTGTGGTACACAAAACCAAGGGTAAGGCTGAAAAGAATGGTGGTCAGTCCTGCAAACAGGGTGAAAATGCGATGTAAGTGGCCAGTCCGTAATGGTTAAAGATCAGCTGCAGATTGTCCGCTTTATCTCCGCAGAAAATCTGGTTCACAACACCGGAATAGTTGGAGGTGTAGGTGGTCAGTTCAATGCGGAGCTCCTTTCCGGCATCTTCATGGGAGGTGGAGCAGAAAATGAAACGGCTGGCGGAATTTTTCCCAATCAGACGGGTTTTACTGGTGCTGTACTGCTCTCTTAAGGTGCCGTTTATGTATATGTTTACGTCCTGCAGGGAGGAACGAATCGCTATAGATGAGGCATCAAAATCTGCCGGAGGTAGATGTGATGACCATGGTTTCGCCTGCGGGAACATTATAGGAACCGGGAACTGTGATTTCTTCAGTGGTGCCGTCAGATTTTTCCCAGGTAAAGGTTCCGGGATAGAGGAGGGACGGAGAGTTTCCGCTGACAGTTCTTTCATCCGCACCGAAAAACTGCATGAACATGAACCATCCAAGAATGGCGAGCATCAGAAAATAGAAAATGTATCTTGGTCCCTGACGGGCAGGGGATTTCTCCTTGGTCATGGTAATTCTCCTTGTATGTGAGCGGTGCTAAATTTTTGTGGTTGTTAATTGTATTATACTATATGCGAAGAGATTCATCAAAACATTATTATCCGCAATGGTTGGAAAAATTTTTAAAATCTTTCAGAAATCTGACCGTTTCGGTATACGAAATTCCAATAAAGTGGTATAGTTAATCTAAATAAGTTTTACAAAAATATGTGGTGTTTGGGATGAATTGAGAAAAATTTTGTTAAAAAACATGTGAAGTACGGGGGAAAATATGGATATTTTAGTTGTGATCGATATGCAGAATGATTTTATTGACGGAGCGCTTGGCACACCGGAGGCGGAAGCGATTGTGCCTAATGTGGTGGACAGAGTGAAGAATTTCAATGGTCTTGTGCTGGCGACCAGGGATACTCACGGCGGGGATTATCTGCAGACCCAGGAGGGCAGAATGCTTCCTGTAGAGCATTGCATCCGCGGCACCTATGGCTGGGAGATCCGGGAGGAGATTGCAGAGCTTCTGGAGTCCGGACCCATTGATAAGCCAACCTTTGGCAGCGAAACTCTTGGAAAAGTCCTGAAAGAATTTAATAAATCAGAGACCATTGACAGCATTACACTGGTAGGGCTTTGCACAGATATCTGTGTGATTTCCAATGCCATGCTGTTGAAAGCATTTTTGCCGGAGGTACCGATCATGGTAGATTCTCTTTGCTGCGCCGGAGTGACACCGGAGAGTCATGAGCGGGCGCTGGAAGCGATGAAAGCTTGCCAGATAGAGGTCCTTTAGGGAGTCATGAGAAAACAGAATTTGGAAGTGGTTGCTTAAAAAAATGCCGCAAAGTCACGGGAAATGGTGATTTTGTGGTATTTTTATTTTCTGCGCCGAAAGAAAACTTATTTTCTCATATTTCCATCAAAATCACATGATACTATATTAAAGTAAATTGTGGCTTCTGTCTGATGGGAAACCGCAACGATTTACAGAGCATTGAAGCCTGTTTGAAATACAGAAAGCCTTTTTCAAACACGTTCTAGCGACAGGCTTTAAGAGAGAGGAAAGAGCCGTGAAAAAAATAGAGATTCTTGTTGTAGAGGATGAACCGAAATTAGCACAGACGATTTCTGACTTTCTGAGGATTCAGAACTATGAAGTAGAGACAGCACTGACCGGGAACAAAGCCCTGGAATATTTTTGCCAGAATAAGCAGAAGGTGGATCTGATCCTTCTGGATCTTATGCTGCCGGATATTTCCGGATATACCGTATTGAAAGAGATCAGGAAAATATCGGAGGTTCCGGTTATTATTTTGTCTGCAAGGTCGGCAGTGCAGATCAGATGAGCGGATTTGAGAAAGGTGCGGATGATTATATCACCAAGCCCTTTACTCTGCACTTGTGAAAATGCACATTTGAGGCGGTGCTGAAGCGTGCCGGGAAGCTGCGGACTATGGTGGAATACAACGATCTGCAGGCAGATGTAAATGCACAGCTTTTATTTTACAAAGAGCAGCATATCCCCACCACCAGGAAGGAATTTGATCTGATGGTTTACTTCATGGAGCATCCGGGAATTGTTCTGCCAAGAGATACCATACTGAATGCGGTGTGGGAATACGATTATACAGGTGATGTGCGGACCATTGATACTCTGGTGAAGCAGCTGCGGAAAAAATGGGAGAAGGCTGCAATTATATCCGGACTGTTTACGGCGTGGGCTACATCTTCGGGGAGGACATTCATGAAAACTAAAAAAGATTTCTGGAGAATGGGAAAGCGCTGTTGGATTCAGATTATTGCTTTTGCGCTGGCAGCCATTTTGTATAGTGTGTGCTGTTATCCCATATATACTTCATCAAAGGCCAGAATCATGCGTCAGCTGTATGAAGATATTCATGACATGGATCTTGAGGAGCTTAGCGAGGACGACGAAGAAATCCTTGATGATTATCAGAAAGAAAAATTTAAAACTATAATTGCGAATGAAAATTATGAGCAGATTTATACGTCCAGATCATCTCTGAAGACCACGCATGCCCGTAAGTACATAGAAAACAAAATTGCCCAGTACACAGAAGAAGGAACTCTGGAACAGCGTCGCATGGAATCCAGGCATATTCTGATATTTCGTGGGAAGATTATACAGAATGGACATACATTCTATGTTTACCTGCGGAAAGATGTTCAGTCAGTTCTGGAAGTGATTGAGGGAACCAGATTATATCTGGCGATTGTTTTGCTTCTGATGGTGGGATTAAGCTGTTTCCTGGAAAAATGAGTAAAGCAAGTGCTGAGGAAAAAGCAAAGCAGTCTGACTATCAGCTTCTGGAAAGCCAGAGAGAATTTGTGGCGAATATTTCCCATGAATTAAAAAACACCTCTTGCAGTAGTGTCCAGCCAGGTGGAAATGCTGGAAATCGCAGGAGATAAGATTGATCGTTCCTACTATTATTCTTCCATTCACGAGGAGCTGGACAAAATGTCCAGAATGGTAGGAGAACTCCTTGATTTTTCCATGTTGGACAATCAGATGAGTTCCATGGAAATGAGCCGTGTAAATGTATCAGAAATGATAGAATATCTGCTTCTTCGATATGATGCTATGTTCCGCAAAAACGAGATCAAAGTGGAACAGGAAATCGAAAAGAACTGTTTCGCATACGGAAACCGCATGTATCTGGAAAGAGCAGTAAACAATTATCTGATGAATGCGTTTCAGCACACAGAGCAGGGAAAGCGGATCCGGATCACTCTGAAGAAAGAGAAAAAACAGATACGCATGGAAGTCTACAACGATGGAGAGCGGATTAAAGAAGAGCAGATGGAGCATATCTGGGACAGCTTTTACACAACTTCCCAGAAGAAGAAACCAGTCACATCTGAGAATGAAGTACGTAACATTGGTCTTGGACTTTTTGTGGTCCGAAAGATTGTGGATAAACATAAAAGGAAGTTGCGGAGCTAAAAATATGGAGAACGGAGTGCTGTTCTGGCTTCAACTTCCGGAAATCAGGGATTTGGGAAAATGAGAAAGTGGAATAAAAAAACAAAAATTGCAGTATTTATTATATTTTTAATTTTAGCTGTGCTGTTTGCCGCTCTATGCTGGAAAAAACGCCGTGGAATCTATAATACATATATGAAGCTTACTGGTCAGGAGATTCCGTATTCTGTTCAGGAAAAAAGAAGGAAAAAATATGGATATTATGACCAGGAATTGAATGCTTCCATGAATCTGGAAAATCCGGTTTACATAACTGAAAATGACGATTCTGCAAATGAGATTGAAACAGATATTCCAAAAGAACCCTCACGTATAGCCTCCTCTTATGAAATTGACCAGCAGCTGCAGACCGAGCTGGAGAATGGATACAGCTGGGAAGCGCCTATGGTGATCCAGAATCCTTATCAGGTTTCTCCATTGACAGCGGTGATTATTTTCGACACAAAAGAAGAGTGTGCGGTGCGTTTTACGGTCAAGGGAAAAACGGAAGCCGCAGATATCAGCGGAGAAGTGGAATCTGCTGCTTCACACAGAATCCCGGTGATCGGTCTTTACCCGGCAATGGAAAATACAGTTGTTCTGGAGCTTCTGGATAAATCAGGCAAGGTTACAGATTCCCAGGAAATCACTATTACAACGGATGAACTTCCGGATAAACTGGATGATGCTGTGAAACCGGTGAAAACAAGCGGTGAATCTGCATTTGAACTGACTATGGTATATGGACAGCGGACAACCTTCCCATTTGCTTATGACTGTATGGGAGATATCCGTTGGTACATGAGCGGAGAATTTACTTCTGGAATTTATATGCTGTCAAATAGCAGGATGATAGTTGCCTCCAATGAAGCTTTTATGCCATCCCAGGACAAACCGCAGACAACCAATCTCTATGAGATGGATTATCTGGGACGCGCCTACACCATGTACTATGTGGCGGGTGGAAACCACCATGAAGTGATCGAAAAAGAGCCTGACGGAAATCTTCTTGTCCTGACCAGTTCCCTGGAAGGTCACATTGAGGATAAAATCCAGGAAATTGACAGACAGACCGGAGAAGTTGTAAATGAATTGATAATGGAAGACATTTTTAGCGGGAAATATGAGGACCGGGTTGACTGGACCCATTTAAACACAGTGTCTTATCAGTCGGAGACAGATACCATTGTGATCAGTCCGCGAAATCTGGAATCTGTGGTCAAATTGAACTGGACGACAAAGGAAATCCAGTGGATACTCTGCGATCCGAGATTCTGGGAAGGCACAGAATATGAGAAATATGTGCTTCAGCCGGAAGGAGATTTTGTTTATCAGTTCCAGCAGCATACTGCCTACCAGATGGAAACAGATCTGGATGGAGATGACCAGACAATAGAAGTCAGTATGTTTGATAATCATTATGTAAAAGTACGAAAGTCCGATGTATTGCAATACTTTGATGGTGAAAAAGAATCTTATCTGTTGGTTTATGCTGTAAATGAAGCAGAAAAGACAGTAAAGCAGATTAAAAAGATTCCTACTGTATGGTCTACCATTACTTCTTCTGCTATTTATGATGCTGACAGTAATCATATTTTCGGCATGTGCGGTCATGTGAAGGATTCTGAAGATAAACGAAGAGGAATGAACTATGAGTTTGACTATGATACAGAAGAGCTGATCAATCAGTTCAGCATCAAAAGCTATTATTATCGCGCATCAGAGATGAAAATTGACTGGAATGATCTGGCAGCAGTCATGGAAATAAAAGACAACTATATTATGGGAGAATTATATCAGCCTGTAAAAGCGACCTGGTTCTTCTGGCAGAAGAAGCCGGAACAGGTACTGGATGACGGCGAGATTACATTGCATCTTACCGGACAGGTGCTTTATGCAGGCGCTTATGATCACCAGATTTCCCAGATTATTTTTCATGGAAAGAAAAATACTTATGTGTATGACACTACAGACATCCGTCTTCATACGAAATCTTACCTGCAGTTCTATGAGAACATTCCGGTACCGCTGCAGGGAATGGAAGCGGATGATTATGAGATTTATGTTGTATATCAGAACGAATTTTATGATTTGGAACAAAATATAAAAATTAAGTGATTTAATGCTGCTGTTCACTGGTAACATTCTGCGAAGCGTGTTGCTGTGAATGTTTGGAAATAGTAAAACTTTAAATTTTTACAGGTAATATTAAGAAAGTGTTTCTGCTTTATTGCGGAACTATGCTATAATAGTTGATAACACGACCAGAGCGTGTTTGAAAAATGATTCCGGCACATTCGGCAGAATATTTATTTCAAACATGCTCCAGGTAAATGAAGTTATACCAGAAAAATAAAGGGAGTAAAAAAATGAAGAAAAAAGTTTTATTACAGGTAATGGGAGCCGTTCTGGTGGCTGGTTTAATGGCTGGTTGTGGTGGCACAAATGATACAAAGACGGAAGAGAATACCAAGACAGAAGCTGCCGCAGACAATGCTGATGCCAAGGAAGAGACTGACAGCACGGAAGCAGAAGATACAAGTGAAGATTCTGCAAGTACTGATTCCGCTGAAGAAGACAGTGCAGAGGCAGATGACACAGCTGCAGAAGCAGAGAGTACAGGTGAGGATTCTGCAAGTAGTGATTCAACAGAAGCAGACAGTGCAGAGGTGGCCGACAGCAAGGAGACAGAAGCAGCAGGAAGTTCTGCTGGTACAGCAGCCCAGACTGCAAACAGTGATTCATACGGCGAGGTTGTTTCTGCAGCAGGATGGAATATTACAGTAGAAGATGTGGAGATCAATTCCTCTCTTGAGAATGTAAGCGTAGAACTTGGCTATACAGGTGTGGAGACAAGCGACTACAAGAAAGAAGCTGACGCAGGCAAGACTTTCTGTATGATTAAGCTGAAGATTGAGAAAGACGGCAGCAAGGAGACTTTGGACTGGGCGAATCTGAAGCTGACTGACAGTGAAGGAAATGAATACAGCAGAATGGATGATGAATTCATTTCAGAGCTTGGTATGACACGTATGGCAGGAACCACTTTGAATTTCGGTTCCAACGAGGGCTGGATCGCATTTGAGATTGACGAGAATGCAGAAGGTCTGGAGCTTAGCTATCCATTTGAGGCAGAGGAATATCACTGCGCATTATAAGGATGAGAAAAAATGCAGACAATCCGTCAGCTGCCATGACGGTGGTATGAAAATGCGGATTTTGTATTAGATCGTGTTTGAGAAATCATAAAATTGCACAGGAGGCTGGCATGAAGAATAAAAGATATCGGGAACTGGCTGCAATACTTGTAATGATAACAATGACAGTGGGTTCTATTACTACAGTTGCAGCAGAAACAGAAACTACAGCAGAGGAAGAAACTACAGCAGAGACAGAAACAGATGAGACGGAAACAGAAACTGCAGAGGATGCAGATTCCGAGGCAGCAGAAGCAGCAGATACCCAGTCCCAGGCGGCTGCCCTGGAAGTAACTGACCGGTTTGCACAGCAGACTGCTGTTGATGAAGCACTCCTTCAGGAGGCATCAAACGGCTACAGTCTTGATGAGGCCCTGATTGTAGTCAATCCATATGGAATGTCCCCTTTAAGTGCAGTTGCCGTTTTTTCCACAGAGGAAGCCTGCGGCGGAACTGTTACTGTGAAAGGGAAATCAGCAGAGAACGATGTGACGGGAACTTTTGAGGAGGCAACGGAGCATATCGTCCCGATTTATGGTCTTTACACAATGATACCACAGAGGTTGTAATCACTCTGGATGATGGAACTTCTGCTACCTTTGAAGTAACAACTGAAGATATAGGTGTTGATTACGGTACAATCCAGACAGAGATGAAAAGTGAGGCAAGTTACGATTATTCGAACCTGACTTTTGTCTGCTCCACTATGGGAACCCTGTATGGAGTAGATGCGGCCGGAGATATCAGATTCTTTACCAATATTGGCGGAACTCTCGGAGTTCACCAGCTGGAGAACGGGCATCTTCTCATGCCTGCATCCTATGTGCTGAAGAGCAGCTACTATAAAGAAGGAATGATCGAAGTCGACCTTCTGGGAAAAATTTACCGCGAATACATGATTCCTGGTGGCCAGCATCACGATTTCGTGGAGCTTCCGGATGGCAATCTCCTGGTGGCTTCTGACAGCCCGGACTTAAGCACAGTTGAGGACTACGTGGTAGAAATTGACCGTGAGACCGGTGATGTTGTATGGGAGCTTGACATGAAAGATCTCATCAGCCAGGAAGATGGACAGTCTGCTTCTATGGATTCAGACGGAAGTGAGGAAGCTGACTGGTTCCATAATAATGGTCTTGCCTATGATGCAGAGAATGATCTGGTTCTTCTTTCTGCAAGACACAAAGATGCCATTGTAGCAGTAAATAAAGAGGACAAATCCCTGGCATGGATCCTTGGAGATCCTACAGGCTGGGATGGTGTGGATCCGTCTTACTTCTTTACTCCGGAGGGAGAAGATTTCGAATGGTTCTATGCACAGCATAATGTTTCCATTCTGGATAATGGAGATATTGCTCTTTTTGACAATGGTACTGCCAAGGTAAAACGTGTGGATGGCGATAACCGTGTAAGTGGTGATAACGTATATTCCCGTGCGGTTGTTTATCAGATTGATACAGAGAACATGACCGTTTCCCAGGTAACTGAGTATGGTAAAGAGCGAGGCGCCGACTGGTATTCGGACTGGATTTCCGGTGTGGTTTCCCTGGATGGAACACAGGATCATCTGTGGATCACAGCTGGCTCCCACCTGCATAGCGATGAAGAAAACCGCAGTGATTATTACCCGAAAGATATGTTTGTACAGGGACTGACCAAGACCACACATATTGATCAGGTAGATAATGGAGAGCTGAGCTTTGAGCTGACGATCTCCGGTGACACTTATAATGCGCTGACCTATCGTTCTTTTCGCATGCCCCTTTATACAGAAGGAAAATATGATCCATCCGCAGTTCCGGAGGTGCTTGGTTCTCTTGGAGAGACAAGTTATGAGGAAAGCAGCATTGATGTGAGTACTGCAGAGGATTTGCCAGATGGCTGGAATTTCCTGCTGGATGGAAGCAAGATCAGTGTGAACGGAAGCTTCCAGACCCAGACCGCAGCAGCAGATCTGCAGGCTGGAAAGATGATCCTGATAAGCGGTGAGTCCCAGAGAGCTTATCAGCTGACACAGACTCCTTCTGAAGGAGATGACGGAACAAATGTTACAGTTAAGGGCTGGACGGCAGTTGACGGGCTGGAAGGTCAGGAATGGGATATTTACCTGGAACTGGACGGTGTTCTTTATAATACGGGATATATGTACAGTCAGGCATAAGTATATAATTTGTCAAAATGGGTTCAAGAGCCTTGAACCCATTTTGACGTTACAGGCTTTGCAGCCTGTACGGACATAACGACAAAAATTTGAGGAGCTTACAGTATGAAAAAATGGAGCAAAAAGAAAAAAATCACCATTCTGCTTCTGTTTCTGGTGCTGCTTGCATTGTTTGCAGGCCTTTGCTGGAAAAAGCGGCGGGGAATTTATAATACTTACATGAAACTTACCAATCAGGAAATTCCCTATTCTGTAAAAGAAAAACGGAAGAAAAAATATGGCTATTACGGTCAAAAGCTGAATGTTACCATGGATGTGGATGACACGATTTCCATTCAGGAAAACGATGATTCCGCGAATGATATCCAGACAGAAATCCCTCAGACGAAAACATTGGTGGCAACCTCCTATGAGATTGACCAACAGCTGCAGGCAGAGCAGGAAAATGGATATACATGGGATGATCCCATGGTTATTCTCAACCCATATCAGATTTCCCCATTAACTGCAGTAGTACTTTTTGACACAGAAGAAGAGTATGGAGTGCGCTTTACTGTGAAAGGAAAAACTGCAGCAGCAGACATCAGCGGAGAGATAGATGCGGCCAGTTCACACAGAGTGCCCATTATCGGTCTTTATCCGGGAGAGGATAATACAGTAGTACTGGAACTTCTGGATGATTCCGGCAGAGTGAAGGATTCCCAGGAGATCACCATTACAACAGAAGCTTTGCCAGAGTCTCTTACGGATGTGATCGAACCTGTGGAGACCAGTGGAGAATCTGCATATGATCTGACCATGGTTTACGGACAGCGCACTCATCTTCCTTTTGCATATGACTGCATGGGAGATATTCGCTGGTATATGAACAAAGAGACTGGAAATTATGGCCTTTACATGCTTTCCAACTGCAGAATGATCTGGCAGGATACTGCCGGATATGTTCCGAACCTGGAGAAGCCTCAGTCTACCAATCTTTATGAGCTGGATTATCTGGGAAGAGCTTCAACATGTATTATCTTTCCGGGGGAAGTCATCATGAGGTAATTGAGAAGGAGCCAGGCGGAAATCTTCTGGTGCTTACAAGCTCCATGCAGAGCCATTGTGAAGATAAAGTTGAGGAAATCGACCGGCAGACAGGTGCGGTGGTAAATGAACTGAAACTTCAAGATATTATTAAATGCAAATACGAGAATCTGGTTGACTGGGCTCATATTAATACGGTTTCCTATCAGCCGGAGACAGATACTATTCTGCTCAGTGTCCGCAATCTGGAATCTGTGATCAAGGTAAACTGGACAACCAAGGAAATCCAGTGGATTCTTTGCGATCCAAGATTCTGGGAAGGCACAGACTATGAAAAATATGTGCTGAAAGCAGATGGTGATTTCATTTATCAGTTCCAGCAGCATACAGCATATCAGATCGATACAGATCTGGATGGCGATGACCAGACTATAGAAATCACCATGTTTGATAACCATTTCCTGTGGAGAAGGAAGAAAGATATCGACTATTATGACAAGACAGAGGAATCCTACCTGCTGGTATATTCTGTAAATGAAGCAGAAGGTACTGTGAAGCAGATTAAGAAGATTCCTACGGTATGGTCCAAGATCACATCCGCAGCGATTTATGAGGCTGACAGCAATCATTTCTTCGGAATGTGCGGTCATGTGGCAAATGCAGAAAACGGCTGGAAGGGAATGACCTACGAGTTTGACTACGATACAGAGAAGGTCCTGAATCAGTACTGTCTTAAGAAAACCTTTTACCGTGCAGAGGAAATGCGGATTGATTACAACGATCTTGCAAGTCCTATGGAGCTGGATGAGAATTATATCAAAGGAGAATTGTGGCAGCCGGTGAAGACCTGGAAATGGCTGTGGAACAAGAAACCGGATCAGGTGCTTCCGGCAGATACCCTGACATATAACATCACTGGAAAAGTGCTCTATATAGGGACCTATGATCATCAGATTTCCCAGATCATTTTTAAAGGGGCGAAGAATACCTATGTTTATGATACAACAGAGGTTCGTCTGCATATGGAAACATTTCTGGATTTCTATGAAAATATCCCGGTGCCTCTTCAGGGAATGAATGCAGATAATTATGAAATCTACGTCATGTATCAGGACGGATTTTATGATACACAGCAGACCTTTGCAATCAATTAAACAGGTGATATTGCAAAGCCAGAATAGTAAGGGTATTGAGCCCGGATTCAGCTGCTGCAGCTGAATCCGGGAAAAATATACAGCAAAGCAGGGCGCGCAGATTGCGGGAATGATTTTCAAACACGCTCTGGACGCGGAATAAAAAAATGCTGCAAAATCATTTTTTGCAATGATTTTGCAGCATTTTCTATGACTGGGAAAAACTTTTGCGGTATGCCGCCGGGCTGTAGCTCAGGGTTTTTTTGAAAACAGAGCAGAAGTAATTGCTGGAAGAAAAGCCCAGCTGGTAAGCAATATCTGTAATGGAATCATCTGTAGTCTTCAGAAGCATCTGTGCCCGATCCATTCTCTGGAGGGTAATGTATTCCGCAGGAGTAATTCCCAGTTCCTCTTTAA
>ENA-OQED01000645-OQED01000645.1-human-gut-metagenome-genome-assembly--contig:-NODE-645-length-13722-cov-1.268849_pt1 | contig 13722 bp, 15 predicted proteins | sample MGYA00242790_ERZ504625 | MGnify/ENA primary metagenome ERZ504625 (study PRJEB26092, sample SAMD00036345) | human gut metagenome | host: Homo sapiens | study: EMG produced TPA metagenomics assembly of...
CGCACGCTCTCGTTCCTCAAGACTGAACATACGAAAATCCTTCCGTTCGGTCTCCAAGAAAACGTCCGCAGCCCCTTATGACGTGGGATGGGGAATCATAAGTCCATCGAGTTGGAATATCTCATGACTCCCTCCTTGCCTGATACTTTCAAACGTGACATTCTTGCGTTCTGCCGCTTGCTTCATCAGTTTGATGAGCCATCTCCTACTCGTCATTATATTGTTAACTCCTTTCTTGACAACTCTGTCAAGTGTGGTATTTACTTTTAACCGCCGAACGTGCTGAACTCGGTGGTTCGCTCGCTAGGGGCAATGGTCGCGGACTGGGTCATGCGGCCTTGGTAGTAGCGGGTTTCCTTGAGCTCTCCGTTGATAACTTCCTGGAAATGGGCTTCGTGGCGTTGCACGGCGGGGGAGCCGAGGTCGGTGGCGTTCTGATAGGCGGCCTGATGGTATTTGATCCAGTGCGACAACTCCCTGCCGTTGGTCGAACCAGCCACGGGTGCGGCGTCATATGGGGTCAGACCGGTGATGGGCGTTGCGCCGGGAGTGCATGAGCCGTCCGAATGCACTGTGGATGGTGTTGCCGCGGGCGCGGGCGATACATGCCCTTGTACGGTGAGCCAGTTATCGGTGACCGGGTTGGCGGCACCATCCAGTGCGGCGACCAGTTCATCATCGATTTCCACGCTGGTGACCCACGTGCGTTGCGGAATCGGATGATTGGCCACCGGCGATCCGGCTGTCACCACATGCTCGATGGTATATTCCTCCGCCCAATCCGAGGCAAGCGTGGCGGCAACGATACCACCCTGGGAATGGCCGATCAGCGCCACGGGCTCATCCTTGCCGATGCCTGCCTGACGCATCGCCTCGGCAACCATGCGAGCGCTGTCCGCTTTCCTGCGGCGCTCCTGATCGGCGCTCATCAGTTCCACGTTCTGCGCCCAGCCAAATGGTGAGTCAGGCTGTCCATCGGTACCCGGGATGGTGACCAGCCAGGAGTCGGTTCCATCAGATCGTTCATAGCGTTGAATGGCGATGGTCCCATATTCGAGTCCGCTGTTCAGCTCGATTTTGCCGAGCCGCTCTTCGGCGAGCCTGCGCAGATTCTCCATTGACTCGGCCACCGATCCGCTTGCGCGGACAACGTCGGCATTCGCCTGCACCTCGCGCACGTCCAGATGATTGCCTTGGACGACGTCTTTCGCCGGGCCGGAGAAATTGGCGATTTTCCCCGCAGCCTTGTTGACCTCATCGGTGTGCGCAATGCTCTTGCCGATAGGTACGCCGCCAATGATTCCGCCCGCGCCGCTAAGCACTCCTCCTGGAACGGATAGGTGAACGTGGACATCCATGCCGGGTTCGGTTTGCCGTCAATAGTCCAGCCGGCCAGAAAGCCGCCCGCCGCCACAGCGGCAACACCCACCGCGGCATATCCCGGTTTGGCCTGTGTGCCGGCCTGCAATAATTCGGTAAACATGCGCCGAGCCGTCATCTCCGCCTGAGAATACAGAGAGTGTGCGCGAATCAGCAGATCGGCCGCGCCACGCAGATCATCGCTCAACCGCTGACATGCCGTTGCATGGCCATAACACCGATTGCCCAGCGCGGCATATGGTGCAGTGACATGGCCGGGAACAACGGCGCTTGGATCGCCCGACTGCAAGGTGACGCACATCGGCGCACTATGCCGATGTGACTGCAACTGTAATGCGGCCGATTCCCAAGCCGTGGCTATGGCCGCAAATCCTGCCGCCTCGTCATCGAGAGCCTTGGCTATGGCGGCATATTCTTCAAGAGTGGCTGGCGCATATCCCACTCCGCCGTAAACGGACGATTCCACTTGCCAGTAATCGTGCTCGCTCATGACGACCCCCAAGCCAATCGGTGGGTGGTCTCCATGTCTTGCGCGAGACTGGCCGAATACTGTGCGGTGCGACTGAGCCGCGATCGGAATAGATCGGCGGCTTTACCGGTCCACACGATGTTGCTGGAGCGGTTCACGGCCACCGCCGTCTGGTCCGATTGCGCCAGTGTGGCCGCACGCTGGACGGACACGAGGTCGCGACTACGCTGTACCGCCGCATGGCAAGGGCAAGTGCCGTAATCGAACGGCGTCACCGTATTGCCGGCAAAGCCGCCGGTGGGATCGATGGGTGCTGGGTTGCTGGTGTAGGTATTCATATATCCAGCTAAAAGGACAAGACTCATGCTTGTCCAGCCGGAACGACCAATGTGGTTCTAGCTTGCCGATTTTGGGTGAAGTTATCCCCAAGTGTTGTGCATAGTCGTAACGATTATCCACAAATAGCCTGTTTGGACATACCTTGGATCAGCCATGGCCTATCGAAAATTGGATAAATGCCAAAGCCGACAGCCGAAACCGGGAAACAGCCGCGATAAAGCCATGACCCGTGAGGGTGTGAGAAAAAAGAACAACTGTGAACGACTGCTTACCACGGCTTGGTAGCCCCGGTACCCTTGTTCTGCGTCGCTTTCTGCTCGGATTGGGTGGTGTTCGACTGGGTATCGGTGGATTGCTGATTGGCCTTCATCAGCTCCTCGACCTGCTTCTTCTGTTCGTCGGTCAACGCGCCGCCCTTTTTGGCATTGGATGAAGAATTCTCGGATTGCTGTGCCGACTGGGCTTGCCCGGAATCGGAACCGCTGTTCTGCGCCTCGGCCTGTTTCAGGGTGATCTTTGTCAGCTCGGAAGAAATCGAAGCATTGGCGTCGATGGCGTCCTTGACTTGCGGCAACAGAAGCGTGCGCATTCGCCCGGCCTCGTCGAATTGCGCGTCGGTCTGCTGCTGTTGCGCCTTGAGCGTGGTGATATCCGTGGACTCGTCCTGAGCCGCTTTGATATTGGCGTTCAATGATGCGGTGGCCTGATTGAACGTAATCGAAGCGGACAGGTTTACTGCCGCCACGCCGGCAACCAGCAACAGCAATACGGCGCCACAAGCCAGGACGATACGTGCCCAAAGCGGACACTTCGCCCGCATCCGAGTATTCGCCGAGCCATCGTTCTCGTGGATTTCGTTACTGTTTCTCACAGCAGTCTCCTTGAGGTTGCGATCCATGCACCGACTTCCATGGCAAGCAATATCGCCAACGCAATGGCCAACGGCCATACCACCGGCGTGGTGCGTGTGCGTTCCCTGACCGTGGTGGTCATGCGCCACTGCTTCGACGACTTGGCCGAAACCGAATCCGCCAAAGTCTGTGAAGCGTTCACGGCCACATACGTGCCACTGATCTCGTCGGCAATGCCTTTAAGGTTCTTCTCATCCATCTTGGAGATGCCGGGCTCGCCGGTATCCGGGTCGACCACCCAGTGGTCCGTGGTGTTGGAATCGCCGGCACTGACGCCATCGGCGATGACGGGAATCTTGCCGCCCTCGGTCGAGCCGACGCCCACGGTAAACCCATCATTGAGATACTGGCGCAGTGACGAGAACGTACGACGCGTCACATTCGAGGTCTGTTCGCCGTCAGTGATGAGGTACAGCACAATCGCATCATCCGGGTGCGCTTCACGAATCGACTTCACGGTCAGCAGCAATTGATCGATCGGAGCATCCAGACTGGAGCCCGCCGACACGGATGTGGCTTCCACCGCCAACGTGTTGGCCCAATTATCGATGGCCGGCGCATCCGGGGTCAGCGGCACATCAAGCGTCCCCGAAGCACCGAACCGTAACGCCGCGAAACTGGCGTCCGGATAAGCGGCGGTCACATCATGCACGGCCTGGCGTGCGGCATCGATGCGGGTAATGGTCTTCTCGGACCCGTATGTGGCGTCGGCCACCGCCATCGACCCGGTGGTATCCACCGCCACAATGACGTCGGTGGCATTGATGGCCTGTGAGGTGGTAGACGATACCACGCTGGGAGTCAGTACCATCACCGCGACGATGAGCAGCATAAGCGTACGTCGTATGCAAGCCCACACGGTCTCGTCACTGGAAGCACGGCGACGAACAAATAATGCGATTTCGAGAATGGCCAGTACGGCGAGCCCGGCCGCCAGCAGTCCGCCGGCGACCCAGCCCAAGGCGGGGGAGAAGGTGAATCCGTTCATCGCCTCAACCTCCATGCACATACGATCCAGATAATGAGTATCACGGCCAGAGCAAGCGTCCACAGACCGGGAGCGTCCACCATCGAGGATTTCGCCTTGTTCTCCACATCCGTATCTCTACGCGACTGAATATCCCGTACCAGCTCATCTATCGACGCGCCATTCGATTGGGTGAGGAAGATGCCTCCATGCGACTCGATCGCGGACTTCATATCCGTTGTGGTTTGGTCCGATTCACTGGCTTTCGGCCCGGAATACAGGCCGTCCACGGTGATTTTGGTCTGCTGGGTCAAATCCAACGCTTCGGTCAGCGAATAGGTGGGCTTGCCCGACACGACGTTGTCGGTGGCCAGCACGATGGATGCCGCACGCTGACGGTCGGCATTCGCATGATTGGCTTCGCCATAAGCGAAACCGGGGAGCATCGCCGCGCAAGACACCACGCCGTCGCCAATCAAGGAGGTGGCGTCCTTGCGGTTCTGCGTGCCTTCGAGCCAATTGGCGATGTCCTGATATTCGGCATCGGACATCTTATCGATGTCATCCTGCGACTCGACGCCTTTCAGCGCCTTGCTGGCGGAGGTCAACTGTTTGGTGACCAGTTCGTAGTCGTCGGTCAGCGGGAACACCGTGCGTGAGGTCGAGTTGAAGATACTCAAACCGATACGTTCCCCCTCGAAATGCTTGACCAGTTCCAAATAGGTGTCGATGACCTCGCGATCATAGGGGAGCGTGGACCCCGACACATCCAGACACAGGACGATATCTCGGCTGGAAGCGCGTTCGTCACCGGCATCCACTTGGCTGGGGCGAGCCACCAGCACAATGGCCAGCGCCAGCGCAAGCACCAGCACGCTGATGGCGAGACGGCCCAAAGCGCGCCATTGACGGAACAGGCGGGAAGCGTGCTCGGTATTGAGATCGTCGTCCATCGAGAATACAGGGGTGTCGTCGGCGGCGTTACGGCGGGCGAACATGACAATCAGCACGATAATCGCCAGCGTCGCCAAGACGCGGCAGAGCGGCCAAGCCAATGCCATGCCAGCCATCATGAACGCCACCTTTCCACCAGATTCGCCACCCACTCGGCGGCCTGCTGCACGCTGGTCGTCTGGGCGATTCGGTTGCGGGCATCATCGGCAAATTCCGGTGGATACAACGCGCCAATGGTCTGCTTCAATGCGTCCAATCCTTGGCGATTCGCGGGCGTGCGATTCAGGTACGCCAAATCGGTCAGCGTACTGGAACTAAGCTCCTTGCCTGATGCGGCACCGGCGAAATCACGGGCGATGACGGACAATTCGACGAAAGCCTCATGCCGGGGCAGTGCTCCGGATTCATGACGGGCCACCACATCGTCGATGCGGGCACGCCACTCGGCCTTGGAGCTGGCATTGCTATGAGCGCCACGCGCGCGGTCGCTGTTCCGAGGTTTGCGTGCGGGGCGAGACAGCATGATGATCAACGCGATCAGACCTACCGCCAGCAACAGGCATGCGACGATGGCCACCACCAGGGGAGTGGTCAAGGCCAACGACTCCACGGGCCTGAGATCGCCGGGATCAGTGGCGAGCGGGATGATGGGGAACATGCTGTGCATCATAGATCACCAGCCAAAGTCAGTCCGACCAGTTCGGGTGCAGTACCCAGTCTATTGCGTGTGGTGCGGGCCAATGCCCGGGACACCAGGGCGACGAAACGATCGAACATGGATTCGCTGGATGCGGATCGAATGATATGGGAACCGGCACGGGTGAGCTCCTGTTCCAAAGCCGCGGCCATATACGCGCGATGAGTATCGACCTCGGCCGCTGCCTTGGCGTTGCGCAGGAATGCCGGCACACGCCGTGCACTCAAGCCGTCGGTGGGAGCGTGGCGGGATGAGACGGCCTTGAACGGATTCATCGTCGCCACATCGATCAGCACCATCGGATGGGTGCGGGTAATACGACGGATCGTGGTGATATGCCGCTCCTCCATCGCATGCTCATCGGTGGCCAATACGATCAATGCCTCGCGATCCTTGATACGGCGCGCATATTCCAGCAGCGCGTCGATATTACGGTGATGATCCCAATCACGGTCAAGCGCCTTGTCCAGCGTGCGTTCGAACTGCGCGAACCCACCGTTGAACGGCACGCGGGTGATACTGGACTCATCGCCGAACACCAGCGAAATATCGTCCGACCGGCGCAACGACAGTGCGGCGAACATACGCAGCGCATTGGCGGCAACCTGCCATGCGCGTTCTCCGGAAGGGCATACGCCAGTCATCTCCAGGCCCACGTCCATCAGCAACCAGACCCGTGACGTCGACAGGCGCTCGCGCTCGACCACCATGGGGCGGCCTTGGCGGGCGCTGGTCTTCCAATCGATAAGACGGGATTCGTCGCCTGGCTCATAGGCATGCACATCCATCGCATCGCCGCTGCCGCCGCGACGCCCGGATGCGTGTTCGCCCTCCAGCGCGCCCAAAGCCTTCCTTACGGTAGGCAGGCTCAGCTGAGTGCCAAGGGCCTCGATCTTCTTGCGAACGGAATCGGAACTCACGGAACAGGAACCGTTTCGACGATCTTGTCGACGATCTGATCGCTGACCACGCCATCGGCCAGTGCCTCGAACGTCAGCATAATACGGTGGCGCAGCACCTCATGAGCGAACGCCTTGAGGTCCTCGGGCACCACATAGTCGCGCCCGGACAGCAACGCCTTCGCCTGGCCGATACGGGTCAAGGCGATGGTGGCGCGCGGCGAGGCGCCCAAACGCACCAAGGACGACAGTCCCTTGATGGGGCGGGAGCCGGCACCTCGTGACGTGGCGGTGATATCGACCGCATAACGCATGATCGCGTCGGAAACATGCACGCGGCGTGCCGCCTTGCGCAAAAAATCAACGTCGGACACGGAAATGCGTTCGCCGGTGATGGTGTCGGGACCGATCATATCGGAGCCGCGGCGGGTGAGCATGGCCAGCATCCGAGCCTCTTCGTCGGGCGAAGGATAGGTCATGACGGCCTTCATCATGAAACGATCCATCTGGGCTTCGGGCAGGTTGAACGTGCCCTCCTCCTCGATCGGATTCTCGGTGGCGATCACCATGAACGGCTTGGGCAAGGCGATACGCTGCCCGCCGATGGTCGTGGCACCCTCGGCCATGGCCTCAAGCATGGCGGACTGGGTTTTGGCATTCGAACGGTTGATCTCGTCCAGCAGTACGAAATTGGCGTGAATCGGACCGATCTGCGTGGTGAACTTCTGCGACGCAAAATCGAAGACCTGCGTGCCCACCAGATCAGATGGCATGAGATCAGGAGTGCACTGCACGCGCTTGAACGAGCCGGATACGCAGGTGGCGAGCGTCTGGGCGGCCGTGGTCTTGGCCAAGCCCGGCACGGATTCGATAAGAATATGCCCGCCGGCCACCAAGGTCACGATAAGCGATTCGCGTAGATTATCCTGACCCACCAGTGTCTGGGCGAACCTCGCCCGAATGGCGTCGGCCAGGATACGTGCGCGTTTGGCGTCATCGGCACCCAGCGGAGCCGACACGCCGGGCGCGGGGAACGGCGACCGGGTCGTGCGGCGGTGGTCGGCGAAGGTATGTTCGGTTGCGTGGGGAACAAAGTCATGCCCCCCACTGTAACTACTCACAATGACTGTTGGCCTGCCTAAAGAGTCCAATCCACCGGGTCGGCACCCATGGTGACTAGGGCTTGATTGGCTCTGGAGAATGGTTTGGAGCCGAAGAATCCGCGGGAAGCGGACAGCGGACTCGGATGAGGCGATTTGATAATGAGGCATTGGTCAGCAATGGCTCGAGGCTTTGCGCATTACGCCCCCAGAGAATCGCCACCAGCGGCTGGGGCTTGCCGTCGGCGTCCGTGCGCGCGTTCAACGCACGAATCGCGGCCTCGGTGACTTCCTCCCAGCCTTTGCCCTGATGCGAATTTGGCCGCCCGACGCCGACAGTCAGACATCTGTTGAGCAACATCACCCCACGTTCCGTCCACGGTGTCAGATCGCCGTTGGTGGGCATGGGCACCCCAAGGTCGTCAACCAATTCCTTATAAATATTGATCAGGCTTTTCGGCAGCGGGTGAACATTTGGCGCCACGCAGAAGCTCAAACCCACCGGGTGACCCGGGGTCGGGTAGGGGTCCTGGCCGACAATCAGCACCTTGATGGAATCGAACGGGATGGTGAACGCGCGCAGAATATTGTGGCTTGCCGGCAGCCACGGGCGCCCGGCGGCGTTTTCCGCACGAAGAAAATCGCCCATATGGTGGATGGTGGGCTCCACGTCGGCCAAGGCATGGGCCCACCCTGGCTCTACCAGTTCGCTCAATGGTTTGATCATGACTCACCACTGTAGTCAAACGTGCATATCCGGTGCATGGGGCGTGGTGTGGTGGACTGATGAGTTGTTTGCCGATTACACTCATGGGTAGTTTTGATAGGAAGAAAGGGCGATTATGGCACGCGACACGATGACCTACGAATCCTATGAACCGGATTCCTTCGACAATCCTCCGAAGGGACCGGTGGGAGTTCACCGTGGCGCTCGTTCGGTAATGGCCCGCCTCTGCCCGTTCATCGTCGTTATTCTGGTGGCCGCGCTGTGCGGTGTCGGGGCCTGGGCATGGATTTCCGGAGAATACAAGAATGTAATGGGAGGATCGTCCCAGACGGCGACCACGTCCAAGTCCGATTCGTCCAGCAAGGCTGAGACCAAGACAGCACCAAGGATGATTCCTCGTCCACTTCGACCGATTCGTCCAAGGACTCGACTTCGGATTCGGCAAAGTCCGATACCGACAGTGACACGACATCCTCGAATGAGAATCAAAACTCCGATCAGCAGTCTCAGCAGTCCGAAGCCATCGCGACTGTGAATAAGGCCACGCAGGTGCGTGTGGTCAACGCCACAGGAATCCAAGGATATGCGGGTCAGCAGGCCGATGTGCTGCAGACCGCCGGTTACACCAGTGTCGAGGCGACCAATCCGAGCGGCACATTGCCGGCTTCTTCCGTGGTGTGGTATCAGAATGAGACCGATAAGGCCACCGCTGAGGATGTGGCGACCACGCTTGGCATTTCGGCTGTGGAGCAGGTGCAAGGACTCGCCGTTCCCATTACGGTGGTGTTGCTCAACTAGCGTTGTTGATGCGCCCCTGATATCGGCGAGAAATACATCGAAAACTGTGAGCGTTCTCACGCCTATGGAATAATTCGTACCGAAAATGTGCCACTGCGGTTGAGATTGTTCCCTCGTCACTGTACAATCATCATCTAGTCGCGAGGTAGGGGGGAGCGCGATGCGGTTCTTTCTACGTTCCCTATAGGTTTTGTGTCGCGACGCCCAAGGGAACAAAGGAAAGACCAGATATGGCACAAGGTACCGTGAAGTTCTTCCTTGCCAAGAAGGGGTTCGGGTTTATCCAGCCGGACGACGGCGGCGAGGACGTTTTCGTGCACTACGCGGAAATCAAGGACGACGGCAGCACCAATAAGTTCAAAATGCTGTACGAAGGCGATCGCGTGGAGTATACGCCCGCTTCGTCCGGCAAAGGCACGCAGGCAAAGGATGTTGTCAAGCTGTCTTCGGGTGAAGCCCGCTCCGAGTGAGCAACACGCACGCAAGGATGTGCATTGAAGGCCCTGACCGTTTCGACGGTTGGGGCTTTTTCATGCCCAAAGCGCAATCGCCGCCGATGGTGTTGGCACTCGGCGGGCGCGAGTGCTAATGTCTGGGTTAGCACTCGGAGGTCGAGAGTGATAATCGGCAGCTGACGGCTGGTCGTCACGACTCGACGCTTGCGAGTGATAACCGGTATACCTAGCCATTTGGAGGAATACGCAACCATGGCAAAGATCATCTCTTATGATGAGGAAGCCCGTCAGGGCATGCTGGAGGGCCTTGACAAGCTCGCCAACACCGTCAAGGTCACTCTGGCCCGAAGGGCCGCAACGTCGTGCTCGACAAGACCTACGGCGCTCCGACCATCACCAACGATGGCGTGTCCATCGCCAAGGAAATCGACCTTGAAGACCCGTACGAGCGCATCGGCGCCGAGCTGGTCAAGGAAGTCGCCAAGAAGACCGACGACGTCGCCGGTGACGGCACCACCACTGCAACCGTGCTTGCTCAGTCCCTGGTTCACGAGGGTCTGAAGAACGTGGTCGCCGGCTCCAACCCGATCGCCCTGCGTCGCGGCATCGAGAAGGCCACCGAGGTCATCGTCAAGGAACTCGTCGCTGCCGCCAAGGACGTCGAGACCAAGGACCAGATCGCTGCTACCGCCACCATCTCCGCCGCTGACCCTGAGGTCGGCGAGAAGATCGCTGAGGCTCTGGACAAGGTCGGCCAGGACGGCGTTGTGACCGTTGAAGACAACAACCGCTTCGGCCTGGACCTCGACTTCACCGAGGGCATGCGTTTTGACAAGGGCTACATCGCCCCGTACTTCGTCACCAACGCTGACGACCAGACCGCAGTGCTCGAAGATCCGTACATTCTGCTGACCTCCGGCAAGGTCTCATCCCAGCAGGACATCGTGCACGTGGCCGAGCTGGTCATGAAGACCGGCAAGCCGCTGCTGATCATCGCTGAGGACGTCGACGGCGAAGCACTGCCGACCTTGATCCTGAACAACATCCGTGGCACCTTCAAGTCCTGCGCCGTCAAGGCCCCGGGCTTTGGCGACCGTCGCAAGGCCATGCTGCAGGATATGGCCATCCTGACCGGTGCTCAGGTTGTCTCCGACGAACTGGGCCTGAAGCTCGAGTCCGTCGACACCTCCGTGCTCGGCCACGCCAAGAAGGTCATCGTCTCCAAGGACGAGACCACCATCGTTCAGGGCGCTGGCTCCAAGGAAGACATCGACGCTCGCGTGGCCCAGATCCGCGCTGAGATCGAGAACACCGACTCCGATTACGACCGTGAGAAGCTGCAGGAGCGTCTGGCCAAGCTGGCTGGCGGCGTGGCTGTCATCAAGGTCGGCGCTGCCACCGAGGTCGAGGCCAAGGAGCGCAAGCACCGCATCGAAGATGCCGTGCGCAACGCCAAGGCCGCCATCGAGGAAGGCCTGCTGCCTGGCGGTGGCGTGGCCCTCGTTCAGGCTGCTGCCAAGGCCGAGAAGACCGAGGCCGTCACCTCCCTGACCGGCGAAGAGGCTACCGGTGCCGCCATCGTGTTCCGCGCCATCGAGGCCCCGATCAAGCAGATCGCCGAGAACGCCGGCGTGTCCGGTGACGTGGTCATCAACACCGTCCGCTCCCTGCCTGATGGCGAAGGCTTCAACGCCGCCACCGACACCTACGAAGACCTGCTGGCCGCCGGTGTGACCGACCCGGTCAAGGTGACCCGCTCCGCTCTGCAGAACGCCGCCTCCATCGCTGGTCTGTTCCTGACCACCGAGGCCGTCGTTGCCAACAAGCCGGAGCCGAAGTCTGCTGCCCCGGCCGCCGGTGCCGACATGGGCTACTGATCCGCAAACGATCGCTAGCTGATTGAGCTGAAAGGGGACTCCTTCGGGAGTCCCTTTTTTGTATTCTGGCTCCCCTCTTTGAGGGGAGCCAAGAAACTAGCTGGCAAACAGGCGCGAAGCTGGATTTCGGCGTCAGCGTACACGGTGGAGGCTTGCGTCAGCGAGCGTTGGATGGACTCGAGTGAGGCCTCCATCTGCTGTTGGGCCGCACGCCACTGTTCGGCTACCGCGGTGAACTGGGTGGCCGCCGAACCTCGCCATGCGTCCTGCAAGGCATTGAGATTGGTGTACATGCCGCCCACGGCCTGCCTGATTTGCGAGATCGAAGTGGCCACTGCGGCCGAGGATGATTGGATTCGCTCGGAATCTACCTGATATTGGGGCATCGTTGCTCCTTTTCTAGAGGGTTAATGGTATGTATGGCGGCCGATTGCCAATACCGGCCGTTAAGGTGGAGGATATGTCAACAACGAATCGGGAAGACGGAAAAACAACTATTGTGGTCCTAGCTTCGGAGCCGTCCTATTCGGCCTCGGGAATATGGTCCGAAAATGGCTTGTTTGCGCCATTTGCGCCCTTGCTGCAGTAGCGATGAACGCAATGTGGATAACTGCAAATGCCTATGGGGATAACTCGAGCGACAGCTCTGACAGCTCCAGCAGCAGCACCGACAGCGGCGTGACCATCACCGAGAACATCACGGATACGGAAAATCTCCTGGCTCCCATGCGGCCGAAGTCACGGATGCCATCGCCAAAACCGAGAAGGAAACCGGTGTACACGTGCATCTGCTGTATCTTTCCAGTTTCAATAGTCAACAGAAACCGGGAGACTGGGCGGCAACCGTGATGGAGTCCATGAATCCCAAGCCGAACACAGTGATGCTTGCCGTGGCCTCGAATGACGGCAACCTGGTGGTCGTCGTGTCCAAGAACTCCGATAAGTGGCTTCTCGATAACAAAACCGTCGATAAGCTATCCGAAGCCGCACAGCAGCCGTTACTGGAAAACCCGCCGAGCTGGTCTGGCGCGGCAACGGCAATGATGGATCAAATCGTGAAATCCAAAAAAGCCTCCACCTCATCGTCCACGGTGATCGTAGGCATAATCATCATGGGTGTGGTATTGGTGGCGCTGGTCATCATCATCGTGGTCATGGTGGTGATTCATCGGCGCAAGGAGATCAAGAAGGATTCCAAGGCCGAACTCCAAGATGACATTCAGGAAACGCCCAGAAGAGCGCGACACTCTAGGAAGCATGAGTAAGCCTATTGAAGCATCGATTGTTGTTGTCGACGACGAGCCGTCCATCCGAGAACTGCTGGTCGCTTCCCTGCACTTCGCCGGATTCGAGGTAAACACCGCCGCTTCCGGTTCCGAAGCCATTGAGGTTATCGAAAAAGTGCAGCCTGACCTCATCGTGTTGGACGTCATGCTGCCTGACATCGATGGATTCACCGTCACCCGTCGCATCCGCCAGGAAGGCATTAACGCCCCTGTGCTGTTTCTCACCGCTCGTGACGACACCCAAGACAAGATCATGGGCCTGACCGTCGGCGGTGACGATTACGTCACCAAGCCGTTCAGCCTCGAGGAAGTCGTGGCTCGCATCCGCGCCATTCTGCGCCGTACCCGCGAACAGGTGGAAGACGACCCGATTATTCGCGTCGCCGACTTGGAAATCAACGAGGACTCCCACGACGTGACCCGTGCAGGGCAGCCGGTTGACCTGAGCCCTACCGAATACAAGCTGCTGCGCTACCTGATGGACAACGAGGGCCGAGTACTGTCCAAGGCACAGATTCTCGACCATGTCTGGCAATACGACTGGGGCGGCGACGCAGCCATCGTCGAATCGTACATCTCCTACCTGCGCAAGAAAGTCGACGGCATCGAGGTCGACGACGGCGAAGGCGGCAAGCGCAAGGTGACTCCGCTGATCGAAACCAAGCGCGGCATCGGATACATGATTCGCGAACCGAAGAACTAATCGCCTCCATCCATAACGTATCGCAATCTCATGAGTATCCCCGATAAGCAGTCAGGCGGCGTACCGCCGAGCAGCACGCCGAACGCCGCCCCGAACACGAATCCCATGCCTGCAATGTCGCCGTTCGCCGCCCATTTCCAAGAGCAGCGCGAGCGTAAGA
>ENA-OQED01000648-OQED01000648.1-human-gut-metagenome-genome-assembly--contig:-NODE-648-length-13703-cov-1.396067_pt1 | contig 13703 bp, 14 predicted proteins | sample MGYA00242790_ERZ504625 | MGnify/ENA primary metagenome ERZ504625 (study PRJEB26092, sample SAMD00036345) | human gut metagenome | host: Homo sapiens | study: EMG produced TPA metagenomics assembly of...
TTTGGGGCTTGACTTTTAATAGTTAGTCTCCAAATTTTTGCAAACAAAAAAAGACCCAATCGGGTCTTGCGTTACGGATCAGCGTTCGTTGCGGCGCTGCTGCTTTTTCTGCCACGCATCCAGAAGCTGGATGATCTTCTCCTCCATCTGTTTGGGCGTATAACTGCGGGGAAAATACTTTCGCAGGGTTTCGTTTTTGATGGTCCACGGTGTCTTTTTCGCTCTTTTTCTCTTGTCCCATCACATCAAAGGCTTTTTCGTAGCTGAACTCTCCCTGCTGTGCCATCTGTTTCAGGTGCTGCGCCTGCGATAAGGACGGTGCATTCTGGGTGTCGTTCATTGCTTCTAAAAAAGCCCGCTGTTGGCTTTCGTCCAGATAGGACAATTCCACAGCGGGATTAAAAGCGATTTTCTTTTTCGTCTACCATGTCCAGCAGTTCCGGGGACAAGATTGGTCAGGCGGATGAAACGCTGGATTTGGTTGCGACTTTCACCAAGTTCTTCGGCCATGATTTGGTCGGAACGTTTTTGTGTCCCAATTTGGGACACATTTTCTTTTGACGGTCTACCGCTAGTTCTTCGCATGGCATCCAGTTTCATCTTGTACGCCAAGGCGCGTTCACTGGGTAAAATGTGTTCACGCTGAAGGTTGCTGTCCACCATCAATATCACAGCAGCATCGTCCGACATCTGCCGCACAATGACCGGCAGGGTATCCAGCCCGGCAAGTTTAGCTGCATACTGGCGGCGGTGCCCGGAGATGATCTCGTAGCCGTCACCGTCCGGGCGAGGTCGGGCAATCAGCGGAGCCAGTACGCCGTACTGTGCGATGCTCTCCACCGTCCGGGTCATGGCTTCATCGTCCAGCACCTTGAAAGGGTGGTTGGTGAAGGGGTGCAGATCATCAATAGGAATCTGCTGTACCTGCTCCCGCTGTTCCTCCTGTCGGTTTTCCTCGGTGGAAAAGAGATCATCTAGCCCTTTCAGAGCCAAGTTTTCGCTGTCGATCGGCATCCGCCAGCACCTCCTTTGCAAGAGATTTGTAGGCTTCTGCCACCTTGCCTTTGGGGTCATAGGCAAAGATGCTTTTGCCTGCCGCACTGGTTTCAGCCGCACGGACGGAGCGGGGGATGGTCTGCTCAAACACCTTCAGGTGTTTTCCGTATGCCTGCCGGATCAGATTGCTGATCTGCTTTCCGTAGTTGGTGCGGCTATCGGTCATGGTCAGCAAAATACCCTCAATTTTCAGCTTCGGGTTGATCTGCCGCCGAACCTTCTGCACGGTCTGCAAAAGTTGTTCCAGACCTTTTGCGGAAAGATACTGCGCCTGCACGGGAATCAGGCATCGTCTGCCGCCGCCAGTGCGTTGATGGTCAGCATCCCCAGCGAGGGCATACAGTCCAGCAGAATAAAATCGTACTTCCGCTTGGCACTGTCCAGCACCTGCTTCAGCATCTTCTCCCGGTTCATACTGTTCACGAGAGCTACTTCCAGCCCTGCCAGTTCAATGTTTGCCGGAATCAGGTCAACGCCCTCTGCGTGGTGCAGAATGCCCTCGCCGGGCTGGATGGGCTGGTCGTTCATGGCTTTCTGCATCAGGGTGGAAAGGGTGGTGGGCAGTTCATCGGGCTGCTGCCAGCCCATGCTGATGGTCAATGACCCCTGTGGATCAGTATCCACCAACAGGACTTTCTTGCCCTCCATCGCTAGGCCGATGCCCAAATTTTCACAGGTGGTGCTTTTTCCCACACCGCCTTTTTGATTGGCGACTACGATAATCGTAGCTTTCTTTGCGATAACATCACCCCGCTCTCGTTGAACCGCGCGCAAAGTCGTGGTTCGTCTTGTTCTGATAGTAGAGGTTCATGGTGGTGGGTGCGTTGTACAGAGAAGCGAGCAGATACTGCTTCATATTCCGCACCGGGGCGGTGTTTTCTGCCAGAGAATCCAGCACAAAACGGATGTGGTCGGCATTCAGCTTTTTCAGCCGACTGCGTACCACCTCTGTGGGCTTGTCATCTCCGGCGATCCGCAACATCTTGCGTTTGGTGGAACAGGTGTCCACAAGCAGGTCTACGATCTGGTAGATGGTGTCCTCATCGTCCGGGCAGAGCCGGAGCAGGAGTTCTATCTCCAATGCCTGATAAAAATAATCCTCAAGCTGCTCACGAATGCTCCCGGAATAGATAGGGTCAGGATCGTTCCACTCTGTCTTATTCTTATCAGTCTTATTTGCTTGCGGTTTTGGCTGCACCAGAATTGCGCTTTCGGCAGCGCCTGAATTGCTGTTTGGGCAATTCTGTACTTGCGCTTTGGGCAAGCCGGAGGAAAAGTCCTTGACGTAGATCAGGCTGGGTCTGCCCAGACCACGGCGTTTGCGCTCGATGAGGTCGATGTCCTCCAGTTCCCGGAATAGCTTGACCGCCTTGTGCTCGGCGCAGCAAAGGGATTCCTGCACTTCCCGGACGGTGTAGATGATATACACCCGCCCTTGCTCGTCCAGCCAGCCGTTTTTCACCGACAGGCTCATGCGGTCCAGTAGAATGCCGTACAGTGTCCGGGCATCGGTGGAAAGCTGCCGGAAGCGGTGGTCTTGGAACAGTGCTTTCGGGATGCGGAAGTAGGAGAACAATTCGCCCGACTGCCCGTAGAAGTAGTCCAGCATCATTTGGTGTGGCCTCGGATTTTCAACTGTATGGGTGTGTTCATGTGGAAAACCTCCTCTCGATTTCTGCAAAAGAAAAAGCTCACCTTCTTTTGAAAGTGAGCCATGTAAAAATAGATATTGCTTTTACGGCAGAAATGATGTACCCTTATGAAGAACGACACACACACAGGATGTTCAGGCTTTTTTTATGGGCATGGTAAAATGGTAACAGTAAGTGTCGAGTTTCGTACCCAAAAATTCTTGGGTACGGTTCTGGGTACAAAGAGCCATTTTAGACACGAAAAGACACCAAAAGTTACGTCAAAGTACACAAAGGCGTTTTTTCAGAATTATGAGATAGTCACAAGATTCCACAAGAAAAATGGGATTTCAAAATTAGCGACGTTCTCATAACCGCTTGGTCGCGGGTTCAAGTCCTGCCTGGCCCATACGAAAAAAGACACCCTTTCGGGTGTCTTTTTTGTATTTCAGGCGCTTTTATTCCCCATCCTCTGCGGGCAGCTGGTTCCACAGGCGGTAGTAGACGCCCTGCTTTTCCAGCAGCTGGGCGTGGGTGCCCTCTTCCACGATGCCCTCCTCGCCCAGCACAAGGATCCGGTCGTAGTCCTTGATGGTGGTCAAGCGGTGGGCGATGGTCAGGGTGGTGCGGCCATGCGCCAGCTTTTCAAGGCTCTGTCCCACAAGGATCTCGCTCTCGTTGTCCAGTGCGCTGGTGGCTTCGTCCAGAATCAGGATGGGCGGGTTCTTCAAAAATACCCGGGCAATGGCGATGCGCTGCTTCTGTCCGCCGGACAGCTTGACGCCGCGCTCGCCCACATAGGTGTCGTAGCCGTCCTTCAGCGCAAGGATGAACTTTTCCGCACCCGCCAGCCGGGCGGCGGCCTCGATCTCCTGCCGGGTAGCGCCGGGCTTGCCGTAGGCGATGTTCTGCGCCACCGTGCCGCTGAACAGGTACACGTCCTGCTGCACGATGCCGATATCCTGCCGCAGGCTCTTCAGGGTGACCCGGCGGATATCCTGTCCGTCAATGAGGATGCGGCCACTGGTCACCTCATAAAAGCGGGGGATCAGGTTGCACAGGGTAGTTTTGCCGCCGCCGGAGGCACCCACCAGCGCCAGACGCTCCCCGGCGCGGATGTCCAAGCTGACGTCGTGCAGCACCTTGTTGTGGTCGTCCGGGTACTCAAAGCACACCTTCTCGAACCGGATCTCGCCGGGGCCGGGCTGCAATGGCACGGCGTCCGGGGCGTCCTTGATGGCAACCGGGGTGTCCATGATCTCGGCAAAGCGCTCGATGCCGGTCATGCCGCGCTGGAACTGCTCGGCAAACTCCACGATGCGCCGGATGGTGGCGATAAGAGTGGTGACGTAGAGCATATAGGCCACAAGGTCGCCGGCGGTGATCTTACCGTATACCAGCGACAGACCGCCCGCCAGAATGACCACCAGATACATCAGGCCGTCAAACAGGCGGGTGGAGGTGTTGAAGGCGCCCATGGCGTAGTAGCCAAGGGTCTTGATCTGCTCAAAGGCACGGTTGCCCCTGGCGAACTTTTCCCGCTCCTCGTCCTCGGCGGCAAAGGCCTTGACCACGCCCTGTCCCAGCAAACTGTCCTCGATGGTGGAGTTCAGCTCGCCGATCTGGACGCGCTGCTGGCGAAACCGCGCCCGCAGACGGCCGTTCAGGTACACCGACACCACGCCCATCAGCGGCACACAGGCAAACACTGCCAAGGTCAGCGGGATGCTGGCGCGGCACAAAATGACAAAGGACGCCACGATCTTGATGCCCGCGATGAAAAACTCCTCCGGGCAGTGGTGGGCGAACTCGGTCACATCGAACAGGTCGTTCGTGATGCGCCCCATGATGGTGCCCACCTTAGTGTTGTTGTAGTAGGTGTGATCCAGCTGCAAAAGATGGTCAAAGGCATCCCGGCGCATATCCGTTTCAATATGCACGCCCATGATATGACCGATGCTGGACATATAGTAGCTGGCTGCGCCGTCGATAATGCGCAGCACAAAGTAGAGTGCCGCCAGCTTCAGCACGATGCCTGCCGTCAGGGTGATGCCCACCCCCATGGCAGAGTTGGTGATGATGCTCATGATCTTGGGCAGCACGATATCGCACAGGGTGGTCAGTGCCGCGCAGAACAGATCAAGGCACAGCACCATCTTATAGTTTGCCAGATACGGCAGAAAACGCCGGATCAGCGCACCGCTGCTTGCGTGGTGCGCCCCGGGGTCGTTGGTTTTGGTTTTCGGCATGGTTCCTCCGTTTTTATCGTTACTTTTTGCTGTAATCCCGCGCGCCGTAGATGGCGGTACCGATGCGCACAAGGGTAGCGCCCTCCCGGATAGCGTTCTCAAAATCGCCGCTCATGCCCATGGAAAGGGTCTGCATCTCCACATTGTGGTAGCCCCGCTCCCCTGCCCGGACGAACAGCTGATACACCTGCGCCAGATACCGGCGGTTCTGGGCATCGTCATCGTTCACGGGCGGGATTGCCATCAGACCCTTGACCCGGATATGCTGTTGTGCAGCGGCGGTATCCAGCAGCGGCCAGAGCAGCTCCGGCGCAGCGCCGGTCTTGCTCTCTTCCCCGCCGATGTTCACTTCCAGCAAAATGTCCTGCACGATGCCGGCCTTGGCGGCTTCCTTCTCGATGGCCAGCAGCAGATGCTCACTGTCCACGCTCTGGATCAGGCTTGCCCGCCCCAGCACCTTTTTGATCTTATTGGTCTGCAAATGGCCGATAAAATGGCTGGGCTTGCCGCAGTAAGCTCCGGCATCGTAGTTTGCGCACAGTTCCTGCACATGGTTCTCGCCAAACACATCGATGGGCAAAGCCGCACTGGCTGCAATGGTCTGCGCCGTGCGGGTCTTGCAGGCGGCGCACAGCTGCACCGCTGCCGGGTCACGCCCGGCTTCCCGGGCGGCGGCTGCCATCTTTTCCCGGATCTCGGCCACGGCCTGCCGCATCTCTTCCAACGTTTTTTCTGCCATCTGGCTCAGTCCTCCTCGGTATAGCGGGCACGCTCGCCGCCGATCAGTTTCGGGCGGGTGTAGGCACACAGAATGTTTGCTTCGCCGATCTTATTAAGGCTCAGCCGCACCGGCACTGCCACCCGCTTCAGATGCATCCCGATCAGGGTGCCGCCGATATCCATGCCCGCGTTGGCGCGGATCTCCTCCACCGCCACCGGGTCTTTGAAGTTTTTCCAGCAGGTAGTGGCCCAGCTGCCGCCCGCATGGGGACGGGGCACGACGCACACTTCCTCCCAGCCGTATTTCTCTGCGGCTTCCCGCTCAAGGATAAGGGCGCGGTTCAGGTGCTCGCAGCACTGCGCTGCCAGCCAGATGCCTTTTTCCGCCAGCACCGGCGCAGCGCCCGCGTACAGCGCCCGGGCAGCCTCTATGCTGGAATCCTTGCCGATGTGTCCGCCCACCATCTCACTGGAGGAGCAGCCCACCACGAGCACGTCTCCCTTTTTCAGCTTTGCCGCGGCACCAGCTCGGTCATTGCCTGCCGTGCCTCGGTCTCGATCTGTTTTGCAAATGCTTCGGTCATACAAAAAACACCTCACTTATCGGTTTGCAGCCAGCAGGCTGTCTGCCCCTGCCGCACCGAAATATACTTTACTTTCCACCGGACACACCGCCGCACAGCTGTCCTGTACAAGGCCGGTAAAGGTCTGCTCCCAAGTCCCTGTGGCAAGGCTTACCGCCTCGGCGCAGGGGGCGTCTGCGGTGCACCGGAACAGCCGCTCCTGCGTATTCTGCCCCGCCCTCAGGGCGATGCCCCGCAGCAGGGTGCTGTCTGCATTCTTTTCCAGCCAGCTGCTGCGCGCCCAGCGGTAGCTGATGTACAGCGTGCCGTCCGTGTCCGCAGCCAGCGCTCCGGGATAGCCCGGCAGACCGGCAAAGGCAGCGGTGCAGCCCCGTCCCCCGGCGGTCAGCTCCCGGGCAGCGGCGTCCACCGCCCAAATGCAGCGGCTGCCAAGGTCGGAGACATACAGGGTGCTGCCGTCCGGGCTGAGCGCCAGACCGGCAGCACCTGCACCCCGCCCAGCACCTTTTCCACTGTGCGGGCGGCGGGGTCGTACACATACACGCAGCCGGTGGCGGTGTGCGCCAGCAGCTCGGTGCGCAGGGCGCTTTCCAGCCCGTTCTCCGCGCCTGCCGCCGCTGCCACAGCAAAGTACACCTTACCCGCCGGGCTTACCTCCACGGCAGATACCGCCCCCAGTGGCGCACCGTCCAGCTGGGTGACCACCTGTTCCACCGCTGCGCCCCAGCTGTCGTGCTTAGCGCGGCACAAGGTGCCCCCGGCGGTGGTCAGCTGGGTCAGCCACACATCCCCGGCGGCATCAAAGGCAAAGCCGGTCAGCTCGCCCTCCACGCTCAGGATGGCGGCAGCGTGCCCGCCATCGGTGCGCACAAGATCGCTGGTGCGCTTTTTCAATGCAGCACCGTTCCACGCAGCGGCATATAACAGGCCGTCCTTGGCGCGGATGCAGTCCACGCCCTGATACTCCCCCAGCTCCAGCTGGGTCTTGCGGTCGGTGGAAACGGCCGTCTGCATCGCGCCCGTCTCCTGCCGGAGGTCGGGGGCTTTATAGATCTGCGGCGGGGTGTCGATGGGGCGGAAGCCCAGCGCGTACACCAGCACCAGCAGGATGCCCACCCCGAACACGGTGCTGGCGGTGCGGAACCGCTTGAGCATGGCGTCCCGTTCTGCGGCCATCTGTGCGGCATACTCTGCCCGGCGCGCGCCGCCATGGCGTTGGCGCGGTTGGCGCGGCGCATCCACCGGTCCACGAACAAAGCCACCCGCGGCCCAACCGTGAGGGACGCAATGGCCAGTATGAGCAAAAATTCGATCAGTCCGATTCGCATAAGCGCTTTTCCTTATCTCCGAAAAACCTGCGGACAGTACACTGTCCTTTATCGCTAAAGTATAGCATTCCTGCGCAAAAAGGGCAAGCGGGACAAAAAAGAACTGCTGCACAGCATCGTGCAGCAGTTCCTCTAAGAACAACGATTTCAAATGGCCTCCGCGTTGCTCTGGCCATGCGCAGCGGAATGATTTTTTTAATTTGAGTGTTCATCGCGGCCTGCGGGCCGCGATGAACACATCTTTACGAGAGGGGATGCCTTATCTTGTCTCAATTGGCCGGGTGGTCTGCTCCCCGCTGCGGGTCACAAGGGAACCGGCGGGCACTGCGCCCCGGATAACGCAGCCCGCGCCGATGACGCAGTTGTCCCCGATGTCCGTGCCCTTGAGCAGCACCACGTCCGAGGCGATCCAGCAGCTGCGCCCCACGGTGATGCAGCCCGCATCGCACACCCGGCTGACCCCTTCCTCCCGGCTGAAGCGGTGGTTGTTATCAAAGATCTTCACCCCGGGGCCGAAAAGGGTGTTTTCGCCGATGTCGATCTTTCCAAGGCAACTGATGACCGCGCCGTCGTTGAAGTAGACCCCGCTGCCGATGTTCAGCTGGCTGGAATATCCGGTGGTGATAAACACTCTGCCATCGCTCTCCACCCGGTCGCCCAGCGTCACCCGGGAGCCGCTGTTCAGCCGCAGCCGGAGTTCCCTGTCCAGCAGGGTGCTGCTGCCAAATTGCAGTCCGCGGCAGCCGAACCATTTTTTCCATTGCAGGCGGCAGCGGTTATGCAGGCTGCGCCGTTTTTCCCGCAGCCAGCGGGGCGAACACTGCCGCAGCCACATACACCAGCGCCCGACTTTGGTGCACTTGAAGCGCTTGCACCAGCGGTTTACCTTGTTGCCGCTTTGCCAGCTGCCACTGTAATAGTGGATGCCGAAGGTGCGCGGGGTCCGGTGCATCCGCTCGGTCACATAATCAAAAGGGGAAAAGCAGTCGGTGGGCAGCACCAGAAAGCCGTCCAGTTCCTGCTGCTCGTCTTTCTGCTGCAAACCGGCCTTGGTAAACAGCGGGGTATCCCGCTGGGTGCAGGTGCGCAGATCCGGCTCGCCGGTCTCCTGAATAAAAGCGGCATTGCGGTAGGCCGCCAGCATTTTGCCGATCATCTCGCAGCCCGGCTCTGCGCCCACGCCGGAGCCGGTATTCACCAGCAGCGTGCGGCCGTAGGGCGAGGGCGCACTGTGCTCCATGCCGATAAAGCCCTTGTGCTCCAGCAGTTCGTCCAGCGGGCGCACCAGTTCCACATCCGTGTCCAGATAGATGCCGCCGTACCGGTACAGCACCGCCAGCCGCACATAGTCCGACACAAAGGCATACCGCTTTGCCTCGTAGGCCTGCTGCGCGTAGCAGTTTGTGCTGATATCAAAGTTCTGCTCGTTCCATTCGATGATCTTGTAGTCCGGGCAGTATTTCTTCCAGCTTTCCATACATTTGCGGCTCTCCGGGTTGATGGGCCCGCCGCCGAACCAGCAGTAGTGGATGATCTTGGGGATGCTCATGCCTGTTTCTCCTGTTTTGTCGCAAGTGCTCTGCTCTCTACGACCTTATTTTACAAAAGGCCCTGTTTTCTTGTCAAGTTTCCCCGGCGCATTTTGCCGCGTATTCCCGCAAAAAGATTGCCGCCCCGCCGCCCGGTGTGGTATACTGGGTGCAGACGGTTTTGTTTTTCCAAACCATTCACTTAAAATTCACAGCTTTTTCCAATTCTTGCTTTAGAATAGAGTTGTATATTGATATATGATAGGAGGAGTCCTGTTTTATGGCAAAGATCCTGATCGTTGATGATGAGCCCCGCATCCGGGAGCTGATCCACGAGCATCTGCAATATTCCGGGTATATCTGCGAGGAAGCCGGGGACGGCTCTGCGGCGCTGGCACAGCTGTCCGGCGGCGGGTTTGATCTGGTGATCTTAGACCTGATGATGCCCTTTATGGACGGCATGACCTGCCTGCGGGAGATGCGCGCCCGCCACATCAACACCCCGGTCATCATCCTGACCGCCCGGGGCGAGGAATACGATAAGCTTGCCGGGCTGGAAAGCGGCGCGGACGACTATGTGGTAAAGCCCTTCTCCCCCCGGGAGCTTGTGGCGCGGGTGCGCGCAGTGCTGAACCGCACCATGCCCCGCCCCACCGAGGCCGCCGATACCATGACCTTTGGCGAATTGACCATCGACACCGCCAGCCATACCGTGCGGGTGTCCGGCGAGGAAGTCGCCCTGACCCCCAAGGAGTTTGACCTGCTGGTATTTCTGGCCTCCAACAAGGGCATTGCCCTGAGCCGGGAAAAGATTTTGCAGAAGGTGTGGAACTACGACTACTTCGGCGAGGACCGCACCGTGGACACCCATGTGAAGATGCTGCGCGGCCATCTGGGCAAATGCCGCAGCTACATTGCTACGGTATGGGGCATCGGCTATAAGTTCGACCCCGATGCCGCCCGTTGACTGAAGGAGCGTGCGGAGCATGCGGCGAACCACCAAAGCACGGCATACCCTTGGCATCCGCGGGCAGCTGATGTGGTTTTTATGCTTCATCTGCCTGTTTCTGCTGGGGTTATTCTGGCTGCTGTCCACCCAGCTGCTGGAGCCCTTGTACACCAAACACATCGAGGCCCAGCTTACCAATCAGGCCGACAGCATCGTGGAGCGGCTGGACGATGCCATTGCCGAGGGCAAGGTGCTGTCCAGCTGGTCTTTTGGGCAGCTTGCGGTCAACAGTGATTTTTTTGATAAGCTCACGCTGGAACTGTACACCAAAGGCTCTTTGAACAGTTTCTGCGTGGATATCTCGGACACCACCCTGCACACCATTTATAAGATCGAGAACCAGTCCTTCTGCAACCTGCACGGCACCTATCTTTCAGACTCTGCCAACAACGATAAGATCATTGCCACTGCCCTTGCCATGCGCCGCAAGTGCCGCAGCGTGGGCAGCTTTGTGCAGACGCTCAACCCGCCCCGGCTCTCCGGCTCGGCGCAGCTATTGGTAGGGCGCATTACCGCCGACGGCAGCTATACCGTGCTGGTGACCACCAGCCTTGTGCACGTTACCGAGGCCGGCAAGGTGCTCAGCACCCTGCTGCCGCTGGCGGCGGCGCTGATCTTTGGCTTTGCCATGTCGGCGGCGTGGCTGTTCAGCGAGTGGTTCACAAAGCCGCTGCGCCAGCTTTCCAGCGCCGCGCGGCAGATGGCGCTGGGCAACTACGCCGTGCAGGTGGACAACCGCCGCAACGACGAGCTGGGCGACCTTGCCCGGGACTTTAACCACATGGCCGAGGAGGTGCAGCACGCGGTGCAGATGCAGCGCGATCTGCTGGCCAACGTCTCCCACGACCTGCGCACCCCGCTGACCCTCATCAAGGGCTACGCCGAGACGGTGCGCGATCTGACCGGCGACGATAAGGCCCACCGGGACGAGCAGATGAACATCATCGTGGACGAGGCCGACCGCCTGACCGCGCTGGTCTCCAGCGTGATGGAGCTGAGCAAAGTGACCAGCGGCACCTACAAGTGCGAACGGGTGCACTTTGACATGGGGCAGCTGTGCGACGAGGTGAGCGAGCGCTACGACGCCATCTGCGCCCAGAACGGCTGGCAGCTGCAGCTGGAACTGCCGGAGGAGGAGCTGCCGGTCTACGCCGACCCGGACATGATGCAGCGCGCGCTGCACAATTTGCTGGGCAACGCCATGCACCACATCGGCCAGGACGGCATTTTTATCCTGCGCGCCTTCCGCTGCTCTGAGGGCGTGCGGGTAGAGGTGGAGGATCACGGCCCGGGCATTGCCGCCGCCGATTTGCCCTATATCTTTGACCGGTACTACCGCTCCCGCTCGGACGCGGGCAAGCAGGGCACCGGCCTGGGGCTTTCCATCACCAAAGCCATCTTCCAGCAGCACAGCTTCCGCTTCGGCGTACAAAGCACCGTAGGCAAGGGCACCACCTTCTGGTTCGTCATGAGTGACCTGCCCTATGTGGACGACTTTGAGGGCAAGTGAACGCCCCCTGTAACACAGAAAAAGCACCGGCAGTTTTCCAACTCTTCCAATCGGGAAACTGCCGGTGCTTTATTATGTTCCGCTCTCTGCTGTATGGTAGATGCCAAAGGTGTTGTCCGGGGCGGGCATCTCCACCCGGGAAGCACGGTCGTTCACCGCCCACATCATCGCGCCCATAGCGCCCAGCACCACCAGAATGATGAGCCATTTTACTGCATTGGGTAATTTTTTCATTCCGTTTATCCTTTCCGTAGTCTCCATGCGGCACTTCTGCCGGGCAGTGCGCAGCAGCGCAGCGGCCTCGGCAGCCGAAAGCGCCTGCACCCACCCGGGGCGCTCTCCTGCGCCTGCGCCGGTGCTGCCTGCCTCGGCAAAGCCGGCCAGCGCCGTGTCGGTGCGGTCGTTCCAGCCGGCAAAGCCCTCCGGCGCAATGTGCGACCCAAGGCGGCAGTCCAGCACCGCCGTTTTGCCGGTAGGCCGCCACGGTCTGCCCAGATACACGCTGCCCGCCGGCAGTCCGAGACAAAATCGCAGTCCCAGAACACAAAGCCCAGCCCCTGTGCCGCACCGGAGGGTGCGGTGACCCAGCTGTGCGCAAGGCCGTTATCCACCGTGCGCAGGGTGCAGTGCTCAAACAGGGCGTCTGCCCCGCCAAAGATAAAATCAATGTCTCCGGCGATCTCGCAGGCGTGGTAATACTGCGCGCTTGTCCGGCGGGGTGCCAGCCCGCGCGGACCCAGAAAACCGTCCTTTTCCCGCTCTTTCTCCGGCAGAGGGGCGCAGAACAAAGTATCCTGATTGCCCAGCAGCCGCACGCGGTCAAACGCCGCCCGGGCGCTGTCCACATAGGCTGCGATGGCCTGCCCCGCCTTTGCGCCGGGGCCTGCGTCGTTCTCGATGGTCATATCCTCCACCCGCAGCTTTTCGCCGCTGAAAAAGGCGGTATAGCTGCGGAAGGTGTGGGTGGGCCGTCCGTCCGGGTGCGGCAGCTTGCCGCCATCGTTCCATACCAGCCGGGTGGCATCCATGCCCGCGCCCGCAAGGGTGATATCCTTTTTCTCACAAACCAGCTTTTCCCGGTAAATACCCGGCGCGATGCGGATGACCGCAGGGCAGTCGTAGGGCACCGCCAGCACCGCCTCGGAAATGGTGGTAAACTGTCCGCTGCCGTCGGGTGCAACGTTGATGGTAAGCATAAGCCGCCTCCTGCGCCCGGCACTGCCGGGCAAAAAAATATGCTTCCAGTATACCCCTCCTTCCCGCAAATTGCAACGGAAGTTCTGTAAAGTCCAGCGGTAGCTCCTTCCTATTTATGGCTTCCCCCGGTCGGAGGAAGCCTTTAAGCGGAGAATTGCTCATGATATGCAACACCTGTTACCCGCTCTTTTCCAGCCGGAGCACGGCGGCGGTGATATCGTCCGGGCGGCCGGTCTTTTGTGCGCGGATGCGGGCGGTCTGCACCAGCGTTTCGGCCAGCTTTTCCGGCGCGTCTCCCGCCGCCGCCGAAAGCTCCACCTGTTTTTGCCACCCAGCCCGCGCCATCCACCAGTAAGCCGTCCGATACCAGCACTGCGTAATCCCCGGCGGTCAGGTGCACCACCCGGCTCTGTCCGTTCACCCCGCCCAGCACCCCCATAGGCAGGGTAGCTTCGCCCACAGCCCGCACCCGCCCGCCGTGCACCAGAAATCCCGGGGCGGCTCCGGCCTTGAACAGCCGCGCCGTGCCGGTGTATAAGTCCACGCTGATGAGGTCCAGCGTTGCGCCGCTCTCGTCCTCGCTTTTCAGGGCCAGCGCCACGTTCACCAGCCGCGCCGCCAGCTCGGCGGTAAAGCCCGCCTTGAGCAGCCGGGCGGTCAGCTCTGCCGCCAGATTGCCGTCCACCGCCGCCGGGCGTCCGGTACCCATGCCGTCACATAGGATCATCTGCGCCGCCGTAGGGCTGCAAAACTGCTGCACCGCATCGCCGGAAACTTCACCCCGGGCGGCAGCGCTTGCCGCCCCGAACACCGCCCGCAGCGCCGGTCTTTCGCTGAACAGCAGGGTGGTCATGCCCTTGCAGGAGAGCACCTGCGGCGGGTCGAAGTCC
>ENA-OQED01000650-OQED01000650.1-human-gut-metagenome-genome-assembly--contig:-NODE-650-length-13668-cov-2.098146_pt1 | contig 13668 bp, 10 predicted proteins | sample MGYA00242790_ERZ504625 | MGnify/ENA primary metagenome ERZ504625 (study PRJEB26092, sample SAMD00036345) | human gut metagenome | host: Homo sapiens | study: EMG produced TPA metagenomics assembly of...
CGCTCGAGAAGATTGCGACGGAAGTCCGCAACCTTCTCGAGCGTCGAGGAGCAGATGGCGATCGACGTGACGAACTCAGCGTGGCGGTCGCGCTGGATGACCTGCGTAGCGAGGCGCACCGGCGTCAGGCCAAGCTTCTTGCCGACCATCTGCTCAATCTTCGGGTCGATGTTCGAGTACGTGCCGACAGCGCCCGAGAGCTTGCAGACCGAGACGATCTTCTTGGCATGCTCCATGCGCTCAATGTCGCGCTCGATCTCAGCGCTCCAGAGCAGGAGCTTGAGGCCGAACGTCATCGGCTCTGCATGGATGCCATGCGTGCGACCGATGCACGGCGTATGCTTGAATTCCTTCGCGCGGCGGCGCAGGACCTCGCGGAACTTCTTGAGGTCATCGAGGATGATCGTGCAGGCATCGCGCATCATCATGCAGTATGCCGTGTCCTTGACGTCCGAGGACGTCAGGCCCTTGTGGATGTATTTGGAGTCATCACCAACATTCTCGGCGACGTTCGTCAGGAACGCGATGATGTCGTGGTGCGTGACCGACTCGATCTCATGGATGCGGTTGACATCGAATTTTGCTTTCGCGCGAATGTTCTTGGCAGCCTCTTTCGGGATCTCTCCGAGTTCGGCCATGGCATCGCAGGCAGCCATCTCGACATTCAGGATCTGCTGCCACTCGTTCTCGATAGACCAGAGATGGCCCATTTCCGGCTTAGTATAACGCTCGATCATTTAGTGATTTCCTCCTCAATTTCCTGGCGGCGTCTCTGCACCGCGGAAGTGAAAACACGACGAAAAAACTCAAATTGACTCCCCGACTGTCTTGCCTCCGGAAAGTCTCGTTTTGAGTTTGGAGAAGTTACCGATATTCCCTTATCTATCATATCATCTTGCAGGCCCCAGTGTCAATGTACCCGCCCGTTTCTTACAATATAGGAAGCAGAGCCGATCCGCACAGGCGCATCATTCCAAAAACAAGCAAAGGCAAAAATAAAAGCCGTGCGCAATACGCACGGCCTGAATGTCAATATGGTGCTCGCTGAGGGATTCGAACCCCCGACCCCCTCCATGTGACGGAGATGCTCTAGCCAACTGAGCTAAGCGAGCAAACAAAAAAGGTTTCGCCGTTCGACGAAACCTCATCTTTCATAAATGGTGGGGTTAACAGAATTCGAATCTGTGACCTCCTCGATGTCAACGAGACACTCTAACCAACTGAGCTATAACCCCATGTCTTAACGACAAGATTTATTATAAAGGAGTCCCCTCGAAATGTCAACAGGTAAATCCAAATTTCTTGAAAAAATTTTTGGCACCTCGATTTACCCCCATCTGGCCCCCTCCAAACACAGTATCGTGGTATAATGAGGGGCAGGATACTATCAATTGTTTGGGGGATTGATTTTATGAAAGACTTACTCGACGTCCACATGCACACGCTGGCCAGCGGCCATGCCTACAACACAATCCGCGAGATGATTGCAGCGGGCAGCAAGAAGGGGCTCGCACTCGTCGGCATCGCCGACCACGCACCGGCCATGCCGGGCTCGACGCACCGCTTCTACTTCGAGAACCTGCGCATCTTTGACCGCGAGGTCTACGGCAAGGAAGCCGGCGTGGAACTCCTCATGGGCGTGGAACTCAACATCCTGAACACGACGGGCAAGGTCGACCTCGAGGAAAAGGCTCTGCGCTCCGTCGACTACGCCATCGCGAGTCTGCACGACCCCTGCATCAATCCGGGTACGGAACTCGACAACACGACGGCCGTCATGAGCGCCATGTGGGTGCCTCAGGTCAAGATCATCGGCCATCCGGACAACCCGCGCTTCCCCGTCGACTTCGACAAGATCGCCAAGGCCGCCAAGGAACGCCACGTCCTGCTCGAATGCAACAACAGCTCCTACCACCCGGGCGGCAGCCGCGCCGGCTCGCGGGACCTCGCCAAGAAGATGCTGCAGGCCTGCAAGAAGTACGGCACGCACGTCATCATGGGCAGCGATGCGCACATCGACCTCGATGTCGGCAATCATGCGCTCTCTGAGGAAGTCATCCGCGAGGCCGATTTCCCGGAAGAACTCGTCATCAACAGCTCGCCGGAGAAATTCAAGGAATGGATCCGCGCCTGACGCTGCACATCGCCTCCACATTGCCACATCGAGCCTCTGTCATATTGACGGAGGCTTTTTCCTTACTTATAATAGTAACGTTGTAAATCTTATTTATCATGCTGCGCTAATGTATTGCAGACAGAAAAGGGAATGGTAAAAAATGAACTTGTTCCGTACCAAAAGTATTGAGCAGATGCGCGAGACGGCTGCTCATTCGGGCATGGCCAAGACGCTCGGCGCCTTTGACCTCATCCTGCTCGGCATCGGCTGTGTCATCGGCACAGGCATCTTCGTCCTGACGGGCGTCGCCGCCGCCAAGTACGCGGGCCCGGCCGTCACGATCTCCTTCATGATCTCCGGACTCGCCTGTGCGCTCGCCGGCCTCGCCTACGCAGAATTCTCCTCCATCGTGCCGACTTCGGGCAGCGCCTACACCTACACGTACGCATCGCTCGGCGAGTTCATCGCCTTCATCGTCGGCTGGAACCTCATCCTCGAGTACACCGTCACCGCCAGTGCCGTCGCATCGGGCTGGTCAGGCTACGTCACGGGACTCCTGCTCTCGGCGGGCATCGACCCCGGCCATGCGCTGACACACGTGCCGGCAGACGGCGGCATCATCAACATCCCCGCCATCTTCATCACACTCCTGCTCTCCGTCCTGCTGATCCGCGGCACGCAGGAGAGCACGAAGCTCAACCGCATCCTCGTCGGGGTCAAGCTCACGGCCATCGCCATCTTCCTGCTGCTCGCCATCCCACACGTCGACACGATGAACTGGGAGCCCTTCATGCCGTTCGGTGTCTCGGGCATCTTCGGCGGCGCGGCCATCGTCTTCTTCGCCTACATCGGCTTCGACGCTGTCGCGACGAGCGCCGAAGAATGCAAGAACCCGTCGCACGACCTGCCGATTGGCATCATCGGCTCACTCGTCATCTGCACCGCCCTCTACGTCGTCGTCGCCGGCGTGCTGACGGGCATCGTGCCCTACACCGAGCTCAACAACCCGGAGCCAGTCGCCTTCGCCCTGCGCTACATCGGCTACAACCTCGGCTCCGCCGTCGTCGGTGTCGGCGCCATTGCCGGCATCACGACAGTCCTGCTCGTCCTGCTCTACGGCCAAGCCCGCATCTTCTTCGCCATGAGCCGTGACGGCATGGTCCCGGCGCGCGTCTGCAAGATCCACAAGCGCTACCACACGCCGTACATCGTCACCGTCATGGGCGGCATCTTCGTCTCGATCATCGCGGGCTTCGTCCCCATCGGCGTCATCGCCGAGATGGCCAACATCGGCACGCTCTCCGCGTTCCTGATCGCGGCCATCGGCGTCCTCGTCCTGCGCATCACGAAGCCAGACGTGCCGCGCACCTTCCGCTGCCCGCTCGTCTGGCTCATCGCGCCGCTCGCCGTCCTGACCTGCGGCTACCTCATGTACCACCTGCCCTGGGAGACCTGGGTCCGCTTCATCGTCTGGTGCACCTTCGGCTGTCTCGTCTACTTCGGCTACAGCTACCAGCACAGCGCCCTCGCACATCCGCATGACGACGAAGAATGAGTGCGGCGAAAATCACACCGCGGGTACATTATGCTTTGACAAACTTTATGACCTGGTATAAAATTAGAGCTATACAAAGGGAATTTATCCTGTGCTATGGGAGCATTTTGCTCTCGAGGAAGGAATAGGGAATAGAATGTTTGTACATGAACTGATCTGCCAGGGGGAACCTGATTCCCTCGCCATCGTCGATCACGAACGCCGCATCACCTACCGCGAGCTGCAGGAGCACGTCGCAGCCTGCCGCAACCGCCTCTACGCTGCCGGAGTTCGCGTCGGCGACCGCGTCAGCATCTTCTCCCGCAACAGTGCGGACTACATCTACGCCTACATGGCGATCGCCTCGCTCGGCGCCATCGCCGTGCCGATCAATTTCCAGCTCAGCAACCGCGAGATTGCCTACATCATCAAGGATTCCGGCTCGCGCCACATCCTGACGTACCAGCGCTGAACCTCGTCGACGCACTCTCCGCCCTGCGCTGCGACATGCGCGTGACACAGCACGACATCCGCCAGATGGGCAAGATTGACGCGAGCATCCCGGCTGCGCCGTCCCTGCCGCCGACCTTCGATGAGCAGAACCCCTGCGTCATCATCTACACGTCCGGCACGACAGGCTCGCCGAAGGGCGCCGTTCTCTCGCACCGCAACCTCGTCACCAACGCCAGCCAGATGAGCATCATGCACTGCAAGGCTGAGCACCACGTGCTCTGCGTGCTGCCGATGTACCACTGCTTCGGCTGGACCTGCTCCGTGCTCTACCCGCTCTACTGCGGCGCCGAGATCGTCATCCTCGACTCCTTCACGCCGAAAGAGACGATCAGCGTCATCCGCGAGGAGAAGATCAACGACCTCTACATCGTGCCGTCGATCTGCAGCCTGCTGACGAAGCTCGCGAGCAAGAAAGACATGGCCTCGCTGCGCCTCGTCGTCTCGGGCGGCACGACGCTGCCGCTCAAGATCGAGCAGGACTTCATGAACAAGTTCGGCGTCGACATCTGCGAGGCCTACGGCCTCTCCGAGACATCGCCGGTCGTCACGATGAATCCGCCCGAAAAGCCGAAAGTCGGCTCCTGCGGCCCCGTCGTGCCGGGCGTCGCCTGGAAGCTCATTGACTCCGACGGCAATGAAGTGCCGAAAGGCGAAGCCGGCGAGCTCATCGTCAAAGGCGACAACATCATGCTCGGCTACTGGAACCTGCCCGACGCGACGAAGAACGCGCTGCGCGGCGGCTGGCTCCACACGGGCGACGTCGCCCGCGCCGACGAAGAGGGCTACATCTACATCGTCGACCGCATCAAGGACATGATCATCAGCATGGGCGAGAACATCTACCCGCGCGAAGTCGAAGAGCTCATCTACCAGTTTCCGGGCATCAGCGAAGCTGCCGTCGTCGGCATCGACGACAAGCTGCGCGGCCAGGCCGGCGCCTGCTTCTACAGCCTGCACGACGGCGCCTCCATCAACATCCGCGAGCTCAAGAAGTTCCTGCAGGCCAACCTCGCGCTCTACAAGATCCCGCGCGAGTTCCACGAGCTCCCGTCCCTGCCGCGCACCTCGACCGGCAAGATCGCCAAGCGCCAGATCCTCAAGGACTTCCTCGCCAAGAAGAACGCGAAATAACGAAATAAGAGAACAGCAAAAATGAGAGACTTTCAGAGGAAGGTCTCTCATTTTTTGTGTCTGCCTTTACATCTCCTTCGTGATTTCCTGCAGGTAATCAATGAGGTGCTGCTCGTCCTCGTAGACCTGGCGGCCCTTCTTGGTGACGATGCCGGAGTTAATATAGAAGGGCTCCTCGAGGGAGACGGCGACGAGGTTCTCGTCGGGAAGCACGGCCTGGCGGGCGAGGAAGGTCGAGCAGATGCCGCGCTCGACGAGGTTCTTGATCGTGTGGAGGTACGGCGAGAAGTGGATGATGCGGGGCTTGCAGCTGTGTGCGGCGTAGAGGTCGTGGACCATGCGGTAGATGAAGTAGTGGCTGTCGAGCATGACGAGCTCTTCATCGGCAAAATCAGCGAACGAGACGGCCTTGCGCTTGGCCAGCGGATGGGACGGGTACGTGACGAAACAGCATTCGCAGTCGTAGAGCTTCTGGTAATGGAGCTTCTGGCTGAAGCCTGTCGTGTAGTTCGTCAGGGCGATGTCGAGTTTCTCGTCCTCAACCATCTGCAGAGCGCTGATGCCGCCCGTCTCGATGATCTCGAGCTTGATCTGCGGATGCGTGCGACGGAACTTGCCGAGGATGCGCGGCAGGAAACGCGTGCCGATCTGCAGCGGCAACGCCATGCGGATGTGATTGCGGTTGTGCGCCATGTCCTGGATCTCCAGTTCGAGCTGGTCCATCTGGCTTAAAATGTGGTTGACCTTAGCAAGTAACTTGCTGCCCTCCGGCGTCACGACGAGCTTCCGGCCTTCGCGGTGAAACAGGTTCAGTCCCGTCTCTGCCTCGAGCGTCTGCATCGCCACGCTGATCGTCGGCTGCGAGACGTGGAGATGCTCGGCGGCCTTCGTGATGTTCTGCCACTGGCAGACCTCATAGAAATAACGCATCTGCGTCAATGTCATCATGATACGATTCACCTTTCCTGATAAGCGAGAAGCGCGCCGCGCTCAACCCGTGCACTTCTCTTTCTTTTCATTGCGATTCTGTCACACTCTATTATAGCATGAAGCTATGAATGCTCGCTGTAAGAAAGGACACCATTTATTTTTCGTTTACTGCTTATTTTCTAATAAAAGAGCATCCCGCAGTCTGCGAGATGCTCTTGATTGAGTTCACGAATCGTGAGGCATATGCTGTTATTTCTTGCGCGTGTCCGCTGCCTTGCAGATGCCGTCGGCCCAGTCAAAGAGCTCTGCGAGGTCGTAGTCGCCGGCATGGCCCTTGCCCCACGGCGAGGCAAAATCGACGTCATAGCCGCTGTCCTGCAGCTTCAGGGCCAGCAGCGCGGGGACGGCCAGGCTCGTATCGCGGTCCTTGGCCCCGTGGCGGATGCGCCAGTGCGGCGCGATAGTGACGCCCTGCTGACCGATGAAGTACATGGGGTTCATGCGGCGGACATCATCCCATGTCGCCATGGTCGCACCAGCTTCCTTGTCGCGCGTCAGCGAAAAGCCTGTGAAGTGGCGCGGCGTGTTGTCTGTCGTGCCGAATTCATCGTTCTCGCCCGAGCTGCGGTCGAACTTGTCGAAGGCCGGCGCCGCCTTGAGGCGCGTCGCCCAGGCGGCATACTTGGCGAGGTCCACGTCCTTGACCATGCCGTTCTCGATGGTCAGCCAGTCGAGCGCTGAGAGGTCTTCGCCCGCATCGAGCGCCGACTGCGCCGAAGCGGCGTAGACCGACTTGATGTAGTCGGCGAAGCTGCCCGTGCCGTCCTCGTCGAGCGTCAGCGCGCGCCCCTGACGGTCCTTGAGGCCGAGGCTGTTGACGTAGTCGGGGAAAAGCGCCTTGAGCTGGTCCGAGGCCACGCGCTCTGCCTGCGTCATCTCTACGGCAGAGCTGTCTTCCACAGGCGCATTGTCGGGGCGGTCCGCTGCGGCGCTGTCCCCCTGGACAACAGGGCCGGGCCCGAGCGGCACGACCGCATCGCCAACCTTGAGGGCACCCGGCATAGAGCCGGCTTTCAGCGGCAGCAGAGGGCTCATCGGAGCACTGTGCTGATATGCCTCATTGACGCCGTTGAACATCCACTCGTAGGCCATGTCGGCGTGATCGAGGTCCGTGATCGGGCAGTAGGCCATCGCAGCGAAGATGTCGTCGCGCTCATGAGCTGCGCCGATGGCCCGGAGCTCGGCGTCGTACTCCTTGCTGTTGCCCGTGGCACCGAGCAGTGCGGAGAGAGCGCCGCCCGCGCTCGTGCCGTCCGAGATGATCCTGTCGGTATTGCCGGCCGGCAGGCGATGGCGGTTGTGGCGCAGGTAGCGCACGGCCGCCTTGTAATCGACGAGAAGGGCCGGAGCCTTGCCGACGTACGTCTTGCCGTCATCGCCGACCGTCGTGCGGCCGCGGACAGCCGGCGCTGCGACGACATAGCCCTTCGAGAGCGCGACGAGCGAGGCATTGGCGCCGCCGCTCATGCGTTCACTGGCGCTCGGCTCCTTGCTGTCGCCCGGCATGTAGCCGCCGACGCCGTTCGGCAGGAAGATCGGCGCGGTCTTCGCCGTGTAGCCATTGACTGTGCCGCCCTTCTGGAAATACGCCTCGGGGATGAAGATGCTCATGGACTCGGAGGCGACGGAGGCCGGCTTTGCTGTATAGACGACATCGCGGTAGGCGCGGAATGCCACATCCTGTCCCTCGAGCTTCAGCGTCTCCTTCGTGTAGTTCTTCGCATTGAACTTCAGGCTGTACTTCGCCTGCTTTACCTTGATTGGCGCATCTGCCTTGACGGTCTTGGCCGTGGCGGCTGCCGCGCTGCTCACTGCCTGCGGAGCAGGCTCAGCTGCCGGCTGCGCCGCAGCATCGGCAGCGGCAGCCTGCGTCACGCCAGGTGCCCAAGGCATGGTCAGGGCACTGACAGCCAGAGCCGTCAGGACGTATTGCTTCAAGTTCATGGATATCCCCATCCTTTCATGATCATCATGACAAAAGAAAACCGCTTTTCTTTGCAGAACAGCGGTCTTTAATTCTCGTATTTCAACATAATGATTTCGCCAGAGCAGTGGCGTTTTCCTTCTCCTGGACGCCTCGGGAGCGAATTTATTTCCTGGTACACAAGCATCAGGTATTCTTGGCGATGACAGCACCGACGACGGCACCGAGGATGGCGGCCGTCGTGACTTCACCTGTCGAGTGGCCCTTCGAGGACTTCTCTGTGCGGCGGTGCTCGCGCTCCCAGCGCTCATGTGCTTCGTGGCGCTGCTTCTCGACCTGGTGGTCATGGCGCGAATGCCAATTCGAGTCCTCGTAGTGATGCGAGGCTGCTTCTGCGGGGACAGCCAGCGTCGTGCCCAGCACGCCAAAGCTCATGATGCCGGCCAATGCAGCGGCTATACCTTTTTTCCAATTCAACTTCAACATGATGATCTCCTCTTTTCTTTCGGAGTGGTTATCCTTTTGATGAGAATAGTATAGCCACTGGCCTTTCAATTCCTCTTAGATGACCGTTGGAATTCCATTAAATTGATTGACTGAGTCAAAAGAGTCGAGGAAGTGCTTGGCCGGCGAGGAGATGTAGGCATCGCGGGGCCATATGGCGGCAAGCCGCGTCTGCAGGCTCCTCTCCGCGATGGTCTTGACATGCAGGTGGTTATGGGCGGCAAGCTCGATGGCGGCGGCCGGTGCGATGGCGACGCCGAGGCCGGCATTGGCCCAGAGGATTGTCGTGCGCGCATCGTCGTTGAGGCAGGCGACTTCTGGCGTGAAGTCGTGCGCGGCGAAGGTGTCGAGCAGCAGTTGCTCGAAGCGGCGGTAGAGGATCAGGACTTTTCTGCCAACTCCTCCACGGCAATCTCCTGCTTCTCGGGCGCCCAGTCGAGCTCTGACGTCATCGCGGCGATCATCGGCTCCGGCTGGCGGTACTTGCAGTTGAAGCGCGCAGCGTTGAACGGCGTGCGGACGATGGCAATCTCGATGATCCGCCGGTCGAGCATGTCGATGAGCTGGTACGTGTTGCCGTCGTGGATCTCGAAGTGGACGCGCGGAAACTCGGCGCGGAAGACCTGCATGCCCTCGTGCATCAGGATGCCGCCCGACGAGGAGACGGTGCCGATGGCGAGCGTGCCGCAGAGGCCCTGCCGGAAGTCCTTGAGTTCCCGCTTCGTCATCGCGGCCATGTCGAGGAGCTGGGCCGCCCGCGCGGCGAGCAGCTCGCCGGCCTCGGTCAGCTCGATGTGATGCGGGCCGCGCTGGAAGAGCTTGAGCCCGATCTCGTCCTCGAGCATCTTCATCTGGTTGCTCAGAGGCGGCTGGGCCATGTGCAGCCGCCGCGCGGCAGCCGTGATCTGCCGCTCCTCCACGATCGCCATGAAATAACGCAATTGTTTCAAATCCATAATGGTTCTCATTCCTCTCTCGTGCTATCGTCCTGCAGCCGTATGCCCACGCGCGTCAGGTAGCCGCGCGGGTCGGCCGTGCTGAGGTCCTCCAAGATGCTCTCCTCATACGAATAGGCACCGGCATGCAAGGCCGGATGTGATTGCAGGTAGTCGCGGAGCCTGTCGTAGGCGGCTCTCGTCTTCATGTAGTCGCCGCGGAAATACGTGACGAGGTAGCGCCCCGCCGGCCGGACAAACAGCACATCCGGCGGCACAATTGCCACGCTGCGCGTCGTCACGGTGAAGAAGCACGATAGGAGATGGCCGTCGCCCTCGAGGAAATCCGCCCGCCTGACCATGGCGCCGAAGACGAGGCCGGAATTCAGACCGTGCTCCATGATGTAGCGCATGTGCGCCATGAGCGCGCGCTCGATACCGGCGTGGTCCTCCTTGAGCATCATCTGCCGGACCGGTCCCGAGCAGATCAAGTTGGCCTCTGGCCACGGCTCGATGCGGACGGTGTCACAGCAGATGTCCTTGGAAAGCGCGAGCATCTGGCGCTGGTTGTGCACGATCTCCTTCATGTACTGCAATTTCTGGATCTCCGCGTCGAGCCAGTCTTCCTGCTCGGCCAGCAGGCGGTTCAGACGCTCAGGACTGCGGTGGCGCATATAGTCCTGGATCTCGGAGAGCTCCAGCCCCATCTGGCGCAGCAACCGTATCATGATGAACGGGTAGAGCTGGCGCGCCGAATAGTAGCGGTAGTGGTTCTCCCCGACGTGGTCGGGCGAGAAGATGCCCTGCTCATCGTAGTAGTGCAGCGTCCTCTTGTTGACGCCGCAGAGCTTTGCGAACTCCCCGGTCTGGAAGTTGAGACCGCCTTCCATACTTCATGCCCCCTTGACTTTACAGTCACTGTATACTCTACCATGAGTATAGGACATTTTTCTGAAAGGATCTTGATAGATATGACAAGCAAAATGACAAGAGACAGACAAACTGCACAGACCGCGCGAACGAAGCGGGCAGAGCAGGCATCGCCGCTCGCCCGCCATTTCACCCTCAGGAGCCTGCTGCGCTTCGCCGCGCCGTCCATCGGCATGATGATCATCATCTCACTCTACACGGTGACGGACGGCATCTTCATCGGCCGCTTTGCTGGCAGCGATGCGCTGGCCGCCTCGAACATCGTCTACCCCGTCATCAACCTCGTGCTCGGCCTCGCGATCATGCTGGCCTCGGGCGGCTCGGCCCTCGTCGCCAAGAATCTCGGCGAAGGGAAAACGGCGGCCGCACGCCGCCGCTTCACACTGATCACCGTGACTGCCATCGCGCTCGCCTCGGCCCTGGCCATTCTCGCCGTTGCCGCAGGAGATGGGCTGCTCTTCCTGCTCGGCGCTTCGCCAGAGCTGCTCGCGGACTGCCGCAGCTATCTCTACGCCCTGTTGCCCTTCTTCCCCTTTGCCGCGCTGATGATCCTCTTCAACGCATTCTTCATCGCCGACGGCCGGCCGATGCAGGGCTTCCGCGTCTCTGTGCTGGCAGGGCTGACGAACGCGGGCCTCGACTACTTCTTCCTCGCCCACCTCGGTCTCGGCGTCTTCGGCGCCGGCCTTGCGACGGGCATCGCTGACCTGCTCTCCGCTGTCATCGGCCTCCTCTACTTCTGGCGCAGCAGCCGGACGCTCCGCTTCACCAAGCCGCAGCTCGAATGGCGCGCACTCGGCCAGGCCATGTACAACGGCAGCTCGGAGCTCGTCACGCAGCTCTCCGTCGGCATCACGACCTTCCTGTTCAACATCCTGACCTTCCGCTACGCCGGTGCCGACGGCGTCGCCGCCATCTCCGTCATCCTCTACGCCGAGATGCTTCTGACGGCCATCTACATGGGCTTCACAAACGGTGTCGCTCCCGTCTTCTCCTACCAATTCGGCGCCAGGGATTTCGGAGAGCTGCGCCGCCTCGTGCGCCTCAGCCTGATGGCCATCGCGGGCGGCGCGCTGCTGTCCTCGGCTCTCCCGCCTGCTCGCAGCGCCTCTCATCTCGCTGTTCCTGCCGCAGGGCGGCCACGTCTACGAGCTCACGCACCAGGGCTTCCTGCTCTTCTCACTCTCGTTCCTGCTCTGCGGCTTCAACCTCTTCATCTCGGGCTTCTTCACAGCCATCTCCGATGGCCGCACCTCGGCCCTGATGTCATTCGCGCGCAACCTGCTCGGCATCGTCATCTTCCTTCTGACCCTGCCGCACCTCTTCGGACTGCGCGGCGTCTGGCTCGCCGTGCCGGCTGCCGACATCACAGCCCTCATCTTCGGCCTCTTCCTGCTGGCCGCCAGGATGCGCGACTTCAGCGCCAGAGCGCTCTATCATCACCGCCATCACACACGAGGACGTGTTTCACGTGAAACATCATACCGTGCCGACTGACGCACGCCCCGTTGTTTCACGTGAAACAAAATCAGCCTTTCCGCAATAAAGCGGAAAGGCTGATTTTATATACGCGCTCGATGCTCAGGCTTTGGCGCCCGTGGAGTACATCGGGATCTTTTCCGGATTGTCCTTGATGGTCCAGACACCGCACGGGCAGACGCCGGCGCAAATGCCGCAGCCAATGCAGCGCTTCGGGTCGCTCGTGTACTCGATAGTGCCATCCTCGTGCTCGATGCGGTTGATGGCCTTCTCCGGGCAGGACTCGAGGCACATCTTGCAGTCGCGGCAGGTGCCGCAGCTCACGCAGCGCTTGTAGTCGCTGACCGGGTCGCCGAGCTCGCAATGGTGGCACTTCTCGAAGTATGCCTTCGAGAGGCGCTCTGCCGGGACCTGCTTCTTCTCGGGGAATGCCTTGTACTCCTTGCCCATGACGTACTGGTCAACGTACCAGGCAGCCTTGCGGCCGCTGCCGATGGCATCCGTCAGGCGGCCCGGCTTGATCGTGTCGCCGGCCGTGAAGACGCCGTCCGTGATGGAGAGGTCTTTCTTCGGCACGAGCCAGCTCTTGCGGAAGTACTCGATGCCCTCGTCCTCCGGCAGGAAGTCGAGAACAGGCTCCTCACCGATGGAAACGATGACCTGGTCGGCTTCGATGAAGCGGCCGTCATTGCCGTAGACGCCCTCCGGCGTGATCTTGCTCGTGAAGAACGGCCAGACGATTTTGCCGCCGAGGCCCTCGAAGTAGGCGATCTCCTTCTCGAAGGCAGCCGGCTTCTGGACATCGACTGCGATGACGGACTCAGCGCCCATCTCGTAGGCGCCGCGGCACGTATCCATGCCGGAGTTGCCGGCGCCGATGACGACGACCTTCTTGCCCGTCTTCGGGTGCTCGCCGCGGTTGATGGACTTGAGGTACTCGAGGCCCATCGTCAGGTGCTCGACGCCCTCCCACGGGAAGAAGCGGGACTTCGTGCCGCCCGTCGCGACGACGACGGCGTCGCTCGCTTCGCGGATCTTGTCGAACTTCTCGCGGTCGACCCTGCAGCCCTCGACGAACGTGACGCCGACGCTCTCGATACGCTTGAGCTCGAATTCGAGCAGCTCGTGCGAGAGGCGTCCGCGCGGGATGACCTGCTCGAGCTTGCCGCCGATGCTATCTGCATCGTCGTAGACCGTGACATCGTGGCCCTTGCGGGCGAGCTGCCAGGCCGTCGAGAGGCCGGCGACGCCGCCGCCGATGATGCCGATCTTCTTGCCCGTCTTCTCCTTCGGCGGCTCTACCTTCGCAAAGGCGGAGCTGTAGCCGAGGTCGCCGATCTGGATCGGCTCATCGATCGTGCCGCGTGTGCAGGCATCCATGCAGGGGTTCGGGCAGACGGAGCCGCAGACGCAGCCCGGGAACGGCGTATAGTCGAGTTCGAGCTGGATGGCCTTGTCGAGCTCGCCGTTGCGGATGTACTTGTAGCGCAGCTGCGTCGGGATGCCGTCGGGCAGTTGAACTCGCACGGTGCGGCGTACGCTGCATTGTCCCCAGCTCGGCACACGCAGGCGGTAGAGGCCGTGCGAGATCGTGTTGTGGACGGCGAAGTCG
>ENA-OQED01000651-OQED01000651.1-human-gut-metagenome-genome-assembly--contig:-NODE-651-length-13657-cov-0.992979_pt1 | contig 13657 bp, 21 predicted proteins | sample MGYA00242790_ERZ504625 | MGnify/ENA primary metagenome ERZ504625 (study PRJEB26092, sample SAMD00036345) | human gut metagenome | host: Homo sapiens | study: EMG produced TPA metagenomics assembly of...
CTGGCGTGGAAGCGAATTGCCGCTATCCCAGGCAGCAGAAAATCAGCTGTGCCGAGGACCTGAAGGCGGCAGCCGCCTTTCGATCATGTCTGCGTAGCCTTCAAAGATTGTTATCGGAAGCGGGAGAATTTTCTCTCCGCCGACGTCCTGGTCATGGATTGTGACAACACCCACTCGGAGAATCCTGCTGACTGGATTTCCATGGAAAAGCTCCTGGCCATACTGCCGAAAGTCTCGGTGGCCGTCGTGCCATCAAGGAATCACATGAAACCCAAGGACGGGAAGTGTGCCAGACCGCGCTTCCATGCTTATTTCGGGATCCCGGATATTACGGATGAACAGCACTATACAGAACTGAAACGGGCAATCCACCGGGCGTATCCCTTCTTCGATGAAGCGGCTCTCGATGCAGCCCGGTTCATCTATGGCTGCCCTGTCGAGAAAGTATTGTGGCAGGACGGGGAAACGACAATCGACCAGGTACTCAAAGTGGGAGATACCGAGTCACGCAGTATCCCGGCCGGACGCCGGAACAGCACTATGAGCCGTTTTGCCGGCCGCGTCATCAAACGTTACGGGGCGACGGAAAAGGCGTACCAGATTTTCCTCGACGAAGCGGAAAAGTGCGACCCGCCGCTTCCCGACACCGAGCTGAACACTATCTGGGGCAGTGCCGTACGGTTCGGCAAGCGCATCGCAAAGCAGGAAGGTTACGTCAGCCCGGATGAATACAACAACGATTTCGGCACCCGGGACTCCTTGCGGCCGGAGGATTATTCGGATATCGGCCAGGCCAAGGTCATCGCCAGAGAATACGGCAACGAGCTGCGCTACACCGACAGCACGGATTTCATCCGCTACGATGGCATCTGCTGGGAAGAATCGCGGCAGGCAGCGGTCGGTGCAGCGGAAGAATTCCTGGATTTGCAGCTGGCTGATGCTAATGAACAGTCCGAGCAGGCACTCAGGGAATTAGCAGGGACAGGGATTTCGGAAGATATCATCCGTAAGGGCGGACGGAACCTGGAGAAGATGATTGAGGAAAAGCAGACCAAAGCCTACGCCGCCTACCTTGCCGCAGAAGCGTACCGGAAGTTTGTCCTGAAACGCCGCGATATGCGCTATATCCTGTCGGCCTTGCAAGCATTGAAACCCATGGTCCAGATGCCTATCCAGGCACTGGATGCAGATGAATTCCTGCTGAACACCCCGTCTTATACATATGATCTGCGGAAAGGGATGCGGGGACGGCAGGAACACCGAGCGACGGACTTCATCACGAAATGTACCTCTGTAGACCCGGGCATCGAAGGGAAAGCTATTTGGGAACAGGCCGTCCGGCAGTTCTTTACCGGCGATACGGCGCTCATCGACTACGCCCAGGAAATCAGCGGTCTCATGGCTATCGGCAAAGTCTATGTAGAAGCCCTGGTCATCGCGTACGGCGACGGCCGCAACGGCAAGTCGACCTACTGGAATTCCCTGGCCCGCGTCCTTGGCAGCTACTGCGGCGGCATCTCTGCCGATGCCCTGACGGCAGGCTGCAAGCGGAACGTCCGTCCGGAAATGGCGGAGCTGAAGGGGAAGCGCATGATCATTGCCGCCGAAATGGAAGAAGGCGTCCGGCTTTCTACGTCCATCCTGAAACAGCTCTGCTCGACGGATGAAGTGAGCGGCGAAAAGAAGTATAAGGATCCTTTTAAGTTCGTACCGACACACACGCTGGTCCTCTACACGAACCACCTGCCCAGGGTGGGAGCCAATGACGAAGGGACATGGCGGCGTCTTATCGTCATGCCCTTCAAGGCCCAGTTCGAAGGGAAGAGCGACATCAAGAACTACGCAGACTACCTGGTGGAGAAAGCCGGTCCTGCCATCCTGCAGTGGATTATCGAAGGGGCGGAGAGGGTCATTGCCAAGAACTATCACCTGGATACGCCTGATTGCGTCGCATCTGCCATCAATGAATACCGCGGGCAGAATGACTGGCTTCGGCATTTCCTGGATGACTGCTGTGAAGAAGATGCCTCTTTCAGCGAGAAGTCCGGGGAACTTTATACGGCCTATCGGCTGTACTGCCAGCAGATGAACGAGTATACCCGCAGTACGACGGATTTTTACGGAGCATTAGAGAAAACTGGGTTTGACAGGCGTAAGCGGAAAGCCGGGTATTTCATTTATGGGCTGAAGCTGAAAGTCACAGATTTCCTGTAAGAAAAAGGGAAGGGTGCAGGTCGGTGCAGGTCAATATATAAACCCCCTTTAGGGCTGAAAAATAGAAAAAATGTCTTTAAGGGAAGTTTATGAAACGACCTCACCGACCTGCACCCCTATAAAAAAGAGGTGAGTAATATGCGAGAAAAAGTAATCGAACACCACCTGGTGATGGAAACGGAGAAGGCTGGCGGTAAGGCAGTGAAGCTTGTTTCGCCATCATTTGCAGGTATGCCGGACCGCTTGATTCTATTGGCTGATGGGAAGATGGGCTTTGTGGAAGTAAAGGCGCCGGGGCAGAAGCCAAGGCCGCTGCAGCTGAAGCGCCATGCCATGTTGCGACGGCTGGGCTACCAGGTATTCGTCCTGGATGCCATGGAGGATATTCCCGCAGTCCTGAAGGCTATCGCCCACATGCCTGATGGGAAAGGGGGCGGAGGTGCATGAAGTTCATGCCGCATGATTATCAGAAATACGCCATCGAATACATCAAGTCCCATCCCATTACAGCCCTGTTCCTAGACATGGGCCTTGGCAAGACGGTGACAACGCTGACGGCCATCCGTGACCTCATGTATGATGCCTTTGAAGTTAAGCGGGTGCTGGTGATAGCTCCGCTGCGGGTGGCGAGAGACACCTGGCCGGATGAACTCAGAAAGTGGGATCACCTGAAAGAGCTGACCTGCAGTGTGGTCGTGGGAACCGTGGCAGAACGGCGGCGGGCTTTGCAGCAGGATGCGGATATCTATATCGTGAACCGCGAGAACCTGGCCTGGCTCTATGAGAACAGCCGCCTGGATTTCGATATGGTCGTTCTGGACGAGCTGTCGAGTTTCAAGAACCACCAGTCGAAGCGGTTCCGTGCCATGAAGGCCCTGCGTCCTAAAGTGAAACGCATCGTCGGCCTTACAGGGACGCCCAGCGGCAATGGCTTGATGGACCTCTGGGCTGAGTTCCGCATCCTGGATATGGGAGAGCGTCTGGGAAGATATATCAGCCAGTACCGGAACCTCTACTTCCAGCCAGACAAACGCAATGGCATGGTGGTGTATTCCTACAAGCCACTGCCGGGAGCGGAAGAAGCCATCTATCACCAGATTTCCGACATCACCGTGTCCATGAAGGCAACAGATTATCTGGAGATGCCGGAACTGGTGAGCGTAGCGAAAGAGGTCTGCTTGAGTGAAACGGAAAAGAAACGGTACGATAAGCTGAAGAAGTCCCTGGTACTGGAGCTTCCAGGCGGCGAGGTCACCTCTGCTAATGCCGCATCGCTTACCCTGAAGCTTTCGCAGATGGCGAATGGCGCGATTTATACCGATGGCAAGGACGTGGCGGCCATCCATGACCGGAAACTGGATGCCTTAGAAGACCTGGTGGAAAGCGCCAACGGGAAACCGGTCCTGGTGGCCTATTGGTTCAAGCATGATAAAGACCGTATCCAGCAGCGGATGGAAGCCCGGGAGCTGAAGGAGCCGCAGGATTTCGCCGACTGGAATGCGGGAAAGATTCCTGTGGCCCTCATCCATCCGGCCTCTGCCGGACACGGCCTGAACCTGCAGCAGGGCGGTTCCATCTTGATCTGGTTTGGCCTGACTTGGAGTCTGGAGCTGTACCAGCAGACCAACGCCCGGCTCTGGCGGCAGGGGCAGGCGGACGAGACGGTCATCATACAGCACATCGTAGCCAAGGACACGATTGATGAACGCATCCTGAACGTCTTGAAACACAAAGACGGAACCCAGGCGGCTTTGATTGAAGCCGTAAAGGCTGACCTGGGCATGACGGAAACAGAAAATGGGGGTATACTATGAAACCGGAAACAGAAGGAGAAGAAAAGCGTATGGAAGCCAAGGCGTACCTGGAACAGGCACGGAACATCAACATACAGATAGACAGCAAGCTGGAGCAGGTATCGTCTTTGCGGCAGCTGGCTATCAAGGCGTCATCGACACTCAGCCGGTGCCGCCAAGCGGGACACCCAATCCGCACCGTCTGGAAGAAACCATCGCCCGTATGATGGATATGGAACAGGAAGTGGATGAAGCCATCGACGTCCTGGTCGAACTCAAGGCAGACATCATGATGGCTGTCAGCCGAGTGCCAGATGCCCGGGAACGGGTCATCTTAGAACTCCGCTACTTGGCCTTTAAAGACTGGGCATCCATTGCCGATACTCTCGGACTTCATATCCGCCAAGTGTACCGGCTGCATGACGAAGCCCTGAAACACATCGAGATCCTGGCGAATGTCACTGAATGTCACTAAAGCAGCACTTGATGTCACAGGCTTCTGTAAGATATACTATAATCAGCAAGAAAAAGATAAGGACCGAGGCTTGAAGCCATCGGTCCTTTTTTGATGCCGGAGATGATACGAATGCCAAGAAGACCGCGGACACCGTGCAAGTATCCGGGATGCCCAAGGCTGGTGCCGTATGGGAGAAAATATTGTGACGAACATGAACAGCAGTGCCAGGGTGAACGGAAGAACGCGGTGCTGCGTGGCTACGGGAGAGAGTGGCAGAAAGCCAGGAAGTTCTTCCTGAAGCGTCACCCCTGGTGCGTCCGATGCAAAGAGAAAGGACGGCTCGTCCCGGCAACAGTCGTGGATCATATCAAGCCGCATCGCGGCGACCCGGACTTGTTCTGGGACGAAACGAACTGGCAGCCCCTGTGCAAGAGCTGCCATGACCATAAGACGATGATCGAAGACCGGGACATCGAGTACAGGTATTAATCATTTTTTAGGTTATTGTTGTATTGACGTTCGAGAAAGGACACATAAGACTGAGAGATGTTTAATATTGCTGCAACTTCAGTTTGGGTTTTTCCCTGTTTGCGTAATGCCATAATATCGGATGTCAAATCTGACTTTGGACAGGACAGGTTATAGTTAGTAGCTTCAATAGAGCCACCGTGTCCCGTTTGTTCTACTTTTAACGTTAATGTTTGGTTCCCTTTGTGTCCCACTACAAAAGCTTTACCATTTTTGTAGTCAAGGGAATAATTATCAAAGTTGTAGTTGTTTATAAAATTGTTGGCTGTATCTTTAATTGTTGGAGATTTTTTTTCTTGTTCAGTAGGTTGTTGTGATACAGAGGAAACTATAAAAGCTGATTTTTTTTCTGACATAATCATACCTCCCTAATCATTACTAGCAATAATAACATTACTAACAATAATATTATAAGAATCAGACTGCAATTTGTCAATGGTTTAATCCACACGTATAGGGCGACCGGGGGGATGTCAATCTCTACAGCCCTTCCGTCCATGACCGCCGCCCCCTCAAACGTGAAAAAACGCGAAATTCATAAGGGGGGATACCCGGCATCTAAAATCGAATCATCTGCTCCAGGCTATTTGGCCCGGAGCTTTTTTGTTGTGTGAAAGGAGCCTGTCATGAACGACTGCCAGCGTCGGCAGATAGAAGCCATGCGGAAGCAGGGGATGGGCTACAAAGCCATCGCCAGGAAGACCAAGCTGTCACGGGACAGCGTACGGAATTATTGCAGGTGGCACCACCTCGCCGGTTACGGCAGAGCGGTGGCGGCTGCCTTCAGAGAGGAGCAAGCGTGTGAAGACATCGGATATGGAATGGAAGATGCTGCCCATCGGCCAGCTGAAGCCTGCGGCATATAACCCCAGGAAGCAGCTGAAGCCTGGCGACAAGGAATACGAGAAAATCAAGAAGTCCATTCAGGAGTTTGGCTATGTGGAACCCATCATCGTCAATTACGACATGACGGTCATCGGCGGGCATCAGCGCCTGACCGTACTGAAGAACCTGGGCTACGAAGAAGTCCAGTGTGTCGTTGTCCATATCGAGGATGAGCATAAGGTCAAGGCGCTCAACATTGCGCTCAACAAAATCACGGGTGCCTGGAACGAACAGCTCCTGGCCGACCTCATCGTCGATTTGCAGAGCGTCGACTTCAACGTCGACCTGACGGGCTTTGAAGCACCGGAAGTCGAGCAGCTCTTCTCGAAAGTGTACAACAAGAAAATCAAGGAAGATGACTTTGATGTCGATGGCGAACTGGCAAAGCGACTGTCGCCCGTGCGGGAGATATCTGGCTCCTGGGTGACCACCGCGTCATCTGTGGCGATGCGACGCTGCCGGAAACCTATGAACGGCTGATGGCGGGGAAGAAGGCCAACATGGTGCTGACGGATCCGCCGTATAACGTCGATGTCGAAGAAACGGCCGGCAAGATCAAGAACGACAATATGCCGGATGACAAGTTCTACCAGTTCCTTTTCGCGGCCTCGTCAATATGGAACAGAACATGGAGCAGGATGCTTCCATCTATGTATTCCACGCAGATACCCAGGGGCTGAACTTCCGCAAGGCATTCAAGGACGCAGGATTCTACTTGTCTGGCTGCTGCATCTGGAAGAAGAACGCCCTGGTACTGGGACGTAGCCCGTATCAATGGCAGCATGAACCGTGCCTTTTTGGCTGGAAGCTGAACGGCAGGCATCAATGGTATTCCGACCGCAAACAGACGACCATCTGGGAATACGACCGGCCGAAAGCCAGCAAAGAGCATCCCACCATGAAGCCTATAGCCCTGATGGCGTACCCAATACAGAATTCGTCTATGAGCCACTGTATCGTCCTGGATCCGTTCCTCGGTTCCGGTTCCACACTCATGGCCTGCCAGCAGACGGGCCGCATTTGTTACGGCATCGAGCTGGACGAGAAGTTCGTCGACGTCATCGTCAGGCGCTACATCAGTGAATATGGGGACGCGGGTGTGTTTATCCTGCGCGGAGATGAGAAAATCCCGTATGCGGAGGTGGCAGATGATGGAACAGATTAAGCTGGGCAGCCTGTTCTCCGGGAGCGGTGGCTTTGAACTGGGCGCCATCCTGGCGGGCATCTGTCCTGTATGGAACTCGGAAATCGAGCCGTTCCCCATCCGCGTGACGACGAGACGGCTGCCATCTGTGAAGCATTACGGTGATGTGAGTGCCGTAAACGGCGCACAAATCGAGCCGGTAGACATCATTACCTTCGGCAGTCCCTGCCAGGATATGTCGATTGCCGGAAAAGGGACGGCCTTGGCGGTTCGCAGTCCTCGCTGTTCTATCAGGCAGTGCGCATCGTGAAGGAAATGAGGGAAGCAACGAATGGACAATATCCAAGATATATCGTGTGGGAGAATGTCCCTGGGGCTTTCTCCAGTAACAAGGGTGAGGATTTCCGGACGGTCCTCGAAGAAATCTGCCGCATTAAAGAACCTGCGGTTTCAGTGGCTGGATATGCGAAATGGAAGCCCGCCGGATGCATCCTGGGAAACGGTTACTCTGTGGCCTGGCGCGTCCTCGACGCCCAGTACTGGGGTGTTCCCCAAAGAAGAAAACGCATCTACTTGTCGCAGATTTTGATGGACAAAGTGCCGCCAAGGTTCTATTTGAGTCCGAGGGCCTGTCAGGGTATTCTGCGCAGGGCTTCCGAGCATGGCAGAGTGCTGCCGGAGGTCTTGCGCCTGGCACTGGAGCAACAGGCACAGTCTGCCTGAATGATCAGGGCGGTATCCGCATGGATGTGACGGAAGAGCGGACGAATACGCTGCGGGCAGAAGCCCATCATCCTCCGGTCATCGTCAATCTGCCGGGGCCGGTGTTTGAGAACCATGGAGCCGATGCCCGGTACAAGGGGCCGCTCTCTGTGAACCCATCACTCACGGCGCGGTACGGGACTGGCGGCAATAACCAGCCACTGGTGCTTCAAGGCGGTGCTGACGGAACACGGAGAACCTATGATGTGCGCCAGACGTCAGATGGCACCCGCAATATGCGCAACCATGTCTATGAGAGCGATACCTGCCGGACCGTCGACCGTTCGGGGAATGTGCCGGGGAGCAACCAGGGCGGCATCGCCGTGGTGGAGCAGACCTACAGCGCCAGCAAGAATTCCCACTTTACACGAGCAGCGAAGGAAGTGGCCAGCTCCCTGGTAGCTACAGATTATAAAGATCCGCCGCTCATCAACAGCCATGCTCGTGTCCGCCGCCTGATGCCGGCAGAATGTGCAAGGCTCCAGGGATTCCCGGACTGGTGGTGCAGCCATCTGGAAACAGGGAACCCGTCTGAAGAAGACATCCGCTTTTGGAGCGATGTCTTTGAGACCCATCGGAAAGCCCTGGGGAAAAAGACAAAGCCCAAGACCCGGAACCAGATTATCAAATGGCTGAAGGAACCGTACCGGGATTCTGCGGAATACAAGATGTGGGGCAACGGTGTCGCCCTTCCCTGCGTGTATTTCGTCTTGGCCGGCATTGCCTGCTTCTTTGAGAAAAAGATGCAAAAATGATTTGCTATTATCGGCGTTCAGAGTGATATATGTACTAGCAAAACAAGGAGGTACATAGACCATGACAATCCAGACGAACCTGAACGACCGCAAGGAACTGGCCAGACGGCTGATTCCTTTCAACCATAACGAAAAGCTTCATTACACCGGGACGCCGGCCTTTGCCTACGAAGGGCAGGGCTTCCGCATCCTTCGCAATGGCGATATCGAATGCGATGATGAAAAGACAGAAGCCGCTATCACGGCTTTCCTGCAGGAAGCCGGAATCCTTCCGCAGCCGGAACCGGAAGAAGGAACAGGAACCGAAGTAACGCAAGACCCGCCACAGCAGGATGAAACGCCAGAATCGGAAGCACTGCCGCAGACGGAAACGGAGCTGGACAGGATGGAAATCAAGGTTCCCATTGATGGCATGGACGGGGCGCAGCTCCGCAACCTGGTCTTCATGCTCCACGCCCAGCAGTACCTGCTGAACCGGGCGGCAGGACATGAAAACATCCATGTGCCGGACAGGCTGGTGGAAGACTTGAAAGAAGAACCTGGTACCGACCAGACTTCCTTCTTTGCCATCTATCAGAACTATCGCAAGGAAGGGCGGGGCTTCTGGATTGCGGCAGATACGGTGACATTCTGCATTGCCGCAACCGGCAATGCCGTGAAGAACCGCGCCCTGATTGAACTAGCGGCCTTCATGGTCAGCGCAGCGAAAAAAGCGAAACGGGTTCAGACTGACACACGGAAGCCTGAAAACGAGAAGTACTACCTGCGGATGTGGCTCCTGCGCATCGGCATGGGGACCAAGGCCAGCCACGAATCGCGCATGGCCCTTCTGAAAGGCCTGAAGGGATGGAGTGCCTTCCGCACGGAAGAAGAAGCCAAGGCTCATGCCAGAAAGCAGAAAGAACGCCGGCATCAGAACCCATAAATTTTCAATTTAATTCATAATTATTCTCAAAATGACTTGCTATTGTGTACCTTTAGAGTGATATATAGTGTACCAAAAGAACACACGCACACATAGAAAGGACAGAGAGGATTATGAAAACACTGCACTTTGGCATCGAAATGGAAATGACAGGGATTACGAGAAGCCGGGCTGCCAGCCTCATGGCCCGTTTCTTCGGGACGGAAAGCCGGCACGAAGGCGGTGCCTACGATACCTACACCGCAAGGGATGAACAGGGACGGAAATGGAAAGCCATGAACGACTCCAGCCTGGTTCCACAGAAGAAGGTGAACGGAAACATTACAGATGCTTCCAGCTTCTACCGCACGGAAGTGGTCAGTCCCATTCTTTCCTACGAAGACATCCCGAAGCTGCAGGAACTGGTGCGGATGCTACGCAAGGCCGGGGCCTTTGCCAATAAGTCCTGCGGCATCCACATCCATGTCGGGGCCGAACGCTTCACGGCAAAGACACTGCGGAACCTGGTGAACATTATGGCGAGCAAAGAAGACATGATTTACCGCGCCCTTCAGATTAACCCCTCGCGGGAAAGCCGATACTGCCGGAAAACGAACACCACCTTCCTGAAGGACCTCAACCGGAAAAAGCCGGACACGCTGGATGGCATCGCCGACCTCTGGTATCAGGAAGCCCCTTACGGACGGAACCATCATTACAACAGCACCCGCTACCACGGGCTGAACCTGCATGCCACTTTCACCAAAGGGACCGTCGAGTTCCGGCTTTTCAACGGGACACTCCACGCTGGGGAAATCAAGGCATATATCAGTTCTGCCGGGCCGTCGCTCATCAGGCCCTGGCCCAGAAGAAAGCCTCGGCCCGAAAGACCGAAACGGACAATGAGAAATACGCTTTCCGGTGCTGGATGCTCCGGCTCGGACTCATCGGTGACGAGTTCAAGACCTGCCGACTCCACTTCCTGAAACACCTCACAGGCAATTCCGCATGGCGCAATGCCGCCGCTTGAAGGGGATAGCCTTACGGGCAGCTTCGGCTGCCCTTGGGGTGGTAGAAGGGCAATCCCTTCAGAAAGGATGAGAGCGATGAAACAAAGAATCTACATTGCCTACGGCAGCAACATGAGTGAAGTACAGATGGCAAGACGGTGTCCTGACGCCGTTCTTTCAGGGACGGGCCGAATCCGGGGCTATGAACTCCTCTTCAAAGGTTCCCTGACAGGATGTTACGCCACCATCGAGAAGAAGGCGGGTGCCTTCGTGCCGGTTGTTTTCTGGCGCATTTCTCCGGCGGATGAACGGCGGCTCGATGCCTATGAAGGCTTCCCGCGATTCTATTATAAAAAAGAAGTGGATGTGGAAACAGATGACGGCATCATCAGCGGTCTTGTGTACATCATGCACGAAGACCGGCGGTTCGGTATTCCGGAGGACTGGTATTATCAGAACATGGAGCGGGATTACCGCAGGTTCGGTTTCGACCTGTCCATCCTGCGGGCCGGCCTGCGGCACAGCCGGGAACGGATAGAAGGAACGCGGGTCCGGCTTATCGCCATGGATGACAGGCAAGCTCCGCCCAAGGGAACTGAAGGCACCGTCCAGTTCGTCGATGATGCCGGGATCATCCATGTACAGTGGGATACGGGCAGCAGTCTTGGGCTGATACCCGGAGCTGATGAATGGGAAGTCATCGAATAAGATGCATAAATATCGGATAGGCAGTCAGCGTCGAACTGTTCGAAGACAATGGCCACGCCATCGAATGGGTCATGAAGAATTAAAAAAGAGAACCAGAGGGGAACGCAGATGCGGTCCCCTCTGTCGTACAGCCCGCAAGGGCTTTTTTATTGGGAGGTGAGCGCCATTGGCTGTACGAGGAAGAAAACCGAAGCCGACGGCGCTCAAGGTGCTGGAAGGCAATCCCGGCCATCGTCCCCTCAATAAGAAGGAACCCATGCCAAAGGGACGGCTCCCTCGCTGCCCGGACTGGCTGGAATACGATGCCAAGAAAGAATGGAAGCGGCTGGGGAAAGTCCTCGCTGAGATGGGGATGCTGACCAATCTGGATATGATGGCCTTTGCCGGGTACTGCCAGGCATATGCCCGATGGAAAGGAGCGGAAGAGTTCATCACCCAGCATGGGGATATGGTGCGGACGCCGAACGGATACCTGCAGCAGGTACCGCAGGTATCCATTGCCCAGACGAACCTCAAGATCATGCTGAAATTCTGTGAGCAGTTTGGCCTGACCCCGTCAGCCCGGAGCCGCATGATTGGGGAAGAGAACGGGGCAGAAAAAGAAACGGATGAAATGGAACTGCTGTTAAGGGGGTGACAAGTTTGGCATTTGTATATAAGCCGTCAGCGTTCATGCTGCCAGATTCCCATTACGACAAGGACAAGGCCGACAGGGCGGTTGCCTTCATCGAGCATCTCTGTCATACCAAAGGCAAATGGGCCGGGCAGCCGTTCCTGCTCCTGCCGTGGCAGGAACAGATTGTGCGTGATCTCTTCGGCATCGTCAAGGAAAACGGGAAACGGCAGTTCCTGACGGCTTATATAGAGATTCCAAAAGAAGAACGGGAAACAGCTCGCACTGGATACACCCATTCCCACGCCGGAAGGATGGAAAACCATGGCCGATTTAAAAGTCGGCGACAGAGTCTTTGACGAGCAGGGAAAGCCCTGCCATGTTGTCGCCAAAAGCCCGGTAGATGATACCGAACAAGCCTATGAACTGGTTTTCCGGGATGGAGGACGGATTGTGGCCGGTGAACGTCATCTGTGGGATGTGGAATATACTCATGGAAAGACGCGGGAAAAGCAATGGACAACCGGCGAGATTTACCGCCGCACGAAACAGTACAGGGAAAAATCCAAAGATAACCGCTCGCTTATCCGGATTCCCGTCAACCAGCTATTACACCTTCCGGAAAGGAACCTTCCGTTAGATCCTTATTTATATGGCTACTGGTTGGGAAACGGTTCTGCAACAAAACCGGAAATCACGGTGCGTGACAGTGATGTGGAAGACCTGATTCCGCTGATTCCGTACCCGCTGCATAACCGCTATCCACAGACCTGCGGCGGCAGCGAAATCCTGGTGTATAAGGCATTGAAATCTATCCTGGTGAAAAACTTCCGGGATAAGGTCATCCGGCCGGAATACCTCAGGGCTTCCGAAACGCAGCGATGGGCCTTGCTGCAGGGACTGATGGATTCCGATGGCTGCATCGGAACACGGAAAGGGCAGGGCGTATACGTCAGTACCATTCAAGAATTAGTAGAATCAGTGCAGGAACTGTTGTGGAGCCTTGGCATCAAGAACGCCATGACGTCATGCCCTTCGACCCGATATGGGAAACCGACAGGCGAGACTTTGTATCAGATACGGTTCACCGCCTTTACGGATCAGCCGGTCAGCAAACTTCATAGAAAAAGCATCCGCAGACGGGAACGCGAAAAAAAGACGCGTTCCTGTTTTCATTATCTGAAAGAAATCAAGCCGCTGGATGATAAGGTTCCCATGCAGTGCATCCAGGTGGACAGCCCGAGCCATTGCTATCTGGCGGGGCGGACGATGGTGAAGACGCATAACAGCGAGCTGGCGGCGGCTATAGCTCTTTATCTTTTGTACGCCGATAACGAACCGAGTGCCGAAGTGTATGGTGCGGCCTGTGACCGCAACCAGGCATCCATCGTCTTTGATGTGGCACGGCAGATGGTCGAGATGAGTCCAGCCTGATGCGCCGTTCCAAGATACGGTCGGCCGGGAAGCGGATCATCAACTACCGCAATGCCGGGTTCTATCAGGTATTGTCAGCGGAAACAGGAACCAAGCACGGACTCAATGTATCCGGCCTGGTCTTTGATGAAATCCATGCCCAGCCGAACCGGAAACTCTACGATGTCCTGACCAAAGGCTCTGGTGATGCAAGGGAGCAGCCGCTCTTTTTCATCATCACCACAGCGGGCAATGACAAGAACAGCATCTGTTACGAACTGCATACCAAGGCCCTGGACCTGATGGCGGGTCGGAAGAAGGATGCCACCTTTTACCCGGTGGTCTATGGGCTGGAACATGAGGAAGACTGGACGGACGAAGCGAACTGGTACAAGGCGAACCCGTCCCTGGGCCATACCATACAGATTGACCGCGTCCGGGAAGCGTATCGGAATGCTGTCGAAAATCCGG